>Ga0182229_1000401_pt1 | contig 11192 bp, 9 predicted proteins | sample G6R1MG_32_FD_129663 | JGI IMG/M metagenome (GOLD analysis project Ga0182229, IMG submission 129663) | Miscanthus phyllosphere microbial communities from Michigan, USA - G6R4_MAIN_07NOV2016_LD1 MG | ecosystem: Host-associated > Plants > Phyllosphere > Phylloplane/Leaf | place: USA: Michigan...
CTATTGCGGTGCGCAGATCTTCGACGCGGTCGGCCTGAACTCGGCCTTCGTCGCCCGCGACTTCTTCGGCACGGCGACGACCATCGAGGGCGTCGGCATGGCCGAGGTGGCGGAGGAGACGGTGCGCCGTCACCGTGACGCGTTCGGCGATGCCCCGGTCTACCGGAACGCGCTGGATGTCGGCGGCGAGTACGCCTACCGCCTGCGCGGCGAGGTCCACACCTGGACGCCGGACACGGTGGCGACCCTTCAGCACGCGGTGCGCATGAACGTGCCCGAGCGCTACCGGGAATACGCCAAGCTGGTGAACCAGCAGGAGAACCAGCTCAAGACCCTGCGCGGCCTGTTCCGCATCAGGTCCGCCGAGGAACTCGGCCGGGCTCCGGTACCGCTCGATGCCGTCGAGCCGGCCGCCGAAATCGTGAAGCGGTTCGCCACCGGCGCCATGTCGTACGGCTCCATCTCCAAGGAAGCGCACGAGACGCTGGCCATCGCCCTCAACTCCTTCGGCGGTCGCTCGAACTCGGGCGAAGGCGGAGAGGAGGTCGAGCGGTTCAAGCCCCTGCCGGACGGCCGCTCGCGGCGTTCGTCCATCAAGCAGGTGGCTTCCGGCCGGTTCGGCGTGACGACTGAATACCTCGTCAACTCCGACATGATGCAGATCAAGGTCGCCCAGGGCGCCAAGCCCGGCGAGGGCGGCCAGCTGCCCGGCCACAAGGTCGACGCCAAGATCGCAAAGGTCCGCTACGCCACGCCGGGCGTCGGCCTGATCTCGCCGCCGCCCCACCACGACATCTACTCGATCGAGGATCTGGCCCAGCTGATCTTCGACTTGAAGAACGTGAACCCGTCGGCCGACGTGTCGGTGAAGCTCGTCTCCGAGGTCGGGGTCGGTACCGTCGCGGCGGGCGTCGCCAAGGCGCGGGCCGACCACATCACCATCTCCGGCTTCGACGGGGGCACGGGTGCGGCGCCGCTCACCTCGCTGAAGCACGCGGGTGGCCCGTGGGAAACCGGTCTGGCCGAGACCCAGCAGACGCTGGTGCTCAACGGTCTGCGGGGACGCGTCGCCCTCCAGGCGGATGGCGGCCTGCGCACCGGGCGGGACGTGATCGTCGCGGCCCTGCTCGGTGCGGACCAGATGGGCTTTTCGACCGCGCCGCTGATCGCGGCCGGCTGCATCATGATGCGGAAGTGCCACCTGAACACCTGCCCGGTGGGCGTGGCGACGCAGGACCCGGTGCTGCGCAAGCGCTTCAAGGGCACGCCCGAGCACGTGGTGAACTACTTCTTCTTCGTGGCGGAGGAGGTCCGGGAGATCCTGGCCGCCCTCGGCTTCACGAAGCTCGAAGAGGTGGTCGGCCGCTCGGACATCCTCGACAAGGTCGCGGCCATCACCCACTGGAAGGCGAAGGGCCTCGACTTCACGAAGCTGTTCCACCGGCCGGATGTCGGGCCCGAGATGCCGATCCGCCATGTCGAGCGTCAGCATCACCCCATCGAGCACGTCCTCGACCGGCGGCTGATCGAGGGGGCGCGCGGCGCCATCGCCAACGGCGAGCCGGTGGTGCTCACCGACACGATCCGCAATTCGGACCGTGCGGCGGGTGCCATGCTCTCCGGCGAGGTCGCCAAGGCGCACGGCCATGACGGCCTGCCCGACGACACGATCAAGGTGCAGCTCACCGGTACCGCCGGCCAGAGCTTCGGCGCCTGGGCGGCAGCGGGCGTGACCCTCGAACTGACGGGCCACGGCAACGACTACGTCGGCAAGGGCCTGTCGGGCGGTAAGCTGATCATCCGGCCGAGCGACGCCCTCAAGTCGCCGTCCGAGCGGACGATCATGGTCGGCAACACCGTGCTCTACGGGGCCATCGCGGGCGAGTGCTACATCCGTGGCTCGGCCGGCGAGCGGTTCGCCGTGCGCAACTCCGGCGCCATCGCCGTGGTCGAGGGCATGGGCGACCATGGCTGCGAGTACATGACCGGCGGCGTGGTGGTGTCCATCGGCGAGACCGGACGCAACTTCGCGGCGGGCATGTCGGGCGGCCTCGCCTACGTGCTCGACGAGGACGGCTCGTTCTCCAAGCGCTGCAACCTGTCGATGGTCGATCTGGAGCCCGTCGAGGAGGAGGACGACCTGATGCGTCGCTTCCACCAGGACGGCGACCTGGAGACCAAGGGCCGGGTCGACATCCTCGCGGACATGTCGGGCCACGATGAGGAGCGGTTGAGCCAGCTCATCACCAACCATCTCAAGTACACGGGCAGCCCGAAGGCGAAGGCGATCCTGGAGGATTGGGCAAGCTATCGCACCAAGTTCGTCAAGGTGATGCCGGTGGAGTACCGCAGGGCGCTGCGCGAGATGGAGATGGCGCGGATGCCGGTGGCGGCGGAGTAGGGGCTTTCATCGGCCTCCCTCCCTCGTGCGTATCACCTACGATTCCGAGAAGCGCGCTCGCACCCTCCGCGAGCGCGGATTGGACTTCGAGAGATGCGGTGAGATCTTCGACGGGACCGAACTGACCCGGCAGGACACACGGGGCGAATACGGGGAGACGCGGTGGATCACCGTCGGCTATCTTGAGAACCGCCTTGTGGTGACGGTCTGGACCGAAAGGGATGGCAATCGTCGGGTCATCAGCTTGAGGAAGGCCAATGAGCGCGAACAAGCCCGTTTCGGCGCCCGACTCCGGTCGGACGATGTCGCCGGATGAAATCGGTTGGGACCCGGATGATGCGCCCGAACTCGACGAACGCTGGTTTGCGGAAGCCGAACTCAGGCGAAACGGAACGCTGATCCGGCGGGGGCAACTGGCGCGGGAGACCGAGCAGGTTCCGCTCCCCGCCGACGTGGTTGCGCGGTTCCGCGCTCGCGGAGCCGGGTGGCAGGGCAGGATCGAGGCGGCCCTGAAGGAATGGCTGGCGGAGCACCCCGAGCGGGTGTGATCCGAGGCGTCACGGGCGGATGTCCGACTCGTGCAAGTGACGACGATTGCGAACGAGCGGGCAGGAAGAGACGAGGACGATGGGCAAGATCACGGGCTTCCTCGAATTCGATCGGCAGGAGCAGAAGTACCAACTCGCCGCCGACCGCGTTCGGCATTTCCGCGAGTTCACGCTCCCGCTGGACGAGCATGACCTCACCAAGCAGGCGGCCCGCTGCATGGATTGCGGCATTCCGTTCTGCCACGGGCCGACCGGCTGCCCGGTCCACAACCAAATCCCGGACTGGAACGACCTCGTCTTCCAGTCGGATTGGGAGGAGGCCTCGCGCAACCTCCATTCCACGAACAACTTCCCCGAGTTCACGGGCCGCATCTGCCCTGCGCCCTGCGAGGAAGCCTGCACGCTCAACCTCGAGAACCAGCCGGTCGCCATCAAGACGATCGAGCAGGCCATCGCGGATCGCGCCTGGAACATGGGCTGGATCAAGCCCGAGGTGCCGGAGATCCGCACCGGCAAGCGCGTCGCGGTGATCGGCTCCGGCCCGGCCGGCATGGCGGCGGCGCAGCAGCTCGCCCGCGTCGGGCACGATGTCCACGTCTTCGAGCGCGAGCCGAAGGCCGGCGGGCTGCTCCGCTACGGCATCCCGGACTTCAAGATGGAGAAGCGCCACATCGACCGGCGCGTGAAGCAGATGGAAGGCGAGGGCGTCGTCTTCCACTACAACGAGAATATCGGCGTTACGAAGTCCGTCGAGGACCTGAAGGCCAAGTTCGACGCGGTGATCTTCTGCGGCGGCGCCGAGGATCCGCGCAACCCGAACCTGCCGGGCCAGGAGCTGGAGGGCGTCCACTACGCGATGCCCTACCTCGTGCAGTCGAACCGCCGGGTCGGCCAGGAGCCGATGCGTGGCAACGGCGAGGCGCCGATCCTGGCGAACGGCAAGAACGTCGTGGTCATCGGCGGCGGCGACACCGCCTCCGATTGCGTCGGCACGGCCTTCCGCCAGGGCGCCCTGTCGGTGACGCAGCTCGACATCCGTCCGCGCCCGCCGGAGCGCGAGGACAAGCTGACCGTGTGGCCCTATTGGCCGACCAAGATGCGGACCTCTTCCAGCCAGGCCGAGGGCGCCGAGCGCGAGTTCCAGGCGGCGACCCTGCGCCTCGAAGGCAACAAGAAGGGCGTGCTGACCGGCGTGGTCTGCGCCCGCGTCGATGCCAAGCGCCAGCCGATCCCGGGCTCGGAATTCGTGCTGCCGGCCGATCTCGTGTTCATGGCGATCGGCTTCGCCGGTTCGGTGCAGAAGGGCCTCGTCGAGCAGTCCGGCGTCACCGTCGACAAGCGCGGCAACATCACGGCCAACGAGGAGGATTACCGCACCTCCGATCCGAAGATCTGGGCGGCGGGCGACATGCGTCGCGGCCAGTCCCTGGTCGTCTGGGCGATCCGCGAGGGCCGTCAGGCCGCCCGCGCCATCGACGAGGCGCTCATGGGCGCCAGCGTCCTGCCGCGCTGAGGCGGCAGGAACTCAGCCGGGGGGCCAGCGGAAATCGTCGGCCCGTCCCGGCTGCGGGGCGGGGGCGTTGCCGCGCTGAAGGGTTCGCTCCACCGTCCCCATGGAATCGCCCTCCTGGGGGCGGCCGCTCAGCAACGCGCCGCCGGGCGATGTCTCGGTGCGCAGCAACGGCACGACCGGTCCCGCCGCCGGCTTCACCGGCAGAGCGGGTATCCCGGCGGGCTCGGGCAGGCTCGGCAGCATCGCGGTGATCTGGCGGTCGATGGCCGCCGTGTCGCCGGGCTGCGCTTCGGCGCCGTCGAGGCTCGCCCCCGGCACGCCGGCCGGTACGCCCGGTGAGACGGCCGCCGTGGCGGGCTGGTCGGGCAGGGCCGGCGCGGCCGTGCCCATCAGCCGCTTCAGCTCGATATCGGCGAAATGCGCGAGCTTGCGGTTGCCGGCCTTGGTGAAATGCACGCCGTCCGAGGTGCGCAGCTTGGCGATCTGACCCTCCGGGTCCGGACCCGACGCGGTATAGCGGTCGCGGTCGTCCACGAAGCCGGGCCAGATGTCGACATAGGTCGCGCCGGCCTTGGTCGCCGTCTCCCGCACCACGTCGTTGATTGAAGCGATGTCGCGGGTCAGACTCTGGCTCTGCATGGGCGGCAGGCCGACCCAGATCAGCGGGATCTTCCGGTCGGTGAAGGGCTTCACCAGAGCCTCGACCCGTGCGCGGTAGAGTTCCTTCCACCGGTCGGTCAGCGGATCGACCGTCGCGTCGCCGTCCTTGATCGGCTGGCGGTCGTTGGCGCCGACCATGACGAGGCCGTAGCGGACCTTGGGATTGGCGGTCAGGTAATCGTCGGCCACTTTGGGCCAGTCGACGATGTCCTTGCGGACGAGGCCGCTATCACCCTTGGCCCGGTCGACCACGGCGACGTCGGAATTGTCCTCGAAGGCGTCGTCCAGGCCCTTGGCGAGATGGTCGGCCAGGGAATCGCCGAACACCGCGATCTGCACGCTGGGATCGGTCTTGGCGGCGACGGCCTTCGGCGGTTCCGGCGGGCGCACCCGCTGCGGGCGGCGCTGGACGCTCGGGGAGCGCTGGCTGTCGGCGGTGCCGTAATTGCGCTGGCGCGGCGGCGGCGGGCGATAGGCGCGCTCGGGCTGCGGCGCGGCCTGCTGCGGACGGTCCTCCCACGGCCAGTAGAACTGGCGCTGCGGCTCAGGCTGGGGTGCGTAACGCTGCGGGCGGTTGTAGGCGCCGTCGTCGCGATAATAGGCGTCGCGCGGCCGGCGGCGGGGGGGCGCCTGATAATAGCCGCCGCGCGGATCGGAATAGCCGTCGCCCCATTGGGCGGCGGCCTCACCCGGCGCCAGCACCATCAGGGCGAGCACGGCCGCTAGGGAGAGGGGAGAGAAGGATCTCGTCATACGCTCACGCCTTCCGTCCAGCGCACCCGGAGGAAGCGCCCACGATAGCGGAACGAACCTGCGCCGTCTAAGCGTGCGGTCCTGCGATGCTTCACCGCCCCCGGAGATGCGCGAGCAGGGCGGGCGAGGCGTAGCCGTCCGCCGGAAGCCCCGCATCGATCTGGTAGCGGCGCACCGCCTCGCGCAGTTTCGGCCCGGCCCGGCCGTCCGCCTCGCCCTGATAGAATCCCTTGTCGGCGAGACCCTGCTGCAGCGCTTTGATGTCGGCGCCGTCGAGGCGCGGCGCAGCCGTCGGCCAGGGTGCGGCGAGGGCCGGGCCGCCCGCGAGCCGATCCGCCAGATGGCCCACGGCGAGGGCGTAGGAATCGGAGGTGTTGTAGCCCCGGATCACCTCGAAATTGTCGGTGAGCAGGAAGACCGGCCCGCCGCGCCCGCCCGGCAGGAACAGGCTCGCCTTCCCGGAGCGGGGGAGGGCGCCGCCATCGGCCCGCGCCACGCCCCGCGCGGCGAAGTCCGAGAGTTCGCCGGCATAGCGGCTGAGGTCGAAATCGTCCGGCAGGCGCACCTCGTAGCCCCACGAGACGGCGGGGTTCCAGCCGAGATCCTTGAGGTAGGCGGCGATGGAGGCGAGGGTGTCGGCATCGTCCCGCCAGATGTCGCGCCGTCCGTCGCCGTCGAAATCGACCGCGTGGCCGAGATAGGTCGAGGGCAGGAACTGCACCTGCCCCATCGCTCCGGCCCAGCTCCCGCTCATCGCCGCCGGGGTGATGTCGCCCCGCTGGAGGATCTGGAGCGCGTCGAGCAATTCGTTCCGGAACAGGTCGCCGCGATGGCCGGCGGCGGCGAGGGTGGCGAGGGCCTTCACGGTGGAGATCGTCCCCGCGCTGGCGCCGAAATCCGATTCCACCCCCCAGATTGCCAGCACGACGCTCTCGGGCACGCCATATCGCGATTCGATGCCCTTCAGGGTCGCGGCGAGGGCCTGAGCCCGCGCCCGGCCCCGCGCGATCCGCCCCGGCGTCACCGCGCCGACGAGATAGTCCCAGACGGGGCGGCTGAACTCGCCCTGCTTCTTCGTCCGCGCGAGCACGGAGGGGTCGGGACCCTTCACGTCGCGGAAGGCCGCCGCGAAGGTCGCGTCCGATACGCCGCGCGCGGCGGCGTCCCGGCGCAGGTCGGCGAGGAAGCCCGCGAAGGACGGGCTTCCCTCCGGCTTGGCCGGAGCCGGTGCGGTGGCCAGCAGCGCGACGGCGAGGAGGGGCGCCGCGAGATGGTGCATGGTTCAGACCCGGTTGCGCTTGCTGAGGTGATCCTCCCAGGCGAGGGCCTGGGTCACGATGGTCTGCAGGTCGTCGTAACGGGGCACCCAGCCGAGGCGGTCGCGGATCTTGTCCGCCGCCGCCACGATCCGCGCGGGGTCTCCCGGCCGACGGGGGGAGATGCGCACCGGAAAGTCCTTGCCGGACACCTTCTTCACCACCTCGACCACTTCGAGCACCGAATAGCCGAGGCCGTAGCCGCAATTCAGCACGAGGCTTTCACCATCGCCCCGGAGATAATCGAGGGCGAGGCGATGGGCTTCGGCGAGGTCCGTGACCTGGATGTAATCGCGCAGGCACGATCCGTCCGGGGTCGGGTAATCCGTGCCGTAGACGTCGAGGCGTTCCCGCTGGCCGAGGGCGGCCTGGGTCGCGACCTTGATGAGGTGCGTGGCGTTCGGGGTCGATTGGCCCGAGCGGCCCTTGGGATCGGCGCCGGCGACGTTGAAGTAGCGCAGCACCACGTAGGTGAAGCCGAGCGCGGTGGCGGCGTCCGCGATCATCCACTCGCTCATCAGCTTGGAGCGGCCGTAGGGGTTGATCGGGTTGAGGGTCACGGTCTCCGTCACCGGGACCACCTCCGGCTCGCCGTAGACGGCCGCCGTCGAGGAGAAGATGACGTGGCGCACGCCCGCCTTCACCGCCGCCTCGATGAGCGCCCGGGTCTTCACCGTGTTGGCGAGGTAGTAACCCAGCGGGTCCGACACAGATTCCGGCACCACGATCTTGGCCGCGAAATGGGCCAGGGCGTCGATCTTGTGCTCGCGGATGGTGCGGGTGACGAGGTCCTGATCGGCGACATCGCCCACCACGAGGGTCACGCCCTCGGGCACCGCCCAATCGAAGCCCGTGGAGAGATCGTCGAGGACCACGACGGCCTCGTGTCCGGCATCGAGCAACGCCAGCACCATATGGCTGCCGATATACCCGGCCCCCCCTGTCACCAGCACCGCCATCGCATTGTCTCCGTTGAAGCCGAGAATTAACGCTACACGTAGCGTCCGCCGATATATTTACGTCGGACTGCTGGGCAGTATCATGAAACGGACCTTGCGATGACCGTTGCGGTCTGTCTCATCGTCGGGTCCATCCTCAACTCTATCGCTTCAGGGCCAACGCACGATGAAACCGATCCGCAAGGCCGTCCTCCCCGTCGCGGGCCTGGGCACGCGTTTCCTGCCGGCGACCAAGGCCGTTCCCAAGGAAATGTTGACCGTCGTGGACCGGCCGGTCGTCCAGCACGTCGTGGACGAGGCGCGCGAGGCGGGCATCGAGCATTTCATCTTCGTCACCGGCCGCGGCAAGGCCGTGATCGAGGACCATTTCGACATCGCCTACGAATTGGACAAGACCCTCGTCGAGCGCGGCAAGCAGGCCGCCTATGACGAATTGAAGAAGGACCTGCCCCAGGCGGGCCAGACGAGCTTCACCCGCCAGCAGGCGCCGCTGGGCCTCGGCCACGCCGTGTGGTGCGCCCGCGAGATCGTCGGCGACGAGCCCTTCGCCGTGCTGCTGCCCGACATGCTGAGCCGGGGCTGCATGGGCCAGATGCTCGCCGCCTACGAGCGGCACGGCGGCAACGTCATCGCCGTCGAGGAGGTCGCCCCCGAGGAGACGCATCAGTACGGAATCGTCAGCGTCGGCGACACCTTCGGCCAGACCTTCGAGATCACCGGCATGGTCGAGAAGCCCAAGCAGGGCACCGCGCCGTCGAACTACATCATCTCCGGCCGCTACATCCTGCAGCCCGAAATCTTCGGCATCCTGGAGCACGGCAAGAAGGGCGCGGGCGGCGAGATCCAACTCACCGACGCCATGATCGACCTCATGGCCGAGCAGTCCTTCTACGGGATGCGCTACGAGGGCCGGACCTACGATACCGGCTCGAAGCTCGGCTTCCTCACCGCCAACGTCGCCTACGCCCTGGAGCGCCCGGACCTCGCCGGCCCGCTCAAGGCCGAGATCGCGAAGCTCCTGTCCGAGCAGTGAGAGAGCCCCCCGTTTCGGCGGGGGTGCCATGCGCCAAGAGCAGGAATTGCGACAGGAACGCACCTTGTCTTTTGTGCGACGCACTGTAGTTTGTGCATCGCAGGAACGCGATGGCGTCGCGGTCCTGTTGCCCTTCTTGGGCGTTTCCTCCCTAGACTTCGGGCCACTCCTTCGGGGGTGGCCTTTTTTCTGTGAGGCAGGCTTTATTCGGCCGCCATCCGGGGCAGCGAGACGTTGCCAGCCCCCTTCGAAACCGCCGCAACGATGGATTCGAGGGCCGTGACGAGGGCGGGGAAATCCCGCGTCAGGGCGAGGCTGGATTCGTTCATGTACAAGGCGCGGTTCATCTCGATCTGAAGGGCGTGGCGCCCAAGGTTCGGCTCGCCGTAATGCTCGGTGATGAAGCCGCCGGCATAGGGCTTGTTGCGCACCACGCGGAACCCGTGCGCCTGGAACTGCGCCTCGAAGGCGTCGATGAGGGCCGGGCTGCAGGCGGTGCCGTAGCGGTCGCCGAGCACCACGTCGGCCTTCGCCTCCTCCCGCCCCAGGCTGCTCGACGGCATGGAGTGGCAATCGATCAGGATGCAGGTGCCATGCGCCTTCGCCGTGCGCTGGATCAGCGCGCGCAGCATGCGGTGGTACGGCTTGTAGAGCGTCTCGATCCGCGCCACCGCCTCCTGCGCGGTGATGCGGCCGGCATAGATCTCCTGCCCGTCGGCCACCACGCGGGGCACGGTCCCGAGCCCGCCCGCCACCCGCATGGAGCGCGTGTTGGCGTAGGGCGGCAGCCGCCCCTCGAACATGCGCGGGTCGAGTTCGAAGGGCTCGCGGTTCACATCGAGATAGGCGCGGGGGAAGTTCGCCCGCAGCAGCGGGGCACCCAGCCGCACCACCGGCTCGAACAGCCGGTCGACATGCGCGTCCTCCGAGCGTCGCAGGCTCAGGCCGTCCAGGCGCGAGGCCGCGAGGAAGCTCGGCGGATAGACCGCGCCCGAATGCCCGGTGTTGAACACGAAGGGGATGGAATGGCTCTCCGGCTCGTCCACCGCGAAGGGCGGGGCGAACAGAGAGGCGGGCCCGGTGGGCCCTGACGTTTCCGTGTCGGAGATTGTCATCGTCGGCGTGGACGCTCCGGCTGCGATCCCGTATCCCGTCTGCACAGTCTGGGGCGCGGATTCGCGCCTGTCCACTGGCCGCGTGCTCGGTTGCAACGACACAACGGCCCGTAGGTCATCAGTTTGCGGTACCCGCTTTGGTTACCCGTTGTTTACCAAGCCGTCCCTTTGTGGGATCAACGCTTCGACTCAAGGTCTCGGAACCGTCCGATGAAAATTCTGCTGGCGGAAGACGACAATGACATGCGCCGGTTCCTCGCCAAGGCGCTGCAGAACGCAGGCTACGACGTGCTCTCGTTCGACAACGGCCTCTCTGCGTATAACCGCCTGAGGGAGGAGCCGTTCGAGCTTCTCCTGACCGATATCGTGATGCCGGAGATGGACGGGATCGAACTGGCCCGCCGGGCCACCGAGCTCGACCCGGACATCAAGGTGATGTTCATCACCGGCTTCGCGGCCGTGGCGCTGAACCCGGACTCGAAGGCCCCGAAGGACGCGAAGGTCCTCTCGAAGCCGTTCCACCTGCGCGATCTCGTCAACGAGGTCGAGAAGCTGCTCGCGGCCTGACACGGCTGCGCGTGACCGCGCTGCCATAGGCAAGTTCCGCGCGAAGCCCCTATATGGGAGTTCTTCCGCGCGGGACGCAGCGACGATGCAGCCGGTCACCATCTACACCACTTCCTGGTGCCCCTATTGCGCGGCGGCCAAGAGCCTGCTGTCACAGAAGGGCGTGGCCTTCCAGGAGATCGACGTGGAGCGCGCCGCCGGCGCCCGTGCGACGATGGTCGAGCGGGCGGGCGGCCGCACGAGCGTGCCGCAGATCTTCGTCGGTACGACCCATGTCGGCGGGTGCGACGATCTCTATGCCCTCGACCGCTCGGGCAAGCTCGATCC
>Ga0182229_1000403_pt1 | contig 11154 bp, 9 predicted proteins | sample G6R1MG_32_FD_129663 | JGI IMG/M metagenome (GOLD analysis project Ga0182229, IMG submission 129663) | Miscanthus phyllosphere microbial communities from Michigan, USA - G6R4_MAIN_07NOV2016_LD1 MG | ecosystem: Host-associated > Plants > Phyllosphere > Phylloplane/Leaf | place: USA: Michigan...
CACCGCTATCCCTTCCTGATGATCGACCGGATCGTCGAGATCGATCAGGATCTGTCCTGCGTCGGCATCAAGAACGTCACCGCCAACGAGCCGCAGTTCACCGGGCACTTCCCCGGCATGCCGGTGTTCCCCGGCGTGCTGCTGATCGAAGGCATGGCCCAGACCGGAGGGGCGATCTGCTGCCGCCACATCCTTGCGGACGGCCGCAAGGCCAAGCAGGTCTTCTTCATGACCATCGACAAGTGCAAGTTCCGCAAGCCGGTGGTGCCGGGCGATCAGGTCCGCTACCACATGACCCGCATCAATCACCGGCGGACCATGTGGTGGTTCCGCGGCGAGGCCCGCGTCGACGGCACCCTGGTGGCGGAGGCCGAGGTGGGCGCCATGCTGGTGACGGAGTGAGCCCCCGCGACGGCATTCACCCGAGCGCCGTCGTCGAGGACGGGGCGCGGCTCGGCCCGGGCGTGCGCGTCGGCCCGTTCTGCCACGTCGGCGCGGAGGCGGTGCTCGGCGAGGGCAGCGAACTGGTGAGCCACGCCGTGGTCGCCGGCCGCACCACGATCGGCGCGCGCACCAAGATCTATCCCTTCGCCTCGATCGGCCACCCACCGCAGGACCTGAAGTATCGCGGCGAACCCTCGACGCTGGCGGTGGGCGCCGACTGCACCATCCGCGAGGGCGTCACCATGAACCCCGGCACCGAGGGCGGCGGCCTGGAGACGGTGGTCGGCGACCGCTGCACCTTCCTCGCCAACAGCCATGTCGGGCACGATTGCCGGGTCGGCGACGACGTGGTCTTCTCCAACAACGTCATGCTCGCCGGCCATTGCACGGTGGGCAACTTCGCGATCCTGGGCGGGGGCGCGGCGGTGATCCAGTTCGCGCGCGTGGGCAACCACGCCTTCGTCGGCGGCCTGTCGGGACTGGAGAACGACTGCATTCCCTACGGCATGGTGCTCGGCAACCGGGCCTATCTCTCGGGACTCAACATCATCGGCCTGCAGCGCCGCGGGTTCTCGCGGGAGGATATCCACGCGCTGCGCAAGGCCTACCGCCTGCTGTTCGCCGCGGAGGGCACCCTGATGGAGCGGGTCGAGGACGTGGCGGCGGAGTTCGACACGCACCCGGCCGTCCACGAGATCCTCGACTTCATCCGCCAAGGGGGCAAGCAGGGGGGCAAGCAAGGGGGCAAGCGCTCGATCTGCACGCCCCGCGACGCGCCCGACCCGGCCTGAGCCTGCCGGTGACCGGCCCCGCACCCGCCGACAACGCCACGTCCGGTCCCATCGCCCTCGTCGCCGGGGCCGGCCGCTTGCCCGAACTCGTGGCGGCCTCGCTGGAGCGGGCGGGGCGGCCCTACCGGGTGCTCGCCGTGCGCGGCTTCACCGAGCGGCGGATGCGCGCCCGGGCCTCCGCCACCGTCGACCTGCTCGACATCCCCGGCACGCTCGCGATCCTCAAGGGATGGGCGCCCCTCGCGATCCTTCCGGTGGGCGGGGTCGCCCGGCCGAGCCCGGCCGCGCTGATGAACGCGAGCCACGCGCTCCGCAACCGCACCCTCCTCAAGGCCATGGCGGGCGGCGACGACCGGCTGCTACGGGCCGTGCTGTCGCTGCTGGAGGAGAACGGCCACCGGGTCATGGGCGTGCACGAGGCCGCCCCCGACCTGCTCGGAGCGTCGGGCCGTCTCGGCCGGCACGGGCCGGACGCAGCCGCGCGCGCCTCGATCGCCACCGGCCGGGCGCTGCTCGCGGGCCTCGCGCCCTTCGACGTGGGTCAGGCCGCGGTGGTCGCGGGCGAGCGCGTGCTGGCGGTGGAGGGGCCGGAGGGCACCGACCGCATGCTGGCGCGTGCCCGCGCCATCGGCCGCAGGCCCTTCGGTCGCGGCAAGGCGGCCAGGGGAACCGTGCTGGTCAAGCTGCCCAAGCAGGGCCAGGACCTGCGCATCGACCTGCCCGCGATCGGCCCCCGCACCGTGATCGCCGCGCAGGCCGCGGGCTGCGTCGGCATCGCCATCGGCGCCGGCTTCACCCTGGTGATCGACCGGGAGGAGACCGTGGCCGCCGCCGACCGGTGCGGCCTGTTCCTGATCGGCCTGGAGGTCGCGCCGTGAGCCATCGGCGGATCTGGCTGGTGGCCGGCGAGGATTCGGGCGACCAACTCGGCGCCAAGCTGATCCGCGCCCTCCGCGCGCTCTCGCCTGAGCCGCCGGTCTTCGGGGGGGTCGGCGGCGAGGCGATGATCGCGGAGGGGTTCGTCTCCCTGTTCCCGATCGACGACGTGGCGGTGATGGGCTACCTGCCCGTCGCCGCGCGCCTGCCCACCCTGCTGCGGCGCATCCGCCAGACCGTCGCCGATGTGGTGGCCGCCCGGCCCGACGTCCTCGTCATCATCGACAGCCCCGGCTTCACCCATGCCGTGGCGACCCGGGTCAGGAAGCGCCTGCCCGGCCTGCCGATCGTGGACTACGTCTCGCCCAGCGTCTGGGCGTGGCGGCCGTGGCGGGCCAGGGGCATGCGTCCCTTCATCGACCACGTGCTCGCCCTGCTGCCCTTCGAGCCCGACGCCCATCGCCGGCTCGGCGGCCCGCCCTGCACCTATGTCGGCCATCCCCTGATCGAGCGCCTCGACGAGTTGCGTCCCGATGCCGACGAGGCCCGCGCCCGCGAGCGCGAGCCCTTCGTCCTCGCGGTGCTGCCGGGCTCGCGCCGCTCCGAGATCGAGCGGCTGATGCCGGTCTTCGGCGAGACGCTGGCGCGCCTCGTCCGGCGCGTCGGCCCGGTCGAGGCGGTGCTCCCGGCGGTGAGCCGCCACCGCGCCCTGATCGAGCGGCTGGCGCTGGCCTGGGAGGTGCCCGTGCGCCTCGCCCACGGCCACGAGCCGAAATACGCCCTCTTCCGCCGGGCCCGCGCCGCGCTCGCGGCCTCCGGCACCGTGACGCTCGAACTGGCGCTCGCCGGCCTGCCGATGGTGGTGGCCTACAAGGTCTCGCGCATCGAGGAGGCGATCGGGCGCCGCCTGATCCAGGTTCCGACCATCGTGCTGCCGAACCTGATCCTGTCGGAGAACGCCATGCCGGAATTCATCCAGGGGGACTGCACGGCCCCGCGCCTCGTCGAGGCGCTGGCGCCGTTGCTGACGGGCGGGCCGGCGCGGACGACCCAACTTCTTGCGCTCTCCCGCCTCGACGGCCTGATGCGGCTGCCCGGCGACGAGGAGCCGAGCCGGGCCGCCGCCCGCATCGTGCTGGAGGCCCGCCGTGCCGGGTGAGGAGACGGTCGGCCCCCCGCCCATCGCGATCTACGTCGATGCCGACGCCTGCCCCGTCAAGGACGAGGTGTTCCGCGTGGCGGCGCGCTATCGCCTGCACGTCTTCGTGGTGGCCAACAGCTTCATGACCCTGCCCCGCGAGCCCTGGATCGAGCGCGTGGTGGTGAGCGACGGGTTCGACGCCGCCGACGACTGGATCGCCGAGCGCGTCGGCCGGGGCGCCATCGTCGTCACCGCCGACGTGCCGCTGGCGAGCCGCTGCGTCAAGGCGGGCGCCGCCGTGCTGGCCCCCACCGGCAAGGCCTTCACGGACGCGTCGGTGGGGATGGCGCTCGCCACCCGCAACCTGATGCAGGACCTGCGCGAGGCCGGCGCCATCACCGGCGGCCCGAAACCGTTTACCAAGCAGGACCGCTCGGCCTTCCTGGGCGCGCTCGACCGGGCCGTGATGCGGGCCAAGCGCGACCTCGGCCTCTGACGAGACGGCCCTCGAAGCGGTGGCGTCGAGGGCCGGGACGGATCAGCCGCGCTGGCCGATCTTGACGTACTCGCGCCGGTCCGGGCCGATGTAGAGCTGGCGCGGGCGGCCGATCTTCTGCGAGGGGTCCTCGATCATCTCGGCCCATTGCGCGATCCAGCCGACGGTGCGGGCCAGCGCGAACAGCACCGTGAACATCGAGGTCGGGAAGCCGAGCGCCTTCAGCGTGATGCCCGAGTAGAAGTCGATATTGGGGTAGAGTTTCTTCTCGATGAAGTACTCGTCCTCGAGCGCGATCTTCTCAAGCTGCACGGCGACCTCCAGGAGGTCGTCCTTGATGCCGAGTTCCTTCAGCACCTCGTGGGTGGTTTTCTGCATGATGCGCGCGCGCGGGTCGTAGTTCTTGTAGACGCGGTGGCCGAAACCCATCAGGCGGAAGGGGTCGTTCTTGTCCTTGGCCTTGGCGACGTACTTGGCCACGTTGTCCGGCGTGCCGATCTCCTCCAGCATCTTCAGTGCCGCCTCGTTGGCGCCGCCGTGCGCCGGTCCCCACAGGCAGGCGATGCCGGCGGCGATGCAGGCGAAGGGGTTGGCGCCCGAGGAGCCGGCCAGACGCACCGTCGAGGTCGAGGCGTTCTGCTCGTGGTCGGCGTGCAGGATGAAGATCTTGTCCAGCGCCTTGGCGAAGACCGGGTTCACCTCATAATCCTCGCACGGCACGGCGTAGCACATGCGCAGGAAGTTCGAGGTGTAGTCGAGATCGTTCTTCGGATAGACGAAGGGCTGGCCGATCGAATACTTGTAGGCCATCGCCGCCAGGGTCGGCATCTTGGCGATCATGCGGATCGACGCGATCAGCCGCTGGTTCTCGTCGGTGATGTCGGTCGAGTCGTGGTAGAAGGCCGAGAGGGCGCCGACGGAGGCGACCATCACCGCCATCGGGTGCGCGTCGCGGCGGAAGCCGGTGAAGAACCGGTTCATCTGGTCGTGCACCATGGTGTGGCGCGTGACGCGGTAATCGAAGTCGGACTTCTGGGCCTCGGTCGGCAGGGTGCCGAACAGCATCAGGTAGCAGGTCTCGAGGAAGTCACCCTGCTCGGCCAGCTGCTCGATCGGGTAGCCGCGATAGAGCAGCACGCCCTCGTCGCCGTCGATGTAGGTGATCTTCGATTCGCAGGAGGCCGTCGAGGTGAAGCCCGGATCGAAGGTGAAGGCCCCCGTCTGCGCGTAGAGCTTGCTGATATCGACGACATCCGGCCCGATCGTACCGGATTTCACCGGCAGTTCGATCTGCTTTCCGTCCACGGTGATGGTGCTGGTGCCGCTCATGGGACGTGGACCCTTCTGGTGGGACGTGACGAGACCGGTTCCGCTCCCCCGAGGCGACCCCGGACTCGTGAGCGCACCGCACATTATTTTGCGGTTGCTCACAGAACCCCCGGTTAGCCGAACGGCAGTGCAGCGGCAACGGGCAGGGTGACAAAGCCCGCCGCCCGCAATGCGAAATCCGGGCCGGGTCAGGCCTGCGGGATCTGGTCCCCCAGGCGGGCGAGGCTCTCGGTCCGCCCCAGCACGGCCATCACGTCGAACAGGGGCGGGGAGGTGGTCCGGCCGGTGAGCGCCGCGCGCAGTGGCTGCGCCACCTGCCCGAGCTTGCAGCCGGCTGCCTCGGCGTACTGGCGCACCGCACCCTCGGTCGCCGCCGCGCTCCAATCGGGTAGGGCTTCCAAGGCCGGCAGCACCGCCGCGATGCGGGCGCGGCCCTCCTCCGACAGGAGGGCCTTCGCCTTCTCGTCGGGCACGAGCGGCCGGGCGGCGGTGAGGTAATAGGCGCTGTCGAGGAGTTCGATCAGCGTCTTGGCGCGCTCCTTCAGACCCGGCATGGCGAGCGTCAGCTTCTCCCGCAGGTCGTCGGACAGGGGCACGGGGATGCCACGCTCCGGGCCGACCTGGGGCAGGATCGCCTCGATGGCGGCCACGAGCTCGGCATCGCCGCTGTTGCGGATGTAGAGGCCGTTGAGATTCGCGAGCTTCACGAAGTCGAAGCGCGAGGCCGAGCGGCCGACCGCACCGAGATCGAAGGCCGCGACCATCTCCTCCGTCGAGAAGACCTCCTGGTCGCCGTGGCTCCAGCCGAGGCGGACGAGGTAGTTGCGCAGGGCCGAGGGCAGGTAGCCGAGGTCGCGATAGGCCTCGACGCCGAGCGCCCCGTGGCGCTTCGAGAGCTTGGCGCCGTCCGCCCCGTGGATCAGCGGGATATGCGCCATCTTCGGCACCTCCCATCCGATCGCCGAGAAGATCTGGCTCTGGCGGGCGGCGTTGGTGAGGTGGTCGTCGCCGCGGATGATCTGCGTGACGCCCATGTCGTGGTCGTCCACCACCACGGCCAGCATGTAGGTCGGCGTCCCGTCCGAGCGCAGCAGCACGAGGTCGTCGAGGTCGCGATTCGCCCAGGTCACGCGGCCCTGCACCGCGTCGTCCACGACGGTCTCGCCTTCCAGCGGCGCCCGCAGGCGGATGACCGGCTTCACGCCCGCCGGCGCCTCGGCGGGATCTCGGTCCCGCCAGCGCCCGTCGTAGCGCAGCGGCTTGCCCTCGGCGCGGGCCTGCTCGCGCATCTGGGTCAGTTCGTCCTGCGAGGCGTAGCAGCGATAGGCGCGGCCGGCGGCGAGCAGGTCGTCCACCACCTGCCGGTGGCGCTCGGCGCGGGCGAACTGGAACACCACGTCCCCGTCCCAATCCAGGCCGAGCCAGCGCAGCCCTTCGAGGATCGCGTCGATGGCCGCCTTGGTCGAGCGCTCGCGGTCGGTGTCCTCGATGCGCAGCAGCATCCGCCCGCCGTGGTGGCGGGCATAGAGCCAGTTGAACAGGGCGGTGCGCGCCCCGCCGATATGGAGGAAGCCGGTGGGCGAGGGGGCAAAGCGCGTGACGACGGGAGACGACATCTTTTTTCGGACTGGCGGAGGAGCCGGCGGCGGCCGGGACCGGGAATGCGGGGGAAAGCGCGGCGACGCAAGTTCGATCCCTGCGTGTCGTCGCGTCGGCCTGTTCGCTGCCGGCGACAGGGCATTGCTCCGCCCGCCGGGTCAAGTGCCTGGGGGTGAGATCGCCCCATACCCCGCGCGGGACTGTCGCCGGGCTCGGCCGCTACGCTAAGCATCGGGCGGGCGCCCGCGGCATCGTGGGCGATGTCGCGGACGGCTCTCGATGCAGCGGATCGGTGCGGGCATGGCGGCGGGGGCGAGCGCCCGCTTCCGTGCCCCGGACCTCGCGCTCGGCGCCCTGCGCGGACGCCTCCTGCACGCCCTCGCCCTGGAGGCCGGGCAGCGGCGGCTGTTCCCCTGGCTCGCCGTCGCCTTCGGCACCGGCATCCTCGTGTTCTTCGCGGGCGCCGACGGGCGGCCCTTCCTGCCCGCGCCGCTGGCGGCCGGCGCGGCCTGCCTCCTCCTCGCCACCCGGCTCGGCGCGCGGCCGGGGGCGATGGCCCTGGCGCTCGCCCTCGGTTTCGCCTGCCTCGGCTTCTTCGCCGCCGCGTGGCGGGTGGAGCGCGTCGCCGCGCCGGTCCTGACGCGGCCCCTGGTCGGCCCGGTCACCGGGCTGATCGAGGCTTTGGACGAGCGGGAGGAGGGGGCGCGGCTCATCGTCCGCGTCGAGAGCTTCGGTACCCTGCCGCCGGAGGCGCGGCCGTTCCGGGTGCGGGTCTCGTTCCGCAAGGCGCCGCCGCTGAGGCCCGGCGATACGGTGAGCGCCACGGCGCGGCTGCTGCCCCCGCCGGAGGCCGCGCGGCCGGGGGGCTACGACTTCGCCCGGGACGCGTATTTCCAGGGCATCGGCGCGGTGGGCTCGCTCACCGGGGCGATCACCGTGCGGCCGACGCCGGACCTGCCGCCCTCGCTCCGGTTCGCCGCCGCCCTGGACGACGCCCGCAACGCCCTGACCCGGCGGATCGCCGACAGCTACGGCGGCCAGCCCGGCGCCGTTGCCGCCGCCCTCGTCACCGGCAAGCGCGGGCTGATCGGCCCCCAGGCCAACGACGCCCTGCGCGCGGCGGGCATCTACCACGTCGTCTCGATCTCCGGCCTGCACATGGTGCTGGCGGCGGGCGTCGTGTTCTGGCTCGTCCGGGCGCTCCTCGCCCTCGTGCCCCATTGCGCCCTGTTCTGGCCGATCAAGAAGATCGCGGCCGGCACCGCCATGGCGGGCGTCACCGCCTATTGCGCCTTCTCCGGCTGGGACATCGCCGCCGAGCGCAGCCTCGTGATGACGCTGATCATGCTGGGCGCGATCCTCGTGGACCGGCCCGCCCTCTCGATGCGCAACCTCGCGCTGGCCGCCCTCATCTGCCTCGCGCGGGAGCCCGAGGCGCTGCTTGGCCCGAGCTTCCAGATGTCCTTCGGCGCGGTGGCGGGCCTCGTCGCCTGCGCCCGGCTCATCGACGGACGACTCTTCCTCACCCCCGGCGCGGGGCGCCTCGGGCGGGCCCTCGGGCTCCTCGCCAGGGCCGTCGTCGGCACGCTTACCACGACCCTCGTCGCGCAAATCGCGACCGCCCCCTTCGCGACCTACCATTTCCAGACGGTGCAGCCCTTCGGCGTGCTCGGCAACGCGCTGACGCTGCCACTCGTCTCGCTGGTGGTGATGCCCTGCGCCGTCCTCGGGACGCTCGCCTATCCCTTCGCCCTCGACCGGCCGGTCTGGTGGATCATGGGGCAGGCGGTGGCGGGGATGCTCGCCATCTCGGACTGGATCGCCGGGTTCGGCCGCTCCGTCCTCGTGGTGCCGGCCTTCGGAACGGGGGCCCTGCTGCTGCTGGCGGCGGCGCTGCTCGTTGCGACCCTGCCGGTCTCGCCCCTGCGCCGCCTCGCCCTGCTGCCGGCCCTGGCGGGGCTGGCCTTCGCCGCCCTGCCGCAGCGGCAGGATCTCTACATCGACCGCCAGGGTGCGGGGGCGGCCTTCCGCGGGGCGGACGGACGCCTCGCGGTGCTCGGCAAGCCGCCCGCCTTCGTGCTGGAACAATGGCTGAAGGCCGATGGCGACGGGCGCCGGGCCGGCGACCTCTTGGCCGCGCCCCCGCCGGGCCGCTGCGACCGCCTCGGCTGCACCGCCCGCCTGCCGGACGGGCGGGCCGTCGCCCTGGTGAAGGACAGGCGGGCCTTCCCCGAGGATTGCGCCCGCGCCGTCGTCATCGTCAGCGCGCTGAAGGCCCCGCCCGAATGCGCGGCGCCCCTCGTCATCGACCGGCGTCGCCTCGCGGAGAGGGGCGCCGTGTCGCTCAGCCTCGGCGGCGGCACCCTGGTCCCGACCTATGCCCATGAGGCGCGTCGCGCCCCACCCTGGCGATCCACCCGGGAACCGGAGCCCCCGGCGGATCAGTAGCGGCGGACGAGGCTCACGAGACGGCCCTGGATCCGCACCCGGTCGGGCCCGAGGACGCGGGTCTCGTAGGCCGGGTTCGCCGCTTCGAGGGCGATGGAGGAGCCGCGCCGGCGCAGGCGCTTGAGGGTCGCCTCCTCGTCGTCGATCAGGGCGACGATGATGTCGCCGGTGTTGGCGGTCTCCTGCTTGCGGATGACCACGAGATCGCCGTCGAGGATGCCGGCCTCGACCATCGAATCGCCGCGCACTTCGAGAGCGTAATGCTCGCCGCCGGCCAGGAAGTCCGGCGACATGGTGACGGTGTGGCTCTGGTTCTGGATCGCCGCGATGGGCGTGCCCGCCGCGATGCGACCCATGACCGGGATGGCGACGCCCCGGAACTCCTCGTAGGCCCGCGGCTGCGGCGCGGCGGCGGGCGGCAGCTTCGCGAGCCCGCCTTCGACCACGCTCGGGGTGAAGCGCCGGGGCTCCGGCGCGGCGGCAGCGGCCGCCTCGGCGGCTTCCGCCCCGCGCCCCAGGGCGTCGGGGAGGCGAATCACCTCGATCGCCCGCGCCCGGTTCGGCAGGCGGCGCAGGAAGCCGCGCTCCTCCAGGGCGGTGATGAGGCGGTGAATGCCGGATTTCGACTTGAGATCCAGGGCATCCTTCATCTCATCGAAGGACGGCGGCACGCCGCATTCCTGCATCCGCTGCTGGATGAAGCGCAGGAGGTCCAGCTGCTTGCGCGTAAGCATCGTTCGGGTCTCGCAAAGGGCGGCGGTCGCACGGAAACAAATCGCGAACACGTTAAGCGTTCCGCAAGTGTTCCGCAAGAGACAAGCTTGGCCTTGGGCGAGCGGGCAGGACGTCAGGTCTGCATGGTGGCGTAGATCGCCTGCGCCGCCCGGTCGAAGAAGCGGTTCGGCAGGATCATGCCCGGCGGGACCTTCTTCGCCAGGGAGACCGCGAGCCATTCGTCCACCACGGTGGGGATGCGCAGCTCTGCCCCGGCCGCGAGCATCGCGTCGGCCCGCTCGTTGCGGGCGCGGCAGACGATGACCGGCGCGGTGCCCTCGCTCGCCACGTAGCGCAACCCGACCACCACGCCGCGTCCGCGGATCAGGATCGTCGCGCGGTCCAGCCCGGTGCGGGGGAGCGACGCGGCCTCCTGGCGATGGCGGCGATGGGCGTTGCGCACATGCGGATCGCCCTCCTGATCCTTGTGCTCCTTCTTCACCTCGCTCTTGCTCATCTTCATATCGCGCAGGAACAGCCAGCGCTGGATCAGCACGTCCGAGAGGCCGGCGGCGAGGGAGATCCCGGCCCCGGTATGGAGGAGGGACGTCGCGTTCGCCGCGATGAGCGAACCGATGCAGGGCATGCCGCAGGCCGGCAGGAGCGGGAGCAAGCGCACGGTCTCCAGGACGATCGTGAACAGCGCCGCCCCGAGAATCAGCGCCTTGAGCAGGCCCTTGCCGAGTTCCACCAGCGCCTTCGCGGCGAACAGCCCGGCGAGCCCCTTGATCGGGTTGAGCTTCGAGAACTTCGGCTTGAGCGGATCGAGGGAGATGACCACGCCCTGCGTCGCGAGCACGCTGGCCAGGACGACCATCACGAAGATGAGGCCGAGCAGGGGCAGGAGGGTGATCGCCGCGAGGTCGGCGAGGTTCGCCGCGACCTGCGGAAGCGCCTCCGCGAAGGGCGCGTTCTGGAGGCGCAGGGCCTGCCGCATCGCGTCGCGCAGGCGTTCGGTCAGGCTCCCGGACTGGCCGGCGAGGAGCATCGCGGCGGCGGTGAGGGTCAAGGCGCCGACGAGGTCGCGGCTCTTGGCGACCTGCCCCTTCTTGCGCGCGTCCTGAATCTTCTTCCGGCTCGCGGGGTGGTTCTTCTCCTCGCTCGATCCGCCGCTCACCGCAGGAACTGCCCGAGTCGCGCGGCAAGCTCCCGCGTGGTGGCGACCTCGCCCCCGACGTAGTGGAACAGCGCATGAGCGTAGACGAGCAGGAACGCCACCGATGCCGCGTTCTTCAGCACCGCCCCCAGCTCGCCGA
>Ga0182229_1000404_pt1 | contig 11151 bp, 15 predicted proteins | sample G6R1MG_32_FD_129663 | JGI IMG/M metagenome (GOLD analysis project Ga0182229, IMG submission 129663) | Miscanthus phyllosphere microbial communities from Michigan, USA - G6R4_MAIN_07NOV2016_LD1 MG | ecosystem: Host-associated > Plants > Phyllosphere > Phylloplane/Leaf | place: USA: Michigan...
GATGCGGGCGCGCTCGCCCGGCGCGGTGCGGCCCCAGGCTTCCTTCGCGGCGTGGGCGGCGTCGAGCGCCCGGTCGATGTCGGTCGAATCGGAGCGGGCCACCTCGCACACGACCTTGCCGGTGATCGGCGAGGTGTTCTCGAAATAGCGGCCGGCATTCGGGGCGACCCACTGGCCGCCGATGAAGTTCTCGTAGCGCGACGAGAACGGCGACTTCGTGCGGCTGTCGCCGAAGAATTCGGGCTTGTTCATGGGCGTACTCCCTGGGTTGGGCCCGGCCTCGCGGACCGCGGCTCATTGATTCGGCCCCCTTGAGGGGGTCCGTGCCGCGTCCCTCGGCTCCGGGCTCTAGCCAATGTCAGATGGCTGCTCGAAGCAAGGTGGACTTTTGGCCGATGCTCCCCGACGCAAGAGCTTACGCCTGCCGCGAACCCTTGGCGACCCCGCCCCTCACGCCGCCAGGGCGAAGGGCAGGCAGGCCGCCGCGAGGGGCAGGGCGGCCAAAGCCGCCGGCCGCAGCCAGCCCGGCCGGAAGGTGAGGCACAGGGCCACTCCCAAAGCCGCCGCCGTGATGGCGCCCGTGGCCTGGACCGGTCCGAAATTCCACCCGTCGAGGGCGATGGCGGCGGCGAAGGACAGGACGATCCCGGCCCAGCCCACCGCCCGCAGGGGCCGCACGCGCCCGCGCGGCACCGGCCCGCGCAGCGCGACGCGGTGATGCCTGTCGAGGCTGAGGGCCAGGGCCGCCATCCCGGCGAAGGCCAGGGCGGCGCACAGGAGGAGGGTGGCCGCGCTCATGCCTCGGCCACCCTCGTCGCGGCCCGTCTTGCGAGGGCCGAGGGGGGCCGCGCGGCCGTCCGCGCCGCGACGATCAGCAGGGCCCCCACGAGGAGCATCGCGATGTCGAAGGGCACGAAGCGCGGCTCGCCGATCAGGGCGAGGTCGGCCGGGACGATGGCGACGAAGGTCGCGGCGGCGAGGCCGAGGGTCAGCGGCCAGGCGAGGCGGCGCGGCGCCAGGGCGCCCGCGAGCGCGACGCCGACCCAGGCGCCGAAGAACAGCCCGACCTCCCACGAGGCCCGCCCCGCGAGGTCGAGGGGCAGCAGCCGGTTGGCCAGGAAGAACGCGGCGATCCCAGCGGGCAGGCCGGCGATGGTCCCGACATTCAGGATCCGCACGAGGCGCAGGCCGAAGCCCTCCGGGGCCGCGCCCTTTGGCGCCCGCGCCACGGTCCAGAGCACGAGGCCGGAGGCCACGGTCGCGGCGCCGAGGAGGCCGCACAGGAAGAACAGGACCCGCAGGGCGTGCGGGGCGAAATGCGCCTCGTGCAGGCCGTACATCACGGTCGCGGTGCGCGTCGCCGGCCCGGCCGGCAGGTTGCGCGCGAGCTCGGCGCCCGTCACCGCATCGTAGGCGATCTGCGGGTGGAGATGGGCGAGGCCGTGTGGCTCCTCGAACACCGCGCTCACCGTCGCGGCGGCGTCGCCCGGCGAGGAGACCATCAGCGCCTCCGGCAACTCCCCGCCGTCCTTCCCGGCAATGCGGACGATCTCCCCCAGGGGAAGCCCCTCGGCGGCTGTGCCGGCCGGCATCCGCCCCTTCGGCATCAGCCCCGCTTCGACGTAAAAGTGCGGTGCCTCGTCCTTGTAGGCCGCCTGCAGACCCCAGGGCATCAGCATCGGCCCCAAGGTCATCAGGCCCGTGTAGGTGATCATCAGGTGGAAGGGCAGCGCCAGCACGCCGAACAGGTTGTGCGCGTCGAGCCACGCCCGCTGCCGCGAGCGATCCGGCCGGAAGGTGAAGAAGTCGGCGAAGATCCGCCGATGGGTGACGATGCCGGAGATGAGCGCGATCAGCAGCACCATCGCGCAGGCGCCGACGATCCAGCGCCCCACGAGGGGCGGCAGCGCCAGTTCAAAATGGAAGCGATAGAGGAATTCGCCCGCCTGGGTGTCGCGGGCGCCCGTCGGTGTGCCGGTCACGGGATCGAGGAGGGCGTGGTGGAACGGGCCGGCGAAGCTCTTCCACCAATAGACCTCGGTCAGCGGCTGATCCGGCTTCGGCAGCATGACGAGCCAGCCACCGGAATCGGGGGCCTGCTTGGCGAGGAAGCCCGCCGCCGCTGTCGCGGATTGGGCCGGATCGATCACGGTCTCCCGCAATTCGGGCCGCATCCAGCGGGAGATGTCGTCCTTGTAGTAACTCGCCGTGCCGGTCACGAAGACCGCGAACAGCACCCAGCCGACGACGAGCCCGGCCCAGGTGTGCAGCCACGCCATAGCGGGGCGGAAACGCTTGGCCTCGCTCATGCCGGCACCCCCGCCGAGAAACCACCCGCGAGCCACAGGCAGGCCGCAAGGATTGCCGCCGTCCCGAGGATGCCGAAGGCGGCCCGGCGAAGGGTCGCGGCGGCGAAGACGAAGACGACGGCACCGGCCATCACCGCGAAGCTCGCCAGCATCGCCGTCGACACCGCCTCCGCCCGCGACAGGGGCAGCGTCACGGCGCCGAGGGCGGTCACGAGGGCGGCCACCGTGTAGCCGCCGAACGCCGCCAGGGCGACCCGGCCCGCGACGGCGAGGCGCCCGCGCCATTCCGACCCGCTGCGGGTCGGCGGATCGCGGGAGGCGTCGAGGGGTGGCGAGTCGCTGGCCATGGCGTCGGGTAGCAGCGGCCGGCGACGCTCGGCAATCGCTATCTTTCGGAACGATTCCAACAAGACGCCAAGCACTTGGCCCGTCTCAAAGGAATCGGTTCGCGCTCAGCGGCCGTTGGTGCCGCGCCCCTGGCGCTGGACCCCGGCGGCGGCGGCCGAGGCGCTGGGCGGCAGGGCCGTGACGGCGGGGTTTCCACCGGAAGGAGCGCCGGGCGTGACGACGGGGGCGGTGCCCGTGTTCGTCTCGCGGCCCGAGGCGTAGCCAGCGTTCACGCCCGCATAGAAACCCGTGAAATCCTCGGCCCGAGCCGGAAGGGCGGCGAGGAGAATAAGCAGCGGCAGGCGGCGGATCATGCGGAACCCAGCGCGTGAAACGAGAACGGCGGCCCGTGGGGGCCGCCGTTTCGAACCTGTCGTGGCATCGCGGCGACAGAGAGGCGCCGCGAGACCCGAACTCAGCCGTCAACGCTGATCGAGGAGGCCTCACGGCCCTTCATGCCCTCGACGACGCCGAGCGTGACCTGCTGGCCCTCGGCCAGGGAGTCGAGGCCGGCGCGGGCGAGCGCGGAGCGGTGGACGAACACGTCCTTGCCGCCGTCGTTCACCGAGACGAAGCCGAAGCCCTTGGCCGGATCGTACCACTTCACGGTGCCGACCATCTCGGTCGACGGGCCGGACGGGGCACGACCGCCACCGCCGCCGCCGCCACCGAATCGGTCGCCGCCACGGCTGCCGCCACCGCCGAAGCGATCGCCGCCGCCGCCGCCGCCGAAGCCCTCGGTGCGCGGACGGAACTCGCGGCGGGGCGCCGGAGCCTCGGCCGTGGAGGTGTCGACGCTGGTCACGCTCGTGACCTGCGGACCCTTCTGGCCCTGGGCGGTCGTCACCATCAGCTTGGTGCCGGGCATGAGGTCGTCATGGCCGGCCGCCTCGACGGCCCGGATGTGGAGGAAGGCATCGCCCGAACCGTCGCCGAGTTCGACGAAGCCGAAGCCCTTCTCCTTGTTGAACCACTTTACAGTGGCATCGCGCTCAGGGCCCGTCGGAGCCGGCGCCGCGCCACGGGCCGGACCGCGGTCGAAGCCGCCGCCGCCGTAACCGCCACCGCTGCCATAGCCGCCGCCACCGCCGCCGCCATAGCCCCCGCCAAAGCCGCCCGAGGGAGCCTGATCAGGCCATCTCGGCTCACCGCTCTCGTCGAAGCCGCGCTTCTGCGGCCCCCTGAAATCACGACCACGTCCCATTAGAAGCTCGCAAAAACCGTCCGCCGCCCGTATTCAAAATACACGCCGACCATTGCGGAGGATCGGCGGCTCGCACTGCGCATTACCCCAGGTCACGCTAACCAAGAATAATGGCTTAGTCCTGACGCAATCGGGCCTTGACCGCAAGGTCCTTTAAGGCCGAAACGCGGCGGTTCAATCACTTTCCTGACGCAAGTGTCGCGCGGAGGGTGAGTGGCGTTAGCGAAATGCAAAGTCCGGTCGGCTACGGTCGCGCTGGGACGACGCACCCGATGATTGCCACACCGACCTTCCCCGACCTCTCCGCCCTCGTCGTCGACGAGAGCCTGTATATCCGGCGCATCGTCCGGGACATGCTGATGCGCGTGGGCATCAAGCGTGTCCTGGAGGCGCCCGACGGCGCCGAGGCGCTCGGCGTCATGGCCGAGAGCAAGCCCGACATCGCCATCATCGACTGGGACCTCTCGATCCTGTCGGGCGAGGAGTTCATCCGGCTGGCGCGCACGCCCTCCACCTCCCCCTGCCCCACCCTGCCGATCATCCTGATGCTCGCCCAGCCGCGCCGGAACGTCGTGGACCGGGCGGTCGGGCTCGGCGTCAACGAGATCATCGCGAAGCCGTTCTCGCCCAAGACCCTGTGGTCGCGGCTCGACGAGATCATCAACCGGCCCCGCCCCTATTCGCAGGTGAAGAGCCTGCTTCGGCCGATTCCCCGCGCGGCCGGCGTCGCGAAGGTGTTTGCCTGACCCCCGGCGGGCGTTCGCCCGTTGCAGTTCCCGCCCGAGCCTGTAGGCTCTTGGGCAAGTGAGGCCGGGCTGTCAGCCGGGCCGATGAGGATTCGACGGCCGCGCCGATGAGGGACGAGACCGCCGCGGCCGCGCCGGCCCGGCCTGCCACCGGCATCGCGCCGCCCTCGACGCCGACCCTTTATGCGGGCCGCGAGCGCCGGCAGAGCTATGCGGCCCTCGATCTCGGCACGAACAATTGCCGGCTTCTCATCGCCGAGCCGACCTATGGCGGCTTCCGGGTGATCGATGCCTTCTCGCGCATCGTGCGGCTCGGCGAGGGGCTGGGCTCCTCCGACCGGCTGAGCGAAGCCGCCATCGAGCGAACGGTCGAGGCCCTGCGAATCTGCCGCACCAAGATGCAATCCCGGCGGGTCCGCCGCGCCAAGATCATCGCCACCGAGGCCTGCCGGCTCGCCGTCAACGGCGCCGACTTCGTGGAGCGGGTGCGCCAGTCGGTGGGGCTCGACCTCGAGATCGTGGACCGGCAGACCGAGGCCTACCTCGCCGTCACCGGCTGCGCGGCCCTGGCCGACCCGAGGGCCGAGTCGGTCGTGATCTTCGACATCGGCGGCGGCTCCACCGAGGTGGCGTGGCTCGACGGCGCGGCCACCAACCCCTCCACCGATCCGACCCTGCGCATCCGCGCCTGGGATTCGCTGCCGGTGGGCGTCGTCACGCTCGCCGAGCGCCATGGCGGCGCCGAGGTCACGCGGCGGATGTTCGAGGGCATGGTCGAGGAGGTGGCCGAAAAGCTCGCCGCCTTCGCCCTGCGCGCCGCCCCGGCCGCCACGGCCAGGGGCTTCCACCTGCTCGGCACGTCGGGCACGGTCACGACCATCGCGGCGATGCACCTGCGCCTCGCCCGCTACGAGCGCCGCCGGGTCGACGGCCTCTGGATGCGCGACGACGAGGTCTCGGCGGCGATCGAAGACCTCCTCGACACGCGGCTGGAGCAGCGGGTCGACAATCCCTGCATCGGCCGCGACCGGGCGGACCTCGTCCTCGCCGGCTGCGCGATCCTCGAAGCCCTGCGCCGGGCCTTCCCCTCCGAGCGCTTGCGCATCGCCGACCGTGGCCTGCGCGAGGGGCTTCTCGTGAACATGATGCGCGAAGATGGGGTATGGTCGCGCAAGCCCGTGCGGTAACGGGCGACGGACACCGGGTTCATGACTGACAGGCGCGGCGGCGTAGGCTCCACCGGGGGCGTGCGCGGGGATCTCAAGCAGCGGGTGAAGACCGCGCGCAAGCGCACCGTCTCACAGACGCGCTGGCTCGAACGGCAGCTCAACGACCCCTACGTGGCCCGCGCCAAGCGCGAGGGCTACCGCTCCCGCGCGGCGTTCAAGCTCCTGGAGATCGACGAGCGCTACAAGCTGCTGAAGCCCGGCCAGCGGGTCGTGGATCTCGGCGCGGCGCCCGGCGGCTGGTCGCAGGTGGCGGCGCGCGTCGTGGGCCCCACCGGCAAGGTGGTGGGCATCGATCTCCTGCACATCGAGCCCATGGCCGGGGTGGAGTTCATCACCCTCGACTTCCTGGACGACGACGCGCCCCGGCAGCTCACCGACCTCCTCGGCGGCCCGGCCGACTTCGTGATGTCGGACATGGCCGCCAACACGACAGGCCACAAGAAGACCGACCACCTGCGGATCATCGGCCTCGCCGAGACCGCCGCCGAATTCGCCCGCGAGGTTCTGGCCCCCGGCGGTTCCTACCTCGCCAAGGTGCTGCAGGGCGGCACCGAAGGTGAATTGCTCGCCAACCTGAAGCGCGACTTCGCCGTGGTCCGCCACGTGAAGCCCTCCGCGAGCCGCGCCGATTCGAGCGAACTCTACGTGCTGGCCACCGGCTATCGCGGGGCGCTCGGCCGGGGCGTGGCCCCGGAGGAGTAGGCGGACCTGTTCCCCTGGGGACAGATCGGCGCAGTGCGGCGGCGCCGGTAGGCCGGCACGGCGGAATGGGTTAATTTTAGTGAAAGTGTCTCGATAGTCAGCGCGTGCTCAGCGGTCCCGCCATTCTTCGCATCTCGGTGCTGTTGCTCCTCGCCGGAGCTCTCGCCGCGCTCGTACAATACTGGATACCGGCTTCGCCGCAGCCGCCCGCCAAGACGGCCGTGGCGACGTCCGCGCCGGCTCCGAGCGAGCCTCCCGTCCGCAGGATTCCCTCGGCGGCCCCGCCCGATACGGTGATCGCGGCCCCCACGCCGCCTCCGGCTCCCCCCAAGCCTCAGCCGGCCCCGGCTTCGGCTCCGCCGCCGCAGGTGCCGAGCGACGCCCTCGCCTTCCCGGCACCGCCGCCCTCCGCCGCGCCCGAGGGCAGGGAAGAGGTGACGGAGGCCGAGACCACGGAGGGGCCGCCGGCCGTCGCTTTGGTGGATCTCAATACCGCGAGCGTCGCCGACCTGAACCGTCTGCGCGGCGGCGGCTCCATCGGCCGGGCCATCGTCGCCAAGCGGCCTTACACCCAGGTGGGCGACCTGCTCACCAAGAGGGTGCTCAGCCGGTCGGTCTACGAGCGGATCAGGGAGCAGGTGACGGTGCGGTGAGGGGCCGGAGGGCCCCTCACGCCGGTCTCAGAGCTTCGTGCCGAACAGTTCCGCGACCTGCGGGATGTCCTTGTCGCCGCGCCCCGACATGCTCAGCACCATCAGGTGGTCGGTCGGGCGCGCGATGGCGAGTTCCGTGACCTTCGCCAGGGCGTGGGCGGGCTCCAGGGCCGGGATGATGCCTTCCAGCATCGAGCAGAGCTTGAACGCCTCCAGCGTCTCGGTATCCGTCGCCGAGAGGTAGGTGACGCGGCCCATCTCGTGCAGCCACGAATGCTCGGGCCCGATGCCCGGATAATCGAGGCCCGCCGAGATCGAGTGCGCGTCGGCGATCTGCCCGTCCTCGTTCATCAGCAGATAGGTGCGGTTGCCGTGCAGCACGCCGGGCTTGCCGCCCGTGAGGGAGGCGGCGTGCAGGCCGCTCTTCACGCCGTGGCCAGCGGCCTCGACCCCGAAGATCTCGACCTCGCGGTCATCGAGGAACGGGTGGAACAGGCCCATCGCGTTCGAGCCGCCGCCGATGCAGGCGATCAGCGAATCGGGCAGACGGCCCTCCTGGGCGAGCATCTGCTCGCGGGTCTCGCGACCGATCACCGACTGGAAGTCGCGGACCATGGCCGGATACGGGTGCGGGCCGGCGACGGTGCCGATGCAGTAGAAGGTGTCCGCGACGTTCGTGACCCAGTCGCGCAGGGCCTCGTTCATCGCGTCCTTGAGGGTCTTCGTGCCGGACTCGACCGGGATGACCTCGGCGCCGAGCATCTTCATGCGGAAGACGTTCGGGGCCTGACGGGCGACGTCCACGGCGCCCATGTACACGACGCATTTCAGGCCGAACCGGGCGCAGAGGGTGGCGGTGGCCACGCCGTGCTGGCCGGCGCCGGTCTCGGCGATGATCCGCGGCTTGCCCATGCGGCGGGCGAGCAGGATCTGCCCCAGCACGTTGTTCACCTTGTGCGAGCCGGTGTGGTTCAGCTCCTCGCGCTTGAAGTAGAGCTTCGCCCCCATGCCGGCCGGCGCCTGGGCGCGCATGTGCTCGGTCAGCCGCTCGGCGTAATAGAGCGGGCTCGGCCGGCCGATATAATGCGTGCCGTAGCTCTCCATGTCCGCCTTGAACGCGGGGTCCTGCTTCGCCTCCTCGTAGGCCTTCTCCAGGTCGAGGATCAGCGGCATCAGCGTCTCGGCCACGAAGCGGCCGCCGAAGATGCCGAAGCGGCCGCGCTCGTCGGGTCCGGTGCGGAAAGAGTTCGGGGCGGGGGCGATGGTCACGGATCTGTCCTTCGCGGAACAAGAAAAGTGTTGCCGGTTGCTAGACCCATGCGCGTCTCGCCGCAATGCCGGTGGCGCCAGACGCAACCGCGCAGTGCTAGCCTCGCGCAGCCGTGACGAAGGCGGCGATGCGCGCCGGATCCTTGATTCCCGGCGCGCTCTCGACGCCGGAGGAGACATCGACGGCGCGAAGACCCGTCCGCGCCAGGGCCTCGGCCACGTTCTCCGGCCCTAGCCCGCCGGAGAGCATTAGCCCGGCGGGCAGGTCCGCCCCCGCCAGCAGCGACCAGTCGAAGCGGACGCCGTTGCCCCCCGGCAGGGCCGCGCCGGGTGGCGCCTTGGCGTCGAGGAGGATGCGGTCGGCGACCGCTGCATAAGCCGGGATCGCGGCGAGATCGGCCGGTCCCGCGATGCCGAGCGCCTTCATCACCGGCAGGCCCGTGGCGGCGCGAATCTCTGCAACCCGCTCCGGGCTTTCCCGCCCGTGGAGCTGGATCAGGTCCGGCGCGATCGCCTCGATGGCGGCGGCCAGCGCCGCATCGTCGGGATCGACCAGCAGGACCACGCGCCCCGCCCTGCCCTTCGCCCGACGCGAGAGCGTGCGCGCCGCCTCGAGCTCCACATGGCGCGGGCTGCGGGCGAAACGCACGAAGCCGACCCAATCGGCCCCCGCGCCGATGGCGGCGTCGAGGGTCTCAGGGGTGCTCAGGCCGCAGATCTTGATCTCGGTCATGGGCAAGATGGGCGCGGCGATCCGCGCGGAAGGGCCTCAGCGCGGCGCGGGCAGCGCCGTGCGGACGGGGACGGAGGTGCCGGGATAGGTCTGGCCCGGCGCGTCGGGGGCGTAGGGGCGCAGGCGGTTGACCTCACGCTCGTAGCGGGTGGCCTCCCGGCGGTGATGGCGGGCATTGGCGCGGACGCGGCCCTGGCCGAGCCAGGTGAAGACGCCGCCGACGACGATGCCCAGCGCCACGGCGCCGAACAGGATCGCGTAGAGCGGCAGGTTCACGCTGAAGACCGGCGCATCGACGTTGACCGGATCGAACGACAATTGCACCGGCGCCCGGTTGGCGACGGCCAGCAGGACCACGATTGCCGCGACCGGCAGGAGGAGGAGGCTCTTCAAGAACCGGATCATCGTTGTGTGACTCCCGCCTATTCCGCCGCGACGCCTTCGCCGATCTTGGCCGCATTGAGCCGCAGGCGCATCTCCTTACCCGTCTTGAAGACGGGAATGGCCTTTTCGGACACGGCAACGGCCGCGCCCGTGCGGGGGTTGCGTCCCTTGCGCGCTTCCCGGCGCTTCACGGAAAACGCGCCGAAGCCGCGCAGTTCCACCCGGTCTCCCCGCGCCAGGGCGTCGGCGATCGTGTCGAGGATGGCGTTGACCAGGATCTCCACGTCCCGCTGGTAGAGATGCGGGTTCTGTTCGGCGATCTTGAGGACAAGCTCCGACTTGATCATGGCGTTTCGTCTTCCCGTTGGTTCGGCTTTGTTCGGAGGTCGCTGAGGCAATCGCGCTCAGGGCTCCGGCCGCCACAGGACGAGGAGCCCGCCCTGCGCGCCGGCCTGCGCCTCGGCGCCGAGCGCCCGGAGCTGGCCCGCGAAGCCTTCGAGGCCGAGGAGCCCCGCCCCCGTGCCGGCTGCTGACCACAGGGAGAAGTCGCTCTCCGAGCGCGGCTTCCAATCTGTCACCGGCAGGTCCTTCGGCACGCCCCGGGCGCTCTCCAGCCACGCCACGGCCTGCCGCTCGCCGCCGAGTTCGTCCACGAGCTTCAGGGGTACGCTCTGCCGGCCGCTGAACACCCGCCCGTCCGAGACGGCGGCGAGCTGCTGCGGGTCCATGCCCCGGCGGTCGGCCACGAGGCCCTTGAACCACGCATAGGTGTCGCCCACCACGGCGGCGAGGGCCGCACGCGCTTCGGGCGACGTCGGCGTGAAGCCCGAGGGCTCGGCCTTCAGCGGCGAGGACTTCACCGATTCGACCTTCACGCCGACCTTGTCGAGGAGGCCCGACAGGTCGGGGTACTGGAACAGCACGCCGATGGAGCCGACGAGGCTCGTCTCGCGGGCGACGATGTGGTCGGCGGCGATGGCGGTGATGTAGGCGCCGGAGGCCGCCGTGCCGTCCACGAAGGCGACGATGGGCTTCTTGGCGGCGAGCGCCCGCAGATTGCGGAAGATTTCTTCCGAACCGGTCGTTGTGCCGCCGGGCGAGTTGATCGAGACGACGACGCCCTTCACGGCATCCGATTCGCCCACCCGCTTCATGAGCTTCGCGGTGGCCTCGCTGCCGGCGATGAAGCCGGAGACGGAGATGCGCGCGATCTGCGGGCGCACGGCGAAGGCGCCGTTCCCGCCGGCCCGGACGCGGTAGCCCACGGCGCCGACGGCCACGATCAGGCCGCCGATCCCGAGCACGCGCCAGAGGCCGAGCCTGCGGCGCAGTCGCCGCCTGTCGATCAGCAGTTCGGCGTCGGCTGCCATGCGATCCGTTCCCTTGCATCCCCGGCCGAACGCCGTGGTCGGCCACCCTGCCCGACGCCGCCCTGGCCCCGCCTCGCGGCGTGCAAGTCCTTGGCGTCCTTGGCATCCCGCCGGGCGGGGCCCGTGCGAGGCGGTGTTCTAGAGCATTTTTTGCCGACGTGGATA
>Ga0182229_1000406_pt1 | contig 11102 bp, 6 predicted proteins | sample G6R1MG_32_FD_129663 | JGI IMG/M metagenome (GOLD analysis project Ga0182229, IMG submission 129663) | Miscanthus phyllosphere microbial communities from Michigan, USA - G6R4_MAIN_07NOV2016_LD1 MG | ecosystem: Host-associated > Plants > Phyllosphere > Phylloplane/Leaf | place: USA: Michigan...
GGTCGGCATCAACGTGCCGATCCCGGTGCCGATGGCGTTCCACTCCTTCGGCGGCTGGAAGGCCTCGCTGTTCGGCGACCACGCCATGCACGGGCCGGAGGGCGTGCGGTTCTATACGCGGCTGAAGACCATCACGACCCGCTGGCCCACCGGCATCCGCAAGGGTGCCGACTTCGTGATGCCGACGATGCAGTAGCGCGTCCCGTCACGGCGCGATCGGAAACGGGCGGAGCGGGCCGTGCCGATGGAGTTCGCCGCTCCGTCCATCCTGAACCGTTTCGACCTCAGGGCCCTGCGTCTGCTCGGCCGGATCTGCGGGAGAAGCACGCTGCGCTCTTCGCCCGAGAGTCGCGATCGGGCGGGTTAGGGCGGAGCCCGAGCGTAAGACGGGCCAGAAGGTGCGTCTGGCGGGAGAGACGCCCGGCCACGCGGTCGTGCTGCCCGGCACTCCCGCCGACGTGGGCGACCGTGCCGAGGCGAGTCGGCTTGCCGCCGAGGTTCGGCGGGGACGGGCCGGACTGTCCGGAAGGCCTTCGTCGATCACGGCCGCACCGGCGACAGGGCTGCCCGGGGCCACAAGATCGCGCCGGACCTCGTCGAGGCGCCGAACCCAAACGTGGCTTCGCGCTGCCGCCGCGACGCTGGGTGGTCGAGCGATCCGCCTGGGCGACGCGCTGTCGGCGTCCGGTCGAGGATGACGAGCGCTGTGCCACCATGTCGGCCGGCGTCCACATGATCGCATACGTCTGCCTCATGCTCCGACGAGCCGAACGACGGATGACAGGTTCACGCCACGCTCCAGAGCACTCTGGAGCGCAGTGGTTTCCGGTTCGCGTGAACACGATGCGACCACACGTAGACATGGAGCGATGTTCGCGGATCAGAGATCACGGAAACCGCTCTGGACGCGGACAGGCGGCCTTCGGCCAGCGTCAGGATCCGTCGTACAGTGGGTGTCGGGCCCGACGTCTGCTTTCGGCCCTGCGTCGGAGAACCCGAACGACCGGGTCGATTTCATGGGGGCTGCTTACGAGCGGCTGTGCAAGGTAGCCGACGTCGCCCTCACGCCTGCGGGTGGTCCAGTTCCGACTTGCGGTGTCGGCCCAGGCTCACGCCCCGACCTTGCCGCCGCTCCGCCACCCCCGGCCACCGGGCGAGCCGGTCCCCGTCGCGACGAAGGCGCAATGGCAGAGGGTGAACCGGAGCCGAGCAGCTTCGGGATTGCAAGGCCTGCCCGATGCCGGCGGCAGGCTGGCATGGGAGTTGTCCCAGACCCTCACGTCCAGCCTCGATCGGTCGGGGTAGCTTGACGGCCCTCACACGGGGGCGTGAGGCGGCTCGACGATCATGAGGTCGCTACCGGGCCGCTTGCGCTCCTGCGGCGGCGAACGCGCCACGTCGCCGGAGAGCGTGCCTGACCCGAAGCGCCGCCATCGCCTCGTCGGCGGCCCTCTGCCCACTGTCGTGGGCCCCGTGGGCGGTCGTGAAGTCGAAAGGGTGCGTCGCCTCGCCCGCGAAGAACAGCCGGTCCTCGAAGGGCCGGGCCAGCTGGGCCCGCGCACCGGATCGCCCCGGCAGGGCGCAGCTATACGCGCCGCCGATGGAGGCCATCCGGCTCCAGCCTGTTGCCGCGAGGGGTCGGATCGACGAAGCCACCTCGCTGCCGAACAGGGTGACCAACTCGGCCGCGACGTAGGCGAAGCCGGCGGCCGGGCCCTCCTCCCCCACGATGCGGGCGCCCTCGCCCCCGAGGAACGCCTCGATCACCGGCCATCCGTTTGGGCGGATGGAGTAGGCGGCGGCCCTCGGGTCGTGCAGGTTGCCGTAGGCATGCGAGTCCGGCTCGAACGCGGCATCGCGCCCGATCTCGAGGAAAATCTTCTCGTTGCGGCCCAGCGGCAGGGCGGCGGCGGCCTCGCGCCACGGTTCGGTCCCGGTGGGAAGGCGGATCGCGTCGCCGGCCAGGACCGCGGTCGAGACCGTGATGATGGCGGCCCCGGCGCGCACGATGCCGCCACGGGTGGTGACGGCCACGCCGTCCGCCGTCAGGTCGATCCGCTCGGTGGGGGTGGCGAGCCGCAGCGCCGTCGAGGATGGCAGGCTGGCGGCGACCAGCGTGCCGTAGCCGAGGGGCAAGTGCCAGTTCCGGCCCGTCGAGGCGTCGTCGTAGGCCAGGTAGTCGGCGGCGGAGATCGCCTCGGGCGCGACGCCGCTCATGAAGCCGGCGATGGCGCGAACGTAGGCGTTCCAGGGGCCGCTGGGCTCAAGGGCGTCGCTGGCCCGATCGCTGCACGCCGCGACGGTGCGGAGCCGCTGCTCCCAGTCGCCGAAAGCCCTCTGTGCCGCCTCCTGACCATCCGCATCCTGGACGATGCCGGAGTGTGCCTTGCTCCATGGCGGATCGCCTCGATCGACCGGAAAGCCCGATGTCTCGGCAATGTCGACCCAGGCGTTGCGGTCTCCGGAGTGAAGCCACTCGCAACCGAGGTCGAGCGGGTACCCTCCGAGGTCCTGTGTGCAGGCACGCCCTCCGAGGCGCGAGGACGACTCAAGCAGCAGGGCCGATGTGCCACGGGCCGCAAGTCGCCGCGCGGCGCCGATGCCGGAGGCGCCTCCCCCTACGATGATGACGTCGAAAATGCTGTCCATGAGGCCAAGGTGAGGTCGGCCGGCACGGCTTCCAAGTTTCGTGCGGCAGTCTCGCAACGTACGGGGCCAAGCCTGGGGCAACTCGGCTGCGGGACGGGGGTGATTACCATGAAGGCGCTCGGCGCCTGCAACCGTCGTTCAGACGGCGTGATGGATCGCGTGGACGACGTGAGCTGCACGACACGGCTCCGACACGAGCGCACGCCGACCGAAGACCCGTCGTTCGAGAACGGGCGTCCCGTAGGACGCCTGTTTGTTGCTCCGCCGATCGCTGACGTCAGTTCGCCAGGGCGACCTCGACGAGGTTGTCCGAGAACGACGGGGCGTGGCCCATGTCGGTGAAGGCGCCCGACGAGATGCTGTTGACCGTGCCCTCGTTGAGCTGACGCCAGTAGCCCAGCGTCGCGACCACGATGCCGGCCTTCACGTCCTCGGTGATGCGCGCCACGCCCTTGAAGGCGCCGCGGTCGTTGGCGACCTGAACCTTGTCGCCATCCCGGATGCCGCGTGCCTCCGCGTCGTGCTGGCTGATCATCACGAACTGCTCGCCCTGGCCCTTCTGCTTGTCCTCCATGTTCGCGTAGCAGGAGTTCAGGAAGTAGTGGCTCTTGGGCGAGACGATGTTGAGAGGAAAGCGCTTGGCCAGCTCCGGGTCGTTGGTGTGCGATTCCCGCGGGCCCAGGTAGTCGGGCAGCGGGTCGAGCGCCTCGCCCGGCTGGAAACCCTCGTACATCTGTCGGAACGGCGGTGCGACGAAGTTCGTAGCACCCTCGACCATGAACATGCACTTGCCGGTCGGCGTGGGGAAGTTGCCTTCCTTGTGCGGTGCGCGGTCATCCGGCGTGCCGACCTTGAGCCGGGCGAAGCCGTGCTCGCGCATGTACTGGAGGTCGATGCCCTCGCAGGCCGGCGCGTTCCAATCGACGTAGTGCTCCAGGCACTCCGTGTCGGTCCACTTGAAGTTCTCTTCCTCGAAGCCGAGCCGGGCGGCGAGCTGGCGGAAGATCTCGTTGTTCGGGATCGCCTCACCGGGCGCGTCCGCGCACTTGGTGTTGTAGGTCAGGTAGAGGTGGCCCCAAGAGAGGATCATGTCCTCCATCTCCGCGCCCATCGTGGCCGGCAGCAGGATGTCGGCGTAGGACGCCGTGTCGGAGATGAAGTGCTCGGCCGAGACCATGAACAGGTCCTCGCGCATCAGTCCCTCGACGATCTTGTCCGTCTCGGGCGCCTGCGTGACCGGGTTCGAGTTCCAGCACATCATCGACATGATCGGCGGGTCGAGCTTCATCTCGCCGGTGAGCGCGCGGCCGATCTGCAGGTTCGAGACGACGCGGGTGCCCTCCGGGATCAGGTCCGGACGGCACATCACGTCGAACTTGTAGGGGTGTTCCCAGACGCCGAACTGGGTGACGCCACCACCGACGTGGCGCCAAGCCCCTGTCAGCGCCGGGATCGAGGTCACGGCACGAATGGTCTGACCGCCACCGTAATGGCGCTCCAGCGCCACGCCCATGCGGATCGCGGCGGGCTGCGCGGTCGCGAGTTCACGCGCGAGCGTGCGGATGTCCTCGGCGGAAACGCCGGTGATGTCCGCGGCCCATTCCGGCGTGCGAGTGCTCGCCCGCTCCTTCAGCTCCTCGAAGCCGACCGTATAGTTGTCGACGTAGGCCTGATCGACGAGGCCCTGTTCGATGATCGAGTTGATCAGCGCCATGGCGAGCGCGCCGTCCGTGCCGGGCTTCGGCGCGATGTGCCAGTCGGCGGCCTTGGCCGTGCGCGAGGCGTAGGCGTCGATGACGACGACCTTGGCGCCTTGTCTCTGGGCGTCCTTGACGATGGCCCAATGGTGCAGGTTCGTGCTGACCGAGTTGCAGGCCCAGATCACGATGTACTTGGAGTGGATGTAGCTGTCCGGATCGAGGCCGGCGGTCGGGCCGACGGTCAGCAGCCAGGCGGTACACGAGCCCTCGCCGCAGAAGGTGCGCTCGGTCACGGTGGCGCCCAGGCGGTTGAAGAAGGCGTCGCCGCCGTTCAAGCCATGCACGAGGCCCTGGTTGCCGAGGTAGCTGTAGGGCGCGATCGCCTCGGGGCCGTACTGGTCGATGATCGCCTTCCAGCGCGTGACGATGGTGTCGAGCGCCTCGTCCCAGGTGATGCGCTCGAACTGCTTCGCACCCTTCGGGCCGACGCGCTTCATCGGGTAGAGCAGCCGGTCGGGATGATAGTGGCGCTTCTCGTAGTCCTTCAGCTTCACGCAGAGGCCGCCGCGGGTCATCGGGTGGTCCGGGTTGCCCCGCACGCCGAGCAGTTCTCCATCCTTGACCTCGAACACCATCGAGCAGGTATCCGGGCAATCGTGCGGGCAGCCGCCGAAGAAGGTCTCGGTCAGGCTCTCGGCCTCGGCGACGATCAGGGAGTCCGGCTTGACGATCTCGTTCATGTTTCCTCCACGGTCGGGCGTCCGGTCTTCTTGGCGTTCCGGATGGCGAGCCCGCCCCATCCTTAGAGTGCACGAATACGCAAACAATTCCAAATTTTGGTCAGGCGGAAGGGCCAAATCAGGCATGGTCCATGGTACCAACCGTTTTGTCGCGCCTGGGCGGACCCATCGTACGGTGGGCGATGGCGCCGATTGCTAGGCCTCGACGGGCCACCGCCGATGGGGGTGACGGGTGGAACTGACGCTTGCGCTGGCCGCGACCTCCGGCAAGCCGCTGCAGGCCCAGGTGTTCGATCAGGTCCGGGCGATCATCCTGGAGGGAAAGCTCAAGGCCGGGATGGGGCTGCCGCCGAGCCGCCTGCTGGCGGAGCGCCTGGGGATCTCACGCAACACCGTGAACGCCGCCTACGAGCGGCTCGCCGCGGAGGGCTACGTCAAGGCGCGCGGCACGGCGGGCCTGTTCGTGGAGCCGATCCCGCCGGACAGCCTCCTGCTGATCCAGCGTGGCGGCCAGCCCCTGACCAACGGACCGGTCCCGGACACGGTCAGCGAGCCCCTGCTCTGCTTTGCCGGCTCTCCGGGTGGCGGCGGCGACCGACCGGATCTTGATTTCTGGGTCGGACGCTCCGACCCCGCCGGGTTCCCCCTCCGGATTTGGCGGCGGACGGTGAACCGGCTCCTGACGCAGGAGACCGCCTTCCTGACAGACTACTGCGACCCGGCCGGTCTACCGGAACTCCGCGCGGCCATCAGCACGCACCTGCGGCGCGCCAGGGCTGTCGCGGTCACCGAGGATCAGGTCGTCGTCACCACCGGCGGGCAGGACGCCCTCAACCTCGTGTTCAACCTGCTCAGGTCCCACACCCGGCAGCTCTGCATCGAGAACCCCTGCTACCTCGGAGCATCCCTGATCTTCAGGAGCGCCGGCATGACGATCCATCCCGTCCCGGTCGACGGCGACGGCCTGCGAACGGATCTCCTGCCCAAGGACCGGGGCAGCCTTCTGTACGTCACGCCCTCGCACCAGTTTCCGACCGGCGCGATGATGCCGCTGACCCGACGGCTGTACCTTTTGCGCTGGGCTGAGGAGACCGACAGCTACATCGTCGAGGACGACTACGACAGCGACTTCCGGTACGACGGCCCGCCGCTGACCGCGCTCGCCGGCCTCGATGGAGGACGACGCGTCTTCTACGTCGGCACATTCTCCAAGTCGGTCGGGGCGGGCCTGCGCATCGGCTACGCCACGGTCCCGCGCATATTCTGGGACGAGGCGCGGATGCTGAAGGCCCGGATGAGCAACGGCCAGGCTTGGCTCGAACAGGCCGCCTTGGCCGACTTCATTGACGAGGGACACTTCGACCGGCACCTGCGCCGGCTGCGCCAGCGCTACAAGTCGCGACGCGACTGCCTCGTCCAGGCGCTGCGAGGGGCGTTCGACGCGCCCGTTATCCTGGGTTCGGAGAGCGGCCTGCATCTGGTCTGGCGACTGCCGGAAGGTTTCCCGCCGGCCAGGAAGATCCAGATCGCGGCACGCGAGCGAGGCATCGGCGTCTACGCTCTGTCCAGCGGAGCCGCTTACGATTTCGACCCCGCTGCACGGGACGACATGCTCGTGTTCGGCTACTCCTCGCTGACCGAAGCACAGATCGAAAGCGCCGTGCGCGAGCTGAAGCCGATTGTGGATGATGCGCGCTGAATACAAAGCTTCGCGTCGCTCATGTCCGCTTCCGGTGCCTCGCGACAGTACCCCCGATTGAGCGGCTTGGGTCGGAGGCGGAATGGCCGTTTGGGATGGATTTCCACCCGTCTGACTGTCGGTCGCATATCCACGAAGCCGGACGCTTGCCTGACAACAATAACGACCGAGACCAAGCAAGCGCGTCGGAGCCGGCCTTCAGGGCCTCTCACCCGGGACCCGAACCTGCGCGCCGCCGAACACGACGGCCTGCCGCAACGGCGGCCGCGACAGACCGCGGATCAGGCGCGGCTCCGCCGGTGCGCTGATCGCATCCAGCGTCGCGCGATGCTCTGAAGAGAACACGAGATCGCGCGCGGCGATGTTGTCGACGACCTGCGCCGGCCGGCTCACCCCCATCAGCGTCGAGGCCACAGCCGATCGTCCGACCACCGAGGCGAGGGCGACGGGCGCGGGCGTCTGACCGACCGTCTCCGCCACCCGGCGCACTCCTTCGACGATGTTCCCGTTGCGCTGCGTGAACAGGCTGTCACCGATCGGGTTGGCTCCGTCGAGCCGCCAGTCGTCGGCGGGGCGCGCCTCGCCCGACGGCGCCGCCTCCTTCGGCAGGCCACCCGCGCGCGGCCCCGTCTCCTCCACCGTCGCGCGGTCGTATTTGCCGCTCAGAAGCCCGTAGGCAAGTGGCGACCACGGCACCAGGCCCATGTCGAACTCGCCCTCACGAGGGACGTGCTCGTCCTCTATCTCCCGGTTCACGGGCGCGTAGAAGTACTGCAACGCGATCGGCCCCGGCAGGGCGCGGGCTACGGCCAGCGTCGCGAGCTTTGCGACATACCACTCCGGGGTGTTCGACAGTCGCCAACAACGAACTTTCCCGGCGCGGCCCCGGCCGCGTAACCATGCGCCCCAAGCAGTTCGCACCTCGCTCAGGCGGACCGTTCCCATGGTGCTCTCCAGTTTGGAGAGACGTGAGTCGAGGCTAGCCTTACGCTGACACGCGCCGGGTGGGCGGCAATCCTCTGACAACGGCCCACCGAACAGCCTGCAGGCGGGTAGGGATCACCGGTTTCCGTATCCACGACTGGCGGCATTACTTCGCGGCCTGGTTCCCGAAGCGTGGGGGCGCTCTGCCAGATCGCGGGCTGGCTCTCGATGCGCATGGTCACGCGCTACGCCGTGTTCGAACAGAGCGACCTCGACGACATCATGCAGAAGACGGCTGGGCTAGAAAATGTCGGCGAACACTCGTCCGGCACTGTGCCCGAGCTTTGCCCATCCTGACGATGATCCCAACTCCGAAACGACGAAGGCCACCCGAAGGTGGCCTGCACGTAGATCGTTCGTCCGGTTAGGAAAACTGGAGCGGGCGAAGGGATTCGAACCCTCGACCCCAACCTTGGCAACGCACGGTTCCCGTAGCATGGTGCCCTCTTGGCGGCAAGGCTCCACTCCGGAAACCATGCTGTCCCGTGCAACGCCGCTCAATCCGGTATCACTCCAAACCGACCCAGGCACGGGGTTTCCAACCCATTTCCGCCCCGCTCCCGGGGCCGCCGGGGGCGACGCGTGGACGACATTCCGGAGAGCCGGCTGGAGCAGGTCGCGATGATGGAGGGCATCCTCATCGAGCACGCGACTGGCCGGTCCAGCGACGGCCACGTCTACGAGCACCTCCGCCGCGAGTTCCTCGCCGACGCCGAGGTGAAGGCGCTCCTGCCCCCGTTCGTCCGGACCTCCCGCACGCTCGACGCGTTCTGGCCCTTCATCAAGGAGAAGCTCGGTCGGTACCAGGAGCGGCGCGCCTTCATCCGGGAATCGTTCACGCCGCTGATCGACCACCTGGAGGGACGCAACCGGGCGCCCGGGGACGCAGTGGTCTCGGACGCGCTGGCGACCTTCGACTCCGACGGCGTCCACGCGGTCTGGGCCAAGGCCCTCGCGCGCCGGACCTCCGATCCGGAGGGCGCCATCACCGTCGCCCGCACGCTGCTGGAGACGGTGTGCAAGCACATCCTCGACGAGCGGACCGTGGCCTACGCCGAGAAGGACGACCTGCCCAAGCTCTACGGGGCGGTGGCGAAGGCGCTGCGGCTGGCCCCGGACCAGCACACCGAGGAGCCGATCAAGGCCATCCTCGGCGGTGCCATGCACCTGGTGAACGGGCTCGGGACCCTGCGCAACCGGTTCTCGGACGCCCACGGTCGGGGCGCGCAGCGGGACGCCTGGGCGCCGGTGAAGCCCTCCCCCCGGCACGCCAGCCTCGCCGTGAACGCCGCCGGCGCGGTCGCGACCTTCCTCGTCGAGACCCACCTCGAACGCGGCACGGCCTGACGCCGGGTCCGGACGACGACGACTTTTTTGCAGATCCTTTGCACGGCTACGCCGCGGCGGCCCGCTTCTGGTATTCGCTGGCCGTGTGCCCGTAGACCTTGAGGACCATGGCCGGCGTCATGCCGAGGTAGTCCGCCACTTCCTGGGTGGGCACGCCGGCGCGGAGCATCAGCGTCGCCCGGGTGTGCCGGAGGATGTGCGGCGTCGGCCAGCCGAGCTCGTCGATGCCGGCATCGTCGTCGGTCTCGGGCACGTCCGCCCCGTCGTCGTCGAAGACCAGCGCCTCGCCCCCGACCCGGTACGTCCCGTCGATCTCGCGCCGGTCGAGGCAGGCCCGGATGGCGGCCAGCCGGAACCCCTTGCTGACCCGCGCGATGGCGGTGCCGTGGTCGCTGACGACGCGGCCGACGCCATTGGCGAGATCCGCCTCGCGCCAGGCCGACAGCAGGGGCAGTAGCCGGTCGTGGATGCGGCACGGGGTCTGGCGCTTGCGAGAGACCGGCGCCTCGGGGCCGCACCGGAACAGCGTCGTCGACGTCATGTCCACGAACCCGGCTGTCCGGTGCCGGCGCCAGCGCAGGTCCAGGATGGCCGCCGACCGGGTGCCCGAGTAGAAGCCGATCTCCACGAAGCGGGCGAGGTGGTCCGACGGGTCGTGCGTCAGGCCCTCGATTCGCTCCCACTGGGGCTCACGGGTCGCAAGGTCCGACGAGGCCCAGCGCCACCCCTGCGCCGCCTTGAGCAGCCGGGCGTACTCGCCCTCGGTCAGCCAGTCCGGATGCGCCTGCCCGGCCTCGGGCAGCGAGACCAGGGGCCGGGCCGTCAGCGTGAACTCCCGGTGCCAGGCCCCGATGGCGGCCGACAGGGTCTGGAGCTCGCGCCGGGCCGTGGCGACCTTGACGTGCTTGAGCACCGCCGAGCCCGGCGCCGAGTAGGTCTCGCCGGTCCGGGCGGCGGTGTAGGCGCGGCACGACTTGCCGGTGACCTGGGCGAGGGTCTTGCCCTTCCAGTGCCGGAGCAGGTGCGTGAGGTGCTGGCCGGTGAGGACGGCGTTCTTCGTGCCCTCCTTCAGCGCGCCGTAGTGCGCGAGGCACGTCGCGACGCTGATCAGGCGCGGGTCCTTGTTCGCCGGGTCGTCGGAATCGGGGGCGCCGAGCGCCCTCTCCTGCTCTAGGCGCGACCGCTCCGCGAGGTAGACCGCGAACTCGCTTTCAGCCTTGCTGCGATCCTCTCGGCCGTGGCTTGTTCTGCGCTTCCACGGCTTGCCGGCGAGTGTGTCGTGGATCGCCCAGACGCCTCGGTCGAGGTCGAACTTAAGCCTCGCGGGGGCTTGCTTGCGTGCCACGTCTCGTCTCTCCAGTCCTGCAGGGCGCGTCGGGTCGTGAGGATTCCGTTGCCCGGTTTCATCGACCGAAGACGGCCGGACTTGGCCGCTGCCCGAAGCTGGGCGGTCGAGAACGTCGGGCACCGGAACGGGCCTCGGACCTCGGCGCACCACCGCGCCGTCTCCAGCGTCAGCAGGTCGTCCGGGCCGGCATTGTCGGTGACGGCCCACTGGCCATCCGACATGTCGATGAGCTCGGCGATGAGGTTGAATTCGGGCATGGAGCAACGATCCCCGCGTCGCGGATCGGCGTCAACGTTCGGTTCCAGGGTCCGACTGCTTACCTGGGGATCCACACCTCACCACCGCGGGACCGGGGTTTCGTCACGACCCTGTGGACGGCTGTCGCTTCGTTCCCACCCACGTTCGTGACAGGGGTGGTGATCCCACCCGGGATCAGGATGCCAGCCGCACGGGACGCGCCCGCCGCCTGTCCCGCCCCAGCGCCCTCGCCAGGTCCGCCGGCTGCTCGGCCTTCACCAGCCCGGGCCGCTGCGGCGACGCCACCTCCACCATGTCCTCCGCCCAGGCCCGCAGGAACGCGTCGCGCTCCTCGCCGGCCGATGCATCAAGGATGTCGTCCAAATCAGGCATTGCCA
>Ga0182229_1000408_pt1 | contig 11095 bp, 10 predicted proteins | sample G6R1MG_32_FD_129663 | JGI IMG/M metagenome (GOLD analysis project Ga0182229, IMG submission 129663) | Miscanthus phyllosphere microbial communities from Michigan, USA - G6R4_MAIN_07NOV2016_LD1 MG | ecosystem: Host-associated > Plants > Phyllosphere > Phylloplane/Leaf | place: USA: Michigan...
CACGTTCTCCTCGAACCGCGCCGTGATCTCCTCGATGGTCCGCTGCGTCGTGTCCGAGCGGGTCTTGCCCACCGCCGAACGCTTCACCGCCTCCTCCGTCAGCATCACCGACGTGTTGATGCCCCGCTGGATCTCCCCGAGGATCGCCCGCACCTGGCCCGTGGCCGCCTTCGCCTGATCGGCGAGCAGCTTCATCTCCGAGGCCACCACCGCGAAGCTGCGCCCGCTCTCGCCCGCCGCCGCCGCCTCGATGGCCGCGTTCAGCGCGAGCAGATGCGTGCGCTCCGAGATGTCGTTGACGCTCTCGATGATCTCGCCGATCGCCTGGGTCTTCTCCGAGACGCCGACGATGTTGCCGGCCACCGCCTCGGCCTGCTCGCGGATCGCGTCCATGGCCTGGGCGGTGTCCGAGACCGCGCGCAAGCCCTGGCGTGAGGTCTTGGCCGTGGTCTGGGCGGTGGCGATGACCTCGCTGGCGCGCTTGGAGATCTGCGCGCCGGAATGGGTGATCTCGTCCACCGTGGCGGCGGTTTCCTGCACGGCGGCGAACTGTTCCTCCACGGAGGCCGCCTGTTCCTGTGCCGAGGCGCGGATCTCGGCCGCCGCCGCGTTCAGGTCGGCGGTCGCCGCCCGGTTCGTGCGGGCGAGGTCCGACAGGCTCTCGACCATGCCGTCGAGGGTGCGCCCGAGGCGGGCGATCTCGTCCTGCCCGCCGAGGCGCAGGCGCCCGGTGAGATCGCCGTCGCCGACCTTGCCGACGAAGGCCATCACGGTGTTCAGCGGCCGCACCACGGCGCGGGTGACGAGGTAGGTCACGAGGAAGGCGAGCAGCACCGCCGCCAGCAGCGTGAAGGTGATCGACAGGCGCGAGCGCTCGTAGATCTCGGTGGCCGCCCGCTGGCCCACCGCGACGCTCTCCTCGAGGGAGGCGCGGGCGCGCTCCACCGCCCCCGTGGTCGCCGCGTATTGCCGGCCGAGTTCGTCGTTGCCGTCCTCGACCGCCTGGATGTTGCCGTCCACCGCCGCCTGGATCTGCCGCTCGCCGCTGTCGCGGTAGCGGCGGAACGTGTCGCTCGCCTGGGCCAGGGCGGTCTCCAGCTTCTCGAAGGTCGCCGCCCGGTCGGCCGAGATGGCGGCCTTCTTGAAGTCGCCGGCCTCGCGCAGCAAGTCGCCGAACAGTTTGTCGGAGGCCGCGCTGTTCTTGCGCCACTGGGTGAGGATATCCGCCTCGCGGGCCTGCCGCCCCTGCGCCTTCAGGAGCGAGGCGATCACCGCGTCCCGCCGGAGCACGCCAAGGTCGCGGGTCTGGTTCCCGAGCTCGTCGAGCTGGCGCATGATCAGCAGATCGCGCGCGACGATGCGGTCCGTCGTCTCGCGCACGGCGCCGACCTGCCCGATGGCATAGAGGCCCAGCGCCACCAGCACGGCCGTGACGGCGAAGAAGCCGAGGAGGATGCGTCGTCCGATCGAGAGGGTCAGGGCCGGGCTCCGGAGGGTCAGAGGGTCAGGCGATCACCCGACGCAGCACCTGCGCCGGGTCGATGATGGTGAAGTCCGGGCTGCCCTCGGCAGCCGGGACATAGGCGGAAGCGGAGCCGTTTCCCAGGGGGCCGTCCTCGCCCTCGGGCTGGGCGCCGTCCTGCACGGCGCGCACGATGGCGAGCGCCCGCCCGACGCTGAGGGCCACGGGCGGCTCCCGGCGCAGGACCACGAGGTGGTCGCGGGTGCCGTCCGACGCGTCGGGCCGCCCCAGGGCGCGGGCGAGGCCGATCACCGGCACGATCCTCCCCGACAGGGCGACGTAGCCCGAGAGGGCGGGGGCCGTCCCCGGCACGGGGGTGCAGGGACGGCCGGGCAGGACCTGCGCCACGCTGGCGAGCGGCAGGCCGATCCGGTCGTCGCCGCAGACGCAGACGAGATACGGAAAGGTCGCCCGCTCCGGCGCGGCCGCGCCCTCCGCGCGGCGGGCGAGGGCGAGGGTGCGCGCGGCCTTGATGTCCCGGATGCGGGTGAAATCGCGCTCCGTCGCGTCGCGCATGGTCAGGCCTGCCCCCGCATCGTCCCAAAGCTCCGGCCCAGCGCGGCGGAGACGCCGGCCGCGACATCACGCGCCAGCGCCCCGTCGCCTTCCGGCAGCACCGTGTCGGGGGGAAGGGATTGGCTGAGGGCGAAGGCGTTGTCGAGGGCCCTGACAGCCTCGACCCTGCGGCCGAGGCCGAGGAGGAGCAGGCCGAGATGGTAATGGGCCATCACGAAATGACGGTCGAGGTAGAGCGCGGCCCGCAGCGCCCGCTCCGCTTCCGCATCCCGCCCGAGGCTCACGGCGATGAGCCCTTCATAAAAGCGCAAGCCCGCATGGGTCGGGTCCGCGTCGAGGGCCTTCCGAAGGACCCGCCACGCCGCGCCGGTCTCGCCGGCATCGGCCAGCATCCGCACGCGGTCGAGGGGGGCGGCCTCCTCGTTCCCCTCTTCGGTCTCCACCTCAACCTCATCCTGAGGTGCCGCGTCAGCGGCCTCGAAGGAGGGTTCCAGGATTCGCCGTGAGACCTCGACCGCCCTTTCGACGCTCGCCAGGACGGGCAGTTCGGGAAGCATGAACGGCACGGGAAGCACCGGCTCGGCCACAGGGCTTCCCCCCGGCCGGTAGGCGACGGTGCCCGGCAGGCTCACCGGATCGAGGAAGGCCGAGAAGGTCGGGTTCGGTTCGGCATGGCCCAGCAGGAGCCAGCCCTCCGGCCGCAGCCGCCGGCCGAGGCCGTGGACCACGCGGGTGACGGTGGCCGCGTCGAAATAGATGAGCACGTTGCGGCAGAGGATGAGGTCGTAGCCCTCCTCGCTTCCCCCCGGAGGCTCGGCGACCTTGAGCAGGTTGCCTTGCGCGAACCGGACCATCGCCCGGAATTCCGGGCGCAGGGCGAAGCCGCCCTCACGGCGCAGGCCCGGCTCCGGCGGCAGGTGGGTGAAGTAGCGCAGGCGCTCCTCCGGCGGCATCGTCCGCAGGGCCCAGCGCCCGTATTCGGCCGCCCGCGCCGTGGCGATGGCCTCCGCGCTGATGTCGGTGCCGAGGATCGTCACCCGCCACTCGGGCAGCGCCTCGCCCAGGATCTCGCGCACGAGGATCGCCAGGGAATAGGGCTCGGCCCCCGTGGAGCAGCCCGCGCTCCAGATCCGCAGCCGCTTCTCCGACCGGCGGGAGGCGACGAGATCGGGCAGGATCGTGCCGCGCAGGGCGGTGAACTGCTCGCTGTAGCGGAAGAAGAACGTCTCCCCGATGGTGATCTCGGCTTCGAGCCGCGCCCATTCCGCCTCGCCCTGGGTCGGCTCGTCGAGGAGGGCGGCGAAGCCCGCGAGATCGGGCGCTCCCGTCGCCCGCATCCGGCGGTACAGGCGCTCCAGCAGCAGGTCGTCCTTGTCGCTGTAATAGGCGTGGCCGGTGCGCGCGATGATCCGCGCCTTGAGCGCGGCATAGGCGGGCTCGACGGCGGGGTCGGGTCGGGGCTTGCCCGGCCGGCGCATCCGGGGTCAGGCCGAAGCGGGATCGGGCAGGGCGGACAGGCGCGCGGCGGCGGCACGGGCCAGCCCCTCGACGCGCGCACGCTCGGCATGGGTGAGAAGGCGCTCGGGGTCGAGGGCGGGCACGAGGCGGTCCTTGATGACGAGGCCAGATGCGACGCAACCGTTCAGACTCGCCTCCGGATCCGCCGCGCGGTGCGCATCCGGCGTGACGGCCTTGAGATCCGCCACCCGGTCCACGAGCCATGCGAGGGAGCGGTCGCGGGCCAGGATCAGATGGGCATAGAGTCCTGGCCCAGTGGCGCCGTCGCGCAGGCCGAGCAGCGCGGCGAGGTCGAGCACCGGCACGGGGCGCCCGCCGAGGTTGACGAGGCCGAGCAGCCAGCCGCCGGAGGCCGGCGCGGCCAGCAGCTCCGGCAGGGGCAGCACCTCCGCGACGGCCTCGCGGGGCAGGGCGCAGGCCGTGCCGGCCACGTCCAGAATCAGATAGGCCGTCGATTCGCCCGCCACGTCAGCCTCCCCAGACGGCCCAGGGTGAGCCGACGTTTCTTGATCGGCAATTGCCCACCGAAAATGTCTTAACTGCGGAACCATGTCCTCGTTAGGGGCTTTGGCGATGCGCGGCGACGCTGTTCATGCGAGTGGCGAGCGCTCGCAGATGGAAGGACTACACCCATGAGGAGCATTCTGCTCGGCGCCGCGGCGCTCACCCTGATCGCCGGCTCGGCCTTCGCCCAGGGCGGCTCGCCCTACAACACGTCCGGCGCGCAGGCCGGTGGCCCCCGTGGCGGCATGGAGCGCCGCATGGGCGATGCCCCGATGACGGGCGCCCCGATGGCCGGTGCCCCGATGGCGGAAGGCCGCCCGATGATGAAGCGTCACCGGATGCACAAGCGCATGCACCACCGCAAGATGCATCACCGCCGGTCGATGCGCCACGGCATGTAAGCCGATCAGGCCCGCGCCTCGCGGGCCTTTTTTTTCACGCAAAGCCCCCGGACGGCGCGTTTGCGCACCCGCGCAACGTCGCTATGTTGCGAAGCGAAAACAACCCGGGCGGGAGGAACGGATGGCGCAGCCGGTGGAGCACCGGGGCGAGGGCGGCGTCGAGGCGCGGCGCGAGGCCATCGTCACCGCCGTCCGCCAGCGCGGCTTCATGACCATCGAGGCCCTGGCCGGTCAGTTCGGCGTCACCGTCCAGACGATCCGCCGCGATCTCAACGAACTCAGCGCCGAGGGCCGCCTGGAACGCTACCGGGGCGGCGGCGGCCTGCCCTCCAGCGTCGAGAACATCGACTACGCCGACCGGCGGGTGACACTGCTCGCGGAGAAGACGCGCATCGGCCGCCTCGCCGCGAGCCGGATCCCATCGCATTGCTCGGTCTTCGTCAACATCGGCACCACGCCGGAGGCGGTCGCCCGCGAGCTGACCCGCCATGACGACCTCAGCGTCATCACCAACAACCTGCACGTCGCGCTCTCGCTCGCCGACGCCACGGCCTTCCGCATCGTCGTGGCCGGGGGCACCGTGCGCAACCGCGACGGTGCCGTGCTCGGACAATTGACCAGCGACACGCTGGGCCAGTTCCGGGTGGACGTCGCCGTGATCGGCATCAGCGGCATCGACGCGGACGGGGCGCTGCTCGATTACGATTACGAGGAGGTCCGCGCCACGCAGGCGATCCTCGCCCATGCCAAGCGCACCTTCCTCGTGGCCGACCACACCAAGTTCACCCGCCGCCCGATGGTGCAGGCGGGCCACCTCTCGCAGATCGACACGTTCTTCACCGACCGGCCGCCCCCGCCCGCCGTCGCCGCCATGATGGAGCGGGAGGGCGTCGCCCTGGCCGTGGCCGATGAGCCATAGCGAACATCCAATTTTCGCTTGCGAAAATCCGAATCGGGCTTAGGATCTCCGCCAACGAACAAGCGGAGGAACCCATGGCGACCGCCTCGCCCCCACGCGGAGAGCCCGACGTCTACGATCTCCTCGTCGTCGGCGGTGGGATCAACGGCACCGGCATCGCCCGCGATGCGGCCGGTCGCGGCCTGTCGGTCCTGCTCGCGGAACGGGGCGATCTGGCCGGGTCCACCTCCTCGTCCTCGACGAAGCTGATCCACGGCGGCCTGCGCTACCTCGAATATTACGAGTTCCGCCTCGTCCGCGAGGCCCTGGCCGAGCGGGAGCGCCTGCTGCGCCTCGCCCCCCACGTCATCTGGCCGCTGCGCTTCGTGCTGCCGCACGACAAGGGCCTGCGCCCCGCGTGGCTGCTGCGGATGGGCCTGTTCCTCTATGATCACCTGGCGCGGTTGCGAACGCTGCCGGGTTCGGAATCGGTCGATCTGCACCGCTCGCCCGTGGGGCGCCCGCTGCAGGACCGGCTGACCAAGGGCTTCCTCTATTCGGATTGCTGGGTCGAGGACAGCCGCCTCGTCGTGCTGAACGCCATGGACGCGCAGATGCGCGGCGCCACGATCCTGACCCGAACTGGCGTCGCCTCGGCGCGGCGGGAGGGCGACCTCTGGGTGGCGCGGCTGCACGACGAGCGCAGCGGGACCGACCGCACCGTACGCGCCAAGGCGGTGGTGAACGCCGCCGGCCCCTGGGTGAGCAAGACGCTCGGCGGCACGCTGGGCATCAACTCCCGCGCCGCCGTGCGGCTCATCAAGGGCAGCCACATCGTGGTGCGCAAGCTGTTCGAGGGCGATCAGGCCTACATCCTGCAGCAGCCCGACAAGCGCATCATCTTCGCCATTCCCTACGAGCGGGACTTCACGCTCATCGGCACCACCGACGTGCCCTATGACGGCGAGCCCGGCCCGGTCTCGATCTCGAACGAGGAGACGGATTACCTCTGCTCCTGCATCAACCGCTCGTTCAAGACGGCGATCGGCCCCTCGGATGTGGTGTGGAGCTATTCGGGCGTGCGCCCCCTCTACGACGACGCGGCGGAGAACGCCTCGGCCGTCACGCGGGACTACGTCCTCGATGTCGAGGATGCGGGCGGGCGCCTGCCGGTGCTCTCGGTCTTCGGCGGCAAGATCACGACCTATCGCCGCCTCGCCGAGCACGCGCTGGAGAAGCTGGCGCCGTATTTCCCCGGCCTGAAGCCCGCCTGGACGGGGGAGGGCATCCTCCCCGGCGGCGACATGCCGGACGCCGACTTCGACACCTTCCTCGCGGATTTGAAGCGCCGCCGCCCCTTCCTGCCGGACGAGTTGGCCCGGCGCCTCGCCCGCGCCTACGGCACGAAGGTCGAGATCCTGCTCGGCACCGCGGCCTCGATGGCCGATCTCGGCGAGACCTTCGACGGCAGCCTCACGGCGGCGGAAGTCGATTACCTGCGCGAGCACGAATGGGCGGTGAGCGCCGAGGACATTCTGTGGCGCCGCTCGAAGCTCGGCCTGCGCACGAGCCCGGAGAGCGCGGCACGGCTCTCCACCTATCTCGACCGCCACGCCGTGGCGGCCTGACCGCACCACACCCCGCGACCCCGAACCGGCCAGAGACCGGAGGGGACCGACCAAGGAGGAAACGATGAGCCGTTACGTCGGGGCCATCGACCAGGGCACGACCAGCACCCGCTTCATGGTCTTCGACCGGGAAGGCACGGTGATTACGGTCGCGCAGGAGGAACACGCGCAGATCTATCCGGCGCCGGGCCATGTCGAGCACGACGCCGCCGAGATCTGGGCGAAGACGCGGAAGGTGATGCGGGAGGCCTTGGCCAAGGGCAACCTCACCCCGAAGGACCTCGCGGCCATCGGCATCACCAACCAGCGCGAGACGACGGTCATCTGGGACCGGACGACCGGCCAACCCCTGCACAACGCCCTCGTCTGGCAGGACACCCGCAACGACCGGCTCGTCTCGGAATTCGCCCACCAGGGCGGGCGCGACCGGTTTCGCGACCTCACCGGCCTGCCGCTGGCCAGCTACTTCTCCGGTCTAAAGCTGCGCTGGCTCCTCGACCACGTGGACGGCGCCCGCGAGAAGGCGGAGGCCGGCGATGTGCTGTTCGGCAACATCGACACCTGGCTCCTCTGGAACCTGACCGGCGGCCCGGAGGGCGGCCTGCATGCCACCGACGTCACCAATGCCAGCCGCACGCAGCTGATGTCCCTCAAGTCCCTCGATTGGGACGAGGGGATGCTCAAGGAATTCGGCATCCCCCGGGCGATGCTGCCGAGGATCGTCTCATCAAGCGAGGTCTACGGCGAGGCCAAGGGTGCCGCGGTGGGCGATTTCGCGGGCGTGCCCATCGCCGGCATTCTCGGCGACCAGCAGGCGGCCCTGTTCGGCCAGACCTGCTTCACCCCCGGCGAGGCCAAGAACACCTACGGCACCGGCTGCTTCGCGCTGATGAACACGGGCGAGGAGGCGGTGCCCTCGAAGGCCGGCCTCGTCACCACGCTGGGCTACCGCCTCGACGGGCAGAAGCCGGTCTATGCGCTGGAAGGCTCCATCGCGATCACCGGGGCCTTGGTGCAGTGGCTGCGCGACAACCTGCACATGATCAAGGATTCGGCCGAGGTCGAGACCCTGGCCGCCACCGTCGAGGACAATGGCGGCGTCTATTTCGTGCCGGCCTTCTCGGGCCTCTACGCGCCGCACTGGAACGAGGGCGCGCGCGGCCTGATCATCGGCCTCACCCGCTACGCCAACCGGGGCCACATCGCCCGCTCGGTGCTGGAGGCGACCGCCTTCCAGACCCGCGAGGTGCTGGCCGCCATGGCCAAGGATTCCGGCATCCCGGTGAAGGAGCTGCGGGCCGATGGCGGCATGGTCGCCAACGGGACGCTGATGCAGTTCCAGGCCGACATCCTCGACGTGCCGGTCGTCCGCCCGAAGGTCTCGGAGACGACGGCGCTCGGCGCCGCCTACGTCGCCGGCCTCGCGGTGGGCTACTGGAAGGGCCTCGACGACCTCAAGCGCAACTGGGGCGTCGACAGGCGCTGGACGCCGCAGATGGACGCCGTCCGCCGCGAGACCACCGCGGCCATGTGGAGTCGGGCGGTGGAGCGCTCCTTCGACTGGAAGGCCGACGAGGACTGATCGGCCGACGAACCAGAACAAGACTGCAACAACGGGGAGACACGTCATGGCATCGCCGTTCCTGGGCGAGATGCTGGGCACGATGACGCTCATCGTGCTCGGTGACGGTGTGGTGGCGGGGGCGCTGCTGAAGCGCTCCAAGGGCGAGGCGATGGGCTGGATCGGCATCACCGCCGGCTGGGCCTTCGCGGTGCTCGCAGGCGTGTTCGTGGCGAATGCCACCGGCAGCGCCGATGCGCATATCAACCCGGCGGTGACGCTCGGCGGGGCGATCAGCACGGGCGATTATGCGAAGCTCGCGGTCTACCTGCCGGCGCAGTTCCTCGGGGCCTTCCTCGGCGCGGTGCTGGTGTGGCTGCATTACCTGCCGCACTGGGCGGAGACGCCGGAGACGGACCTGAAGCTCGCCGTGTTCTGCACCGGCCCGGCCATCCGCAACGCGCCGGCCAACATGATCTCCGAGATCGTGGGCACCTTCTTCCTCGTCCTCACCATCGCCGCCCTGGTGGCGAGCACCTCCGGCAATGCCGGCGCCTTCCCGCGCGGCGTCGCGCCCTACCTCGTGGCGATGCTGGTCTGGGGCATCGGCCTGTCGCTCGGCGGCACCACCGGCTACGCCATCAACCCCGCCCGCGACCTCGGGCCCCGCATCGCCCACGCCGTGCTGCCCATCGCGGGCAAGGGCTCGTCCGATTGGGGCTATGCGCCGATTCCCGTGGCGGGACCGGCCATCGGGGCGATCCTGGCGGGATTGTTCGTGCGGCTGCTCGGGATCTGAACCGCGCCGGCCCCGTGACACCGCCCGCATTCGGTCGCGCTCCAGCGTCGCGCCCGTTTGCGGCGGCGGCACGAAGCGCCTAAGTCAGCGGCATCCTTTCTGAATGCGCGCCCCGGCGCGACCCGGTTCCCCATGGCCGTCGTCCTCGACATCCTCAAGAATGACCCACGGCCGCCGCGCCACCCGGAAAAGGCGCACCGGCCCGACCAGCAGGTCGCGCTGAAGAAGCCGGACTGGATCCGCGTGAAGGCGCCGGGCTCCAAGGCCTGGGGCGAGACGCGGGCCATCGTGCGCGAGCACGGGCTCGTCACCGTCTGCGAAGAAGCCGGCTGCCCGAACATCGGCGAGTGCTGGGAGAAGCGGCACGCCACCTTCATGATCATGGGCGACACCTGCACGCGGGCCTGCGCCTTCTGCAACGTGCGCACCGGCCTCCCGGAGGGCCTGGACGCCGCCGAGCCGGAGAAGATCGGCGATTCGGTCGCCAAGCTCGGCCTGCACCACGTCGTCATCACCTCCGTCGACCGCGACGACCTCAAGGATGGCGGCGCCGGGCATTTCGCCCGCACCATCGCGGCGATCCGCCGGGCGAGCCCCGGCACCACCGTCGAGATCCTCACCCCCGATTTCCTGCGCAAGGACGGCGCCCTGGAAACGGTCGTCGCGGCCCGGCCCGACGTGTTCAACCACAACTTGGAAACGGTGCCCTCGAAGTACCTGACGGTGCGCCCCGGCGCCCGCTACTTCCACTCGGTGCGCCTGCTGCAGCGGGTCAAGGAACTCGATCCGACGATCTTCACGAAGTCCGGCATCATGGTCGGCCTCGGGGAGGAGCGGAACGAGGTGCTGCAGCTGATGGACGACCTGCGTTCGGCGGATGTCGATTTCCTCACCATCGGCCAGTATCTCCAGCCGTCGAAGAAGCACCATGCGGTGATGCGTTTTGTCCCGCCGGACGAGTTCAAGGGTTACGAAACCACGGCCTACGCCAAGGGTTTCCTCCTCGTGTCGGCGACGCCGCTGACGCGCTCGTCCCACCACGCCGGCGAGGATTTCGCCCGGCTTCAGGCGGCCCGGCTCGCCAAGCTGTCGCCCGCGCTGTCCGCCTGAGGAAAGTCCCTTCGGAATGCCATCCTTCCGGGTCACGCGCCGGGTGCGGCACACTGCCCAGCAGATGTACGACCTCGTCGCCGACGTCGAACGCTACCCCGAGTTCCTGCCGCTCTGCGAGTCGCTGCGCGTCATCCGCCGCCAGGACATGCCCGAGGGCGGGCAGGTGCTGATCGCGGAGATGGGCGTCGGCTACAAGGCGATCCGCGAGCGGTTCACCACCCGCGTCTCCCTCGATCCAGGAGGGCGGAAGATCGTGGCCGAATACATCGACGGCCCGTTCCGGCACCTGGAGAACCGCTGGACGTTCAAGGAGGCCGAGGGCGGCACCTGCGACGTCGACTTCTTCATCACCTACGAGTTCAAGAGCCGGGCGCTCGGCCTGCTGATGGGCACGATGTTCGACCGCGCCTTCCGCAAGTTCACCGATGCCTTCGAGGGGCGGGCGGCGCGGATCTACGGCGCCGCCTGACCGCTCAGGCCGCCGCCGGCCCCGCCACCTCGACGCGGTTCCGCCCCAGCGCCTTCGCCCGGTAGAGCGCCCGGTCGGCGTTGGCCAGAAGCTGGCCGAGATCGCCCCGGCCGGGCCGCGCCTCCGCGAGGCCGACGCTCACCGTCGCCCGGATGCCCTCGACGGA
>Ga0182229_1000409_pt1 | contig 11083 bp, 12 predicted proteins | sample G6R1MG_32_FD_129663 | JGI IMG/M metagenome (GOLD analysis project Ga0182229, IMG submission 129663) | Miscanthus phyllosphere microbial communities from Michigan, USA - G6R4_MAIN_07NOV2016_LD1 MG | ecosystem: Host-associated > Plants > Phyllosphere > Phylloplane/Leaf | place: USA: Michigan...
ACCCTGCACGCGGCCGGCGTCGGCAAGATCGACCGGCAGTCGCCGATCATGAACACCAAGGCGACGCAGATCAATTTCAACCCGACCTGGACGGTCCCGGCTTCCATCGTGAAGAAGGACCTGATCCCGAAGATGCAGAAGGATCCGAACTACCTCACGGACAACCGCATCCGCATCCTGTCGAACGGCCAGGAAGTCTCGCCGAAGGCGGTGAACTGGAACTCCGACGAGGGCACCCGCTACACCTACCGGCAGGATTCGGGCGCCGACTTCAATTCGATGGGCATCGTCCGCATCAACATCCCGAACCCCTACGGCGTGTTCATGCACGACACGAACACCAAGGGCGTGTTCGGCGACGACTTCCGCTTCATCTCCTCGGGCTGTGTCCGCGTGCAGAACGTGCGCGAGTACATCACGTGGCTCCTGAAGGACACGCCCGGCTGGGGCCGCGAGCAGGTCGAGCAGGCCATTGAGAGCGGCAAGCGCGTCGATGCCACCCTCACGCAGCCGGTGCCGGTCTACTGGACCTACATCACCGCCTGGGCGACCCCGGACGGCGTCGTGCAGTTCCGCGACGACATCTACAAGCGTGACGGCGTGAACGTGCCCTCGACGATCAGCGCCCCGACCCCGGTGGCGAGCGCCGAGTCGACCATGCCGCAGACCTTCGAGCCGGGCGACGAAGACGCCAACTGAGTTCGGCACTCACCGCGATCCGAAGGCCCGCGTCTCCCCAGGCGCGGGCCTTTCTCGTATGGGGCGCTGCTGTCATGCGCCGGTCGCCGAAATCTGCTGCATCGGCCGGGCCTGAATGGAGCCGCCCATGCCGCCTCTGACCCGTCGCGAGACCCTCGCCGGCGCCGCCGCCCTGACGCTCGCCGCCGGACGCGCCGAAGCCGAGGCGAAGGAAGCCACCGGCATCGTGTTCGGCCTCGATGGCGCCGCCCGCGCGCCGCTCCCGAACGTCCTCGTCTCCAACGGGCAGGAGGTGGTGCGCACCGACGCCCAGGGGCGCTACCGGCTGCCGATGCCGGGCGACGGCGCGGTCTTCGTCGTCAAGCCGCCGGGCTACGCCCTGCCGCGCGATGCCGACAACGTCGTCCGCCACAGCTACGTCCACCAGCCGGAGGGCACACCGCACGAGATCGGCCTGCGCTACCGGGGCGTCGCCCCGACCGGCCCGCTGCCGACCTCCATCGACTTCACCCTGACGAAGCAGGACGAGCCGGAGGATTTCGACGTCCTGCTCTTCACCGATCCGCAGCCGGAGACGCGGCGCGAACTGGACCACGTCCGCGATACGGCGGTCGCGCGGGCGATGGGTATTCCGGCGGCCTTCGGCCTCACCACGGGCGACGTGCTGTTCGACGACCTCTCCCTCTACGGGCGGTCGAACGCCATCGTCGGGCGCATCGGCATCCCCTGGTACAATCTCCCCGGCAATCACGATCTCAACATGCAGGCGCCCGACGCCCGCTACAGCCGTGAGACGTGGAAGCGCGTCTTCGGCGCCCCGTCCTTCGCCTTCCAGCACGGGCGGGCGCTGTTCGTGCTGCTCGACAACGTGGTCTGGCTTGGGCCGCCGGTTCCGGTCGGCGCCAACACCTACGAGGGTCGGATCGGCGAGCGGAACCTCGCCCTCCTGCGCAACCTCCTCGCGGAGGTGCCGGCCGACACGCTGATCGTCCTCGCGACCCATATCCCGCTGCACACGGACGCCACGCCGAGCGGGCCGCACAACAACACCGCCGACCGCGCGGCGCTGCTCGCCATCCTGCGCGGGCGCAAGGTGCTGGCCATCTGCGGCCACACCCATACGACGGAGCACCATTACCTCGCGGAGGGGCTGCACCACCACGTTCTGACGGCCGTCTCGGGTTCGTGGTGGAGCGGGCCGGACACCCGCACCGGCATCCCCTCGGCCGACAGCCGCGACGGGACGCCGAACGGCTTCCACGTCCTCTCCGTGAGGGGGACCGCCTACACGACCCGCTACGTCCCGGCGCAGGGCGAGCCGGACGGCACGATGCGCATCGCCTTCGAGAGCCAGATCCGGAGCGGCGCCCCGGAGGTCGTGCGGGCGCTACGGCCGATGGAGGCCCTGCGCCCGCCGATCCCGCAGGACGCGCTCGCCGACAGCATCGTGGTGGTCAACGTCTTCGACGGTGGCCCGAAGACGGCGGTGACGTGGCGGGTGGGCAACGGCCCGGCCGAACCGATGGTCCGCACCCGCCGGCCGGACCCGTTCGTCACCGAACTCTTCGCGCGCTATCCCGAGGCCAAGAAATCGTGGGTCCAGGCGATCCCGTCGAGCCATGTTTGGACGGCACGTCTCCCGGCGGACCTGCCGCCGGGAGCGCACCGGATCACCGTAGAAGGGAGCGACGAGTATGGCCGCCCCTTCCGCTCCGCCACGGTGCTGGAAATCACCCGTGGCGCATGAGGTGCCTCACGCAGCGAGCTGACGCTGGCCGTGATTGCCCTCGCCGATTTCCTCGATGATCTTCTTGCAGAAGGCGTCGAGGTCGTCGGGGTTGCGGCTGGTGATGATGCCCTGATCGGTCACGACCTCCTTGTCGTGCCAATTGCCGCCCGCGTTGATCACGTCGGTCTTGATCGACGGGAACGAGGTCATGTCGCGGCCCTTCACCGCCCCGGCCTCGATCAGCAGCCACGGGCCGTGACAGATCGCGGCGACGACCTTTCCGCTCGTCAGGAAGCCCTTGATGATCTCGAGGGCCTTCGGCTCCAGGCGCAGCTTATCGGGATTGATCTGGCCGCCCGGCAGGACGAGGGCGTCGAAGCCGGAGGCATCGAGGCTCTCGATGTCGGCATCGACCTTCACGTCCTTGCCCCAGTCGGTCTTGTCCCAGCTGCGGATGGTGCCTTCGCTCTGGCGCGACTTCGGCGCGGCGATGGTGACGTGGGCACCGGCCTCCGAGAGCTTGGCCTGCGGCACGGTGAGTTCGGTCTCCTCGAAACCGTCCGTGGCGATGATGAGGATCTTGGCTTGCTTGATGTCGGTCATGGGGGATCTCCCGATCGTGGAGTTGCCCGCCCAACCGCCTCACCGCTGGCGTGTTCCCTGACCGATTGAGGCAGTTCGCCCCATCGGCGAGCCGGGATTCCGCCCGGAACAAGCCCGTGCCGGACCCGTTGGCCCTATGAACCCGGACGCTTCAGGAGACACCGTTCATGGCCAATCCAGGCATCCCCGATCCGATCCCCGGCGATCTGCCGCTGCCCCCGCGTCCGCCCGATCAAGAGCCGGATGTCGGGCCGACCGGCCCGCGCACGCCCTACCCGGTCAACGATCCCGGAATCGGTGAGCCCGGCGGGCCCGGCTCCGAGCCGGACGTGTTCCCCGGCACCCCGAGCGACCCCGGTACGCGGATGTGATCCGATTTGGGACGTCAGTGCCCGCCATGCGAGGCGCGGATGTCCCTCGGTGCAGCCAGGATTTCGGAGAGGCTCGTCGCCACGTGACGGGCCTCTTCGTCCGTCAGGCGTAGCTGGAACGGGGGGAGGGCGCCCGCCTGGAAGGCGACGACGGCCTGCCCTTCCTCGTCGGTGCCGACTTCGATGGCCGCCGAGGTCACGTCGAGCATGGCGATGTCCTCGCCCAGCGTGTCGGCGGATTCCGGGTCGTCACCCTCGTCGGATTCGTCGATGGCCGTGAGCAACTGGCCGACGGCGCGCATCAGCGCGCGGGCGGCCCGCGCATCCATCACCACCGCCGTCGCCTGATCGTCCTTCTGGAACGAGAGCTGGATGTTCGCGCCGTCCAGCGAGACCGAGATGCCTGCCATATACCGCCCGGAAGCCGTTTCGATGGGCCCGCTCCGGCCGACGGCGTCGGTGCGGAGGCGGGCCGATGTGCCAGCCGTAAGCGGCTGTTCCCTATGTTCTATATGCACCGCCGGGCGGGGAAATCACAGGGGCCGGCGGGGTGCGGCGCTTACGTGCTTCGGTTGCGACCCCGGTGATGCCTTGTTGCCGCCGCAGGGTCGGCCTATCTAAGTCCGTGGGGGGCACACCTGCCGAGACCGACGCTCACGCGAAAGGTTCTGTGTCTCGCGCCCCGCCGCTCTGGAAAACACCAGACATACCGTCGTGCGATTTGCGGCCATGATGCCGCGCGCATGATCTATGGACGAACGAGGTACACTACGTGAATACCGGCACTGTAAAGTGGTTCAACGAGACCAAGGGCTATGGATTCATCCAGCCCGATGACGGCGGCAAGGACATCTTCGTCCACATTTCCGCAGTCGAGCGCGCCGGAATGCGCAACCTGGTCGAGGGCCAACGGATTTCATACGAGATCCTGCAGGACAAGCGCAGCGGCAAGGACGCCGCCAGCAACCTTCAGGCCGCCTGATCCAAAGCCAGACTGACGGGGCACCCTGAACGGCCCCATCGACAGCCGTCCCGGGCGCAGAGGCGTCCGGGACAGCGCATGACCCATAATGAGAAACGACGCCGGATGCGCAGGGACGCGCCGGTCCAGATAAGAAAAGCAGACACGAGAATGCAGTTCGAGTTCACGCGGCGCCGCAGCGTCCGCTCCCCCGTCACCGATGCGCCCACCTTCAAGGTCGGCCGCCTCGCCGATGCCGGCAAGACCGGCCGTGACATGAGCCACCTGATCGACCGCTCCTACAACTACCACTCCTCGCGCGAGCTGCACTGGCATCTCGCCGACCGTCTCGGCCTCGCGCCGAACGCGCTGTCGCTGCGGGAGACGATCGCCGCCTGACGGTCGGGGCGCTTCAGGCGCCCCAGGCCGCGATCACCGGATCGCGCAAGGCGGTGGACAGGGCGACCAACTCGCCATGGACGGGATCGGCGCGGTTGTAGACCGCGCCCTCGCCCCGCAGGCTGCACACGGTGCCGCCCGCTTCCCGCAACACCAGATCGGCCGCCGCGAGATCCCAATCCCGCGCGTCCGACGAGATCATCCCCACATCGACCGAGCCTTCGGCCACCCGCACGAGGCGGAGCGCCAGGGACGGGATACGGTCGATCCGCACGAAATCGGGCTTCGGCCCCGCGCCCCGCGTCAGCCGGTCGAGCATCGGCTTCGGCCCGGTGATGCGGGCGGCCAGCAGGCCCTCGCGCGGATCCACCACGATCTTCTGCTCATCGCGATAGGCACCCTGGCCGCGCACCGCCTCGTAGGCGACGCCGAGCGCCGGCGCGTGCACGAAGCCGATCACCGGCTCGCCTGCATGGAGCAGAGCCACGGCGATCGACCAATCGGGATGCCCCGAGAGGAAGGCGCGGGTGCCGTCGATCGGGTCCACGATCCATACGAGGTCCCGCCCGATCCGCGCGTGGTCGTCCGCCGTCTCCTCCGACAGCCATGCCGCCTGGGGCACCATCTCGCTGAGGCGGATCTTCAGGAAGGTGTCGACTGCGACGTCGGCCTCCGTGACCGGCGAGCCGCCGGCCTTCGACCAGACCCGCGCCGTCGTCTGCTGACCCTGCCGGAAGAACGGCTTCGCGATGGAGGCGGCCTCGCGCATCACCGTGCGCAGTTCGGGCATCATGTCCGCCACGCTCGCGTCGGTGAAGGGCTTCGACATTCTGGTCCTGCTTCGGACGTGCCGGCGACAGCGCGGAAAGAGTCGCGCGGACGGCGACGGGCGCCGGGTTCCGAGTTCGGGGGAAGATGCGTCCAGCCAACTTAAGCCTCATGCCCCCGTGCCACAAGCGCGGCCGTGTCGCGGCCGATGACGGCACATGATGAATCGATGTTGAAGAGTCGTCGCAAGAAAACATTGAGCATTCAAGGAAGCATTGAGCATTCCACCAGTGAAGTCCTCGTCCAGAATCGCTTAACTGCAGCTCTTAAGGCGTAACAAGGGAGGGCGATGCGAATTTGCTGCGCATAACGGACGGCCTGACCGGGCCGCCACTTGCGAGAATCGCCGGAAGGCGCTGAGGCTCGGACGATGGATATGCGTGACCACAGCCACGACCCGATCCAGGCGATGCCCGCCTTCGCGGCGTCGCCCCTCCCGCTGATCGGGTGCCGTCCGGGCGCCCGGCCCGCATTCGGCGTGGCGCTCGCCTATGCCGAGGACGATGCCGACATCAGCGGCGAGGATTGCTTCCACCTCATCCTCGTGGATGCCGAGGGCCGGACGCTGCAGCGCCTCGGCCCCTTCATGGAAGAGGACGTCGTGGCCACCTGGCGCGACCTCGCCACCCGGGCGGGCCTCGTGCGGATGATCGTCCGCGAGGACGGCGCGCTCGTGCCGGTGTCGCAGCAGGTCGGGCGTCTGATGCTCGGCAAGACCCGCATCCGCCGCCGGCATGCCGGGCTCGGCGCCCGTCGTCCGCGCTTCCTCGTCCGCCGCAAGACCGGCCGCCTGCCGGCCCGGCCGCAGATCTTCCGCGGCGAGGCCGAGATCATCGCCCGCTCGTAACGGGCGACGGGCCTTAGGACAGGCCCCGGATCAGCGCATCCGCCGTGAGGCCCGCGAAGAGGATCAGCCCCGCATCCCGGTTCGACCGGAACAGCCGCAGAGCGCCGGCCCCGTCCCGCTCCTGAAGCCGCAAGACCTGCCACGCCAGATGCCCGGCGAAGGCGGCGACGCCCAGGAAGCCCACCGGCCCCGCGCCGGCCCGCCACGCGGCGAGCCCCACCAGCACCGCAGCCAGCCCGTAGCACAGCCCCACCGCGCCCTTGAGACGCCGGCCGAACAGCCGTGCCGAGGAGCGGATGCCGGCCATCTCGTCATCCTCGATGTCCTGCACCGCGTAGATCGTGTCGTAGCCGACGATCCACCCGACGGAGGCGGCATAGAGCAGGAGCGGCGCCGCATCGAGCCGCGCGAACACGGCGACCCAACCCATCAGCGCGCCCCAGCCGAAGGCGAAGCCGAGCACGAGCTGGGGCAGGGACATGACCCGCTTCATGAACGGGTAGATCGCCACCGGCAGCAGCGAGCACAGTCCGACGAGGATCGCCGTGCCGTTGAACTGCACCAGCACCGCGAATCCCACGAGGGCCTGCGCCAGCAGGAACAGGGCCGCGTGGCGCACCCGCACCTGCCCCGAGGGGAGGGGGCGCAGCCGCGTCCGCTCGACCTTCGCGTCGAGGTCGCGGTCGGCGATGTCGTTGTAGGTCGAGCCGGCCCCGCGCATGGCGATCGCGCCGATCAGGAAGAGCAGGCAATCGACCGGATCGGGGAAGGTGCGGTCGGCGGCGATGGCCGCCAGCGCGGCCGACCACCAGCACGGGAGCAGCAAGAGCCACCAGCCGATGGGCCGGTCGATCCGGGCGAGGCGCAGGTAGGGGCGCCACGACAGGGGAGCGTGGCGATCGACCCAATGACCCGCGACCGCATCGGCGGGGCGCCCGTCTCGGAAGGCGGCCCCGTTCGCGGGAGGCAGCGTGCTCAGAGCGCGCCCTGCGGCAGCTTGAACGAGCCGCTCAGGCCCGGCCCGCCGAGGAGCCCGCCGCCACCGCCGCCGGCCTGCGCCTGGGCGCGGGCCTGCGCTTCCATCTTCGCCGCCTGGGCCGCGACGCCGCAGATCTGCGTGCGGATGCCGGAGACCTTGGTGTGGTCCAACTTGAAGCCTTCCGCGAACGAATCGGGGATCGAGCACCATTCCTTGTTGGCGGCGATCCACTTCATGCCCTCGGACCCGTTGGTCACGAGCCGGCCGAACAGGCTGCACGCCTCGCCGGGGGTCATCTTCTTCTTCGAGGTCGAGGCCGCGTTGGCCCGGCTGACCAGCGCCTTGCGCTCGGCCAGGGTCTTCTGGATGCCGTTGCAATCGTTGGCGACGGTCGGCGCGGGGGCCGCCGGCTGGGTCGACATCGGCGTCGTCGGCATCGGCGACGACGGCATCGTGGTCGCCATGCTCTGGGCATTCACCTGGCCGGACACCAGGAGACCGGCCGCCAGCGACGCCGCTCCCAGCACGAAGCTCCTGTAGTTCATTCCGAGACTCCCCTCGACACGCTGCCTCGTCACGCTCCACGCGTTACGAGATCGTTACCACCGGCTTCGCCATAGGAATGTGGCGTCAATCGAGCGGTAGGGTGCATCTCGTGTGAGGCCCTGGGGAAGAGGGCGAAATCCGCCGGCTGTCGCAGGGCTGCAACACCGGCCGCCGCCGCGTCCGTTGACACCCGCGCGGGCTCGCGCGACGACCCGACCATGCCGGCCTACGACTTCAAAGCCCCCCGCCTCTTCGTGGAGACGCCCCTCGCGGCCGGCACCGTGCTGCCGCTCGAACGGGCGCAGGCGAACTACCTCATCAACGTGCTGCGGCGGGGTGAGGACGATCCGGTCCTCGTCTTCAATGGGCGCGACGGCGAATGGCACACGCGCCTCGTCGCGACGGGCCGCAAGGACGGGCAGCTCCATTGCGTGGCGCAGACGCGCCCGCAGCACCCGCCCTCGGACCTCCATTATCTCTTCGCGCCGCTGAAGAGCGCGCGGCTCGACTACCTCGCCCAGAAGGCTGTGGAGATGGGCGCGGGTCTGATCCGCCCCGTCATCACCCGCTATACCCAGGGCGACCGCATCAACATGGACCGGCTCCAGGCCAACGCCATCGAGGCCGCCGAGCAATGCGGCATCCTGGCGATCCCCGAACTCGCGCCGCCGCTCCGCCTCGACGAGGCCCTGGCCGGGCTGGACGAGGCCCGTCTCCTCATCTTCTGCGACGAGGACGCATCCATCTCCGATCCGGTGCGCGCCTTGTCTGAGGCCGCCGACCCGGCGAACCCGCCGCCGCTCGCGGTGCTGGTCGGGCCGGAGGGCGGCTTCTCGGAGGAGGAGCGCGCGGCGATCCGCGCCCGGCCGAACACGGTGGCCCTGTCCCTCGGCCCGCGCATCCTGCGGGCGGACACGGCGGCGGTGGCGGTCCTGGCCCTCGTCCAGGCGGTTCTGGGGGATGGCCGCTAATCCCCGAAAGCGCGTGTGCCGGCGCACACGCCGCGCCAGACGCGCAAGGATCGGCCCGTTCTCGCCCACAGCCACGCTTGGCGCGCAGGTTTGGTCGCGTTGTCCCCCCGTCCGCTCTCGACTATGTGCGTGTCAGGACGCCGGCCGCGTGGACCTCCATGCGGGCGGCGGTAGCCCGTCCAAAGTCCCGTTCTCGGGACGGGGTTTTAACCGGGCGGGACGACCGGGAGACCGGCGCGCCGCCATCCGAACGGATCACAATTCCTGGGTGGGCAGCGCATGGCGCGCGACTCCGATGACACGACGCCGCTGACGACGCGTGCCGAACTGATCGACTGGTTCGCTGCCGGCGAGAAACCGCGCGAGCGGTTCGCCATCGGCACCGAGCACGAGAAGATCCCCTTCTACAGGGCCGACCGGCGCCCCGTGCCCTATCACGGGGACACGGGGATCGGCGCGCTGCTGGCAGGGCTCGGCCGCGACACCGGCTGGGAGCCGATCACCGACCGGGGCGCGGTCATCGGGCTGGCGGCGAACGAAGGCGGGGCGATCTCGATCGAGCCGGGCGGGCAGTTCGAACTGTCGGGCGCGGCCCTACCGGATGTCCACGCCACGGCGGCCGAACTCGCCACGCATCTCGATGCGGTGAAGCGCGTGGCCGAGCCCATGGGAATCGGCTTCCTCACCCTGGGCATGAGCCCGAAATGGCGGCGCGACGAGACGCCCGTCATGCCCAAGAGCCGCTACAAGATCATGGCCGGCTACATGCCGAAGGTCGGCAGCCTCGGCCTCGACATGATGCTGCGCACGGCCACCGTGCAGGTGAACCTCGATTTCAGCTCCGAGGCCGATATGGCGCGCAAGATGCGCGCCTCCCTGGCGCTCCAACCGGTGGCGACGGCCCTCTTCGCCAACTCGCCCTTCACCGACGGGCGGCCGAACGGCTTCCTCACCCGCCGCTCGGAGATCTGGCGCGACACCGACGGCGACCGCACCGGGATGCTGCCCTTCGCCTTCGAATCGGGCTTCGGCTACGAGGCCTATGCCGACTGGCTCCTCGACATGCCGATGTATTTCGTGAAGCGCGGCGACATCTACCACGACGTGTCGGGCGCCTCGTTCCGCGACCTGATGGACGGCCGACTGGCCCAATTGCCGGGCGAGCGCGCCACGGTGTCGGACTGGGCGAACCACGCCTCCACCGCCTTCCCCGAGGTGCGCCTGAAGCGCTTCCTTGAGATGCGCGGCGCCGACGTGGGCGATGCGGGCATGATCGCCGCGCAGGCGGCGTTCTGGACTGGCCTGCTCTATGACGAGGGCGCCCTCGACGCCGCCCTCGACCTCGTGAAGGGCTGGACCGCCTCGCAGCGGGAAGCCGCACGCGCCACGGCGCCCCGCCTCGGCCTCGCGACGCCGGTCGCCAAGCAAACCCTGGGGGAGGTCGCCGCCGAGGCCCTCGCCATCGCCCGTGCCGGCCTCAAGGCCCGCGCCCGCCGCGATGCAGACGGCCACGACGAGACAGGCTATCTCCAGCCTTTGGAGATGATCGTGGCCGCCGGACGCACCCGCGCACAAGATCTCCTCGATGCGTACGAGTCTCGCTGGGAATCGTCAGTCGATCCCTCCTTCTCGGAGTGCGTATTTTAATCCTGATCATCGGTGACGCGCCGGCCTGCGTCATTTCAGGTGGAACGTCTTTGCGGGGAAAGCTGTTCTGCGTCCGGACACATCACTCTGAAGGATCCGGCCATGTCCCGCATCGCTACCTTCGCCGTCGGCGCCGTCACCTCGGTGGCCCTCGTCGCCGGCTCGCTCACCGCCGCCCAGGCGGCCCCGCTTCCGGCCCAGACCGCCGTGAAGGTCGCCGGTGAGAACACCAGCGTCGATCACGTCCGCTACCGCGGCTACGGGTACGGCTATGGCTACGGTCATCGCCGTGGCTACGGCGGCCGCGCCGCCGGCGCCCTGGCGGCCGGTGCCGCCCTCGGCCTGATCGGTGGCGCCATCGCCGCCAGCGCCGCCCCGCGCTACGGCTATGGCTACGATTACGGCTATGCTCCGGCCTATGGCTACGGCTACGCCCCGGCCGCGACCTATGGTTACGGCTACGCCCGGCCTACGGCTACGGCGGGTATGGCGGCTACGGCGGC
>Ga0182229_1000411_pt1 | contig 11080 bp, 7 predicted proteins | sample G6R1MG_32_FD_129663 | JGI IMG/M metagenome (GOLD analysis project Ga0182229, IMG submission 129663) | Miscanthus phyllosphere microbial communities from Michigan, USA - G6R4_MAIN_07NOV2016_LD1 MG | ecosystem: Host-associated > Plants > Phyllosphere > Phylloplane/Leaf | place: USA: Michigan...
AGGCGGGGGACACGGTTCTGGTTCAGGGCTCGGGAGGCGTCTCGGTCTTCGCCCTGCAATTCGCCAAGATGGCCGGGGCGACGGTGATCGCGACCTCCTCATCGGACGAGAAGCTCTCGCGGCTTCAGGCGCTCGGCGCCGACCACCTCATCAATTACAGGCAGGACGCCGCCTGGGGCGAGACCGCGCGCAAGATCACGGGCGGCCGGGGCGTCGACCATGTGATCGAGGTGGGCGGCCCCGGCACCCTGGAGCAATCGATGGAGGCCACCCGGACGGGCGGCCACATCTCGGTGATCGGCATCCTCACCGGCGTCGCCGGCTCGCTGCAGGTCGTGCCCGCCCTGATCCGGCAGTTGCGGCTTCAGGGCGTGCTCGTCGGCAGCCGACGGCAGCAGATGGACATGGTGCGGGCCATCGATGCCAACGGCATGAGGCCGGTCATCGACAGCCGCTATCCCCTCGACGCCCTGGTCGAGGCGTTCAAGCACCAGGAGAGCAACCGCCACTTCGGGAAGATCTGCCTGGAGATGTGAGCCCGGAGGCGGGCGGCTAGACGAACAACCGCTCGCCCTCCATCCCCTTGTAGAGCCCCGCCACCTGCTCGCCGTAGCCGTTGTAGATCAGCGTGGGGACGCGCTGGTCGGTGCCGAGCACCCGCTCGCTCGCCTGGCTCCACCGCGGATGCGGCACGGCCGGGTTCACGTTGGCCCAGAAGCCGTATTCGGAGGCCTGCAACCCCTCCCAGAAGGTCTTGGGCCGCTCGGCGGTGAAGGACACCTTCACGATCGATTTCGCGGACTTGAAGCCGTACTTCCACGGCACCGCGATGCGGATCGGCGCGCCGAACTGGTTCGGCAGGGGCTTGCCGTAGATGCCGGTGACGACGAAGGGCAGGTCGTTGCCGGCCTCGGCCATCGTCAGGCCCTCGATGTAGGGCCAGGGGTAGTAGAAGACCCGCTGGCCCGGCGCCATCGCCTTGTCCATGAAGGTCTCGAAGCGCACGTATTTCGCGCCGGAGGTCGGCTTGGCCAAGGCCACGAGCTTCGAAAGCGGGAAGCCCGTCCACGGCACGGCCATCGACCATGCCTCGACGCAACGGTGGCGGTAGAGCCGCTCCTCCAGCCCGATCTTCTTGATAAGGTCATCGACGCCGATCTCGAACGGCTTCTCCACGAGCCCGTCGATCTTCACCGTCCAGGGCGAGGTCTTCAGCGCGTTGGCGGCCGGCAGGACCGTCTTCGACATGCCGAATTCGTAGAAGTTGTTGTAGTCGCCGCTGAACCGCTCCGGCGTCACGGCGCGGTCGAGGGTGTAGGCGTCGTTGCGCGGGGCCGGGTAGGCGCCAGCGTCGCCCGCCGCGAAGGCCCGCCCGCCGATGAGCGAGCCCGCCGCCAAACCCGCCGCGCCGCCGATCAGGCTGCGCCGGTTGAGGAATATCGTCTCAGGCGTGGCTTGGGATTCGGGGATCTCCCATCCGCGATGGCGCCTGATCAACATGGTTTTCTCCCTGCCTCGTGCCGCGATCTCGAAAGGGGAGATCGGGCCGGAACGCGGGCCGGACAAGCCGGCCCACCTCACCATTCGGCGAGGAGGCCCGCGAGGTTACGTCGCGTCCGGTCCCGGCGGAGTCTCGTCGCGCAGGACCCGCCGCAGCACCTTGCCGACATTGGTCTTCGGCAAAGCGTCGTGGAGCACCACCGTGCGGGGTACCTTGTAGCCGGTGAGCTGCGTGCGGGCGTAGGCGCGCAGGGCATCCTTCGTCACGCTCTGGTCCTTCAGGACGACGTGGGCCACCACCATCTCGCCGGTCTCGGCCGAGGGCGTGCCGACGACGGCGCATTCGAGCACGGCCGGATGCGAGGCCATCACGTCCTCGACCTCGTTCGGATAGACGTTGAAGCCCGAGACGAGGATCATGTCCTTGAGCCGGTCCACGATGCGGACTTGGCCGCCTTCATCCATCACCGCGACGTCGCCCGTGCGGAAGTAGCCGTCACGGGTCATCACCCGGTCGGTCTCGTCCGGGCGGTTCCAGTAGCCGCGCATCACCTGCGGACCCTGGGCGCAGAGTTCGCCGCGCTCGCCGGGGGGCAAAGGCTCGCCGTCCCCGTCGCGGATCGAGACGTCCGTCGAGGGCAGCGGATAGCCGATGGTGCCGCTGAAATCCTGCAGCGCGTAGGGGTTGGCGCAGAGGACGGGGGAGGTCTCCGACAGGCCGTAGCCCTCCACGATCGCCTTGCCCGTCAGCGCCTTCCACTGCGCGGCGACGGCGCTCTGCACGGCAGTGCCGCCGCCGATGACGAAATCGAGATGGGAGAAATCCACCGTGCCGACCTTCGGGTGGTTCACCAGCATGTTGAACAGGGTGTTCACCCCGGCGAGCCCGGTGAAGCGCGTGCGCGAGAGCGTCTTCACGAAGCCGTCGCAGTCGCGGGGGTTCGGGATCAGCAGGCAGCTGCCGCCCGTCCGCACGGCGAACAGGAAACAGGCCGTCAGCGCGAAGATATGGTAGAGCGGCAGGGCCGTGACCGTGACCCGAAGACGGCTCGTATCCGTCGATTGGAACCACGTCACGCATTGCTCGACATTGGCCGAGACGTTGCGGTGCGTGAGCATCGCCCCCTTGGCGACGCCGGTCGTGCCGCCGGTATATTGCAGGAAGGCGAGGTCGTCCGGGCTGACGGGCACCGGGCGCAGGCTGGCCCGGGTCTTCAGGGCGGCGGCGTAGCGCACGGCCATCCCGGCGGGCAGCGTGAAGGCCGGCACGGCTTTCCGCAGGTGGCGGCTGGCGAGGTTGATCGCCTGCCCCTTTACCCCGAGCCCGTCGCCGGGGCCGGCGACGATCACCCGGCGCAGGTCGATCTCGTCGAGGCCCCCCGCGACAGTGTGGGCGAAGTTCTCCAGAACGATCAGCACGCGGGCGCCGGAATCGGACACCTGCGCCGCCATCTCGCGGCTCGTGTAGAGCGGGTTGATGTTGACGACGACCGCCCCGGCGAGATGCACCGCCACGATGGCGACCACGTAGGTCGGCACGTTCGGCAGCATGATCGCCACCCGGTCGCCCTTGGCGACGCCATCGGCCTGCAGGTAGGCCGCGAGCGCCCGCGCCTGCCGGCCGAGTTCGGCATAGGTCAGGTGCGATCCGAAGCATGTCGCCGCCGGCCTGTCGGGGAAGGCGGCGATGCTGTGCGCGAACAGATCCGGAAGGGTCTTCAGGCTGGCGACGTCGATCTCGGCCGGCATGCCCGGCGGATAGGCGGCGAGCCACGGCCGCGTGGCCGATCCGCCCGGCGCGCCGACCGCGTCGCGGTTCATGGTCACGCTGGCATTCATGGCGTTTCTCCCGCAGGTGCGGCTCTCGCGGCCGTCAATCCCGCCCCCTCGCCCGGAACTGTGGGCGAAGCGGAAGACGCGCGCAAGCTGGCCTCAGGCGACAGCGCGGCGGCGGCGTAACGCGACGAGCAGGCTGTGCGGGGCCATCGCCACGAGCAGCAGCACGGCCGCGAGCCCGGCTTCGCTCCCCGTCATGGCCCGTGCCGGCCAGGGGCCGAAGCCGAACGTCTTTGCGAGGCCGATGACCCCCGCACCGAACCACAGGGTCACGAAGGACAGGGCGCCCCAGCCGATCCGGCGCCAGCGCGGACGGAGGGGGCGGTTCGCGGCGACGACCGCCACGCCGACGATCCCGCCGACCATCGAGGCCGCGACGGCGGCACCGAGGGCGTAGGCGAGCAAAAGCGGCTGCCCGGTCAGGAAGGCCATGCTGCCGGTGGCGTAGCCGCCCCGCAGGGTCAGGCCGCCGAAGGTCGGGTAGAGCCCCGCAAAGCCCAGCACGACGAGCCCCAAAAGGGCGAAGACGACCCGCCGCACCGGCCCGGCGGGTCCCGGCCCGGCGGCGGCGGCCACGATCCTCGCCGCGCCATAGACCAGGGCGAAGGCGAAGAGCGGATAGCGGTCGAGGAAGTATCCGTAGGCGTAGGGTTCCAGCGCCTCCGGCAGGCCGGAGCGGCGGCTCAGGCCGCTCGCGGCGACCAGGGCCAGCGCGAGGAGCGCCGCCGCCGCCGGCAAGGCGGCCACGAGGCCCTGCCCCGCCCAAGTCCCGCGCGGGGCCGCGTGGCGTGGGGCAGGCGACCGGACGGGCGCGAAGCCCGATCCGACCACGTCGAGGAAGGCATCGCCCGCCACGGCAACCGCTCCCAGCCGGTCAGCGCGCCTCGTAATGGTCGCGGATCAGCCGGTCGAGCAGGCGCACGCCCCAGCCGGCACCCCAGCTCTTGTTGATTTCGTTCGAGGTCGAGGACATGGCCACGCCCGCGATATCGAGATGCGCCCAGGGCGTGTCCTCGACGTAGCGCTTGATGAAGGAAGCCGCCGTCGCCGCGCCGCCGTGGCGCCCGCCGGTGTTCTTCATGTCCGCGAACTTCGAGTCGATCGCCTTGTCGTAGGCGGGGATGAGCGGCATCCGCCACACCGCCTCGCCGGTCGCCTCGCCCGCCGCGTGGATGTTCTGAGCGAGCGTGTCGTCGTTCGAGAACATCCCGGCGATGTCCTGGCCCAGCGCCACGATGATGGCGCCCGTCAGCGTCGCGAGGTCGATCATCGCCTTCGGCTTGGCCGTGCGGACGATGTGCGTGATCACGTCGGCGAGCACCAAGCGGCCTTCGGCGTCGGTGTTGATCACCTCGATGGTCTGGCCGGACAGGGAGGTGAGGATGTCGGACGGGCGGTAGGCGCCGCCGTCGGGCATGTTCTCCACGAGGCCGATGGCGCCGATCACGTTGCAGCGGGCCTTGCGCGAGGCGAGCGCGTGCATCGCGCCGACCACGGCGGCGGCGCCGCCCATGTCGCCCTTCATGTCCTCCATGCCGGCGCCCGGCTTGATCGAGACGCCGCCCGAATCGAACACGACGCCCTTGCCGATGAAGGCGACGGGCGCCTCGCCGGAGGCGCCGCCGTTCCAGCGCATGATGACCACGCGCGGCTCGCGCACCGAGCCCTGGGCCACGGCGAGGAGGGCGCCCATGCCGATCTCACGCAGGCGGGCGAGGTCGAGAACCTCGATCTCGACGCCGAGCTTGCTCAACGCGCTGGCGCGGTTGGCGAATTCCTCGGGGAAGAGGACGTTCGGCGGCTCGTTCACGAGGTCGCGGGCGAGGATGACGCTGTCGGCGAGGCCGCGCGCCGTCTCGGCCTCGCGGGCGGCGGCGGCTTGGTCGGCGACCAGGATGGTCAAGCTCGTGCCGGCCTTGTCCTCGGCGTCCGGCTTCTTCTTCGTCTTGTAGCGGTCGAAGGTGTAGTTGCGCAGTTGCGCCCCGAGGGCGAAGGCAGCGGCCTGCTCGGGGCCGGTCGCGACGCCCGGCAGGTCGAGGACGATCCGTGCCGTGCGGCCGGACACCTTCGCGGCGGTGAACCCGCCGAGCGCCGGCCAATCGAGCTTGCCGCGATCTACCTCGCTGCCGAGGCCGACCACCACGAGCCGGTCGGCGGAGACGCCCGCCGGGGCCGGCAGCATGAGCGCCGAGAGGGAGCGGCCCTTGAACTTCTCGGAGGCCGCAGCCTTCGCCACGAGGTCCGCGCCGGACGCGCCGAGGGCGTCCCGCGCCGGGCCCGCCAAAGCGAGGTCGTCGCCTACGAACACCACGAGGTCGCCCTGGCCACCCTGGCCGAGGGGCCCGAAGGCGATGTCGATCTTGTCCGTCATGCTTGGAGCCATCCCGCCGCCTCGGCCGTGGAACGCCGGCCGCGATGCGCAATCTCACCTGTGTAGCCGTTGAGACGCAGAACGCAACGCGGCGCGAGAGCCCTGGAATCGCCCCACTTATCCCGTCATGCCGCTGGCAGGGGAGCGAACCAGGGAGTAGGCCTCTCAGACGATGAGGCAGGTCGAACGCTACATCTTCCGGATCGCGGCAGGCGGCACGCTGGCCTGCCTGCTGGGACTGACCGGGACGATCTGGGTCACTCAGGCCTTGCGCGAGCTCGATCTCGTGACGGCCAAGGGGCAGACGCTGCTCGTCTTCCTGTTCGTGACCGCGCTGTCGCTGCCGACGCTGATCGTGGTGATCGCGCCCGTGGCTTTGTTCATCGGGACGATCTACGCCCTGAACAAGCTGAACGGCGATTCCGAGCTGATCGTGATGTCGGCGGCCGGGATGCCGCCGCGCGCCCTGCTGCGGCCCTTCGTGACGCTGGCGCTCAGCGTCAGCTTCCTCGTCGGCGTGGTGGTGATCGTGGTGATGCCCGCGAGCTTCCAGGAACTGCGCGACGTCATCACCCGGGTGCGCGGCGACTTCATCGCCAACGTGGTGAAGGAAGGGCAGTTCACCCAGCTCGACAACGGCATCACCTTCCATTTCCGCCAGCGCGGGCCGGGGGGCGTGCTCGAAGGGCTGTTCATCCAGGACAAGCGCGAGGCGGGCAAGACCAAGGTCTACCTCGCCGACAAGGGCAACGCCGTCGACATCGACGGGCAGAGCTACCTGATCCTCGAACACGGCACCGTGCTGCAGCAGCAGAAGGACAGCCGCGACTCCTCGATCCTGAAGTTCGACCGCTACACGATCGACCTTGCCGCCTTCGCGCCGCCGGACTCGGACACGATCTACAAGCCGCGCGAACGCTCGACGGCGCAGCTTCTGTTCCCCGACCGGAGCGAAGCCTATTACCAATTGCAGAAGGGCCGCTTCCGGGCCGAATTGCACGACCGGCTCTCGGCGGCGCTCTATCCGCTGGCCCTGGTCTTCATCGCCTTCGCCGCGCTCGGCGACCCACGCACCACCCGCCAGGGGCGGGGGCTGGCCATCGCCGGGGCCATCGTCGCCGTGGTCGCCCTGCGCATCGGCGGGTTCGCCGCCGTCAGCGCGGCCGCGCGCAGTGCCGGCGCGGTGGCGGCGATCTACGGCGTGCCGCTCCTCGCGATCCTCCTGTCGAGCCTCGTGATCTTCCAGGGGCCACGGGTGCGGGCCTTCAACGCCGGCCTTGCCCGGTTCGTGCGGGGGCGGCTGCGCCCTCCCCGCCTCGCCCCCGCGCAGTAGCGTCCCGCGATGCTGATCGGCCCCACCCTCGGACGCTACTTCGCCGCGCGGTTCGCCCGCACGGTGCTCGGCGTGTTCATCACCGTCTTCGCCCTGGTCTACACCCTCGACTTCGTGGAGCTCCTGCGCCGGGCCGGCGAGTCGCAGGGGGCCTCGCCGGGGCTGATGGCGCAACTGTCCCTCTACCGGACGCCCACCGTCGCGGAGGGCGTGCTGCCCTTCGCCGTGCTGTTCGGCTCCATGGCGGCGATGCTTCAGCTGTCGCGCAAGCTTGAACTCGTGGTGGCCCGCGCCGCCGGCATCTCCGCGTGGCAGTTCCTGCAACCGGGCCTGTTCGTCGCCCTCGCCCTCGGGGCGGTGGCGGTGGGCATCTACAACCCCGTCTCGGCGATCCTGAAGCAGCGCTCCACCGAGATCGAGGCCAAGATCTTCGCCAAATCCACCAAGGCGGCCTCGGGCAAGGACCTGTGGCTGCGCCAGAAGAGCCTCGACGGCGAGGCCATCATCCGTGCCGAGACGGCGATCGAGGGCACCACCACGCTGGCGGGGGTCGGGGTGTTCACCTTCGACGATCGCGGCGAGTTCACCTCGCAGATCGTCGCGGCGCGTGCGATTCTGCACGACGGGTTCTGGGAGCTGACCGACGCCCGCATCATGCGGCCGGACGAGCCGCCGGAGAGCTTCGGCACCTACCTCATCGCTTCGAACCTCCAGCCGGAGCGGGTGCGGCAGCGCTTCACCAGCCCGGAATCTGTGCCCTTCTGGCAACTGCCCGCCACCATCGCACAGACCGAACGGGCGGGGCTGGATGCGACCCGGTACCGGCTGCAGTACGATGTCCTGTGGGCGAGGCCGATTCTGTTCGTGGCGATGGTTCTCGTCGCCGCAACCGTTTCGTTACGGTTCTTCCGCTTTGGTGGCGTTGGAAAACTCGTCCTCGGGGGCGTCGCGGCGGGGTTCACCCTGTACGTGGTGCGCCAGATCATGGAAGGGCTCGGCGCCTCGGGTTTGGTTGCAACACCTGTGGCTGCCTGGTTCCCGGCGGTGGTAGGGAGTCTTCTCGGTACGCTCGCGCTTCTGTACCAAGAGGACGGCTGATGCCTGCGGCCCCGCGGGTCGGGAGACGAGTGTGAGTGTCGTGGCGGAAGTCGTCACAGGAGTTGGGACTGGCGTTGCGTAAAGTCGCCGACATCCTGCGGAGCGCCGGTCTCGCGGCGGCTCTGACGGTCGCGGTGCTGCCCGTGTCGAGCGGGCACGCCCAGACCATTCCCGCGCCCAAAGGCAAGCCGGGCGAGAAGCTTCTCGTCGAGGCGAACGAGCTCGTCTACGACAACGACCGCAACACGGTGACGGCCCGCGGCAATGCGGAGCTTCATTACGGCCCGCGGACCCTCCAGGCCGACCGCGTGCGCTACGACCGGGGCACCGGCCGCGTCTTCGCCGAGGGCAACGTCCGCCTCACCGAGGCCGATGGCGGTGTCGTGACCGGCGAGCGCATGGAGCTGACCGACGATTTCAAGACCGGCTTCGTGGACTCGCTCCGGGTGCAGCAATCCGTCGAGCGGAAGAACGAGACCGTGCGGGTGCGCTTCTCGGCGCCGCGCGGCGAGCGCGTGAACGGCGAGCAGACCTCCTTCGACTACGGCAGCTACACCGCCTGCGAGCCGTGCAAGGACGCGCCGGAAAAGCCGCCGCTGTGGCAGATCAAGGCGCAGAAGATCATCCACAACAACGAGACGCACACGATCTACTTCGAGGAATCCACCCTCGAGATCGCGGGCATCCCGGTGGTCTACCTGCCCTATTTCGAGGCGCCGGACCCGAGCGAGCGCCGTAAGACCGGCTTGTTGACGCCGCGCTTCATCTCGACCACGGCGCTCGGCAGGGGCGTGTCCCTGCCGTACTTCATCAACTTCGCGCCGAACTACGACCTGACGCTGACGCCGACCCTGCTGAGCCGCCAGGGCGTGCTCGGGCAGGCCGAGTTCCGCCATCGCCTCGACAACGGCTTCTACTCCCTGCGCCTGTCGGGCATCTCGCAGACGACGCCCTCGGCCTTCCTGCCGAGCCCCCTCGGCGCGGGCGAGCGCGACTTCCGGGGCTCCATCGAGAGCCAGGGCCGGTTCTACATCAACGACCGCTGGCGCACGGGCTGGGATGTCGTCGGCGTCACCGACAAGTGGTTCCTCGACAATTACCGCATCCGCAACCAGTCCATCACCACGGACTTCTTCCGCGAGGCGGTGTCCACGGCCTACCTGACCGGCCAGGGCGACCGCTCCTGGTTCGATGCGCGCGGCTACTACTTCAAGGGCCTGTCGAGCTTCGACTGGCAGAAGCAGCAGCCCATCGTCGCGCCGGTCATCGACTACGACAAGCGCATCAACGGCCCGTCCGAGATCGGCGGCGAGCTGCGCTTCCAGGCCAACATCACCAGCCTCGACCGCGACGTGACCCAGTACCAGGGCCTGCCGCGCACCACGACCTATCAGTTTTCGCCGAGCATCAACGGCATCAGCTTCCCGCTGTACCAGACCTGCGCGGTGTTCGTGCGCGGCGCCTGCCTGATCCAAGGGCTCGCCGGGCAGAACACCCGCGCCTCGGCGCAGCTGACGTGGCGGCGCAGCTTCATCGACGATTACGGGCAGAAGTTCACGCCCTTCGCCTCGCTGCGGGCGGATGCGTTCTTCGTGAACCCGAACCTGTCGGGCTACCAGAACGACCTTGCCCCCTCGGTGGCGCGGATCGATGACGGCCTTTCCGGCCGTGTGATGCCGACGGTCGGCCTCGATTACCGCTACCCGTTCGTGGCGAATTTCGGCGGGCTCGGCGTCCACACCCTGGAGCCCATCGGCCAGCTTCTGCTGCGTCCGTCCGAGACCAAGATCGGCCGCCTGCCGAACGAGGACGCGCAGAGCCTCGTCTTCGACGACACGTCGCTGTTCGAGTGGGACAAGTTCTCGGGCTACGACCGCGTCGAGGGCGGCGTCCGCACCAATCTCGGCGGCCAATATTCCGTCGTCACGCCCTCGGGCTGGTACGCGAACGTGATGTTCGGCGAGTCGATCCAGCTCGCCGGCGTGAACTCGTTCCGCCGGGGCGACCTCGCCAACACCGGCCTCGAATCCGGCCTCGACAAGACGCTGTCCGATTATGTCGGGCGTTTCCAGCTCTCGCCGAACCAGAACATCACGTTCATCACGCGGGCGCGGTTCAACCAGTCGGACTTCCACGTCTCGCGGTTCGAGACGGGCGTCACCGCCCGCTTCGCCCCGTTCGTGCCGCTCACGACCTCGCTGTTCTACTCGTATTACGAGGCGCAGCCGCTCCTCGGCTACAGCCACTACCGCGAGGGCGTGACGGCCTCGGCCACCTACAACATCACGCCGAACTGGTTCGTCTCGGGCTCGATGCTGCTCGACCTGACCCACTACCTCGACGTGCGCAACACTTACACCGACGCGCTGGCGGGCTACCTCGCCAACCCGATCGGGTCGGCGCCGCTCTACGAGAATCCCGGCCGGTTCTATTTCGCCGGGGCGAGCTTCGGCGGCGGCTATCAGGACGAGTGCACCACCGTCACGCTCAACTACATCAACTCGCCCATCGCCACGGCGACCGGCGTCCGCGAGCGCAACCAGACGGTACTGCTCCGCGTCGAGTTGAAGACGCTGGGTGAGGCGGATCTGCGCCAGAACGTCGGCGTCGCGACCACGGCGGACGGTATCGCCTCGGCGCGGTGATGGCGCGGGCGGTGCGGGGCGCTGTATAGAGCGCCATGGCCTCCCTCGCCCTCACCCTCGGCGATCCCGCCGGGATCGGTCCGGAACTGGCGCTCGCCGCGTGGCTCGAACGCAGCGGCCCGAACCCGCTGCCGCCGTTCTTCGTGCTCGGCGATCCCGCCTTCCTCGAACGCCTCGCCCTGCGCCTCGGCCGCCCCGTCCCCGTGGCGGAGGTCGATCCCGAGACCGCGACCGAGGTGTTTCCCCGCGCCCTGCCCGTCGTCCCGCTGCCGAGCGGCGCCACGGTGGAGGCGACTC
>Ga0182229_1000412_pt1 | contig 11079 bp, 10 predicted proteins | sample G6R1MG_32_FD_129663 | JGI IMG/M metagenome (GOLD analysis project Ga0182229, IMG submission 129663) | Miscanthus phyllosphere microbial communities from Michigan, USA - G6R4_MAIN_07NOV2016_LD1 MG | ecosystem: Host-associated > Plants > Phyllosphere > Phylloplane/Leaf | place: USA: Michigan...
CCGTCGGAGCACTCCCCGCATGAGCGTCGTCGAACTCGGCCGGTTCATGGAAGACCTCGCCCACGCCTCGGGCAAGGCGATCCTGCCGTTCTTCCGGGCGCAATTCGCCCTGGAGGACAAGGCGCGCGGCGGCGCGCCGTTCGATCCGGTGACGGAGGCCGACCGGGCGGCGGAGGTCGTCCTGCGGACGCTGATCGGCAAGGCCTTCCCCGGCCACGGCATCCTCGGCGAGGAGTTCGGCACCGAGCGGGAGGATGCGGAATGCGTCTGGGTGCTCGATCCCATCGACGGCACCCGCGCCTTCATCGCCGGCCTGCCGACCTGGGGCACGCTGATCGGCCTCACCCGCCACGGGGTGCCGGTGCGCGGGCTGATGCACCAGCCCTACCTGAACGAGATCTTCACGGGCGACGGGCGCACGGCGCGGCTGCGCGGCCCGGCCGGGGAGCGCACCCTGCGCACCCGCCGCTGCGGCGACCTCGCCCAGGCGCTCCTGGCCACCACCGACCCGCGCCTGTTCGCCGAGGGCGAGGAAGCCGACCGCTTCCGTTCCCTGGAGGGCCGGGTGCGCCTCTCCCGCTACGGCACCGATTGCTACGCCTATTGCATGCTCGCGGCGGGGCAGGTCGACCTCGTGGTCGAGGCCGGGCTGAAGCCCTACGACATCTGCGCGCTGATCCCGATCATCGAGGGCGCGGGCGGGCGCGTCACCGCCTGGGACGGCGGCTCCGCCGCCAAGGGGGGGAGGGTGGTCGCGGCGGGCGATACCCGGCTGCACGAGGCGGCCCTCAAGGTGCTGAACCCGTGAGGGGTGCGATGGACGGCCCGTGCTGCTGAGCCTCCTCCTCGCCACCGCGAGCCTGTGGGGCAGCCTGCACGCCGCCCTGCCGTCGCGCCCCCTCCTGCCGCAGGCGAGCCCCGCACCGGCCGAGGCGCCGCGCTTCGACCCGGGTACGCGGGCGGTGTCGAACTGGCACGCGCAGACGGCCGAGGCCCTGCGGCCCCGCGCGCTGGCCCTGACGGCGAGCCTCAGCAAGGACCCGCCCTACGTCGCCCGCTGCGTGCGGCTCAACAACGGCTGGTGCATCAAGTCGGCCCGCTGGCCCGGCGAGATCGGCGCGGACGGGGAGGGGCACACGGCCTTCGCCACCCTGGCCGACGGGGCGGACGCCGCCGCGCGGCTCCTGCGCCGCTACTACCGCGATTACGAGCGCCGCAGCGCGCTCGCCATCGTGCGCCGCTGGGCGCCCTCCGAATGCCGCAGCGCCGCCCCGAGCGCGGGCCGGGCCTCCGTCGCGACGCCCGCCGTCTCGGCGGCGCTGGCGCCGAGGGGGCTCGGCAAGACCCTGCGCGCCCGCTTCCTCGCCCGCCACCGGCCGGGCGGCGCCCCCCGCGTCGCGGCGGCGCGGCGCGCGCCTGCGGGGGCCCTGCGGGTCCAGCCCTGGTCGCCCCTCGCCCGCCTCGGCGGCCGCCCCCGCGCCCGCATCGCCGCGCCCCGTCCGGTGGCCGACATCGCCTCCGGCATCGGGACGACGGCGACGCCCGCCCCGCGCCCGGTCGCGGACCCCTCCGCGCTGCTGTCGGGCAGCCGGGTGCCGAGCCCCGACAGGATGGTGGCGGAATCGGCGCTGCTGCCGGCCATTGCCGCCGGACTTCCGGTGCTCGATCTGCGCCTGCCGGCCCCCCTCTGCTCCGGCGACGAGGTGCGCATCAATGCCTACGCCGCGCGGATCGCGGGCAGCGTCGGCGTGAAGCCGGGCGACGACCTGCACCTGTTCGCCCCCGACGGATCGCCCCTGCCGAACCTCGCCGCCGTCATGCTCGTCATGTCGGCGGTGGAACTCGGCACGCTCCGCGCCGGGCCGGACCTCGTCGCCGGAGCCATCGGCCGGCTCACGCAGGAACAATCGGCCTCGGCGCAGCAATAGGCGGGCACGCCCTTGCGACGGCGGCCCAGCCGCGCCACCTCACGCCCGCGATCCCTCCCCCCGAGCTTGTCGGCCCTTGGCCCCTCCCGCACACACTCTCGCCTCCCGCGCCGGCTCGGCCCTGCGCGCCTTCGCCGAGGCGTCCCAGGACCTCCTCGTCCAGCCGACGCTCCGCCTCGGCGTCACCGGCCTCGCCCGCTCGGGCAAGACGGTGTTCACCACGGCGCTGATCCACCATCTCGTGGAGACGCACGCCCTGCCGGCCTTCGCCGTCGCGCAGGAGGGCCGCCTGCGCCGCGCCCGGCTCGTGCCGCAGCCCGACGACGACGTGCCGCGCTTCCCCTTCGAGGAGCATTTCGCGACCCTCACCGAGGCCCGCGCGTGGCCGCGCTCCACCGACCGGATCAGTCAGTTCCGCCTTGAGATCGCCTACGAGCGCGCCGCCGGCTGGCGCTCCGGCCCGGCGACGCTGATGCTCGACGTGGTCGATTACCCCGGCGAATGGCTCCTCGACCTCGCCCTGATCGAGACCGATTACGTGGCGTGGTCGCGCTCGACCATCGCCGGCACCCGCCGGCCGGGCCGCGCCGCCATCGCCGCCCCGTGGCTCTCTGCCCTCCAGGGGTTCGATCCGGCCTCGCCGCTGGACGAAGTCGCCGCCGAGCGGGCGAGCGACGCGTTCAAGACCTACCTCTCGGCGCTGCGGGCCGGGCCGGAGGCGGTGGCCACCACCCCGCCGGGGCGGTTCCTGATGCCGGGCGACCTCGCGGGCTCCCCGGCGCTGACCTTCGCCCCCCTCGACCGCCTGCCCGACACCATCGACCCGGACAGCCTCGCCGGGCTGATGCAGCGGCGGTTCGAGGCCTACAAGTCCAAGGTCGTGACGCCCTTCTTCCGCGACCATTTCCAGCGGGTCGACCGGCAGATCGTGCTGGTGGACGTCCTCTCGGCGGTGGATGCCGGCCCGACTGCGCTCGCCGAGCTGGAGGAGGCCATCGACGCAGTTTTGCTCAGCCTCAACATCGGCCGCAACTCGATCCTGTCGCGCCTCTTCGCCCCCCGCGCCGACCGGGTGCTGTTCGCCGCCACCAAGGCCGACCATCTCCACCAGACGAGCCACGACCGGCTCGACGCCCTGCTGCGCCTCCTCGTCTCCCGCGCCATGCGCCGGACGGAAGCGGCGGGCGCCCGCGTCGGCACGGTGGCGCTGGCCTCCGTGCGGGCGACCCGCGAGACCACCGTCCACGACGACGGCGAGGTGCTGCGCGCGGTGGCGGGCACGCCCGAGGCCGGGGAGGTGGTCGGCGACGAGACCTTCGACGGCCAGAGCGAGGCGGCGATCTTCCCCGGCGAATTGCCCGCCCGGCCGGAGGCGGTGCTGGAGGGCGCCGTCGAGCCCGGCTCCCTGCGCTTCCCGCGCTTCCGCCCGCCGCTCGTCCGGCCGGACGCCCTCGGTCGCCCCGGCCACCTGCCGCAGATCCGCCTCGACCGGGCGATGCAGTTCCTGATCGGCGACCGGCTCGCCTGACCCTCTCGGATCCCTCGCGATGACCTCAGGCCAGAAACCCCGCGCCTTCCGCCTCTCCCCCGAGCCGCCGCCCGGCCGCGGCGTCGCGCCGCCGCCGGAGCGCGCCGCCCCCGCCCCGGTGATCGTGGAGGAGCCCTTCGAGATCGTGGACGCCGCCGACGGCGTGCCCGTGCCCGTGGCGCCGAAGGGCGGCTCCCCCTGGGGGGCGCTGTTCTGGTCGGCGGCGGGCGGCCTCGTCTCCCTCGGGATCGGCCTCTCCCTCGAGCGGATGATCGCCGACCTGTTCCAGGCGGCGCCCTGGCTCGGCTGGGTGGCGCTCGCCCTGCTCGGCCTCGCGCTGCTGGCGCTCGCCGTCATCCTCGGGCGGGAACTCGCGGGCCTGCGGCGGGAGAAGCGGATCGAGCGCCTGCGCCAAACGGCCATCGACGCCATCGCCACCCGCGACCATTCCGGCGCGCTGGCGGTGGTGAAGGAGGTCTCCGCCCTCTATGCCGGCCGCGAGCGGCTGAGTTCCGCCCGCGCCCGCCTCGACGCCTCGGCGGACGCGATCCTCGACGTGGACGACCGGATCGGCCTCGCGGAGCGGGAACTGCTCACCGATCTCGACCGGCAGGCGCGCAACGCCATCGCGGCGACGGCCAAGCAGGTCTCGGCGGTGACGGCGCTCAGCCCCCGCGCCATCGTGGACGTCGCCTTCGTGCTGTTCGCGGGGGTGCGGCTCCTGCGCCGGATCGCGACGATCTACGGCGGACGGCCGGGCTTCCTCGGCTTCCTGCGGCTCGCGCGCTCGGCGCTGGCGCATCTCACCGTGACCGGCGGCATGGCGGTCGGCGAGAGCATGATGCAGCAGGTGCTGGGGCTCGGCCTCGCGGCCCGCGTCTCGGCCAAGCTCGGGGAGGGGGTGATGAACGGGCTGATGACCGCCCGGTTCGGCCTCGCGGCCCTGGCGGTCTGCCGCCCGCTGCCCTTCGTGCGGATCGAGCCGCCGCGCCTCACCGACGTCGCCGGGGAATTGCTGCGTGGGGACGGGGCGAATAGCGAATAGGGAGTAGCAGGGGTTTGGGTGGCAGGGCGCCGCGCGTCCAGCCTCATACTATTCGCTATTCGCTACTCGCTATTCGCTGTTCACCCGCCGGGCGGGTCTCGAAAGGCCGGAGCCCTGCGAGACCCTTCAGCCACTTACCGCTTGAACTTGCCGTCGTACTTGAACTCCGGCGCGGACTTCAGCTGGTCCTTGCTGGCGCCGATGATCGCCTTCCACTTCTTGGCGTCGGCATCGTAGCCCAGCGCCACGGAATCGGGGGCCACGACCACGTAGCGCTCGCCCATGCCGAGGAAGCCGCCGACGGACAGGATGTAGCCCGACAGCTTCTGGCTCTCGATCACGAGGTCCTTGATCTCGCCGACGGTGTTGTTCTGCGCATCGGTGACGTTCAGGCCGATCAGGTTGTAGCTGAGCACCGCGTCCTGCGGGACGTTGACGAACTTCGGCGCCACGGTCGGCGGGGTGGCATTGTGTTCGGCGGCCAGGGCGGGACCGGCGAGCAGCACGGCGGCGAGCGAGGCAAGGACGAGACGGCGCATGGAATTCTCCAACCACCCGGAACGGGCGGCATAGAATGGCCCGTTCGCGCTGATCGTTCCGCCGCCTGACGGAAATGTTAATGGCCGGAACATGGAACCGAACCGGGCGTCGCCGGGGGGCTGACGCGGACGCTCAGTTCGCCGGGGCGGGCTCCGGCTTCGGCTCGGACTTCGCCTGCACCTCGATGTCCCGGTCGAGGCCGCTCTCCACCTTGAACTCGCGGGTGAAGACCTGCCCGTCGTGGCGGGCGATGAGGACGTAGTCGCCCTCGGCCAGCGTCACCTGCGGGAAGGCGCCGATCGCCTCGCGGATCGTGTCGCCGCCCGGCGTCAGCACGGAGAAGGCGGTGCCCGCGAAGGCCTCGGCGCCGGGGGTGGCCACGAGCTTCAGGGTGACGGTCGCCGCCCGGTGGTTGAGGGTCGCCTCCGTGACCTTGCCGTTCTCGACCTTGAGGTCGGCGCGCTGGATCGCGTTCGATTCCCCGTAGGTCGAGACCACGTGGTAGGTGCCCTCGGGCAGGCGCAGCAACTCGCCCGTGTGGATGCCGGAGCGCACGAGGCGCCCTTCCGAGTTGGTCCCCACCGGCACGAAGACCGAGAAGCTCAGCTGGTCCGGCGGGATCTTGGTGTCGCCCACCGCGCCGGAGAGCTTCAGCGCCCCGGCCGCGATCCGCAGCGTGTCGCTGGCGGCCTGCCCCCCGAGGACGATGCGCTTCGAGGCGCTGGCGAAGCCGTAGGTGACGGTGGCGACGTAGGCCCCCGGCGGCAGGGTGAAATGCGGCTCGGCCTCGGTGGAGCGGGCGACGATCGCCGGCCGCGCGCCCTCGCCCCGGTCATCGAAGATCCGCCATGCGAGGCCGTCGCGCAGAGGCGTGCCGCTGCCGGTGAAGATCGCCGACAGGGTGAGCTGCGCGTCGGGCTCGGCCGGGGGGAGGGAGGGCGGCAGCGCCGGGCTGGTGATCGAGGGCGTCAGCAGCGGCGTGCCCGTGCCGGGCACGAGGCTCTGCTGCGCGGGGGCCGGGGCGGGCGCGAGCGCCATCGCCAGAGCCGCCGGCAGAATGCCCCGCCTCGTCCGCCGTCCCGCGCCCATGCCGTCCGTCCTCTCGCCCGCCGCCGCCCCTGTGCCGCGCGACCATGGCGGCGGCAAGGCCGCACCTTTCGCCCGGCGGCGCCCCGTGCGACACCCGCCGGATACGCCGCGACCTCCTTCGGACGGGAGCCATGACCGCAACGCTCGATCTCCTGCGCACCCGCCGCTCGGTGCCGCCGCCCCTCCTCGACGGGCCGGGCCCCACCGTGGACGAGATGCAGACCCTGCTCACCCTCGCCGCGCGGGTGCCGGACCACGGCAAGCTCGCCCCCTGGCGGTTCATCGTCATCGCGGGCGAGGCGCGGGCGCGGGTCGGCGAGATCATCGCCGCCGCCTTCGCCGCCGACAACCCCGAGGCCGGGCCGGACCGGCTCGACCAGGAGCGCCGCCGCCTGCAGCACGCGCCGGTCGTCGTCGCCGTCGTGTCGCGGGCCGGGCCGCATGTGAAGATCCCGGAATGGGAGCAGGTGCTCTCGGCCGGGGCGGTCTCGATGAACCTCGTCGTCGCCGCCAACGCCATGGGCTACGCCACCTCCTGGCTCACCGAATGGCACGCCTACGACCGGCGGGTGCTCGACGCGCTGGGCCTCGCGCCGCAGGAACGTCTCGCGGGCTACGTGCATATCGGGAAGGGGCGGGAGATCCCCTCGGACCGGCCCCGGCCGGTGCTCGCCGACATCGTCACCACCCTGTGAGGTCTTCGTGCATTACGATTTCGACCTGCCCCGCGACGCCCGCAGCCTGCCGCACAACCCGCTGAAGGCCATCGTCGCGCCCCGGCCCATCGGCTGGATCAGCGCCATGGACAAGCAGGGCCGCCTGAACCTCGCGCCCTACTCGTTCTTCAACGCGGTGGGCGATGCCATGGTGGCCTTCTCCTCGACGGGGCGGAAGGACGCCCTGACCTTCGCGGAGGAGGGGGGCGAGTTCGTGTGCAGCCTCGCCACCTGGGACCTGCGCGACGGGATGAACGATTCCTCCGCGCCCCTGCCCCGCGGGGAGAGCGAGTTCGCCTTCGCCAAGCTGGAGACCGCGCCCTCGCAGAAGGTCCGCCCGCCGCGCGTGGCCGCCTCGCCCGCCGCCCTCGAATGCCGCTGGCTGCAGACGGTGCCGCTGGTGCCCCTCGGCGGCGGCGAGGCCGAGAACTTCCTCGTGATCGGGCAGGTGGTCTCGATCTACGTCGAGGACCGCTTCGTCACGGACGGCATGGTCGATACCGGCGCGATGCATCCGATCATGCGCGGAGGCTATTTCGATTACTTCCACGCCACCGCCGAAACCCGCTTCACCATGCGCCGACCCAAGGGAGCGGCGGAGTTTACCGAGCGTTAGCGGCGCAAGCGCCCGTTAAGTCCCCGTCATCCTTGAGGCTTTGTTTACCATAACGGGGGCAGGGTCGGCCGGTCCCACCAGACTGGCCGACGCCGGATGTTCCTGTTCACCACCACGGCCAGCCCCCCGGAGATCCCGACGCCCCCGGCCCTCGTGCGCCCGGCGCCGGCCCCGGTCGTGCAGGCGATCCGCGACGGGGCGAGCGCCACGGGGGTCGGGTTCGACTACCTCCTCGCCACGGCGCGGCGCGAATCGGCCCTCGACCCCTCCGCCAAGGCGCCGACCTCCTCGGCCACGGGGCTGTTCCAGTTCATCGAGCAGACCTGGCTCGGGACGATGAAGAACGCCGGCCCGCAGCTCGGCCTGCAGGCCGAGGCGGATGCCATCTCCCGCCAGTCCGACGGCACCTACGCCGTCGCCGACCCCGGCCAGAAGCAGGCGATCCTCGACCTGCGGCGCGACCCGAAGGTCGCCGCCGTCCTCGCGGGCGCCCTCACCCAGAAGAACGCGCAGGCGCTCCAGGCGGCCATGGGCCACGAGCCGACGCCGGGGGACCTCTACGCCGCCCACGTCCTCGGGGCGAAGGGCGCGGCGAGCCTCATCGGCACCGCCAAGACCTTCCCGGAGCGCGCCGCCGCCCTCGACCTGCCCGAGGCCGCCGCCGCCAACCGCGCCCTGTTCTACGACCGCACCGGCCGCCCGCGCACGGCCGCCGAACTCTATGCCAGCCTCTCGGCGGCGGCCCAGGGCGCCGCGCAAGGGGCCGCGCAAGGCACGAATCCCGTTGTGGTCCTGTCCCGCCCCGAGGGGGGCGAGGTGCCCGCCTCCGCCACCGCCTACGCCATGACGGCGACCGCCTTCGGCGGCGGATCGGACCTGCGCAGCCTGTTCCAGACCGACCGCCGCGTCACCGCCACCGACGCCGCCGCCAAGCTCTGGCAGGGGCGCAGTTCCGGCACCGCCACGGCGCGGCCGGCGCCCTCCTACTTCCCGCGCTCCGACGAAGGCCCGAGCGCCGCCCCGGCGGCGATGCTGGCCTCGGCCGATCCCGAGGACATCCCGGCGACGACGGGCAGCCTCGCGGACAGGCCGGTGCCGCCCGGCCCGGCCCTCGTCCACGCGCCCCTGCCGCCCCGCCGCCCGGCGGAGTTCGGCGCGGCGCCCCTTCCCAATTCCCTGTTCGCGCCCCGGAGAGGCCCATGATCAAGAAGTCCATGATCATCCGCCAATTCCTGGCCCTGACCCTGAACGCCCCGGCCGACCGCCGGGCGCAGGGCGGGGCGGCGCTGGCGCGGGCCTATCTCTACGGCGACCTCGACGCCGACGCCCTCTGGGAGGCCAAGACGGCGCTGCTCAGCCTCCTCGACGACCCGGCCCCCTCGGTGCGCCGGGCGCTCGCGGAGGTCTGCGCCGATTCCGCCCGCAGCCCGCGCCCCATCGTGGTCGCCCTGTCCTGCGATGCGTTCGCCGTGGCCGAGCCGGTCCTGGCGCGCTCCCCCGTCCTCACCGAGGCGGACCTCGTGGAGGCGGCGGCGCTCGGCGACGAGGACGCGCGGGCCGCCATCGCCCGGCGCCATCACCTCACCCCCGCCGTCTCGGGGGCGCTCGCCGAGATCGCCGACCTGCCGACCCTCGTGGCACTCGCGGGCAACCCGACCGCCCGGATCACCGGGGGGCGGCTCCTGCGGATGATCGAGCGCTTCGGCCACGAGGCCGACCTGCGCGAGGCGCTGCTCGCCCGCCACGACCTGCCGCCGGAGGCGCGCCACGCCGTGGCCGTCGCCCTGGCCCGCAGCCTGTCGGCCTTCGCCACCGAGCGCGGCTGGCTCGGGGAGGCGCGCTGCGAGCGCATCAACCGCGAGGTCGCGGAGCGGACGGCCCTCGACCTCAGCGCCGGGGCCGGCGCGGCGGCGACCTCCCGCCTCGTGAGCTACCTGCGCGCGAGCCACCAGCTCAATGCCGGACTGATCCTGCGGGCGATCCTGTCCGGCCGGATCGAGTTCGCCCAGACCGCCTTCGCCGACCTGTCGGGCCTCGACCATGCGAGCGTCGCCCGCGCCATGCGCGATCCCCGCGCCGTCGCGGACCTGCACGAGAAGGCGGGCCTGCCCGCGCCGCTCCTGCCGGCGATGCACGCGGTACTCGCGGCGTGGCGGGAGACCGCCCGCGCGGCGCCGGGCGGCGGCGCGAAAGGCGCGGGCCTGTCCCGGCGGATGATCGAGCACGCCATCGCGGCCTGCGAGGGCTGGGAGAGCCCGGAGATCCGCAGCGTCGTCGCCCTGCTCACCCGCTTCGAGGCCGAGGCCGCCCGCGACGAGGCGCGCGAGACGACCCGCGCCATCCTCGCCCAGGCGACGGCCCGCGAGGCCGCCGAGCGCCGCCGGATCGCCGCCGACGCCGCGTGGCGCGAGGCGCTGGAGGCCCATCGCCGGGCCGAATCCGGCACCGAGGCCCCGGCGGTGGAGCCGCCCGCCGCAGGGGAGGGCCGCACCGACCCGGTGGGCGCGATCCTCGAAACCCTGCCCGAACAGATCCTGGAATGGTTCCGCAGCGGCCGGGACCGGACGGCCGCCCAGGCGGTGCCGGACGCGGTCCTCGCCGACCTCGATGCCGCGCTCATCGCGGAGTTCCGCGCGAGCCGCATCGCCCCGGTGAAGGACGATGCGAAGGACGGCATCGCCATCGCCGCCTGAAGCAGCGTCCCCGAAACGACGAAAGCCCCCCGCCCGGTCAGGGCGGGGGGCTTTCTCGTCTCTCGTTCACGCCGCGCGGACGTTGTTGAGGAAGCGCGCGACTTCGGCCGTCAGGTGCTCGGACTGGCGGGACAATTCGCCGGACGCCGACAGGACCTGCTCCGCCGCCGCGCCGGTATCCTCCGAGGCCCGCGCCACGCCCACGATGTTGCTCGTCACCTCCGTGGTGCCGGCCGACGCCTGGGCCACGTTGCGCACGATCTCCTGCGTCGCCGCCCCCTGCTGCTCCACGGCCGCCGCGATGGACGTCGCCACGCTGTTGATCTCGCGGATCCGGCCGGTGATCGCGCCGATGGCCGTCACCGCCTGATCCGTCACACCCTGGATCTCGCCGATCTGGCTGCCGATCTCCTCCGTCGCCTTGGCGGTCTGGTTGGCCAGTTCCTTCACCTCCGCCGCGACCACGGCGAAGCCGCGGCCCGCCTCGCCGGCGCGGGCGGCCTCGATGGTGGCGTTGAGCGCCAGCAGGTTGGTCTGCGAAGCGATGTTCGAGATCAGCCCGACCATGTCGCCGATCCGCGCCGAGGTCTGGCGCAGGGCCTGGACCAGGGCGGCGGTCTGGTCGGCCTCGCCCACGGCGGCCTGGGCCAGCGTCGCCGAGCCGTGCACCTGCCGGCCGATCTCCTGAACCGAGGTGCCGAGTTCCTCCGCCGCCGCCGCGACGGTGCCGACGTTCGACGCCGCTTCCTCGGCGGCGGCGGCGACGGTGGTGGATTGCGCGGCGGTCTCTCCGGCGGCCGAGCTCATCTGCTGGGCGGTGGCCTGCAACTCGGTGGCCGAGGAGGAGACCATGCCGACGATGCCGCCGACCGCCGCCTCGAAGCCGTCGGCCAACTCGACCATGGTGCGCTTGCGCTCGCGGGC
>Ga0182229_1000415_pt1 | contig 11062 bp, 10 predicted proteins | sample G6R1MG_32_FD_129663 | JGI IMG/M metagenome (GOLD analysis project Ga0182229, IMG submission 129663) | Miscanthus phyllosphere microbial communities from Michigan, USA - G6R4_MAIN_07NOV2016_LD1 MG | ecosystem: Host-associated > Plants > Phyllosphere > Phylloplane/Leaf | place: USA: Michigan...
CCGGTGAAGATCTCCAGCGACCCGTAGGACTTGGACAGGCGCTCGGCGGTCAGCGGGGTCTTGCCGCAGGGGGCGGGGGTCGGGAAGCGCAGCTTGGCGACCCGGTCCTGCACCCGCACCTGCTCCAGGCCCGCGGCCAGGCGCTGGGCGCGCTTGTCCATCGACTGGGCGGCCTTGGCCTTGGTGGCCTTGGCGCGCATCTTGTCCGCCTGGGCGGTGAGCGCACCGATCTTCTTCTCGGCGTTGGCCCGCTCGGAGCGGCGCCGGCGCTCGTCGGTCTCCCGGGCGTCCAGGTAGCGCTTCCAGCCCAGGTTGTAGACGTCGACGGTGGCCCGGTTGGCGTCCAGGTGCCAGACCTTGTTGACCACGGCGGCGAGCAGCTCGACGTCGTGGCTGATCACGATGAGCCCGCTGCGGTGGGTGGCCAGGAAGCCCTTGAGCCAGGCGATGGAGTCGGCGTCGAGGTGGTTCGTCGGCTCGTCGAGCAGCAGCGTCTCGGCGTCGGAGAACAGGATCCGGGCCAGCTCGACGCGGCGCCGCTGACCACCGGACAGCGTGGACAGCGGCTGCTCCAGCACCCGGTCGGGCAGGCCCAGGTTGGTGCAGATGCGCGCGGCGTCGGACTCGGCGGCGTACCCGCCCATGGCGGCGAACTGGTCCTCGAGCCGGCCGTAGCGGCGGACGGCGCGGTCGCGCTCGGTGTCGTCGGCGGGCTCGGCCATGGCGACCTGGGCCTTGGTCAGCTGCGCCTTGAGCTCGTCGAGACCGCGGCCGGACAGCACCCGGTCACTCGCGCTGATCGACAGGTCACCGCTCAGGGTGTCCTGCGGGAGGTAGCCCAGCTCGCCGACCTGGTCGACCTTGCCGGCGTGCGGCACCCGCTCACCGGCCAGCGTGGTGAGGGTGGTGGTCTTGCCGGCGCCGTTGCGCCCGACCAGACCGATGCGGTCACCGGGCTGGACCCGCAGGTCCGCCTCGCTGATGAGGATGCGGCTCCCCGCGCGGAGCTCCAGGCCGGTGGTCGTGATCACTGATCCCAGGGTAACCGCGTCGGGGCCGGGTTCCGAGGGGTTGCGACGGTGACGTCGGCGGCACCTGGCGCGCAGCTCGGGGCCGCGCCGGGCGGTCCCCGCCCCTACCGTGGGCGGGTCGGCGCCTCCCCGCGCCGCCCGGTCGAGGTGGAGGTGCTGGTGCAGGCTCCCCCGCGCGCCTACCCCCCGCCGACGCCACCCCCGTACCCGCCGCCGACCCCGCCGCGAGCGTCCTCAGCCCCGTCGCCGTCCCGGCTGCCCGGCGTCAGCGCCCAGCAGGTCGTGCTGGGCACCGCCGTCGTCACCGTGCTGGGTTTCGTCCTCGCCGCCGCCCAGGTCGATGCGTGGGTGGGCCTCGCGGTCGCCGCGCTGTTCGCCGTGGCCGGCGGCGCCTGCGCGTTCCTGGTGGCCCGCAGCGGGGCCGCGACGACCGCGGAGGCCCTGGCCGTCACCTCGGTGCTCACCACCGCCGCGGGGATCGGGCTGTGGGCGCGTGGCGAGCCGACCCCGGCGCCGCTCGTGGCCGCCCTCGCCGCCACCGCCGCCCTGCTGTGGACCGCGCTGCAGGTGGCCCCGGACCGGCTGCGCACCTGGCCGGTCGCCGCCCTGGTCGCCGGTCAGGTGGCCGTCCTGGCCTGGCTGACCACCGACCCGCGCCCGTGGGACACCCCGGTCGGCGGCGCGGTGCTGGCTGTCGTCCTCCTCGCCGTGGCCGGGGTCGGGCTGGCCGTCGCCTGGACCGCGGACGGCGCGGGCCACGGGCTGCTCTCCCGGGTCGGGCTGCTCACCGCCGTGCCGTGGTGGGTGACCGGTGTCGTCGTCGCCCAGCAGGCGGCGTGGGGCGGCGCCGTCCCCGCCGCCGGGGCGACGGTGCTGGCCGGGGCCGGGCTGCTGGTCACCGCGGCCGACCGGGTGCCCGCTGTGCCCACCGGCGACCGGGACGTCGTCCCGGTGCTGGCCGGGGTGACCGCCGGCCTCGGGGTCGCCGGCGCGGCCCACGCGACGGGCGCGGACGCGGTGTCGCTGTCCGGGGTGGCCGGGCTGCTGCTCGCCGCCCTGGTGGCGGTGGCGGCCGCCCGCGGGAAGGACTGGGTGCCCCGGGACGCCGGGCTCGCCGCGGCCGTGGTGCTGACCGTGCTCGCGGTGCTGCAGGACGTCGCCGCGGGCCGGTGGGGCTGGGTCGCCCTGCTGCTGGTCTTCACCGCGCTCGCGTCGGGGCTGCTGTCGGCCCGCCGGTCGGAGAGCCGTCCGGAGACCATCCCGCTGACCATCGGCTCGGTGGCTGCCGCGCTGCTGCTGGCCCTGACCGATGCGCCGGGGACCGGGATCGGGGCGGTGCTGGTGCTGGTGGCCGTGACCGCCGTGGTCCAGGCCGTCGTCCTGGCCCGGCGCCCCGCCCGGTCGGTGGCGGAGCCGGCCCTGGACGCGCAGGGGCGTCCCGACCTCCGTGCCGCCTTCTCCCCGGCGGACGGCGGCAGCCGCGCCACCGGGGCGGCGGACGGCCCCGGCGACGCCGACCGCCGGGCCTCGGCACCGACCGCGACCAGCGGCGCGGTGACCGGGGTCGTCGGGGTGCTGGTGGCCGCCGGGGGTGACCCGGCGTGGGTCACCCCCGTGCTGCTGGCCGTGCTGGGCGGGTCACTGCTGGGCTACGCCGCGGCGACGCACCGTCCTGCGCACCTGGGCGCCGGGCTGCTCGTGCTGGCCGCGTGGTCGGCCACCGGTCAGCTGGGCTGGACCGGGCTGGAGCGGTGGACGGTCCCGCTGGCCCTGGGGCTGCTGCTGGCCCGGGGCCGGGAGCTGCAGGACGGGCCGTCGTGGCCGACCTGGGGGCCGGCGGTCGCGGTCGGCCTGCTGCCCTCGCTCGCCCTGGTGCTCCTCGACCCCGCCGAACCCCGGCACCCGGTGCTGCTGGTCGCCGGGGTGGCCGTCGCGCTGCTCGGCGTCGCCGGGCGGCTGCGCGCACCCTTCCAGCTGGGCACGCTGACCGTGGCCGGGGCGGCCCTGGCCTGGGCGGTCGACGCCGTGCCCGGGCCGGGGCTGCTGGCCCTGCTCCTGGTCGGGGTGCTGCTCTTCGCGCTGGCCTGGGGAGCCGACCGGGAGGTCGGCAGCACGCTGCGGGAACGGGTCGCGGCCTTCCGCTGAGTCAGCTGCCGAACAGCGACTCGGCGCAGACCGGGCGGTACCCCGCCAGCAGGAACGACCGCAGCGACGCGGTGTTCGCCGGCGCCACCTGCGCCCACAGCGGACCGGTCACGAGCGCCGGGGCGGCGGCGGACAAGGCGGTGCCCAGCCCCCGGCCGCGGGCGTCCGGGTCGACCTCGATCGAGACCTCCCAGCGTCCGGCCAGGCCCCGCCCGAGGGTCAGCACCCCGGCGCCGTCCGCCGTGCCCAGCACCCGCACGTCGGTGCGGTGTCGGTGCGCCCGCTGCACCCGCGGGTGGTCGCCTGCTTCCAGCGGCTGTAACGGGATGCCCGGGGCCCGCGCGGGCGGCGCGACGAGGACGGCGTCCACCACACCCGGCTCGACCCCGGTCTCGTCGGCCAGGGCCGACAGGAACCGCGCGGAGAGCGGGGCGGCGATGGGGTCCGGCGACCGTGCGATCCAGTCCGTCACCCAGGCCGGGTCGACGTCGGCGCCGACCACGGCCCAGGCGGTGCCGCCCACGACGACGGCCCGCGCCCCGAGGGGCGCGGGCCGTGTCGTGACGCTGCCGTCAGCCGGCGGGTGCTCCCCCGCTGCCAGCGCGTCGAACAGGTCGTCCAGTGCTAGACCCGGAACCCGAGGGCGCGGAGCTGCTCCCGACCGTCGTCGGTGATCTTGTCCGGGCCCCACGGCGGCATCCAGACCCAGTTGATCCGGATGTCCTCGACCAGGCCGGGGCCGGGGCCGCCGGTGAGGGCCTGGCGGGCCTGGTCCTCGATGACGTCGGTCAGCGGGCAGGCCGCCGAGGTCAGCGTCATGTCGATGACGGCGACGTTGGCGTCGTCCACCTCGATGCCGTAGACGAGGCCCAGGTCGACGACGTTGACCCCGAGCTCGGGGTCGACGACGTCACGCATGGCCTCCTCGAGCTCCTCGAGGTCGGGCTTGATCAGCGGGGCCGCGGGGGCAGCGGTCTCGACGGTGGTCTCGGTGGTCTCGCTCATGCGGACTCCTCCGTGGTCGGGGTGGGGTCGGACGGCGTCCAGGCACGGGCGCTGGCGTCCTTCAGGGCCATCCAGCTCATCAGCGCGCACTTGACCCGCGCCGGGTACTTCGACACCCCGGCGAACGCGACGGCGTCCTCCAGGCTGTCCTCGAGCTCGTCGGCCACGGACGTGTCGCCCTTGGCCTGCATCAACCGGACGAAGTCCTCACCGGTGGCCAGGGCCTCGGTGACGCTCTTGCCGACGACCAGGTCGTACATCGCCGACACCGAGGCCTGGCTGATCGAGCAGCCCTGCCCCTCGTAGGAGACGTCGGTGAGGGTGTCGCCCTCGACCTTGACCCGCAGGGTCACCTCGTCGCCGCACGTGGGGTTGACGTGGTGCACCTCGGCGTCGAACGGGTCACGCAGACCGCGGCCGTGGGGGTTCCGGTAGTGGTCCAGGATGATCTCCTGGTACATGTCCTGCAGCTTCATCAGGCCTCCTCCACCGCGTCAACACCGAAGAACCGCTGGGCATGCCGGACGGCCTCGACCAGGGCGTCGACGTCGTCGTACCCGGTGTGCACGTAGAACGTGGCGCGGGTGGTGGCCGGCACGCCCATCCGGCGGACGACGGGCCACGCGCAGTGGTGCCCGACCCGGACGGCGACGCCCTGGTCGTCGAGCACCTGGCCGACGTCGTGCGGGTGGATGCCGTCGACGGTGAAGCTGATCGCTCCCCCGCGGGCCACGGTGTCGGCCGGGCCGATCACCCGGACGCCCGGGATCGCCTGCAGCTGCGCCAGGGCGTACTCGGTGAGCGCCTCCTCGTGGGCCAGGACGGTGTCCATGCCCAGCGCGGTGAGGTAGTCGCACGCCGCGGCCAGCCCGACGACCTGCGCGGTCATCGGGACGCCGGCCTCGAAGCGCTGCGGCGGCGGGGCGAAGGTGCTGCCCTCCATCCGGACGACCTCGATCATCGAGCCCCCGGTGAGGAACGGCGGCAACGCCGCCAGCACCTCCGCGCGGCCCCAGAGCACGCCGACCCCGGTGGGGCCGAGCATCTTGTGCCCGGAGAACACCAGGAAGTCCGCACCCAGCGCGGCCACGTCGACCGGCTGGTGCGGCACGGACTGCGCGCCGTCGACCATCACCAGCGCACCGACCTCGTGGGCGCGGGCGATGATCGGGGCCAGCGGCGGCATCGTGCCCAGGATGTTCGACTGCTGGGTGACCGTGACGAGCTTGGTGCGCTCGTTGACCACGGTGTCCAGGTCCGACAGGTCCAGCCGGCCCTCGTCGGTGATCCCCAGCCAGCGCAGGGTGGCCCCGGTGCGCTCGCAGAGCTGCTGCCACGGGATGAGGTTGGCGTGGTGCTCCATCTCGGTCACCACGATCTCGTCGCCCTGACCGACCGCGTACCGGTGGAACTCCGGCTCCTTGGCGGTGACCGCGTTGCTCATCGCGTACGCCACCAGGTTGATCGCCTCGGTGGAGTTGCGGGTGAACACGACCTCGTCGGTCTGCGCGCCGATGAAGGAGGCGATCGTCGCCCGGGCCTGCTCGTAGGCCTCGGTGGCCTCCTCGGCCAGGGCGTGCGCACCCCGGTGCGGGGCGGCGTTGACGTTCTCGTAGAACCAGCGCTCGGCGTCCAGCACCTGGCGCGGCTTCTGCGAGGTGGCACCGGAGTCCAGGTAGACCAGCCGCTTCCCGTCCCGGACCGTGCGGCCCAGGATCGGGAAGTCGGCGCGGACCGCCTCGACGTCCAGCGGGAGCGGTGCGCGCTCCGTCTCGGAGCGCGAGGCGGTCACGGTCATGCCGTGGCCGACCCGCTCAGCGAGGCAGCGGCGTCGGAGGCGACCAGCGCGTCGGCGTCGGCCTTGAGGTAGGAGGCGTAGCCCTCGGCCTCCAGCTTGTCGGCCAGCTCCTTGCCGCCCTCCTCGACGACCCGGCCGGCCACGAAGACGTGCACGAAGTCGGGCTCGATGTAGCGCAGGATCCGGGTGTAGTGCGTGATCAGCAGGACGCCGACGGCGCTGCTGGCCTTGGCCCGGTTGACGCCCTCGGAGACCACGCGCAGGGCGTCGACGTCCAGGCCCGAGTCGGTCTCGTCGAGGATCGCCATCTTCGGCTTGAGCAGGCCCATCTGGAGGATCTCGTGGCGCTTCTTCTCACCACCGGAGAAGCCCTCGTTGACGTTGCGCTCGGCGAAGGCGGCGTCCATCTCGAGCGCCTCCATCTCGGTGCGCACGTCCTTGACCCAGGTGCGCAGCTTGGGCGCCTGGCCGGTGACGGCGGTGGCCGCGGTGCGCAGGAAGTTCGACACCGAGACGCCGGGGACCTCGACCGGGTACTGCATGGCCAGGAACAGCCCGGCCCGGGCGCGCTCGTCGACGGTCATCGCGAGGACGTCCTCGCCGTCGAGGGTGACCGTGCCGCCGGTGATCGTGTACTTGGGGTGCCCGGCGATGGAGTAGGCCAGGGTGGACTTGCCGGAGCCGTTGGGGCCCATGATCGCGTGGGTCTCGCCGCTGCGGATGGTGAGGTCGACGCCGCGGAGGATCTCCTTGGTCTCGTCGCCCTCCCCGACCGTGACGTGCAGGTCGCGGATCTCCAGCACGCTGCCGGTGGTCTCGCTCATGTGATGCCTCTCAGTTCTCGGCCGCGGAGGTGTCGACGAGGACGTCGTCGCCCTCGACGCGGACCGGGTGGGTGGTGACCGGCTGGTTCGCCGGCAGGTTGGTGGGTGCGCCGGTGCGCAGGTCGAAGCACGACCCGTGCCAGGTGCACTCGATGGTGGGGACGCCGTCGATCACCTCGACGTCGCCGTCGCTGAGCGGGTAGTCCTGGTGCGAACACAGGTCGGTGAGTGCGTAGACCTGTCCGTCGTACCGGGCGAGGACCAGCTCGAGGTCCCCGAGGACGACGGGCGTGGCGCCGTCCTCGGGGACCTCGGAGAGGGCACAGGCCCGCTGGAAGCTCATGCCGGCTGGAGCTCCGTGGCGTGCTCGTCCACGTCCTGGGCCTCGAGGCCCGGCAGGGCACCGAGGCGCTGCTCGATGGTGCCCATCAGCCGGTCGGCCAGCTCGGGGACGGCGATCTTCTGCACGACGTCGGCGAAGAAGCCGCGGACGACGAGCCGGCGGGCGGTCTCGGCGTCGATGCCCCGCGAGCAGAGGTAGAACAGCTGCTCGTCGTCGAACCGGCCGGTGGCGCTGGCGTGGCCGGCGCTGACGATCTCGCCGGTCTCGATCTCCAGGTTGGGCACCGAGTCGGCGCGGGCGCCGTCGGTGAGCACCAGGTTGCGGTTGAGCTCGTAGGTCTCGGTGCCGGTCGCCGCGGGGCGGATCCGGACGTCCCCGACCCACACGGTGTGCGCGGCCTCGCCCTGCAGTGCGCCCTTGTAGACGACGTTGCTGACGCAGTTGGGCGTGGCGTGGTCGACCCAGAGGCGGTGCTCCTGGTGCTGGGTCTCGTCGGCGAAGTAGACGCCCGACAGCTCGGCGGTGCCGCCGGGGCCGGCGTACTCCACGTTGCTGACCAGCCGGACCATGTCCCCGCCGAGGGTCACCACGACCTGGCGGAACGTGGCGTCCCGGCCGACGACGGCGTCGTACTGGCCGCCGTGCGCGGTCCCGGGGGCCCACTCCTGCACGCTGATCAGCTCGACGTGCGCGCCGTCGCCGACGAGCACGGTGACCGAGCCGGCGTACTTGGCCGAGCCGGAGTGGTCCAGCACGACGGTCGCCTTGGCGAACCGGCCGACCTCGATCACGGTCTGGCCCCACACGACCTCGTCGGAGCCGGTGCCGCGCAGCGACAGCGTGACCGGGCGGTCCAGCTGTACCTCGGCGGGCACGCGGACGACGGTCGCGCCACCGGCGTTGACCCGGGTCAGGGCCGCGAGCCGGTCGACCGGCTTGGGCAGGCCCTGCAGGATCGCGTCGTCGGCACCGACGGTGGTCAGCTCGACCCCGTCGGGCAGGTCGGTCTGCAGCTCCAGGCGGGCGTCGGACGCCGCACCCTCGAGCAGCGGGCGGACCCGCTTCATCGGGGTGAAGCGCCAGGACTCCTCGCGACCGGTGACGACGGGGAAGTCCTCGGGGTCGTCGGAGGAGAACCGCTCGGCCGGCGAGCCGGTCGGCGCGGGACCGCCGTGGCTGTGCGCACCCGCCCCGGCACCGGCGGTGCCGGTGTCGGAGGCGGGGGTGGTCGGCGGGCCGGCCTGCGCACCCACGCCGGGGGCGAAGAGCTCGCCGGCGAGGGCCGCGGAGTCGGTCGTGAGGGTCGTCTGTGGGTCGGTCATCAGCCGACGGCACCTTCCATCTGCAGCTCGATCAGGCGGTTCAGCTCGAGGGCGTACTCCATCGGCAGCTCCCGGGCGATCGGCTCGACGAAGCCGCGCACGACCATCGCCATCGCCTCGTCCTCGGAGAGACCACGGCTCATCAGGTAGAAGAGCTGGTCCTCGCTGACCCGGGAGACGGTCGCCTCGTGGCCCATGGACACGTCGTCCTCGCGGACGTCGACGTAGGGGTAGGTGTCCGAGCGGCTGATCGTGTCGACCAGCAGCGCGTCGCACTTCACCGTGGAGCGGGAGCCGTGGGCACCCTCGTCGATCTGCACCAGGCCCCGGTAGGAGGTCCGGCCGCCACCGCGGGCGACGGACTTGCTGATGATGTTCGAGGAGGTGTGCGGGGCGGCGTGCACCATCTTGGCGCCGGCGTCCTGGTGCTGGCCCTCGCCGGCGAAGGCGATGGAGAGCACCTCGCCCTTGGCGTGCTCACCGGTCATCCACACGGCCGGGTACTTCATCGTCACCTTGGAGCCGATGTTGCCGTCGACCCACTCCATGGTCGCGCCCTCGTGGGCCACGGCCCGCTTGGTCACCAGGTTGTAGACGTTGTTCGACCAGTTCTGGATGGTCGTGTACCGGCAGCGGGCGTTCTTCTTCACGACGATCTCGACGACCGCGGAGTGCAGCGAGTCCGACTTGTAGATCGGCGCGGTGCAGCCCTCGACGTAGTGCACGTAGGCGCCCTCGTCGATGATCATCAGGGTCCGCTCGAACTGGCCCATGTTCTCGGTGTTGATCCGGAAGTAGGCCTGCAGCGGGATCTCCACGTTGACGCCCGGGGGCACGTAGATGAAGGAGCCACCGGACCACACGGCGGTGTTCAGCGCGGAGAACTTGTTGTCCCCGGACGGGATCACCGAGCCGAAGTACTCGCGGAACAGGTCCTCGTGCTCGCGCAGCGCGGTGTCGGTGTCCAGGAACAGGACGCCCTGCTCCTCGAGGTCCTCGCGGATCGAGTGGTAGACGACCTCGGACTCGTACTGGGCGGCGACACCGGAGACCAGGCGCTGCTTCTCGGCCTCGGGGATGCCCAGCTTGTCGTAGGTGTTCTTGATGCCGGCCGGGAGGTCGTCCCAGGTCGCGGCCTGCTTCTCCGTCGACCGCACGAAGTACTTGATGTTGTCGAAGTCGATGCCGGAGAGGTCGGAACCCCAGTCGGGCATGGGCTTCTTGCCGAAGATCTTGAGGGCCTTGAGGCGGCGCTCGAGCATCCACTCCGGCTCGTTCTTGCGGCGGGAGATGTCCCGCACGACGTCCTCGTCGATGCCACGACGGGACGAGGCGCCGGCGACGTCGGCGTCCGCCCAGCCGTACTTGTAGCGGCCGAGCTGGTCGATCTGCTCGTCCTGGGTCAGGGGGGTGACCGGCTGCTCTGTGGTGGTCATGCGGGTGTCCTCTCCCGGGCGGTCTGTCGGGTGTGGCTCGGTGCGGGGCGGCGCTGGTCCGCCCGCTCGTTCTGTACAGGGCCGAGCGGGCGGGTTGTGTTCCCGCCCGGACGGCTCCCGGGTATGTGGGTGGTGCAGACCCCGTCGCCGTGGGCGATGGTGGCCAGCCGCTGCACGTGGGTGCCGACCAGCCGGCCGATGACCGCGGTCTCGGCCTCGCACAGCTGGGGGAACTCGGCGGCCACGTGGGCGACCGGACAGTGGTGCTGGCACAGCTGCCCACCACTGGAGATCGCCGAGGCCGAGGCAGCGTAGCCCTCGGCGGTGAGCGCCTCGGCGAGCACCTGGGCGCGGTCGGCGGGCTCCGGGCCGGTGGTCGACGCGGCCCGCTCGACGGCGGTGGAGCAGCGCTCCTCCAGCCCGGCGAGCTGCTGCTCGGCCACGTCGCGGACGGCGTCGGGGCCACCGTGCCGGGCGACGAACCGCAGCGCGGTGAGCGCCAGGTCGTCGTAGGCGTGCGGGAAGCCCGAGCGGCCGGCGTCGGTGAGCGTGAAGTGCCTCGCCGGACGGCCGCGGCCGCGGACCGACCCGGGCAGCGCGCGCTCGGCGACCCGGCCCTCGGCGACCAGGGAGTCCAGGTGCCGGCGGACGGCGGCCGGGGAGACCCCCAGCCGGGTGGCCAGCTCGGTCGCGGTCTGGGCGCCGTGCTCGAGCAGGAGCCCGGTCACGCGGTCGCGGGTGCGCCCGTCGTCGGCCGGTGCCGACGTGCGGGCGGACTGCGCCGCGGTGGATTCCACAACACGAGTGTGCGCTATATCCGGAGGCTCGCAAGCAAGGTCGCCCTAACCCGAACGCCCTGCTCCGGGGACGGAACGGGGCCCGGACGACGGGCGTCCGGGCCCCGTGACGGGTCGGGTGGCACTGCGTGCCAGGTCAGACGGCGACCGGCTCCTCGAGCGGCTGCTCGACGACCAGGTCGAGCTCGCCGTCGACGACCCCGACGACCAGGTGTCCACCGGCGGCGAGAGCACCGGAGAGCACCAGCCGGGAGACGGGGTTGTCCACCGAGCGCTGGATCGTCCGCCGCAGCGGGCGGGCACCGAACTCGGGCTCGTGGCCCCGCTCGGCCAGCCAGCGCACCGCCTCGGGGGCGAACTC
>Ga0182229_1000416_pt1 | contig 11037 bp, 3 predicted proteins | sample G6R1MG_32_FD_129663 | JGI IMG/M metagenome (GOLD analysis project Ga0182229, IMG submission 129663) | Miscanthus phyllosphere microbial communities from Michigan, USA - G6R4_MAIN_07NOV2016_LD1 MG | ecosystem: Host-associated > Plants > Phyllosphere > Phylloplane/Leaf | place: USA: Michigan...
GACCTCGCCGCCGACGCCCGGGTCCGCAAGGATTACGGCGTGCTCTCCCGAGCACTGCTCGCGGGCGCGTCGGGACAGCTGCGCAACAGGGCCACCACCGCCGGCAATCTGCTGCAACGCACGCGCTGTCCGTATTTCTACGACACCGCGCAGGCCTGCAACAAGCGCGTGCCCGGCTCGGGTTGCTCCGCGCTGGACGGGGCAAGCCGCGGGCTCGCGGTGATCGGGGCGAGCGAGTCCTGCATCGCCACGCAACCGGGCGACATGGCGGTTGCCATGCGTGTCCTCGACGCCAAGGTCGAGACGGTGGACGGCAAGGGTGCCACGCGTACGATCCCGATCGCGGACTTCCATCGCCTGCCCGGCGACCGGCCGGAGATCGACACCACCCTGAGGGCCGGCGAGCTCATCACCGGGGTGACGCTCCCCGCTCCGGTCGCCGGCACGCACCTTTACCGCAAGGTCCGCGACCGCGCCTCCTACGCCTATGCGCTGGTCTCGGTTGCGGCCATTCTGCGCAAGGACGGCTCCGGGCACGTGGCGTTCGGCGGGGTGGCACCGCGGCCCTGGCGCGTCGAGGCGGCCGAAGCCGACCTGCCGCGCGGCGCCAAGGCTGTGACCGACACGGTTTTCGCCGGCGCGAAGCCCACCCACGAGAATGCCTACAAGCTGAAGCTCGCCGAGCGCACGCTCACGGCGGCGCTCAACCAAGCGAGGGCCTGAGCCATGAAGTTCGAGACAGCCGCCGGCACCAACCCCATCGACCAGCTCAAGGTCATCGGTAAGGCGACCGACCGCATCGACGGCAAGGCCAAGACCACCGGCACCGCGGCCTACGCCTACGAGCGCCACCACGTGGTCGCGAACCAAGCGTACGGCTACGTGCTCGGCGCCGGCATAGCCAAGGGTCGCATCCGCCGCATGGATGTCGCGGCGGCCAAGCGCGCGCCGGGTGTGATTGCCGTCGTCACCACCCTCGACACGCCGCGCATGGAGCGCGGGAAAATGAACGTCGCCTACCTGTTCGGCGGCGATCGGATCCAGCACTACCACCAGGCCGTGGCCGTGGTGGTGGCCGAGACCTTCGAGCAGGCTCGCGCCGCCGCCTTCCTCGTGAAGGTCGACTACGCGTCCGAGGCGGGCAAATTCGACCTCGCCACCGAGGAGAAGGGCGCCGAGCTCGTCGCCGGCGACAGCGGCGAGGGCAGCGGCGGCGGCGGCGAGGAGCGGGTGGGCGACTTCGAAGGCGCCTTCGCGAAGGCGGAGGTCAAGCTCGACGAGCGCTATACGACGGTCGACGAGAGCCACGCGATGATGGAGCCGCACGCGACCATCGCGGCGTGGGACGGCGACCGGGTCACGCTCTGGACATCGAACCAGATGATCGGCTGGGGCCACGAAAGCCTCGCCAAGATCCTGGGGCTTGCCAAGGACAAGGTGCGGCTCGATTCGCCGTATGTCGGCGGCGGCTTCGGCGGCAAGCTGTTCGTGCGCGCCGACGCGGTCCTGGCCGCCCTCGCCGCGAAGGCTGCCGGGCGCCCCGTCAAGGTGGCGTTGACCCGCCCGCTGATCGCCAACAACACCACCCACCGGCCGGCCACCATGCAACGGGTGCGCATCGGTGCGAGCAAGGACGGTACGATCACGGCCATCGCGCACGAGAGCACGTCGGGCAATCTTCCCGAGGGCGATCCCGAAACGGCCGTGAACCAGACCAAGCTCCTCTACGCCGGCGCCAACCGTCTCACCGCGATGAGGCTCGCCCATCTCGATCTGCCCGAGGGCAACGCCATGCGCGCGCCCGGCGAGGGTCCGGGTCTGATGGTCTTGGAGGTCGCCATGGACGAGATGGCGGAGCGTCTCGGCATGGACCCGGTCGCGTTCCGCATCCGCAACGACACCCAGGTCGATCCGCAGGCGCCGGATCGCAAGTTTTCGCACCGCGACCTGGTCGGCTGCCTCAAGCTCGGCGCGGACACATTCGGCTGGGCCAAGCGCAACCCGAGGCCCGGTCAGGTGCGGGACGGGCAGTGGCTCGTGGGGGTCGGCATGGCCGCAGCCTTCCGCGACAACGTGGTGATGAAGTCCGGCGCGCGCGTGCGTCTGGACGGTGCGGGCACGGTCACGGTCGAAACCGACATGACCGACATCGGAACCGGCAGCTACACCATCATCGCCCAGACCGCGGCGGAGATGATGGGCGTCCCCCTCGACAAGGTCGTGGTGCGCCTGGGCGATTCCGATTTCCCGGCCTCGTCCGGCTCGGGTGGTCAGTGGGGCGGCAACTCCTCGACCGCGGGGGTCTACGCGGCCTGCTTGAAGCTGCGCGAGGCCGTGGCGCAGCGCCTCGGCATCAACTCGGCGGACGCCGTGTTCGCGGACGGGCACGTGCGTGCGGGGAACCGTGCCGTCCCCCTCTCCGAGGCGGCCGCGAAGGGCACGCTGTCCGTCGAGGATACCATCGAGTTCGGCGACATCTCCAAGAAGCAGCAGCAATCGACGTTCGGAGCGCACTTCGTCGAGGTGGGCGTCGATGTCGATACCGCCGAGATCCGCGTCCGGCGCATGTTGGCAGTCTGCGCGGCCGGCCGCATCCTCAACCCGAAATCGGCCCGCAGCCAAGTCATCGGCGGCATGACCATGGGTGTCGGCGCGGCCCTGGTGGAGGATCTGGGCGTCGACACCAAGCGCGGCTTCTTCGCCCACCACGATCTGGCGAGCTACGAGGTGCCGGTCCACGCGGACATTCCTCATCAGGAGGTGATCTTCCTCGACGAGGTCGACGCGATGTCCTCGCCGATGAAGGCCAAGGGCGTGGGCGAGCTGGGCATCTGCGGCGTCGGCGCCGCGGTGGCGAACGCGGTCTACAACGCCACCGGCATCCGGGTGAGGGATTATCCCATCACCCTCGACAAGCTGCTCGACCGCATGCCCGACGCCGCCTGAAACCATGCTGACGGACCCCGCTCAGACGCGGGGTCCGCGATCGATCTGAGGTCGCGGCCGTCCGGGGACCGGCAAGGCACGACGGCCTTATGGGGAAGATCATCCGCAGGGCACAGCCGACCAACTCTAGCGATGTGCCGGATGGAATGGCGGAGACGGAGGGATTCGAACCCTCGATACCCTTATTAGGGGTATGCTCATTTAGCAAACGAGTGCCTTCAGCCTCTCGGCCACGTCTCCGGTGTGCTGCCTCTAGAAGGTCGTGCCGATCCGGTCAAGCGGACTGGAACCCGCTACGGGTAGACGGGGGAGCGGGCGGTGCCGAGCCCAAAGCGCATCCCCGGTCCCTCGGTCGTCGTAGGGAAGGAAAGTCGCCCCCTCGGCCAAGCTCAAGCCGTCCGCCCGGCGCCGTCCGCCTCGGACGACGGCGCGTCGGCCCGGGCCGACGCGGGGAACCAGTTCCCGTGGAAGCCCGGCGGGATCCGGTGCGGCAGTCGGACCGTCGCGACGGGGGCCGCCTCGAACGATCGGGCATCGAGGATGGCGAAGTCGGTGGTCTGCGTCGCCGTGTCGATGACGAACCCGACGAGCCAGCCGTCGTCCTCGTCCGCGTCCGGAGACGTCGGCACGAACACGAACTCTCCCGGAACGCGACAGCGCCCGAACTCGTGCACGCGGCGGGCGCCGGTTTCCAGATCGTGCTTGTAGAGCGTCGTGGCCCCGGCGAGTTGCGTGTTGCCGTCGGCGGGGACCGCGACGGTGTAGGCGTAGCGATAGCTGCGTCCGAAGCGCCGCTCGTCGATGCGCGGGAATTCCTGAGCCGCGGGATCGATCACGCGGCGCTCGACGCGCGTGGATGACGGGTCGAGCGTCCAGCGTTCGAACCGGCCCACTGCGTCGACGTCGCCGCCGGCCGAGGCGAACATCGTCGGGTAGGCGACGACGTCGAGGACGACCCGGCCGTCGTCCCGGTCGAACGCGTTGGCGACGTGGAAGACGAAACACGGCTCGACATCGCACCACACGATGTCGGTGCCGCCGCCCTGTCGCGGCAGGAGTCCCACGCGGGCGCGATGGCCCTCGTTCCAGCGGAACGGGAAGCGATGACCACGCAGCAGGGTCCGCATCGAGAAGGTGACGGGGAGATCCAGCACGACCACGAACCGCGCCGTGAGGGCGCAATCGTGAATGCAGGGACCGTGCTCGACCGGGATCGGGATGTCGCGGACGACCCGGCCCGTCGCCGAGACCACGACATGGCGGACGCTGTTCCAGACCCTGCCGTCGTAGGCGATCGCGTGGGCCTCGCCGGTGACGGGATCCAGGTGCGGATGCCCGCTGAAGGATCCGTGAAGCGTCCCGTCGAACGGATTGTAGCGCTGCTCCTCGAGGGTATCGGACAGCTCGACGGGAAAGCTGCCGGCTTCCACCAGGGCGAAGACGCGGCCGCCGAAGGCGGCGACGTTGGTGTTGACGGTATCGTTGCGGCCGTTGCGGGGGCCGGGTGCGGCGGGCCGGCCGAGCGCGCTCGCAGCGACGCGCGAACCGATCCACCGGTTGCGGTACCACCGGGCCACGCCGTCTCCGATCGCGAGGCCGTGCACCATGCCGTCGCCCATGAACCAGTTGTGGCCCGGGAGCGCCGGACCGGCAGGATTCGCGCCGATCTTGAGATATCGCCCGTCGAGACCCGCCGGAATCGATCCGGTGACGGGGAGGTCCCGCAGCGTCAGTTCCGAGCGCATCGGCTCGTGGATACCGACCACGAAGGGGTTGGGGCTTTTGGGCAGCCGCCGCCGGACGAGGTCCAGCAGCAGTTCGACACCGCCTTCGATCGCCGAGCGGACGACCGATGTCGCAGGGTTCGCCATGGTGTTCGATCTCCCCGCAGCGGCGAGCGTGACAGTCGGGCGTCCGGGCGATGCACCGAGGGTACCGATCGCGCCATCGACCTCGTCCCATCATGCGCACATTGCCGTCACGAGCGTGTGCCTTGGCGTCGCATCCGTCTCCGTCGTCCCGGCGGCGGCCGACGCCCGCGTGCGACGTCCACGGCGCCTAGACTGCCGGCTGCGAGGGCGGCGCGCGCGACCGCTCGAATCGCTGCCCCCGTGCTGCCGATCCGAGTGCGGGCGAGGTTCGCGCGCATCCGATGAGGGCGTCGATGTCTGCATCGGTGGAGCTGCGATACACGGATGAGCGGGCAGTCCTTCACACCACCGGCGAGCGGTCGAACGCTGGGTGGCCGCCGGGAAAGCCGATGCCGATCGCCGCGCGCCATGGACGTGTCCCGGAGCTTGCGCGCAATGTCTCGCCGACATGGGCGCGGAGCCGAATGTCGGGACTCGGGTCGATGTGGATCCCGGCTCGTTGCCGTCTACCGCACCCCGGCCGCCGTCCGATCTACGCATCGTTGCCAGGCTTGAGAGTACTGGAAGACGTCTCCCCGCCAGGGACGCTTGCGAAGAATACTGGCTGACAGATGTCTACCACCGACGTGCAGCAGCCCCGCGAGTCAGGATCGCTGAGACCTTTGGCTGAAAACATGTTTCCAATAGCCGGACTGATGAGCGGCCCGTTTGTCTGCGCTGCCATCGAGTCCGTTAACGTGCGTCTTTGTATGCACGGGACGAACCGGGGCGCCGGGTCCGTACGCCAGCATCGACGAGCCCGGTCAGCGGAGTGATCCATGAATCTCTGGCGGCGCAAGGAAGTGGAGCGGCTGAAGGCCCTCCATGCGCTCGACATCCTCGACACCGCACCCGAGGCGCGCTTCGACGCCGTATGCCGGACGGCGCAGGCGCTGTTCGGGGTGCCCATCGCCCTGATGCCGCTGGTCGATGCCACGCGGCTCTGGTTCAAGGCGCGATGCGGTCTCGACGCGGACGGGACGGAGCGCGAGGGTGCATTCTGCGACCTCACCATCCAGGCCCGGCCCGGCCGGGCCCTGGTCATCCGCGACCTGACGCGGGACGAGCGCACGGCGGGCAGCCCCCTCGTACTCGGCGAACTCGGGGCGCGCTTCTATGCCGGCGTACCGCTCGCCCTGCGATCGGGGGACGTCGTGGGCACGCTGTGCATCATCGATCGGGTGGCGCGCCCGGACTTCTCCGACGCACAGGTCCGGCAGCTCGAAGACCTCGCCCTCGTGGTCGAGGGGCAGCTCCACCTGACCGAGGCGCGGCTGGGCAGCGAGGCGCTGCTGTCCCGTCGCCGGAAGGCCGACGAGGCTGTCCGCGAGAGCGAGCATCGGTTCCGGCTGCTCGCCGAGACCACCACCGACATCATCATCTGGTCCGCGCTCGACACCCGCCGCCGCTACGTCTCGCCCGCGGTCAAGGCCGTCCTCGGCTACGAACCGGAGGACCTGATCGGCACACGCCCCCTGGGCTTCGTCCACCCGGACGACGCCGAGACCTACGCCCGCGTCCTCGACGACCTCACGAACGCCCGGATCGATCAGGTCGTCACCTGTCAGCGCTACCGGCGCCGGGACGGGTCCTGGGTACCGATGGAGGTCTCGCAGAGCCTCGCCCGCGATCCCATCAGCGGCGAGGCCACGGGCTACGTCACCTCGCTGCGCGACATCACCGACCGCATGGCGGTGGAGAACGCCCTGCGGGTCAGCGAGGAGCGGCTGGCGCTGGTGCTGCATTCCGGCAGCGACGGCTTCTGGGACGCGGACCTCGCGACCGGGCACATCCAGGTCTCCGACCACTTGTACCGGATGCTCGGCTACGGGGTCGGCGAGATCGAGCCCGACGTCGGGGTCTGGGGCTCCCTCGTCCACTCCGACGATCGGGCCGAGAACGCCCGCCTGCTGGCGGACCATCTGGAGGGCCGCTCGGAGAGCTACGAGGCCGAGTACCGGATGCGGTGCAAGGACGGCCTCTACCGTTGGACCCTGGCCCGGGGGCGCGTGGTCGCCCGCGACGGCAAGGGGCATCCGCTGCGCATGGTCGGCACGCATATCGACGTCACCCGGCGCAAGCAGGCCGAGCTGCAGGTCGCCCACATGGCCACCCACGACGCGCTCACCGGCCTGCCGAACCGCACCCTGTTCTGGGATACGCTTCAGCGCGAGGTGGCGGGTACCGGACGGTACGGGGGCCGGTTCGCCGTGTTCGCCTGCGACATCGACCGGTTCAAGGCGATCAACGACACGCTGGGCCATCCCGCCGGGGACACGCTGTTGCGGACCTTGGCGGGCCGTCTGACCCAGGTCGTACGCGGCGGCGACCTCGTGGCGCGGCTGGGCGGGGACGAGTTCGCCCTGATCGTCGGCGTCGAGACCGCGCGGGATGCGCAACGGCTGGCGGATCGGGTGATCGAGGCGGTGGGCGCACCGGTCGATCTCGACGGCCACCCGGCCTTCGTCGGCGTCAGCATCGGCATCGCCTGCGGCAGCGGGCACGCGGGCGACGCAGACCAGCTCTACATGCACGCCGACATCGCCCTGTACGGCGCCAAGGCCGCGGGCCGGAACACCTTCCGCTTCTACGAACCGGGCATGGACACGGTGCTGGCGACGCGGACCCTGCTCGAGAGCGACATGCGCCAAGCGGTCCAGCGCGGAGGCTTCGTGCTGCACTACCAGCCCTCCGTCGATCTCGCGACCGGGACGACGAAAGGCTTCGAAGCGCTGATGCGCTGGCAGCATCCGTTGCGCGGCGCGATCTCGCCCTCCGAATTCATCCCGGTCGCGGAGGAGACCGGCCTGATCGTGGCGCTCGGCACCTGGGCCCTGCGCGAGGCCTGCCGCGAGGCCGCCTCCTGGCCCGGCGAGACCCGGGTCGCCGTCAACATCTCGGCCGTGCAGTTCGCGCAACCGGGGCTGGAGCAAGGCGTGCTCGCCGCGCTCTCGGCGTCGGGCCTCGCCCCGCACCGGCTCGAACTGGAGATCACCGAGAGCGTGCTGATGGGGGATGCGGAAGGGGTCAGCGCCTGCCTGCACCGGCTGCGGGCCGTGGGCGTCCGGGTCGCGCTCGACGATTTCGGGACGGGTTACTCGTCCCTGAGCTACCTGCGGCAGTTTCCGTTCGACAAGATCAAGATCGACCGCAGCTTCATCGCCGGCATCGGCGATCCCGACACCGCCGCGATCGTGCGCGCCATCGTCGGCCTCGGGCGGCGGCTGGGCTCGGCGATCACGGCGGAGGGCGTCGAGACGGAGGCGCAGCTCGCCGCGGTGCGGGCCGAGGGCTGCACGGAGGTGCAGGGCTTCCTGTTCAGCCGGCCCCTGCCGGCGGCCGAGGCGCTCAGCTTCGCGAACGGGCAGGGGGGCCGGGAGGCGGCCTGACGAGCCGACCCTGGCCCCGGGGGCGCCGATGCGCTACCGCCTGCGGACGCAGAACCGTACGAGTCACGTCCCCGCCTGATGGCCAAATCCTCTCCCAAGTCAGCGCCGGCCAAGCCCACGCCGGCCAAGCCCGCGCCCACCGCCTCGAAGCCGCCGGTGGCGCGCTTCGCGTTACCGAAATCGGCCCCGTTGACCAAGGCCCTGGCGGGGTTGAAGGCGAACGAAAGCCTCACGCTCGCGGGCGTCCCCGACGGCTTCGACACCCTCGTCGTCGCCGACCTCGCCCGCGCGCTCAGCGCGGGCTTCGAGGGGCCGGCGGTGCTGGTGCACGTGGCGCGCGATTCCGGGCGCTCGAACGCCTTCCAGACCGCGCTGAAGTTCGTCGCCCCCGAACTGGAGCTGATGAGCTTCCCCGCCTGGGATTGCCAGCCCTACGACCGGGTCTCGCCCAACTCGGCCATCGCCGCGCAGCGCATGACCGCGCTCTCGCGCCTGACCCGCTCGCGCTCGTCGGAGGAGAAGCCGCGCATCCTCTGCACCACCGTCAACGCCCTGGTACAGCGGGTGCCCCCGCGCAACCGCATCGCGGTCGAGACCTTCTCGGCCGCGATCGGCAACGTCGTGCCGATGGACACGGTCCAGGCCTGGGTCGAGGCCAACGGGTTTCTGCGCACGGGGACGGTGCGGGACACCGGCGAGTACGCCGTGCGCGGCGGCATCCTCGACCTGTCGCCGCCTGGCCTGCCGAACCCCATCCGGCTCGACTTCTTCGGCGATACGCTGGAATCGATCCGCGCCTTCGACCCCGAGACCCAGCGCACGGTGGGCAGCTTACGCTCCCTCGACCTCGTGCCGATGAGCGAGGTGCAGCTCACCACGGAGACGATCCGGCGCTTCCGCCAGGGCTACGTCAGTAATTTCGGCGCCGCCACCCGCGACGACCGCCTCTACGAGACCGTGAGCGAGGGCCGGCGCTACGCCGGGCTCGAACACTGGATGCCGCTGGTCTACGACCACCTCGACACGCTGTTCGACTATCTCGGCGCGGTGCCGATGGTGTTCGATCCCCAGGTGGACGACGCGGTCTCCGAGCGGATCAGCCTGGTCCAAGACTATTTCCAGGCCCGCGCCGACGCGATGAAGACCCCGCAATCGGGGGTCGCGCCCTACAAGCCGCTGCCGCCCCGCGCGCTCTACCTGACGCCCAACGAGTGGCGGGACCGGACGCAAGGGGCCATCGCCCGGCTCTCGCCCTTCGCGGTGCCCGACGGGGGGGAGCGCGCGGTGATCGACTGCGGGGCCCATGCCGGCCGCAGCTTCGCTCCCGAGCGCGCGGACGAGGCGGCCAGCGTCTTCGACGCGGCGGTGGCCCACATCAAGGACCTGCAGGCGTCCGGCCACCACGTGATCCTGGGCTCGTGGTCGGACGGCTCCCGCGACCGGCTCTGCGGGGTGCTCGCGGATCACGGCCTCAGGAAGCCCGTCACGATCAACACGCTCGCCGCCGTGAACGCGCTCAAGCGCGGCACCGACGTGGCGGTGGCGGTCTGGGGCCTCGAAGCGGGCTTCACCGTCGACCGGCTCGCGGTGGTCTCGGAGGGCGACATCCTCGGCGACCGGCTCGTGCGCCAGAAGCGCCGGTCCAAGCGCCCGCAGGACATCATCCTGGAGGTGCAGGCGCTCCAGGCCGGCGACCTCGTGGTCCACGCCGACCACGGCATCGGCCGCTTCGTCGGCCTCAAGACCATCACCGCGGCGGGCGCGCCGCACGATTGCCTGGAACTGCAATACGCCACCGGCCTGCTGCTCCTGCCGGTGGAGAACATCGAGCTCCTGACCCGCTACGGCTCGGAGGATGCCGAGGTGGCGCTGGACCGCCTGGGCGGCGGCTCGTGGCAGGCCCGCAAGGCCCGGATGAAGCGCCGCATCCTCGAGATGGCGGGCGAACTCATCAAGATCGCAGCCCAGCGCTTCGTGAAGCAGGCGCCCCGCCTCCAGGCGCCGGAGGGGCTGTACGGCGAGTTCGCCGCCCGCTTCGCCTTCCAGGAGACCGAGGATCAGGCCACCGCCATCGACGCCGTGCTCTCCGACCTCAACGAGGGCCGGCCGATGGACCGGCTCGTGTGCGGCGACGTCGGCTTCGGCAAGACCGAGGTGGCGTTGCGCGCCGCCTTTGCGGGGGCGATCTCGGGCAAGCAGGTCGCGGTGGTGGTGCCCACCACCCTGCTCGCGCGCCAGCACTATCGGACCTTCGCGGAGCGCTTCAAGGGCTTGCCGGTCAACGTCGCGCAGCTCTCGCGCTTCGTGCCGGCGGCCGAGATGAAGCAGGTGAGGGCGGGGCTCACCGCCGGCACCGTCGACATCGTCGTCGGCACCCACGCGCTATTGGCCAAGAACATCGCCTTCAAGGATCTCGGCCTGATCATCGTGGACGAGGAGCAGCATTTCGGCGTCTCCCACAAGGAACGCCTCAAGGCGCTCCAGGCCGAGGTGCACGTGCTGACGCTCTCGGCCACCCCGATCCCGCGCACGCTCCAGCTCGCCATGACCGGCGTGCGCGAGCTGTCCATCATCGCGACCCCCCCAGTGGACCGCTTGGCCGTGCGCACCTTCGTGACGCCGTTCGATCCGCTGCAGATCCGCGAGGCGCTGCTGCGCGAGCGCTACCGGGGCGGGCAGTCCTTCTACGTCGTCCCCCGGATCGAGGACCTGGCGGAGGTCAAGCGCTTCCTCGACACCGAGATGCCCGAGACCACGGTCTGCGTCGCCCACGGCCAGATGGCGGCGGGGCA
>Ga0182229_1000417_pt1 | contig 11032 bp, 7 predicted proteins | sample G6R1MG_32_FD_129663 | JGI IMG/M metagenome (GOLD analysis project Ga0182229, IMG submission 129663) | Miscanthus phyllosphere microbial communities from Michigan, USA - G6R4_MAIN_07NOV2016_LD1 MG | ecosystem: Host-associated > Plants > Phyllosphere > Phylloplane/Leaf | place: USA: Michigan...
CCCGTCGAAGGACGTGATCATGTGCGGCCCCGGCACGGGCGTCGCGCCGTTCCGGGCCTTCCTGCGCGAGCGCGCGGCGACGCAGGCGCCCGGCCGGAACTGGCTGTTCTACGGCCACCAGCGTCAGGCGAGCGACTTCTTCTACAAGGACGAGCTGACCAAGCTGAAGGACGACAAGGTGCTGACCCGCCTGTCGCTCGCCTGGTCCCGCGACGGATCGGAGAAGACCTACGTCCAGGACCGGATGCGCGAGAACGGCGCCGACCTGTGGAAGTGGCTCGAAGGCGGGGCGCATTTCTACGTCTGCGGCGATGCCAAGCGCATGGCCAAGGACGTCGAGCGGGCGATCATCGACGTCGCCGCCACCCATGGCCAGAAGAGCCCCGAGGACGCGGTCGCCTACCTCGCCGCCCTCAGGAAGGCCGGACGCTACCAAGCCGACGTGTATTGACGCGCGAGGAACCCGCCATGACCGCTGAGGTCCGCACCACCTGCCCGTATTGCGGCGTCGGCTGCGGCGTCCTGGCGACGCCGGACGGGCAGGGGGGCGCGGCCATCGCGGGCGACCCGGAGCATCCGGCCAATCTCGGCCGGCTCTGCTCCAAGGGCTCGGCCTTGGGCGAGACGCTGTCGCTGGAGAACCGGCTGCTCCACCCGCATCTCAACGGGGCGCGGGTCTCCTGGGACGCGGCGCTCGGCACCGTCGCCTCGGAGATGGCGCGGATCGCCGAGGCCCACGGGCCGGAGGCGATCGCGTTCTACCTCTCCGGCCAATTGCTCACCGAGGATTACTACGTCGCCAACAAGCTCGCGAAGGGCTTCGTCGGCACGCCGCATGTCGAGACCAATTCCCGCCTGTGCATGTCGAGCGCGGTGGCGGCCCACCGCCGGGCCTTCGGCTCGGACACGGTACCCGGCTGCTACGAAGACCTCGACGAGGCCGACCTCATCGTGCTGGTGGGCTCGAACACCGCGTGGTGCCACCCCGTCCTGTTCCGCCGCATGGCCGAGGCCAAGGCGCGGCGGGGCACGAAGTTCGTGGTGATCGACCCCCGCCGCACCCAGACGGCGCAGGAATCCGACCTGTTCCTCGGGCTGACACCGGGCAGCGACGTGGCGCTGTTCTCCGGCCTCCTCGTCCACCTCGCCGACAACGGCTTCAGCGACCGCGCCTTCGTGGACGAGCACACGGCGGGCCTCGACACCGCCCTCGACCGCGCCCGCCAGATCGCCCCCGACCTCAATGCGGTCGCCGCCGCGACGGGCCTCGCCCCCGCCGACATCACCGCCTTCTACGATCTCTTCGCGCGGACGCGGCGGGTCGTCACCGCCTTCTCCATGGGCGTGAACCAGTCGGTGCAAGGCACCGACAAGGGCAACGCCATCATCAATTGCCACCTCGTCACCGGCCGGATCGGCGGGGTGGGGCAGGGGCCGTTCTCCCTCACCGGCCAGCCCAACGCCATGGGCGGGCGCGAGGTCGGCGGCCTGTCGAACATGCTCGCCGCGCACATGCATTTCGCGCCCGAGGAGGTCGACCGGGTGCGGCGCTACTGGGCCGCGCCGCGCATCGTCACCGGCGAGGGCATGAAGGCGGTCGCCCTGTTCGAGGCGGTGCGCAGCGGCAAGATCAAGGCCCTCTGGGTGATGGGCACGAACCCGTTCGTGTCGATGCCCCGGGCGAACCATGTCCGCGCGGCGATGGAAGGCCTCGATCTCCTGATCGTCTCCGACATCATGGCCGACGCCGACACGGCCAAGGCCAGGGCCCGCACCACGGTGCTGCTGCCGGCGCAGGGCTGGGGTGAGAAGGACGGCACCGTCACGAATTCCGAGCGGCGGATCTCGCGCCAGCGCCGCTTCCTGCCGAGCCCCGGCGAGGCGCGGCCCGATTGGGCGGTGCTGGCGGAGGTCGGACGGCGGCTCGGGCATGGACGCGCCTTCGCCTTCGAAAGCGCCGCCGCCGTGTTCCGCGAGCATGCCGGCCTTTCGGCCTTCGAGAACAACGGCACCCGCGATTTCGACATCGGCGCGCTCACCGACATCGCGGACCCGGCCTACGCCACGGCCCCCCCGGTGCAATGGCCCCTGCCCCGGAAGGGCGGGCGGCAGGGCAAGCCGCGCTTCTTCGCGGACGGTCGGTTCTACACCTTCGACCGCCGCGCCCGCTTCGTGGCGGTGCAGCCCCCCGGCCTCGCTGAGGCGGCGGGCGGCGAGCACCCCTTCGTGCTCAACACCGGCCGGGTGCGCGACCACTGGCACACCATGACCCGGACGGGGAAGAGCCAGCGCCTGTCGGCCCACCGGGCGGTGCCCTTCGTGGAGGTTCACCCGCACGACGCGGAGAGGTTCGGGCTGACGGAGGGCGGCATCGCCCGCGTCGCCACCGCGCACGGCCATGCCGAACTGGAGGTGACGGTCACGGATGCGGTTTCGCCGGGCCAGCTGTTCATGCCGATGCACTGGAACGCCGCCTACGCCTCGGCGGCGCGGGTCGGGGCGCTGGTGCGCGGCGTGCCGGATCCGGTCTCCGGCCAGCCGGAACTGAAGGCGACGCCCGCCGCCATCGCGGCCGTGTCCTACCGGGCGCGGGGCTTCGTGCTCTCGCGCGAGGCGGTGCCGATGCCCGAGGGCTGGTGGTGGGCCAAGGCCGCGATCCCCGGCGGCTGGGGCGTGCAATTCGCGACCCAGGACGGTTCCCGCGAGGTGGCGCTCGCCCTGCGCGGGCTGGTCCAGGGGGCCGGCTATCAGGTGGCCGAATACGCCGACCACGCGCGCGGGCGCTACCGCTGCGCCGTCTATGACGGGGCGCGGCTCGTCGCGAGCATCGCGGTGGGGCCCTACGAGACGAGGCCCGATTGGGAGGCGGCCAAGGCCCTCTTCGCCGGGACGGAGCCGGAGGGGGCCGAGCGCCGGGCGCTGCTCTCGGGCAGGGCGGCCACGGAAGGCGCAGGGCCGGTGGTCTGCGCCTGCCACGGCGTCGGCCTCGACGTCATCGCCGCCACGATCCGCGCCGGGGCGGGCAGCGTGGAGGCGGTGGGCGCCGCCTGCAAGGCCGGGACGAATTGCGGCTCGTGCATCCCAGAGATCCGCAAGCTGCTGACCGTCGAGACCCCAAAAGCGGCGTGATTGGTGCTAGACTTCGTTTTGAAAGACACGCTCGTCCCCCTCCGAACCTCATCCTGAGGTGCCCGCGTCGGCGGGCCTCGAAGGAGACCTCCAGCATCCGCCGCGATCCCTGGAGCCCTCCTTCGAGGCTGCTGCGCAGCACCTCAGGATGAGGAGGCGGATGGGACGAGGATCCGGACAAAGACCAGTGAGCGATTCCTCCACCCCCCGCCCCACCCGTGCCCCCCGCGAGACCCGGTCCGCCGGGCTCGAACCGCTGGCGGTCCTGCCGGTCTTCGTGCCGCTGCGCGGCAAGCGCGTGGTGCTGGCGGGCTCCTCCGGCGGGGCGCCCTGGAAGGTGAAGGTGCTGGCCGCCGCCGGCGCCCATGTCGACGTCTACGCCCCCGAGCCCTCGGACGAGTTGCGCGGCGTGCCCGGCGAGATCGTGGACGGCACCGTCACCCTGCACGAGCGCCCTTGGACCGCCGACGACCTCTGGGGCGCGGCCTTCTGCGTCGGCGCCATGGAGGATGAGGTGGACGCGGTGGCCTTCGTCGCCGCCGCCCGCGCCACGGGCGCGATCGTCAACGCGGTGGACCGGCCGCATCTCTGCGACGTGAAGTTCGGCGCCATCGTCAACCGCTCGCCGCTGGTGGTGGGCATCTCGACGGAGGGCGCCGCCCCGGTCTTCGGGCAGACCGTCCGCGCCCGGATCGAGGCAATGCTGCCCCGCGGCTTCGCCCGCTGGATGGCCGCCGCGCGGGATTGGCGGGAGCAGGTCACGGGCCGCTTCCCCGGCTTCGCCGACCGGCGCTTCTTCTGGGAGCGCTTCACCGAGCGCGCCTTCGCCGAGCCCGACCGCACGCCGGAGGCCGACGACCTCGCCGAACTCCTCGGGGAGACCGAGGCGGCGCCGAAGGGCGGGGCCGTCACCCTTGTCGGCGCCGGGCCGGGCGATGCCGAACTCCTGACGCTGAAGGCGCTGCGGGCGCTGCGCAACGCCGACGTGATCCTCTACGACGACCTCGTCGCCCCGGCGATCCTCGACTACGCGCGGCGCGAGGCGCGGACCATGCTCGTCGGCAAGACCGGGCACGGCCCGTCCTGCCGGCAGGACGACATCAATGCGCTGATGGTCCAGCTCGCGAAGTCGGGCAAGCAGGTGGTGCGGCTGAAGTCGGGCGATCCGCTGGTCTTCGGCCGGGCGGGGGAGGAGATCGAGGCCTGCCGGCAGGCCGGCATCCCGGTCACGGTGGTGCCCGGCGTCTCGGCGGCGCAGGGGGCTGCCGCCTCCCTCGGCCTGTCCCTCACCCATCGCGACGCGGCGCGGCGGCTGCAATACGTCACCGGCCACGACCGCAAGGGCGGCCTGCCGGAGGATCTGAACTGGTCGGCCCTCGGCGATTCCAGCGTCACCACCGTGGTCTACATGCCCAAGCGCACGCTCGGCGCCCTGCTCGCCCGCGCGGTGGAGGAAGGGCTCGCCCCCGAGACGCCCGCGCTCCTCGTCTTCAACGCCACGCGGCCGAACCAGGCGGTGGTGCGCGGCACCGCCGCCGACCTCGCGGACAAGGTCGAAGCGGCCGGTCTCGAAGGCCCCGCCCTGCTCATGGTCGGGCGGGCGCTCGCCGAGGCGGAGGAGGGCCGGGTGGCCGAGGTGGAGCGGGTCGCGAGCTAGCCGCCTACTCGGCCGCCGCCTCCCGCGCCGTCCGTGAGGGCCGCTCCCCGAGGGGGCGTTCCTCCAGCAGCGCGAGGAAGACGAAGGCGAGGATCAGGCACAGGCAGGCCGCCTGGAAGACGTGGCGGAACGTGGCCGCCAGCAGCGCCGGGTCGGCGCCGCGCAGCAGGCTTTCCACGTCGCTGGTCGCGCCCCCCGCCGCCGCGCCGAGCACGATGGTGCCGAACACCGCCACGATCAGCGCGCCGCCCAGCGACCGGAAGAAGTTCATGGCCGCCGTCGCGATGCCGAGCTGGTGCGGCGCCACCGCGTTCTGGATGGTGATGGTCGAGAGGGGCAGGATCGTCCCGAGGCCGATCGAGAGGAAGGCCAGGGCCACCTCCATCAGCCAGAACGGCAGGCCGGCGCCGTAGAGGGCGAGGCTCAGGCAGGCGGCGAAGCTCACGCCCATCATCACCAGGGGCACGCGCTTGTAGTGCCGGAAATACAGCATGGACCGGCCCGACAGGGTCGCGCCCGTCACCGTGCCGACCATGAGCGGCACCAGGGCGAGGCCCGACTGGCTGGCGCTGAGGCCGACCACGCCTTCGAGGAAGATCGGCACGTAGATCGTCAGCCCGATGAAGGTGCCCATGGCGAAGCAGGCGGCCAGCGTCGCGCAGGCGACGACCCGATCGGCCAGCACCGCCGCCGGGATCAGCGGCTCGGCCGCCGTCGCGAGGCGGTAGACGAACCCCCCGCTGAAGACGAAGGAGGCCGCGAGCAGGCCGAGCACGAGGGGCGAGGTCCACGGCTCGTGGACGCCGCCCCGGCTGAGGGCGAGGAGGAGGGCGGTGGAGCCCAGAACGAGGAGCACCGCGCCGGGATAATCGAGCCGGTGGCTGCGCTCGTTGCGCGGCAGCAGCTTCAGCTTGTCGTTGGTGAGCCAGAAGGCGAGGAAGCCGATGGGCAGGTTGATCCAGAAGATCAGCGACCAGTGAAAATGTTGCGCGAGCACGCCGCCGAGGAGCGGCCCGGCCACCGAGGCGGTGGCGAAGACGCCCGCGATGTAGACCTGATAGCCGGCCCGCTCGCGCGGGGTCATGATGTCGGCGAGGATCGTCTGCGACAGGGCGATGAGCCCGCCGCCGCCGATCCCCTGGAGGGCGCGGGCCAGCGCCAGGGCGATCATCGTCGGGGCGAGGGCGCAGGCCAGCGAGCCGAGGCTGAACACCACGATGGCGATGAGCAGCATCACCCGCCGCCCGTGGATGTCGCTGAGCTTGCCGTAGAGGGGCGTCACCGCCGTCGAGGCGAGGAGGTAGGCGGTGACGATCCAGGGCAGGTTCACGGCATCGCCGAGATCGAGGCCGATGGTCGGCATCGCGGTCGCGACGATGGTCTGGTCGAGGGCGGCGAGCAGCATCGCGGCCATCAGGCCGGCGACGATCGCCCGGATCTCGTGGCGGGCCAACCGGCCGGCCGCGTTAGTCCCCGTCGTCTGGCCCGCCATCTGATCCTTATGAAGCTTCCCTGGCGACGGCGCGGTAGCCGATATCCCGGCGGCAGAAGCCCTCCGGCCAGTCGATCCGCGCGACGGCGGCGTAGGCGCGGGCCTGGGCCTCCGTCACGCTGTCCCCCAGAGCCGTGACGGCCAGGACGCGGCCGCCATCGGCGAGGATCCGGTCGCCCTCGGCGCGGGTGCCCGCCTGGAAGACGTGGACGCCCTCGCCCTCGGCGGCCTCGATGCCCCGGATGACCGAGCCGCGCAGCACCGCGCCGGGATAGCCGGCCGCTGCCATCACCACCGTGAGGGCGGTGTGGCTGGGGTCGGATTCCAGCGTCACGCCGGTCAGGTCGCCGTCGCAGGCCGAGAGCAGGGCGGGGACGAGGTCGGAGGCGAGGCGCGGCATCAGCACCTGCGCCTCGGGATCGCCGAAGCGGGTGTTGTACTCGATGAGCTTCGGGCCATCCTCGGTGAGCATCAGCCCGGCATAGAGGATGCCCGTGAAGGGGCAGCCCTTGGCGCGCATCCCGGCGAGCGTCGGGGCGATGATCTCGGCCATCACCTGCGCCTCGATCGCGGGCGTCACCACGGTGGCCGGTGCGTAGGCGCCCATGCCCCCGGTGTTCGGGCCGCGGTCGCCGTCGAAGACGCGCTTGTGGTCCTGGGCGGTGCCGACGGCGATGGCGCGGGTGCCGTCGCAGAGGGCGAAGAAGCTCGCTTCCTCGCCGAACAGGCATTCCTCCACCACCACCTCGGCGCCGGGCTCGGCGAAGAGGGCGTTCAGCGCGTCCTCGGCCTGTTCGACGCTCTCGGCCACCGTCACGCCCTTGCCGGCGGCGAGGCCGTCCGCCTTCACCACGATGGGCGCGCCGCGCTCGCGGACATAGGCGAGCGCCCGGTCGAGGGCGGTGAAGCGCGCGAAGGCGGCAGTGGGGATGCCGTATTCGGCGCAGAGATCCTTGGTGAAGCCCTTCGAGCCTTCGAGCCGCGCCGCGTCGCGGGTCGGCCCGAAGGCGCGGATGCCGGCCTCCTTCAGGTCGTCCACGAGGCCCGCCACGAGGGGCGCCTCCGGGCCGATCACCACGAGGCCGATCCGCTCGGCATGGCAGAAGGCGGCCACCGCCGCATGGTCGGCGACCTTGAGGTCCGGCAGGTTGGTGCCGTGGCGAGCCGTGCCGGGGTTGCCGGGGGCGGTGAAGAGCTGGGCGCAGAGGGGGCTCTGCGAGAGGCGCCAGGCGAGCGCGTGCTCGCGGCCGCCGGAACCGATCAGGAGGATTTTCATGTGCGAGCCATCATCGCACCCGGTTCTGAACCCATCGCGCCGGCGAGGGAAGGGAAAATCGCGACTTGTCCCGCCCCGCGCCGGACCGCCTCGGGCTCAGCAGCCGGTGCAGATGCTGGTGTTGAGGCCGCGCCGTGCCTTGAACGATCCATGCCCGTGCCGCACCACGGGGTAGCCGCTGGCAAAGGGGGCCGGCGGTGCGAACTGCACGTTGCGCTGCGCCTGCATGTTCAGGACGTTGAACTGCGAGGTCTGCTGCTGGTTCAGGGTGCGGAACTGGCTTTGCAGGGCGAAGGATTCGTTGGCGGCGTTGGGGTTCGAGAGCTGGACCTGGGCGAGGGCCGGCCCGGCCGTGAGACCGAGCAGGGCGGCGCCGAGGGCGAGGGGGATGCGCATGGGAGTCTCCCGCGACGAGAGGGCGTTCATGCCGGGACGACGCCGCCGCGCCGCCCCGGGTTCCGGGGCGCGTCAACCGGGCACGACCGGGTGCTTCTGGGTCGGCAGGCCATCGATCTGCGCCCTGTCCATCTTCGTGTGCGCCTGGACCAGGGCGTGCGGGGTGAGCGCCATCCACTGGGTCAGCGAGACGTCAGCGTAACGCGGGCTCTTGAACATTTCCAGGAAGGTCAGCGTCTCGGTGCCCGTGTTCTCGATGTAATGGCCCATGGCGAAGGGCACGTAGCCGACGTCGCCCGCCTGATAATCGAAGGTGCGCGCCTTCGACTCGGAGCCGAACACCGTCATGCGGCCCTTGCCCGACAGGTAGTACTGCCACTCGTCGCCGTTCGGGTGCCAGTGCAACTCGCGCATCCCGCCCGGCTCGATCTCGACCAGCGCCGCCGCGATGGTGGTGGAGGCCGGGAAGTTGGACGAGTCGGTGATGCGCACCGTGCCGCCCTTGGTGCGGATCGGCTCCTGCGCGAGCATCCTATGGCTGAACGCCTTCGGCACCGGGCCGGCGCCGCCGAGCTTGTCGTCCGCCAGCGGGCCCGGCTTCGGGCCGGGGAAGATGTAAAGCTCTTTCTGAGGAATCCCGTCGAAGGCGTTCTCCGGCAATCCGAAATTCTTCGCGAGGATGTCGCGCGGGGTATGCGCCAGCCAATCGGTGATGAGGAAGGTCGAATCCTCCGAGAAGCCGCCGTCGTCGAAGACGAGCAGGAACTCGCAGCCGTCCTCCGGCCCTTCGAGGCCCTGGATCGAATGGGGGATGCCGGAGGGGAAGTACCAGAGGTCGCCCTCGCCCACGTCGTCGGCGAAGGTGCGCCCGTCTTGATCGACGGCGGTGATCCGCGCCCGGCCCTTGATCATGTAGGCCCACTCGGCCTCCTTGTGCCAATGCATCTCGCGCACCGCATTGGCCTTGAGGCGCATGTTCACGCCGGCCATCGCCTTCGAGATCGGCAATTCGCGGGTGGTGGTCTGGCGGGCCCAGCCGCCGGTCTCCAGCCGCATGTGGCTGTCCGCGAAGGACCATTTCAGGTTCGGCATCGTGCCGTGGTCGGTGGTCGGCGGGGCGACGGTGTAGGGGTCCTCCGCTTCGCGCGGCGCGTTCTTCGGCCCGAGGATGTCGGCGCCCTTGCCGCCGCGCTCCGGCACGGGCGTTGCGGGGGAGGGGGCCTGCGCACCGGCCGGGCCTGCGGCCAGGGCGGTTCCGGCCGCGGCGGCGATCAGGCCGCGTCGGGACAGGTTGGTCATGGGGGGATCCGTGGCTTCTCTGTGAGAGGCTCGGAAACGGCCGAGCCGCCGCCCCGGTTCGGCGCGGGGCAAATTCGTCGCGGACACCGCGTGGAAACACGCCTGCCCTATCTTGGACTCTTGGATTCACAGCGGCGGGACCGATGGTTCACGGGGCAACCGGCGGGAAGGGATGGCGCGGCACGTCGTGGCTCGTCCTCGCCGCCCTCGCCGGGGCGGGCTTCGTCGGCTACCGGACATGGTCCGAGCCCTCGCGGGCGGACGTGCGGCCTGAGACCGCGCAGCGCGGCCCCGTGACCCTGCGCGTCACCGCCGCCAAACGGGCCGGCGACAGCCTCGACCTCACCCAGACCGGCACGACTCAGGCCTTCGATACGGCGAGCCTCTATCCCCGCGCCACCGGCTACATCGCCGAGCGGCGGGTCGATATCGGTTCGCGGGTGCGCAAGGGTGACCTCCTGTTCCGCATCAGCGCCCCGGACCTCGACCAGCAGCTGGCGCAGGCGCAATCGCAGGTGGTGCAATTGCAGGCCGCCCTCGCCCAGACCAAGGCGATGGTCGATCAGGCCGAGGCGAACCGGCACCTCGCCGACGTCAACAACAAGCGCACCACGACGCTGGCCGGCACGGGCATCGCCACGGCGCAGAACGCCGACACGGCGCGGGCGGGGGTGCTGACGCAGGGCGCCAACCTCGCCGCCGCGCAGGCCAACGTGAAGGTCGCGGAGGCGAACATCGCCGCGCAGGAGGCGCAGGTCGCCCGGCTGAAGGTGCTCACCAGCTTCGAGGAGATCCGCGCGCCCTTCGACGGGGTCGTCACCACCCGCAACGTCGATATCGGCGACGCCGTGACGGCCGACACCAACACCGGCACGCCGCTGGCCACCCTGGCGCGGGACGACGTGCTGCGCATGGCGGTCAACGTGCCCCTCTACGCCGCCGACGGCGTGCGCGACGGTCTCCCGGCCCGGATCGAGGTGGCGCAGATCCCCGGCAAGGTCTTCCCCGGTACGGTCTCGCGCTCGTCCTCGGCGCTGCTCTACGCCTCGCGGATCCTCGTGACGCAGGTGGACATCCCGAACCCGGACCACGCCCTGCAGCCCGGCCTCTACATCACGGTGACGCTCTCGATCCCGAGGCCCGCCCCCGTGGTGAGCGTGCCGAACGATTGCCTGATCTTCGACCAGCACGGCACGCGGGTGGCGGTGCTGGAGCCCACGGGCCACGAGGCCTTCGTGGTGCGGATGCGCCCGGTGACGATCGTCCGCCAGGGCGATAGCGGCCTCGAACTCAATGCCGGGCTGGAGGGCGGCGAGCAGGTCGTCGTCTCCCCGCCCGCGTCCCTGCGCGACGGCGACCCGGCCAAGCCCCGCCAGGAGCGCAAGGCCGGGACCTGAGCCGCCTAGCGCGGCAGCCGCGCCCGCTCGTCCGTCCGCGCGAGCCGCGCGAGGAGGTACTCGACCTCCTCCTTCGCCATCGCGCTCAGGGCCTGCGACGGCTTGCGCTGCGCGTCCGAGGCGAAGATGCCTCGGCGCATGAACACGTATTTGCGCACCGCCAGCCCCAGCGGACCCTGCTGCTGCTCGTAGCGCAGGTAGGGCAGGTGGGCGTCGAACAGGTCGTGCGCCTCGTCCCGGCGGCCCGCCTTGGCGAGGCGCACCACGTCCACCAGCATCTCCGGGAAGGCATAGCCGGTGTTGGCGCCGTCGACCCCGCGCTCCGCCTCGAAATCGAGGAACAGGCCGCCATTGCCCACGAGGATCGCGATGCGCCGCATCGAGCC
>Ga0182229_1000418_pt1 | contig 11022 bp, 8 predicted proteins | sample G6R1MG_32_FD_129663 | JGI IMG/M metagenome (GOLD analysis project Ga0182229, IMG submission 129663) | Miscanthus phyllosphere microbial communities from Michigan, USA - G6R4_MAIN_07NOV2016_LD1 MG | ecosystem: Host-associated > Plants > Phyllosphere > Phylloplane/Leaf | place: USA: Michigan...
GCCAAGTTCGCCGATTACGGCTTCAACAAGAGCCACGCGGCGGCCTACGCCCTGCTGACCTACCAGACCGCCTATCTGAAGGCGAATTATCCGGTTGAGTTCCTGGCCGCCGCCATGACCCTCGACATCGACAACACCGACAAGATCGCCGAATTCCGGCAGGACGCGCAGCGCCTGAAGATCACCGTCGAGCCGCCCTCGATCAACGCCTCCGGCGAGGTGTTCGAGGTGCGCGACGGCAAGATCTTCTACGCGCTGGCCGCCATCAAGGGCGTCGGCCGGGAGGCGGTGCGGGCGCTGGTCGAAGCGCGGGGCCAGAAGCCCTTCACCGACCTCTCCGACCTCGCGCGGCGCCTCAACCCGCGTCTCGTGAACAAGCGGACGATGGAAAGCCTCGTCCAGGCCGGCGCGCTCGATGGCATCGAGCCCGACCGGGCGCGGGCCTTCGCGGCGGTCGAGCCGATGATGCGGCTCGCCTCCAGCGCGGTCGAGGCCGAGACGACCGGCGTCGCCGACATGTTCGGCGGCGTCGCCTCGGCGGACGTGTCCCTGCGCATCCCGCCCCACGAATTGTGGCCCATGGCCGACACGCTGAAGCGGGAATACGCGGCGATCGGGTTCTTCATCTCGGGCCATCCGCTGGACGAGTACGGCGACCTCCTCGACAAGCTGCGGGTGCAGAGCTGGACGGATTTCTGCCGGGCGGTGCGGGCGGGCACGACGAGCGTCGGCCGGGTCGCGGCCTCGGTGCTGGACCGGGCCGAGCGGCGCACCAAGACCGGCAACAAGATGGGCATCGTCACGCTGTCGGACCGGACGGCGCATTTCGAGGCGATCATCTTCTCCGAAGGGCTCGGCCAGTACCGGGACATCCTGGAACCCGGCCGCCCGCTGGTGCTCCAGTTGCAGGCGAACCTGGAGGGCGAGGAGGTCCGCGCCCGGATCATGACCGCCGAGCCCCTGGATGCGGCCGTCGCCCGGTTCCAGAAGGGCATGCGCATCCACCTGGAAGACCCGCGCGGCATCCAGGCGGTGCAGAGCCGCCTGACCATGCGCGGGGAGGGGGAGGTGTCCCTGGTGCTGCGCCTCGACGGCGGCGGGCGCGAGGTGGAGATCCGCCTGCCGGGCCGCTACCAGGCGACGCCGCAACTCGCGGGCATGCTCCGCGCCATGCCCGGCGTGGCGCAGGTGGAGGTGAGTTAGGGACCGGCCGTGCGAAGGCCGGCGTGGGGCGGAAGGCGGTCTGGCGGCTTTCGCGATGGATGTCCGCGCAACTAGACAGTCGCGTGGATCACGGTGGGCCGCAACTCGGGTCGGATCACCGTCCGTGATCTGCCAGAATGGTGTCTCGCTCCGCCTTCAGGATGCTGATGAGCCGCCCGGCGAGTTGCCCCACAGGTCGGCCAGCGGGGCGGATCATCACCGACTCGATAGGCAGGCGGGGTCGAAACGGGCGCAGCACGATCGGAAGATGGGCTAGTTCGCGTGCCGGAATGGGGTCTACAATGGCCAGCCCAGCACCTTCCGCCACCAAGCCGCAGCGTGCTGCCGTGTACTGAGCCATGTGCAGAAACCTCGGCTCCGTGGCTGCCTCACCAAATGCCGCCTCGACCGATTGCTGGAAGATGCCGGGAGCGCCCGCGATCAGGGTCTCGGCCATGAGATCCTGCACCGTCACGAATGGGGCCTGCGCCAACGCGTGCCCGATCGGCAGCGCACAGACCGCGTCGACCGACAGGAACGGCTCGCGGTCGACGCCGACATAGCCGGAGCGTGGCCGCCCGATCCCGAGGTCGCACTGGCCGGACGCCACCCAAGACCAGATCGTGTCCGGCGCTGGGACGTGGAGCGCCACACGCGCGCCCGGGTATTCCATGCCGAGGCGGCGGATCGCACGCGGCAGCAGGCGCGATGCCAGCGACGGCTGGCACGCCACCTTCAGCGGTCCCGTCCCGAGTTCCCTGATCTGACGTGCGGCGTCGCGCAGATGATCAAGCCCCGCATAGGTCCGCTCGACCTCGCGGGCGAACGCCTCGCCCTCGACGGTCGGCGTCGCGCTGCCGTGGCCGCGAATGAACAGCGCGAACCCTAGTTCCGCTTCGAGCTGCGCGACCGCCCTGCTGACATGCGGCTGACCGATGCCGAGCGCGTCCGCGGCCTTGGTCATGCCGCCGTGCCTCAGAACCGCGCGGAAAAGGTCGAGATGCCCTGGGTTCATGATGCCTGTCGTGCATGGAGACGCGCGTTTTGAGCATTTGACGACATGCCGCGAGAGATGGTGTCAATGCCGGGCGCGCCGAACCAACGGACGCGACGCCGCCGGACAGGGCCATCCGGCGACGCTCAACGTGCTTCTTCCATCAGCCCTCGCGGTCGTGGTCAGGCTTCACGTCTGACGTCGTCGGCGTCGCGCTGCGGATTCGGCGGCGTGGTGTGGATCCGCCGCCGACGAGCGGGCCCAAGAAAGTTCAGACGATGCGACGGGCAACCAACGGCTGGCTCAGCGGCCTGATTGGGGTGGTGATCTTCAGCGCTTCGCTGCCGGCAACGCGGATCGCCGTCGGTGGCTTCACTCCGGTGTTCCTCACCTCGGCGCGGGCCGTGATCGCGGCCATGCTCGGGGCGGCTCTTCTGCTGCTGCTCAGGCAGAAGCGGCCGGCGGCCGGCGACCTGGGGCCCCTTGCCATCGTCGCGCTTGGGGTAGTGGTCGGCTTTCCGCTGCTGACGGCGCTCGCGCTTCAGCACATCACGTCCGCCCATTCCATCGTGTTCATCGGCCTCCTGCCGCTGGCAACGGCGACCTTCGGCGTTCTCCGTGGCGGCGAACGTCCCAAGCCCGCCTTCTGGCTGTTCTCCATCATCGGTGCGCTGGCGGTCGTCGGCTTCGCGCTCTCACGTGACGGCGAGGCGTCGTTGACGGGCGATTTGCTGATGGTGGCCGCCATCCTGCTCTGCGGGCTTGGCTACGCCGAGGGCGCGACCCTCTCCCGCCGCCTGGGGGGCTGGCAGGTGATCTCCTGGTCTCTGCTCCTGTCCCTGCCCGTCATGGGCGCGGTCGCGCTGGCTGCCATGCCTGGTACCTTTGCCGGGATCGCGGTGCCCGTCTGGGCGAGCCTCGCCTACGTCTCCGTGTTCAGCATGCTGGTCGGGTTCGTGTTCTGGTATCGCGGGCTGGCCCTCGGCGGTATTGCCGGCGTCGGTCAACTCCAACTCCTGCAACCCTTCTTCGGATTGCTGCTGGCCGGCCTGCTGCTGCACGAGCCCGTCCCGGCGAGCATGATCGCCGTCACCGGCCTCGTTGTGCTCTGCGTGGCGGGTGCCAAGCGGTTCGCTCGATAATCCCCTCGCGAGCGACGCTCGCCTCACGCTGTGCGCCCGTAGCGGGTCGGAAGCAGTCCCCGGAATCGTCCCGCGAAACGGGTTTCGAGCGAAGCACCCGCTCAGGAGGGCGCGCCCGGCACGCAGGGTTCGATCACCTTCCGCATGGCGGCGGCGTCGGTGACGGGGAAGGTCGCGATGATCGCGGCATCCCCGGCGCGCGGACTCGATTGCGTCCAGACGATCCGCGCATTTGCCTCCGCGAGGCCCGGCGCGATGCCCCGGAGGGGGCTTTCGGTGCGCCTCGGGCCGGCGACGGTCAGGGTGAAGCTGGTGGCCGGATCGGCGGCCACCGCGCCGCTCGCCGGGGCGATCATGCTGCGCACGCCGTTCGCCCCCGCGACCCGGATCGCGGTGAGGGGCTTGGCCGTGCCGCCCGGCCCCTCGAAGGCGTCGAAGTCGAAGGTGGCGGAGACATCCGCGAAGCGCGGGATCGTCAGCGCCGCCGAGAGCCCCGCCTGGGCCGGATCGCAGGCGAGCCGCAGGGTGACGTGGCGGGACGCGCCGCCGATCGTCGCCTCGCCCACCAAGCCCACCTCTTCCGCCAGGACGGGAGAGGCCAGAACGACGAGAGCCAGGGCGGGGGCGACGATCCGCATGGAAGCCTGATCCGTTAACGCCGCATCGCGGCCGGGAAGGGTCGCTTTACCACGGGAGGAGGAAAGGGGCTCTCAACCCAGGGTTAATGTGCGCTGCAGCAACTCATTCAAAAGTGATCGATCCTACACCGCCACGCTTAGGTCCTCAGGCGTGGCCATGCGCATCAAGATCACCCTCGGCCTCATGCTCGTCGTGTATCTCATCGACGGCCGGGCGCCGGGCTTCCGCGAACTCCGCAACCCCGATGCCGAACATGCCGGCGCGCGCAACATCGTCGCGACGAAGCGGGCGTGGGTCTGACGCGACGGCCACGCCGGACGGCGGATACAGCGACGCGGAAAACGCCTATATCCCTCCCATGCAATGGACGGACGACGCCCTGGTGCTGGGCCTGCGCCGGCACGGGGAGAGCGGCGTCATCCTCGAAGCCATGACCGCCGAGCACGGGCGCCATCTCGGCCTCGTGCATGGCGGGCGCTCGCGCCGGATGCAGCCGGTGCTCCAGCCGGGCAACCGGGTGCGCGTGACGTGGCGGGCGCGGCTCGACGAGGGGCTGGGCGCCTTCGCCGTCGAGCCCCTGGCCTCCGAGGTCTCGCGGATGATCGGCTCGGGCCTCGCCCTCTACGGGCTCGGGGCCCTCGGCGCGCTGCTGCGCCTTCTGCCCGAGCGCGACCCGCATCCGGCGCTCTACGAAGCCGCCGGCATCCTTGTGGAGCATCTGGACGACCCCGCCATTGCCCCGCCGCTGATGGTGCGGTTCGAACTCGCCGTGCTCACCGAACTCGGCTTCGGCCTCGACCTCTCGGCCTGCGCCGCCACCGGGGGCAACGACCGCCTCGCCTACGTCTCCCCCCGCACCGGCCGGGCGGTGAGCGCGGCGGCCGGCGAGCCCTACAAGGACCGCCTCCTCGCCCTGCCGACCTTCCTGCGCGAGGGCGGGGCGCCCGGCCCGGACGGCGTTGCGCAAGGGTTTACCTTGACGGGATACTTCCTCGACCGGCACGTCTGGGGTCCGCGCGGCCTCACGCCACCGGAGGAGCGGGCGCGATTCGTTGCGCTCGGCGTCGCCGCCGGTTAATCTGTTCGCGTTACGTTCCAGTCTGAAAGCCGGAAACCACCATGGGCCAGCCCTTCGAGCCGCCGTCCGGCGACGGCATCGAAAGCGTCGAGCTGAAGTCGGCGCTGGAAGAGCGCTACCTCGCCTATGCGCTCTCGACCATCATGCACCGGGCCCTGCCCGATGCCCGCGACGGGCTGAAGCCGGTGCACCGGCGCATCCTCTACGGCATGCGCCTCCTGCGGCTCGACCCGAACACCGCGCACAAGAAATGCGCGAAGATCGTCGGCGACGTGATGGGCGACTTCCACCCCCACGGCGACCAGGCGATCTACGACGCACTGGTGCGCCTCAGCCAGGATTTCGCGCAGCGCTATCCGCTGGTCGACGGCCAGGGGAACTTCGGCAACATCGACGGCGACGGCCCCGCCGCCTACCGCTACACCGAGGCCCGCCTGACCGAGGTCGCCCGCCTGCTGCTGGACGGGATCGACGAGGACACGGTCGATTTCCGGCCCTCCTACAACGGCGAGAAGGAAGAGCCGGTCGTGCTGCCGGCGGCCTTCCCGAACCTGCTCGCCAACGGCAGCCAGGGCATCGCGGTCGGCATGGCGACCTCGATCCCCCCGCACAACGCGGCCGAACTCTGCGACGCGGCGCTCTACCTGATCAACCACCCCGAGGCGACCTCGGGCCAGCTCGCCAAGTTCGTGCAGGGGCCGGATTTCCCGACCGGCGGCATCCTCGTGGACTCGGCCGAGTCCATCGCGGAGGCCTATCGCACCGGGCGCGGGGCGTTCCGGGTCCGCGCCCGCTGGCACAAGGAGGATCTCGGCCGGGGGACGTGGAACATCGTCGTCACCGAGATCCCCTACGGCATCCCGAAGGGCCGGCTGATCGAGAAGATGGCCGAGCTCCTGCAGGAGAAGAAGCTGCCGCTGCTCGCCGACGTCCGCGATGAATCCGCCGAGGACGTGCGGGTGGTGCTGGAGCCGCGCTCGCGCAGCGTCGATCCCGTCATCCTGATGGAATCCCTGTTCCGCCTCACCGAACTGGAGGCGCGGATCTCGTTGAACCTGAACGTCCTCGTCGGAGGCCTCGTGCCGAAGGTGATCGGGCTCGCCGAATGCCTGCGGGAATGGGTCGATCACCGCCGGGTGGTGCTGCAGCGCCGCTCCCGCTACCGCCTCGGCCAGATCGACCGCCGCCTCGAAATCCTCGGCGGGTTGCTCATCGTCTATCTCGACCTCGACGAGGTGATCCGCATCATCCGCGAGGAGGACGAGCCGAAGCCCGCCCTCATGGCCCGCTTCGAACTGACCGAGGTGCAGGCCAACGCCATCCTCGACACCCGCCTGCGGTCCTTGCGCAAGCTGGAGGAGATGGAACTGCGCCGCGAGTTCGACGCCCTGACCGCCGAGAAGGCCGAACTCGACGGGCTGCTGGCCTCCGAGCCGGCGCAGTGGAAGTCGATCCAGGCGCAGATCCGCGCGGTGAAGAAGACCTTCGGGCCGGAGACCAAGCTGGGCCGCCGCCGCACCAGCCTGGAGAACCCGCCGGACACGGCCGGCGTCGATTTGACGGCGGCCCTGGTGGAGCGCGAGCCGATCACGGTGATCGTCTCGGAGAAGGGCTGGATCCGCGCCCTCAAGGGCCATGTGGCCGACCTGTCGGGCGTGGCCTTCAAGGGCGACGACCGGCTCAAGATCGCCTTCCCGAGCGAGACGACGCAGAAGATCCTGCTGCTTGCCTCGAACGGCAAGATCTTCACCCTCGACGCCTCGAAGCTGCCGGGCGGGCGCGGCTTCGGCGATCCGGTGCGGCTGATGGTCGATCTCGACGACGGGACCGAGGTGGTGGCCGCTTTGCCCTACCGGCCGGAGACCAAGCTGCTGATCGCCGGCTCGGACGGGCGGGGCTTCGTCGCGCCCTCCGATGCCCTCGTCGCCAACACCCGCAAGGGCAAGGGCGTGCTCGGCCTCGACGGCGACGCCACCGCCACGGTGATGGTGCCGGCCGACGGCGACCACGTGGCGGTGATGAACACCGAGAGGCTGCTCCTCGTCTTCCCCGTCACGGAGCTCGCCGAACTGTCGCGCGGCAAGGGCGTGCGGTTGCAGCGCTGCCGCAGCGGGCAGCTCACCCAGGCCCATGTCTTCCGCCTGGAGGACGGCCTGCCCTGGCAGGACGGCTCGGCCGAGGGGCGGCTCGCCAACGCCTCGATCCTGGAGAAGTGGCTCGGCCACCGGGCGGAGGTCGGCCTGATGATGGCCCGCAGCTTCCCGAAATTCGAGCGGTTCGGGCGCTGATGCTCCGCTGGCTGGCGCGTCGGCTCCAGCGGCGGCGCTTCCTCAGGATCTGCCGGGAGCGCATCGCGATGCGCATCCCGCAGATCCGGCGGGACCTCGCGGCGGCGCCGCCGGGCTTCGCCTGGATCGTCGGCGATTCCCACGCCGAGTTCCTGTGCGCGCACCCCCTCGGCTCCCGGCCGGTGGTGAATGCCGGCATCGGCGGGATCTCGACCGGCGGCTACGCGGAGCGCCTGCCGCAGCTGCGCCCGGTCCGGCGGGCGGGGGTCGCATTGCTCGTCACCGGGAGCAACGACCTCTCGGTGCGGGGGCGCCCGCTCTCGCCGGAGGCGGTCGCCCGGTTCGAGGCTGCGGCGACGTCGCTCGTCCGGGGGTTGCGGGACCATGCGGACAGGGTCGTGGTGCTCGCCCTGCCGCCGATGGACCCGGTGCCGGGCCAGGAGCGCGAGCCGGCGGCGGTGGAGGATTACTCGACCCGCCTCGCCCGGATCGCGGCCGCGCATGGCTGTGCCTTCGCCGACCCGTTTTCCGATCTGCGCGAGGGGCGGGGAGGGCTCGCCCGCTCGGGGGCGTTGAGCGACGGCGTCCACCTCGCCGATTACGGCGCGGCGGCGCGGCGGGTGGCGGCGCTGCTGGGGTGAGGCGCGTGGGCCGGTCTCAAATTCCCTTCACCGTCAACCCCGATTTTTCGTGCAACCCACCATGGATGACGGCGGCATGAGGCTCGGCTACGCTGCGCCGCAAGCGGCGTTCTCAGCGCGGCATCAAAAGTCGTCACGGAGTGGGTGGAATGGGCGCGAGCGCCGGAATCGCCGAGGTGAAGCGCGACAAGCCGTGGATCATCCGCACCTATGCGGGTCACTCCACCGCGGCCGAGTCGAACAAACTCTACCGCGGCAACCTCGCCAAGGGCCAGACCGGCCTGTCGGTCGCCTTCGACCTGCCGACCCAGACCGGCTACGACCCCGACCATGAACTCTCGCGCGGGGAGGTCGGCAAGGTCGGCGTCTCGATCGCGCATCTCGGCGACATGCGGACCCTGTTCCAGGACATCCCGCTGGCGCAGATGAACACCTCCATGACGATCAACGCCACGGCCCCGTGGCTGCTCGCCCTCTACCTCGCCGTCGCCGAGGAGCAGGGCGCGCCGTTGAGCGCCCTGCAGGGCACCACCCAGAACGACATCATCAAGGAATACCTGTCACGGGGCACCTACGTGTTCCCGCCGGCCCCGAGCCTCCGGCTCACCAAGGACGTGATCCTGTTCACGACCAAGGAAGTGCCGAAGTGGAACCCGATGAACGTCTGCTCCTACCACCTGCAGGAGGCAGGGGCGACGCCGGTCCAGGAACTGTCCTACGCGCTCGCCATCGCCATCGCCGTCCTCGACACGGTGCGCGACGATCCCGCCTTCGACGAGGCGAGCTTCCCGGAGGTGTTCGGGCGCATCTCGTTCTTCGTGAACGCGGGCCTGCGCTTCGTCACCGAGATCTGCAAGATGCGCGCGTTCTCGGAACTCTGGGACGAGATCGCCCAGGAACGCTACGGCATCGACGACCCGAAGAAGCGCATCTTCCGCTATGGCGTGCAGGTGAACAGCCTCGGGCTGACCGAGCAGCAGCCCGAGAACAACGTCCACCGCATCCTCATCGAGATGCTGGCCGTGACCCTCTCGAAGCGCGCCCGCGCCCGCGCCGTGCAATTGCCGGCCTGGAACGAGGCGCTCGGCCTGCCGCGCCCGTGGGACCAGCAATGGTCCATGCGGATGCAGCAGATCCTGGCCTTCGAGACCGACCTCCTCGAATACGACGACATCTTCGACGGCTCCCACGTCATCGAGGCCAAGGTCGAGGAGCTGAAGAACCAGACCCGCGCCGAACTGGAGCGGATCGGCGGGATCGGCGGCGCGGTGGCCGCTGTCGAGACCGGCGCCCTGAAGCGCGCCCTGGTGGAATCGAACGCCAAGCGCATCTCGGCCATCGAGGCGGGCGACCAGATCGTGGTCGGCGTCAACAAGTACCAGCACGGCGAGCCCTCGCCGCTGACGGCGGGCGAAGGCGCGATCTTCTCCGTCTCGGAGACGGTGGAGATGGAGGCGGCGGGCCGCATCAAGACCTGGCGCGAGACCCGCGACGCGGCGGCGGTGCGGGCGGCGCTCGCCGGCCTGGAGGAGGCGGCGCGCTCCGGCGCCAACATCATGCCGGCCTCCATCGTGGCGGCGAAGGCCGGCGTGACGACCGGCGAGTGGGGCTCCTGCCTGCGCGGGGTGTTCGGCGAATACCGGGCGCCCACCGGCGTCACCCGGGAGACCGTCTCGGCGGGGGCGGCGGAGGAGGCGCGCCTCCTCATCGCCGACCTCGGCGAGCGCCTGGGCGAGCAGCCGAAGCTCGTCGTCGGCAAGCCCGGCCTCGACGGCCATTCGAACGGCGCCGAGCAGATCGCGCTCCGCGCCCGCGACGTCGGCTTCGACGTGACCTATGACGGCATCCGCCAGACCCCGTCCGAGATCGTCGCCAAGGCGAAGGAGACGGGGGCCCATGTGGTCGGCCTGTCGATCCTGTCGGGGAGCCACGTCCCGCTGGTGCGGGAGGTGCGCGCCAAGATGCGCGAAGCCGGGCTCGACCATATCCCGGTCGTGGTCGGCGGCATCATCTCGCCGGACGACGAACTGGTCCTGAAGAACATGGGCGTGCGGGCGGTCTACACGCCGAAGGACTACGCCATCGACCAGATCATGATCGGGCTCGCCAAGGTCATCGAGAAGACCCTGGACGGCCAGACGAACCGCCCGCAGGAAGAGCCGGCCCAGGTCTACTAGTGCATCGATCCAGACGAAGGCGTCAGCCGTGTCTGGGAAAAATTGATGCAAAAACAAGAAGCTAGGGCAGAGGCGCATGAACGGAGTGAGTGCGTCACTGCACTAGGACTCGACTACCGCGATCCCATCCCCAACCTCATCCTGAGGTGCCCGCGTGAGCGGGACTCGAAGGAGGGCTCCAGGGATCGCGGCGCCATCTGGAGGGCTCCTTCGAGGCCGCTTCGCGGCACCTCAGGATGAGGTGGAGGGTTGGATGATGATCCGGCTGGTTCCCTTCCCCCGCCCGCTCTGTAATCTCCCCCTCGCGGGTCCGCCGCGATTCGCGTCGCGGCGGCGGGGGAGGGGCCCATGGCGCGGTGGTGGATCCAAGCGGTCGCGGGCGGCCTCGCCGCCCTGCTCCTGGCGGTGCCGGCGCTCGCGCAGACGAAGCCGACACCCGCCGCCTTCTCGCGGAGCTTCGTCCGCCCCGGCCTCGCCAGCGACGCCATCCGCCTCGAAGCCACGCTGAAGGCCGAGGCCGGCGGGCCGCTCGCCCCCGCCGCGCAGTCCCGCCGCAAGGGCGAGGGGCTACTCGAAGCCGACAAGCCCGCCGAGGCCCTGGCGCCGCTGGCCGCCGCCGTGACGGCCGATCCCGGCGATCCGGCCAACTGGCGCGCCTATGCCCGCGCGGCGGAAGCGGCGGCGGGCGAGACGGAGGAGAACGATTACCAGGGCCGCACGCGCCTGCGGGGGCAGGCCCTCGCCGCCGCCTACCGGGCCTACGAGCGCGCCCGCTCCGCGCCGGACGCCGCCGCCGCCCTGGCGCTGCTCGGCGCCAACGCCGCCGATCAGGAGGAATGGCGCCCGGCGCTCGACGCCTA
>Ga0182229_1000419_pt1 | contig 11010 bp, 28 predicted proteins | sample G6R1MG_32_FD_129663 | JGI IMG/M metagenome (GOLD analysis project Ga0182229, IMG submission 129663) | Miscanthus phyllosphere microbial communities from Michigan, USA - G6R4_MAIN_07NOV2016_LD1 MG | ecosystem: Host-associated > Plants > Phyllosphere > Phylloplane/Leaf | place: USA: Michigan...
ATGGTGTAGTGGTAGTCGTCAACGCCTGTAGCGTCAGCGATAGAATCGATCGCCCACTTCGCCCGCGACAGCAGGCCATCCAGATCGTGGCGGCGCTTGTCGGGCGGGTGGAATGTGATCGACAGATGCAGCCGGTCGGTATCGAGCTTGCCTAGCCCCTGTGCTCTCAGGTCGATGGCACAGACCGACTTGTAGAGCACAGCAGCCGTGTGACGCTTGCGCCAGTGCTGGTGCGCGTTGTGACGTAGCTCCGAAGGGGGCCAGGGTAGGTCGACTTGGATCATGGCAGCCTCCGCCTAGCCTTGGACTCGCGCTCCAACCTGCGCTGGCATAGCAAACACCGTGAACGCCCAGCTGCTACCCGGCTATTGCTAGCGGTGCGCTCATGGCCGCAGGGGTAGAACCGGTTGGTCCCCTCCATGCGGACAGTGCGGTTTCGTAGTCCGTCGTCGGCAATGAGCGGTTTCATTCGGCAACACGACCGCGAAGGGCAGCGCGGGTGGCATCAAGTGCATTGCTATATTGAAGCATAGCATCAACGCCGTCAGAATCGTCAGCGTCGAGTGAGTCGTATGCGATCCATAGCTGAAGAGCGTTTCGCATAGCCTCAATATCCGCTGTTTTATCCGCGCGCTCGTAGTCAATCATGCCGAAATCCCTCCGAGTTGCAGCGCACATTCCTCACCTATATCAAAAATTGCATCTCGTGCATTCTCCACGTCTTCTTCTTCGTGGCCGCGTACATCAAGATCGCCGTCCTTCATCAGCGCACAAATTGCCATTAGCTTGGCTCCCTGCGTTCTTGTTAAAACAACAGTTTCTACCTCTTCCCTATCGGGTACTGCATTCAAACCGTTACTCATGCCGCTTCCTCCATCGGCATCGCGAGCCGCCACGCTGCCGCCAGCTTGTCAGGGTCGTTGATCCAGAATGCGCCCGTCTCCAGCTGACGCCGCAACAAGGCACGGCATCCATCAGCAGCTTTGCGCCGCGTCTCCATGCCGTCCGCCAAGATGCGACGAGCGGCCTTGTCCCGGCTGGTGCGCCGGTTGGTCAGCGTCGTCCTACCCGTGCTGGTGATGGTAACAGAGCGGACACCGCCCCGGCTGTGAACCGTAAGGAAGCCGCCCTTCTCCAGATCGGCGAGGCGGTCGCTACAGAACCGCTCGGATCGGCCGAGTTCTGCGGCCATGTCCTGATTGCTCGGGCAGGGCTGGTTATCCTCGGCGGCGATCTTTACCATGCGGTAGATGGCCAGGGTCTCGTCATCGATTGTCACGGGTGAAACTTTCGTTTGCGGGGAAGAAGTCCGGGCAGGGCATACCGGGGGCGATAGATACGGGTCACGTCAATCAAAGCGTGGAAACCGTAAACGCCATTGCGAGTGTCGAGCCAAGCAGCTGGGATTGAGCTGACGACGGTGCGGAGTGTCATGGCTCGCGACCGGGATGCCAGCCTTCGCGGTCCTGATAGCCCTCGGGAGCGGTAAACGCCGCCCATCCGGCGATCATGATGGTCGAGATCACGACGATTAGAAACGTGACGGCAGCGTAATCACCGAAAGTCATGACAGCTTCTCCAATCGAGGTTGAGGCTTGCCCTTAGCCTGCGCGAGCAGGTCTAGGCTTTTCCAATGTATCCGAGGCACACCGTGCTTTCGCCACTTTTGCCAAGCGCGGTCGGTGATGTTGTAGTGGCCCTGGACGAGGGCTTTACCGATGCCGTCTAGCCCGGCTGCGTGGGGGTGCGTCGTTGCCATAACCGCCATATGCGCTGCGAAAATATTTCGGTCAAGCCGTTGACGAACGAAAATTGTGCGCGTACCTAGAGGCATCACAGCGGTTCGCCGCGCGGTTTGGAGATGAACGATGGCAAGTTGGTGGGACGAAGATCACAAGCTCCTCCTTGTAACTCAGGAGGAGTTCGACGCGCTGCCGGATGGCACCGTGCTGACCTGCATCGACGACACGACCGTGACGAAGGGCAGCGACGACTACATCGACGATGATACCCGTGGTGGCTGTCTCGCTTATGGCGTGACCGGCGATCACCCTCTCCGTGTGGCACAACTGGAAGCGATGGCATCCGCTCCTGCGCGTCCTGTATGGAGCGCGCCTAAGCACACGGTCTGGTCCTGCAAGATCGGCGTCATCGGTGATCTTGATCTCCCGCCCGGTTCCGATCTGCCGATGCGTCGCGCCGTTGAAGATGCGTTCTTCAACCTGACTGGCAAACACGCCGGATTCAACTTCTCGGGTTGGGGAGCGCAGCTCGACGAGGGCGAATACCACGTCGCCGTCAACGCCGCCTAACCCCACCGGGTCGGGCGCATCCCGATCCTCCCCAATACTGCGTCTCTGACGCTCTGCTCTGGAGGTTTCGATGAGCACATATGCTGGTCGCCGTGTCGCTGCCCAGATGAGCCGTGACGGAATCAAGAAGTTGCGTCGCTGGTCGAAGCCTAAGCCGGGCATTGGCGCGACCATTCAGAAGCGCCTTGATCTACCGTTCTGTGCTCACCCCGGGTGCATACGTGAGGCTGGTTACTCTACGCCTCACGGCTTTCGCTGTTTCATGCACGCTCGCGAACAGGTGCCCGCATGACCTCCACACAGACACGCGCCGATCGGGCCGCAGAGTGGGCACGCTACCGTGCCGCGTGGAAGTCACCCCCACCCGAGACGCTAGACCCATACCCGGATGATCGCGATCCCGAGGAAGACGCGATGTATTTCCGGGCAGCACCTTACGGAGGCAAACCAGTATGACGCCGACATTCACCGCCGCCGATCGCCAGCGCGTGTTCGAGCGCATCCTGATCGACTTAGAGCGCCAGTGCGCGGCTGACCGCCCCGCTCGGGTTGCTCGTCAACGGGTGATCGACAGCATGAAGGGAGAGAAGGCGTGAGTCATAACGAAGTGCTCGACTGGGCTGCGCTTGGCCATGAATACGCCGAAAAGGCTTTGCCTGGCGGATGGCCCCAAGTTACATCGCCTCAGTACGCTTTGTCGGGGGCGTTCACCGAAATGGCGCGTGAGATTGAACGGCTGCGCGCCCTCGCCACCACCCCTTCGCCCAATGCTTCATCGGTTAGTGGGGTAGCCAACCCGGTCGCTTATCGCCACACCATGCACATGGAAGGCGGGCAGACGCAGGTTCGTGTGAACGAATGGGATGGCATTGACCCTGACTACCCAAGACGAACCGGCTTTGGCATTCCCGGCCGCGACTACAGCGAGGAATATGCTGTCACGATCGAGCCGCTGTATCTTCACCCATCCCGCTCCTTGGCGATCGTGAAGGAGGCGGGGGAGTGAGCCGCTTCACCCGCTCTGAACCCGAATACTCACCCCCGCTATCCCAATGGCAGCGTGACCGTATGCGGGGGCACCTGCTTCCGATGGACGCGCCGTGCAATCAGCCCTCGTGGATCGTGCGGGCTATCAAGAGGATGTTTTCGTGAAAGACGACACCAACCCGCTGGCGCTACTGCGCAAGCCGTTTCCTGATAATCAGATCAGCAAGCTGCCGAAGCCCACAAAGGCACAAACGGATGCGGTCAAACAGGATTTTAAGAAAGGTGTCCGGTGTAAAATCTGCGGAGCCTGGCATCATCCTGATGTTGTCCATCTGGATTACGTCGGCCATGCTGCCCTGACAGATCGTCTGCTAGACACCGATCCCGCTTGGACGTGGGAGCCTGTCGGCTTCAACCCGAACGGGCTGCCTGCAATGGATCAAGCCGGGGGCATGTGGATCAAGCTTACCGTTCACGGCGTCACCCGCTTCGGGTACGGCGCAGCGGATGGTAAATCTGGTGGTGATGCTGTTAAAGAGATCATCGGCGACGCATTGCGCAATGCGGCTATGCGGTTCGGTGCCGCGCTTGATCTGTGGCATAAGGGCGATCTTCACGTTGAACCGGAACCCGAGCCGGAGCAGGAAAAGCGAAAACGAGTTCCTTTGCAGGGGCCAATCAAAACCGTAGAGACTCTTCGCAAAGCTTGTGGACAATTTGTTGACGAACTAAAGGCTTGCGTTGATAGCGATAGCCTAGAGGTTTTTCTCGCCACTGACGATAGCAAGGCGCTTACCGATCAGGTCCAGGCCGAGAAGGAGCTGTTCTGGCTTGGTGATGGTGCTGATTTCCGTGGCCTTAAGGGCGAGATTGAAGACGCCCGCAAGCGCGTAGCGAACGACATCAACGCCGATAGCGTGCCTTACTGATGCTGCCGCCGCGCCTCGCCAAAAAGCGCAAGCGGGATAGCCGGTGGCGGTCGCCGTCTCACTGCAACTTCGTCCGCTCGCACGCGTGTTCGGTATGCGGTGAGACGGCCGGAATCGAGGTGATGCATGTGCGCCTCGGTTCCGGTGCGGGCATGGGTCAGAAGCCCGACGACTGGCGCACCGTGAGCGGATGCAGGGATTGCCATACTCGCCAGCACAACGTCGGCGAGCGCACGTTCTGGGCTGGCAGGGATGTCGAGGCGCTGATTGCCGCGTTTATCGCAGCCTCCCCCAAGAGGCGCGAAATACAGGATGCCATGCGGGATCGGGGGCTGTGACCGGGCAGACGATCATCCTCCGCAGCGATACGCAACGCGACTTCGCTAAGCGGCTGGTTGACCAGGCACCGGTAGATGCCGTGGTGAACATCAAGCCAGCGACGCGCACGAATGACCAGAACGCGCTTTTATGGAGCAGGCTATCGGACGTCGCCCGCGCCAAGCCCGAAGGCCGGGTGCTAACCACCGAGACATGGAAGGTGCTGTTCATGGCCGAGGCGGGCTTCAAATGCCGCTTCGAGCTTTCGTTGGATGGCATGGGCGTGGTGCCGGTTGGCTTTCGGTCGTCGCGGCTGAACAAGGCCGAGTTTAGCGATCTGCTGGAATGCGTGATGGCGTATGGATCGCAGCACGGTGTTTTGTGGACCGATCCGCAATAACTCGCTTGACACGGCGTCATTGCACCTTAATCTCTGGCCTATGAACGCTACAGAATTCAAATCCGTTCAAAGCCACATGGGCGTTAGCGGAACGCAGCTCGCGGCTTGGCTTAAAACCACGCCAGAGACAGTCAGCCGGTGGCGCTCCGGTGTCAGACCGATACCTGGCTCTGTGGCTCTGGCAATCAAAGCTCTTTCGGAAGGATACCGTCCATGACTGACCCCTCTGGGAAGGCCAACCCCGCCACGCACAGCATCAGCGGTAAGCCACACCCGCAGTTCATTCTCGACTATTTTGAGGCTTTTCGGAAGGTGTACCCGCAACTGCCACTGCCCAAGCTATGGGATAGAGGGAATGGGTGGGTCGACTTCGACGGAAAGTCCGCCCGCAAAAGCTACATCATTGCACTTACGACGCGGGCTAAGGAGATGACGGCATGACCGACACCCCTACCGACACCGCCCCCGAGGCGATCACCCAGGCGGAGGAACAGGCGTTTCTCGACTGCCTTCGCGAAGAGTTCGACGCGGTAGAAGTCGCCCTCACGCAAGAGATCTATGCCCCGGCCGCTCGCGCCTACCGTCGTCTCACCTCGCATAGCGCGGAGGAGGGGCTGCTATGGAGCGATCCGCTTAAACTCGGCAGCGACACATGGGAGCGACCTGCTTGGTTGCCTGCTGACGCGCTTTTAAAGCACGCCAATGGGCGCGAAGGCCGCGCTTCATCTTGGGCTTTCGGACCGACCTCGGAGTTCTCCATAGCGTTGGTCAGCACCCCTCCTTCCGATGCAGGGTCCACCACGCGTTCGGGCGGGGAGGGGGTGCCGGCGGGCATGAAGGCCTACGGGCCAGACCATCCCGATTACCCCAACTCGCCACGAGATCAGGCGCGGCTCGGTTTGCCGGTGCGTCGCAGCGGAGCAAGCGCGGTCGGCTTGGACTGGCGGCACCACGCCCCCGGTCACCATCGGTATCCGCACGACATCGTGGCGTATTGGCCCGACGCCGCCCTCGCCACCACCCCTTCGCCCGATGCTTCACCCGATAGCGGGGAGGCGGATAACGTCATTGATCGTGCGCGCAATGTTGTGGCGGAGTTTATCGAATGCGCCCGACTTCGCGGTGACAATGATCTACCGCACCCTTGCGACGACGCGAAACTGTGGACCGCGCGCATGATTGAAGCTTGGGCCGAGTTGGAGGCGCTCGCCGATGAGGATCCGCTCGCCGCCCTCGCCCGCCCATCTCCCTCCCCGGCGATCGTGAAGGAGGCGGGGGAGGTCGCGGAGCTACGCCAACAGAACGTCGCGCTACGCGATGCCTTAGAGGAAATCCTGACGCCTCTAGAGCGGGCAGCGGCTGCGATGGTGGGTGAGGGGATGGTTCCCGATCAAAATGCAGAGGCAGCGTTTGATCGCGCCCGCGCCGCCCTGTCCGCGAGCAATGCCGCGCAGGTGTTGAAGTGAGGGGCGCACCATATCGCGTGCTCGATTTGTTCAGTGGCGTCGGCGCGTTTTCTCTCGGGCTTGAGCGGACAGGAGGCTTCCAGACAGTCGCCTTTGCCGAGGTCGCACCTTACCCTTCGAGCATCCTGAAGAAGTGGTGGCCCGAAATTCCCAACTTGGGAGATGTTTCTTCCGCGGAGTACCCCAATGCAGATGTCATTTCCGCTGGCTTTCCTTGCCAAGACCTCAGTGTCGCGGGGAAGGGTGCCGGACTTGCCGGAGAGCGTAGCGGACTCTGGCGGGAGGTTGTGCGAGCCATTCGTCTGGTACGACCGCGCTTCGTCTTGCTGGAGAACGTGGCGAACCTGCTCCGCAGAGGGATGGGAAAGGTTCTCGGGGATCTGGCCGCGAACGGGCTTGATGCGGAATGGGATTGCATACCGGCTGCCCACGTCGGTGCGCCGCACTGGCGCGACCGGATATGGTTTGTTGCCTACCCCGAGCGGGGTGAACGGTGGCAAGAACCATACCTGCGGTCGGTTGGACGAATGGGGCGGGAGCAGCAATCCGTTCCGTGGGACAGAGACTGGCAAAGTGCGTTGCGCGAGTTTCGAGGAGTGGATGATGGGTCTGCCTATCGGGTGGACCGCATAGACACCCTCAGAAACGGGCTCGTCCCTCAAATACCGGAGGCAATCGGTCGAGCAATACTCGCGGACGAAAGGCTCGCCGCATGACCCCACCATCGAACGCGGGCGGAGAGGGGCGGGAGGTACTGGCGCGCGAGGTGCTGGCCGAGCACGCAGAGCGTCACGGCTACCCGCTCGCCGCAGCGTCAATCCGGCGAAACGACGACCCGTGGTTCTACACGGTATGCGCCAGAGCCATGCTCGCCTTCAGCGCCCGCGAGAACGCCGACGATCGCGCCCCCGCTCTCGTGGAAGTCGCTGTTGCGGAGGGCATTGAGCGCCGCCGCCGACCGAATGACACCGAAGTGGGCAGGGCATTTAACCGAGGTTTGGACGCGGCGATGGTTGTCGTTCGGAGCCTTGCAGCCACCCCCTCGCAGGAGGCGTCCAATGTCGGTTGATGTGAAAGAGATCGCGGACTCCCTGACGAAGGCGCAGCGGGAAGCGCTCTTACGTTCCCGCCAAGAACCATTGTTGGGGCGGATGAAGTGCCTCGGCAAACCGAAGTCTCTTCGCAAGATCGGGCTTGCCGCACAAGCGTGGAGAGGCGGTGATCTGCTGACCCCACTCGGCCTCGCTGTCCGCAACCACCTCCTCGCAACGGAGCCAACCGCATGACCCAAGATAGCGAGAGCGTGGTGGTGCCGCGCGATCAACAGCGCCAGCTCGATGCCGAGCAGCTCATGGATGCGGCCGGGACGCTATCACGCTGCGGCTATGGCGAGGACGCCGAGGAGGTGCGGGCGATCGCTCTTCGCCTCGCCGCCGCGCCTTCCACGAGCGTGCGGGAGGATCATGTTCGGGACGCCCCGCAATTGATCGACCACTCCGCCGCCATCAAGCATCTACGCGACCGCGCTCGTGGGTTTCGCCAGGCCGCGTTCATGCAGGGCAAGCGGGCTGGTCCGCTAGCGATGGGTTTTGAGGCTGCTGCCGATGACCTCGCCGCCCTCGTGCCGAGTACCGACGAGGGTAAGAGGCATGGTTGAGCGCACTCGCAGCTACACCGCTGACGGAATCCGCATTGTCCCCGCTGACCGTGACTACCCTGGCCTAACCGAAGTCCGTACGAGTGACGGACGTACGATTGCGGCTATCGGGCTGGGGAGGGAGATAGAGGCGGCTTTGCTGGCGATGGCGACAGGTTGCTAAATCCAGTTGACATGATCGCGCCTTATGTCATGTTCGTATTTCGGCCATGTGTCAGCGCCGAGCAAGTCTGACACCCGGCTCCCAATGATGGAGTCAATATGTACGACGCTTACCACATCGATGATGTCGACCTACCGATTGCGTCCAGGCGCATCGCTCGTGTGATCGCGGAACGAGACGGCAACGTTCTATACCAACGCATGGACGTTCCGTGGAACAGGAACAAGGAAGGTGAGCCATCGCATCCACGTCGGTTTTTCCTGTCGGCAGCAAACTTTCGGGCGCGTTACCGCTAGTTCCACTCCCCCTCACTTAGCCTAAGGAAGGTAGAACGATGAGCGACGGTAACCTGTTCTCGAAACCTTACACCGCAACAGGAACAGTCGTGCTTCTCTTAGTCGGGGGGATGGCAAGTTTTGTTCTTGCAGTCCTTCTGGGCGTTTTTGTGGAAGGTGGCTTCAATATGCCGACAGGGACGCGGGTTGCTATCGTCTTTGGCTGGGCTGCGGTAAATATTGGTGGTTTAATTCCCGCCATTTGTTTAACGCGACATGCGTAAAGCCCTGTAACTTTGGGAGCCTCCCCATGACAGAAGTTAAGAAGCGCGAGCTACTAGCGTTGGCGGAACGTTGTGAGACGGAGACGGGGCCAAACTATGATCTTGAGGTCGGCATCTGGCGCGCTGTGTTCGGCAGTGACGGCAGAAGCGAACCAGCCGACGATCCGCTCTACACAGTATCGCTAGACGCGGCGATGACGCTGGTTCCTTCGTATTGCGATATGCGATCTTTCAACGATGGCCCTAGCGGCACATCGTGGACGTTAGGCGAGTTTACGCGTGGCGTTGTGATCAAGCGTGGGCGCGGGGTGACAGGCGGGCATTATGCCCTCGCCCTGTGCGCCGCCGCCCTCCGCGCTCGCGCCGCCGAGTGCGCCAGCTAACCCTCTAACCCCGGAGACCTACCCCCATGACAGAGGACAAGAAGGGCGAGCTACTGGCGCTGGCCGAGCGTTATGAGCATCAAGCAACTGAGCTGGCAGAGGCTATGATCGACGCGCCTAATGGCGCAATCTCGGCGGCTGAAGCCCTGCTCTGCCCGGCGTGGTTTCAGATCGCTGCCGCTCTCCGCGCTCGTGCCGCCACCCCTCCCGTGGAGAGCCGGCCATGACAGACGAGAGACGAGATAATCTTCTCGATAACGAACCGCGCGATGCGATCGCCGATCTAATGTCGCATATCGGGCGACCTGCCTTTGACGAATGGCCAGACTCGTCGGGCACAATTCCCGCGGCGATCAACGTCGGCATCTTTAGGCGGGCGCTAGAAGCCTACCAAGCGCTAGATTCTCTTGCGTTAGCTAGTGGAATTCGCGTCTACGACAACCCTGACAATCCGGGCACCTACGCTGCTCAATGCGAATACATTGAGAATAGCGGTCGCCAAGGATTTGTGATGGGTTACGGGTGGACACCGGGATCGGCACTTTCGCAAGCAGCTTCACGGCTACCTCGCACCCCCGAACCGCCGGTAGAAGCGTGATGCGCGGGGAGGAGGGATGGCTGAAGCGTGCAGCCGAACAGTCATACGCGGCCGATCAGGACCGAGGTGGCGCTCCGCTTAGCTGGCTAGCCGCCGCAGTCGTCAACAAGAACACGGCGATCGAGCGTTACGGCCAAGCCGCATGGGATGCCGCCTACGCTCGCGCCGCGTTCTATGCCAACACCCCTACACGCGATTGAGAGAATAGAGACGGTGGCTTCGACAACCCAACCGCCCAACACCGTGTACGTCGGCTTTGGCGATGCATGCCATCAACCGGGGTGCATGACGAAAGACGGTATCACTTTCGTTGATGGAAAGATGCAACCGGTCGTACCAACTGACAAAGAGCGGGCTGCCATAAAGCGATATTGGGGTCTGCCGAAAGATTAAGGACGGCGTGACCGGCTACTGCCCCAGCCCCGCCGCCCAATCCCGCACCCATCCTAGCGCCGTTCGACAATCCTGACCCGCGCTTGCCAGGTCCGCGATATACCCCGCCACGCTAGCGTCGGTGTACGTCGCCGGGGCGGCCGGTTCGGCACGGCACGTCAGGCGCTCAACGGGCGGCTTGAGTGCGGCGACCCGAGGCTTGCTGCTGGCGCAACCGGTCGAGCACAGCAGCAGTGCCAGGACCGACATCCCGGTCATCCCCCTTGCGGACTTCATGGTGTAGCTCCTCGTCGTTGATCGTGTCGTTGCGCACCTGCTCAACCATGTTGGCGCTGGCGATGGCCTCGGCGCGGGCGGCGATGGTGTTGGCTTCGGCTGCGGAGAGGGCACGGTCGCCTTGGACGGCTTCGGTGCGCTCGTTGCCTATCCACCATGTTACGAAAGCTACGCCAGCGGCGACAAGAGCAAGCGCTGCCACCACCACTGCGACCCATGCGGCTACCCGCTGAAGCCGCTCCGGCACGCCTACACGAGCCGCCACAGAAACGAGCCAAAGCATTACCCGTTACCCTTATCAGGGTTTACGTTCACGTCGCCGGTTGTCGTTGCCGCCGTAGGCGTGCTGCGCGGGCGGAAGGTGCCTAGAACACCAATCAAGCCGGTCATGACACCGCCGATGCCGATTGCCTCCACGCTCTTGCTGAAGGCGAGGCAGACGCAGGCTGCGACGAACAGCACCACGATAGCGCCTAGCGTTGCCAAGAACGCGATCAGGGTATGTTTGTCCTCAGTCATAGCAGCAAGTCCTTGGCTTTCTGGAGATACCGCTTGCGATCCTCCAAGCC
>Ga0182229_1000420_pt1 | contig 10990 bp, 10 predicted proteins | sample G6R1MG_32_FD_129663 | JGI IMG/M metagenome (GOLD analysis project Ga0182229, IMG submission 129663) | Miscanthus phyllosphere microbial communities from Michigan, USA - G6R4_MAIN_07NOV2016_LD1 MG | ecosystem: Host-associated > Plants > Phyllosphere > Phylloplane/Leaf | place: USA: Michigan...
ATCTTCGGCAACTTCCTCGATCTCGCCCGCGCGTGGCGGGAGGGCCGGCGCGATGCTGTGGCGTGACGGGCAGATCCTCGCGGGCACGGAGGCGCCCCTCGACGCAGCATCGCGCCGGCCCTCCCGCCACGCGCGGGCGAGATCGAGGAAGTTGCCGAAGATGGCGTGGCCGTGCTCGGTGAGCACCGATTCCGGATGGAACTGCACGCCGTAGGTCGGGTGCCGCCGATGGGAGAGGGCCATCACCTCGCCCTCGTCGGAGAGCGCATCGACGGCGAGGTTTGCCTCCATGCCGGGCTGGGGCGTCACCACCAGGGAATGGTAGCGCCCCACCGGCATCGGGGCGGGCAGGCCGGCGAAGAGCCGCGCCCCGTCATGGGCGACCGGCGTCGCCTGCCCGTGCAGGGGCCGCCGCGCCCGCTCGACCCTGCCGCCGAAGGCCGCGCCGATGGCCTGATGGCCCAGGCAGACGCCGAGGATCGGCAGGTGTCCCGACAGGTCGCGGATCGCCGGGAGCGAGACCCCCGCCTCGGCCGGGGTGCAGGGGCCGGGGGAGATGACCAGGGCCTCCGGCGCCAGCGCGCGGATGCCGGCGACGTCGAGGGCGTCGTTGCGCACGACGCGGACCTCCTGGCCCAGCTCCTCGAAGTAGCGGACGACGTTGAAGACGAACGAGTCGTAATTGTCGAGGACGAGGATCATGCGAAGGCCCGGAACACGCGCTCGGCCTTGGCGAGCGTCTCGTCGTATTCCGGCCCCGGCTCGGAGAGCAGGGTGACGCCGCCGCCGGCCTGAAGCACGGCCTCGCGGTCGTCCATGAACACGGTGCGGATGGCGATGGAGGTGTCGAGGTCGCCGTCGAAGCCGATCCGGCCGATGGCGCCGCAATAGATCTCGCGGGCGTCGCCCTCGATCTCGGCAATGATGTCCATGGCGCGGATCTTCGGCGCCCCGGTGATCGAGCCGCCCGGAAACGTCTTCTCCAACAGGTCGAGCCCGTCGAGCCCGTCCCGCAACGTGCCCGTCACCACCGAGACGAGGTGGTGGACGCCGGCATAGGTCTCCAGCCCGCACAGCACCGGCACGGCGACGCTGCCCGGCTCGCAGACCCGCGACAAGTCGTTGCGCAGGAGATCGACGATCATCACGTTCTCGGCCCGGTCCTTGGCCGAGGCGGCGAGCCCCTCGGCGGCGGCGCGGTCCTCGGCCGGATCGGGCAGGCGCTTGGCGGTGCCCTTGATCGGGCGCGTCTCGACATGGCGCCCGTCGAGCCGCACGAACCGCTCCGGCGAGGAGGAGGCGACGGTCAGCCCCTCGAATTCCTGATAGGCGCCGAAGGTGGCCGGGTTGGTCTCGCGCAGGCGCCTGTAGAGGGCGAAGGGATCGAACCCGGCCGGCAGGTCCGCCGTGAAGCGCTGGGCGATGTTCGCCTGATAGATGTCGCCCGCGCGGATGTAATCGCGCACGGTTTCGACAGCCCTCTCATAGGCTTGGCGGGTGAAGTTCGAGCGCCACGCGAGGGTGCCGCAATCGGGCGCGGGCTCCGGCGCGGGGGCATCGCGCAGCAAGTCGGCGAAGGCGGCGAGGCGGGCCTCGGCCCGCGCCGCGCGGGGGCCCGGTTCGGTCTCGGGGAAGCCGGTCGAGAGCAGGGTCGCGGTACCGGCCGCGTGATCGAGGGCGAGCACCGTGTCGTAGAAGTCGAGGGCGATGTCGTCGGTCAGCCCTTCCCGGCGGGCGGGGGGCGTCACCCGCTCCAGGCAGGCGCCGCAATCGTAGGCGATGTAGCCGATGGCCCCGCCGGGGAAGGGCCGGGCGGGATCGGCCGGCAGGCGGTAGGGCGCGAGGCAGGCGCGCAGGGCCTCGAACGGGCCGCCGGGGACGGGGCGCCCGTCGAGGCTCGCCTGCCCGTCGCGGAACCGGAAGCGGGCGAAGGGATCGGCGGCCACCACCGAGAGCCGGCCCAGGGCATCGTGCCGCATGGCGCTGTCGAGCACGGCGAGCCCCGGCAGGGCGCGCAGCCGTGCGGCGGCGGCGATGGCGTCGATCGTGGGGAGGTCTCGGGTCCACATGAACCGGGGTCGGGCCTTCGGATCGCGGCGGTGTCGGGACGCCCTCGCACAGGCGATGCCGTGGGGGAAGAGCGGGCAGGCTCGCACTCGCGGCCTGTATCCGCTATATCGGCGTCCATCCCGAAGACTGCCAGCGTCCTCGACGTGCCGTGAGCGGCGCGGGCGCCGCCGCATCCGATGGCCCCATGACCAGCACCGCCTCGCCCGACAGCAAGTCTGCCTCCCCGGGTGCACCCAAGATCTCGTTCGTCTCCCTCGGCTGCCCGAAGGCGCTGGTGGATTCCGAGCGCATCCTGACGCACCTGCGCGCGGAGGGGTACGAACTTGCCCGCAAGCACGACGGGGCGGACCTCGTCATCGTGAACACCTGCGGCTTCCTCGATTCCGCCAAGGCCGAATCGCTCGCCGCCATCGGCGAGGCCATGGCCGAGAACGGGCGGGTCATCGTCACCGGCTGCATGGGCGCGCAGCCGGAGGAGATCCGCGAGAAATATCCGGACCTCCTCGCCGTCACCGGCCCGCAGGCCTACGAATCGGTCCTGGCGGCGGTGCACGAGGCGGCGCCCCCGGCCCACGACCCGTTCGTGGACCTCGTGCCGCCGCAGGGCATCAAGCTGACGCCGCGCCACTACGCGTATTTGAAGATTTCCGAGGGCTGCAACAACCGCTGCAGTTTCTGCATCATCCCGAGCTTGCGCGGCGATCTCGTGAGCCGCCCGGCGGCGGACGTGCTCCGGGAAGCCGAGAAGCTGGTCACGGCCGGGGTGAAGGAGCTTCTGGTCGTCTCGCAGGACACGAGCGCCTACGGCCTCGACATCCGCTACGCCGAGAGCCCCTGGCGCGACCGGCAGGTCCGCGCCCGGTTCTACGACCTCGCCAAGGAACTCGGGGAGCTCGGGGCCTGGGTGCGGCTGCACTACGTCTACCCGTACCCGCACGTGGACGAGGTGATCCCGCTCATGGCCGAGGGGAAGGTGCTCCCCTACCTCGACATGCCGCTGCAGCATGCGAGCCCGTCCGTCCTCAAGCGGATGCGCCGGCCGGGCAACCAGGAGAAGCAGCTCGACCGGATCCGGTCGTGGCGCGCCGGGTGCCCCGACCTCGCGATCCGCTCGACCTTCATCGTCGGCTTCCCCGGCGAGACCGAGGCCGAGTTCGAGGAATTGCTGGAGTGGCTGAAGGAGGCGAAGCTCGACCGGGTCGGCTGCTTCGAGTTCGAGCCCGTGGCGGGCGCCACCGCCAACGCCATCGCGGATCCGGTGCCGCCGGAGGTGAAGGCCGAGCGCAAGCGCCGCTTCATGGAGACCCAGAACGCCGTCGCCCTGCGCCTGCAGCGGGCCAAGGTCGGCCGCCGGATGCCGATGATCGTGGACGCGGTGGAGGGCGGGATCGCCAGGGGCCGCTCCAAGGCCGACGCGCCGGAGATCGACGGCACCGTCCACGCCGCCTTCCGCCGCCCGGTGCGGGTGGGCGACATCGTGTCGGTGAAGATCGACCGGGCCGAGGCCTACGACCTCTACGGCAGCGTGACCTGAGGCGGAGGCCCCGCCGCGCCGCGCCAGTCTCTCCCGCCTCCTCTCACCCCGGACCCCGCCCCGTGACCGGCGCCATCCTCCTCGCCCTTCTGCCGATCGCGCTGCTGATCGGGCTCGGGGCCGTGCTGCGCCGGATCGGGTTCATCGGCGAGGCGTTCTGGCCGCAGGCGGAACGGCTCGGCTATTACGTGCTGCTGCCCGCCCTGTTCGTGCACGGGCTCGCCACGGCGCGGCTCGACGGGGTGCCGGTCCTGTCGCTGGCCCTCGTCCTCGTCGGCTCGACCGTCGCCGTCGCCGTGGTGCTCCTGATGCTGCGCCCGCATCTGGCCCTCGACGGCGCGGCCTTCACCTCGGTGTTCCAGGGCGGCATCCGCTTCAACAACTATGTCGGGGTCTCGGCGGCGGTGGGCCTGTTCGGGGCGCAGGGCCTCGCGCTGGCCGCCGTGGCGAACGCCGCCATCGTGCCCACCGTCAACATCCTCTGCGTCCTCGTCTTCGCCCGGTTCGGGTCCGGCGGGCGGCTCGCCCCGGCGGCCATCGCCAAGCAGCTCGCCCTCAACCCCCTCGTCGTCGCGAGCCTCCTCGGCATCGCCCTCCAGGCGCTGCACCTGCCCCTGCCGGTGGGGGTCGACGGGATGCTGAAGGGGCTGGGGCAGGCCTCCCTGCCCCTCGGCCTGCTCTGCGTCGGGGCGGCGCTGGATTTCGGGGCGGCGCGGACCTGGATCCGGCCGCTCGCCGTCACCTCGGCGGTGAAATTCGGGCTGATGCCCCTGGCGACGGTGCTCGCCTGCCTCGCGCTGGGCCTGCGCGGCCCGGCGGCGGCCACGGCCCTGCTGTTCCAGGCCCTGCCGACCGCCTCCTCCTCCTACATCATGGCCCGCCAGCTCGGCGGCGACGCCCCGCTCATGGCGGGCATCATCGCCCTCCAGACCGTGCTCGCCGGGGCGGCCCTGCCGCTGGTGTTGCTGGTGCTGGAAGGGGTCGCGGCGTGAGGGCGGATCAGTTCGCGAGCCGCCGACGCTCGATGTCGCGGACCCGTTCCGCGCTCCGTCTCGTCGTCACAACAGCGAGCGCGCCGAGGCCCAGCGCGACGGCCGGAACGACGAAGAGCAGGTAGACGATACCGCTCGTCATGGAAGCAGCCCTCCGAGGACGGTCTGAGCCATGGAATGTAGGACCAACCCGACGAAGAACCAAACGAGGACCATGACGGCCTGAAGCAGGGTGAAACCCGTCACGCCGATGCCGATCAGCGGCCCGACACCCCCGCCGATGAAGAAGGCGATGGCTGCAGCATTGACGGTGTTGGCCTTGAGCTTCGTGATCTCGTTGTGGATCGTCCTCTCCGGGGTGCCGGGCGATCCTCCGCCGGAACCTCCGCCCACGTCGCCGGCCGGCACGCCGGCAAAGGCAGGAGCCGCGCGCCGTGGGTCATCGGACGACGATCCGAGCGGCTGCGGTTTGGGCGAGGCGACCATGCCGCCTCGATACGGCTGAACCGACCGATTCGATATCCCTTTCTTTTCCTACGACCGGCCTTTACGCCTTCTCCGCCCGCTTCACCCGCCCCCAGGCCGCCTCCATGGCGGGGAGGTCCGAGCGGCCGAGTTCGCCGCCCTCCGCGCGCAGCTCCTCGGCCATGGCACGGAAGCGGCGCTCGAACTTCAGGGTGCCGTCGCGCAGGGCCGCCTCCGGGTCGATGCCGGCGTGGCGGGCGAGGTTGGCCACCGCGAACAGCAGGTCGCCGATCTCCTCGGCGAGCGGTCCCGTCTCGCCCCGCTCCAGGGCCTCGGCCACCTCGTCCGTCTCCTCGCGGACCTTGTCGATCACCTGGGCCGCGTCGTCCCAATCGAACCCGTAGGCGGCGGCCCGGCGCGAGACCTTCTCCGCCCGCATCAGGGCCGGGAGGGCTTGGGCGACGCCGCCCAGGGGATCGGGCGCCGCGACCGGCTTGGCGGCGCGCTCCTGCGCCTTGATCGCCGCCCATTGCGCCTCGACCTCCGCCGGGTCGCGCCGGGGCGAGCCCTCCGGCAGCAGGGTGCCGTCCGGCGCGAAGACATGCGGATGCCGGCGGATCAGCTTGGCGGTGATGGCGCGGGCCACGTCGTCGAAGGCGAAGGCACCGTCCTCCTCGGCCATGCGGGCCTGGAACACCACCTGCAGCAGCAGGTCGCCCAACTCGTCGCGCAGGTCCTCGCGGTCGCCCCGCGCCACGGCGTCGGCGACCTCGTAGGCCTCCTCGATCGTGTAGGGCGCGATGGTCGCGGGGGTCTGCTCCACGTCCCAGGCGCAGCCGCGCACGGGATCGCGCAGGTCGGCCATCAGGCGCAGGAGGACCTGGATCGGGCTGTCGGAAGAGGTCGTCACGGATCGGCCGCTCCGCTGGGATGGGGCGGGCCGCTGTAGCACCTTTCGCGCCGGGGGATCAGAAGCCCGGCGCCGTCATCCCGTCGCGCTCGCGCACCCGCTCGGCCTGGAAATCGGCGAGGTAGGCGGTGAGGCGGTCGCTCGCGACCCGGTCCCCGCACTGGACCCAGAGCGGGGCGGGCAGCGCCCGGGCGGGCAGGCGCAGCAGGAACAATTCGGCGGCCCGTGCCGCGTCGCGCTCGGTGCCGGAGGCGAGGAGCCGGGCGCCGGCGGGGGTGCCGATCAGGATCGCGATGGTGGCCGATTGATCGCTCATGCGAAATCAACGGCGGACCCGCCGTTCCGTTGCCGCCGTGCGACGCCGCGCCTGCCGCTGCGCGAGGACCGGGCGAAGCCGTGCTCGGTCTTGTTCCAGCGGTGGGGCGCACGGACCAGTTCGAGGACGGCCGCCCAGGCCGCCACGCTCACGCCGATGAAATAGACCGGCAGCAGGGGCATGACCCACCACAGGTCGCCCCAGCCGCGCCTGCGGCACCCGAGGGCGGCGGGCGCCACCATCGCGGCGAGCCCCGCGACGAACAGCGTCAGGGCGAGGCCGGTGGCGAGGTTGTCGAGGACGACGGGCGCGGGCGCGAGCCGCCCGGCGGCGACATTCCACGCGAACAGGACGAGGCAGACGGGATAGGCCAGGGCCGAGGCGACGGTGCCGGGCAGGAGGGCGAGGGCGCCCAGGGCGCCGAGGGGGCCGAGCGCGGACCACAGCGCGCGGGGGTGGCGCCCGTGGGCGAGGCTCACCTGCAGGAAGCCCTTGAGCCAGCGCGTCCGCTGCGCCAGCCAGCGCCGGCCGCCCCTGGCCGTCTCCTCGTAGGTCGCGCTCGGCAGGTCGGCGGTGCGGTAGCCGGCCAGCGCCAGCCGGAGGCCGAGATCGGCATCCTCCGTCACGCAGCCGGGATTCCACCCGCCCAGGTCGCGCAGCACCTGCGTGCGCAGGTGCATCGTGGTGCCCCCGAGGGGCACGGGCAGGTCGAGGGCGCAGAGTGACGGGTTCAGCACGTCGAACAGGCCGGCATATTCGGCGGCGAAGAACTTGGGCAGGATCCCGTCGTCGTGGTCGTCGATGACGAGCCGGCCCTGGAGGCAGGCGGTCGACGGGGGCTCGGCCGCGAGGATCGCCGCCGCCTTGCGCAGCTGGTCGGGCTCCGGCACGTCCTCGGCATCGTAGACGACGAGGAGGCTTCCCCGGGCCAGCGGCAGGGCGACGTTCAGGGCGCGCGGCTTGGTGCGCGGCCAGCCCGGCGGCACGGTGAGCACCTCGAACCGGGCGGGGAAGGGGATTCTGGCCAGGGCACGGGCAGTCTCGTCGTCGTCGGCCTCGATCAGCAGTTTGATGTCGAGCTTGGCCACCGGATAATCGAGGGCGGCGAGCGCCTTCACGAGCCGGCCCACCACCCGCCCCTCCCGGTAGAGGGGCACGAGGACCGTGTAGACCGGCAGCCTCGCGTCGGGCAGCGGCGCCGCCGCGACCCCCGGCGGGTCGAGGAGCGGCGCGGCGAGGCGGAAGGCCGTCAGCGCCAGGACCAGCCCCTGCACGCCGAGCGTCAGGACGAGCGCCGGCAGGGGCGGGGCGGCGGCGTAGAGGCAGGCCAAGGCCGCGAGGCACAGGGCGATCGCGAGGAGCGCCGGCCCGGCGGCCGGGCCGAGCGGGCGGTGCCCCAGGGCCTCGGCGGCGACCACCCCCGGCATCGCCGCGAACACCGCCTCGCGCAGGTGCCCCGGCGCGGTGAGGGCGAGGCCGCTCTTGGGGATGCGCCCGGCGAGCAGATCCGCAATGGCGGATCCGCGTGGGGCGATCACGGCCTCGGCGCAGGCGCCCGGCGCCAGGGGCGCGCGGCCGGCGACGAGGCAATCGGGATGGCGCAACCCCGCCCCGAACGGGATCGGCCCGTCGAGGAACGGGACGCCGAGGGCGCGGGCGAGCGCCCGGTAATAGGAGGCCTCGTCGATCAGGCCGGCATGGAGCAGGGCGGTGGCCGCGTCGGTCCCGGCCCGCCGCGCCGCCTCGGCCGCGCGGGCGAGCAGGCGCCCCTCCACGCCCTGGATCAGGAGGAAGGCGATCTCCGGCGGGAGGCCGGTGGTCGCAGCGATCGGTTGCCCCTGGACCGTCACCGCAGGTTCCGCTCCCGCAGCGGGCTCGAGCCGTGCTAGGGGAGGGCGGTGAGCCCTCCGCCCCGTCCCCGCTCCATGAGGAGCATTCCGCCTCTCCCACGGTCAAGCTCGGGCCGGCGATGGGCTGTGGGCGCCGCCCTATGGCTCGCCCTCGCGGCCCCGGCGATGGCGGCCGCCCCCGCAGGGCAGGGCACCGTGCCCGCCGTGGCGGTGCCGGATTTCTGGAACCCGCGCAGCCGGGGCGAGCGCGTCGAGGCGCCCCAGACCGGCCGGGCCGTGCGCTTCCTGACCGACGACGAGTTCCCGCCGCTCCATTTCGCGGGGCCGGACGGCACCCCGACCGGCTTCGTCGTGGAACTCGCCCGGGCGGTCTGCGAAAAGCTCGCCGTCCCCTGCACGGTGCAGGCCCGCCGGTTCGACACGCTGCTCGATTCCCTCGAATCCAAGCAGGGCGACGTCGTCGCCGCCGCGATCCCCCTCACCGCCGGCCTGCGGCGCAAGTTCCTGGCGACGCGGCCGTATTTCCGCTGGCCGGCGCGCTTCGCCGCGCGGACCGACCGGGGCCTGCCGGAGCCCTCGCCGGCCCATCTCGACGGCCGCAGCGTCGGGGTGATCGGCGGCAGCGCCCACGCGGCCTATCTCGCCACCTTCTTCCCCAAGGCGAAGCCCCGCGACTTCACCGATCTCGCCGCCGCCGAGGGCGCGCTGAAGCGCGGCGAGGTCGATTACCTGTTCGCGGACGGGCTCAACCTCGCGCTCTATGTCGGCGGGCAGGAGGCCGAGACCTGCTGCGCCCTGATCGGCGGCGATTACCTGGAGAACCGGTTCTTCGGGGAGGGGATCGGCCTCGTCACCCGGCAGGAGGACGCCGCCCTCGCCCGGGCCCTCGACGACGCCCTGCAACGGGTCTGGGACGACGGCAAATATACGGAATTGTACCTGCGGTTCTTTCCGATCAGCCCATTTTGAGCCGATTTCAGTGGAGGTGCTCCAAAATGGATGGTTTGCATCCTCGACTTCCCTGACGCCAACCGCATCGGCACTTTGGAAATCAGCATAACTTATTGAATCGCGGACAGGATGACGACCGGTGACAACATTCATCGTCTCGGCTTAACGAAAGCTTGTCCGCAATGCGCGCCCTGTCCGACATCAAGATCACCACAAAATTGGCTGTTGCCTTCGTCTCGCTGTCGGCGGTCACGGTCGGTGTCGGCGCCCTCGGCTACACCCGCATGTCGGCCATCGAGACGAACATCCACTGGACGGACCACACCTATCAGGTGCTCGCGGGCCTCGAGGGGATCTCCGCCGCGATGGTCAACCAGGAGACCGGCCTGCGCGGCTACCTCATCGGCGGCGATCCGAAGTTCCTGGAGCCGTACCGGGCGGGGCAGATGGCGTTCCAGCAGAGCTTCGACAAGGTGAGGGACCTGACCTCGGACAACCCGGCGCAGCAGGAGCGCCTCGGGCAGGTCAGGCGCGCCGCCCAGACCTGGGTGAGCGAGATCGCGAACAAGGAGATCACGCTGGTCGAGAGCGGCGCCCTGGACAAGGCCCGCGCCGTCGAGGCAAGCGGGGCGGGCAAGGTCTCCATGGATGCCCTGCGCGCCCAGACGAACGAGATGGCGAGCGTCGAGCGCGACCTCCTCGTCCGCCGCGCCGCGGACCAGCAGCGCGCCTTCGAGGCAGGCTATTTCACGTCGGTCGCGGGCGGCCTCGCGAGCATCGTCATCGCCGTCCTCCTCTCGGTCTTCGTCTTCCTGCAGCTGGCGCGTCCGCTGGGGCGGCTCGTCGCGGTGCTACAGCGCATGGCCAAGGGCGAAATCGACGCGCAGATCGCCGAGGCCAAGCGCGGCGACGAGATCGGCGCCGTCGGCAAGGCGGTCGAGGGCATCAAGGCCATGGTCGCCCGCAAGGCGTTGGAAGAGGCCGAGATGAAGCGCCTCGCCGACGAGGCCGCCGCCCGCGAGCGCAAGCGCACCATGGTCGAGCTGGCGGACGGGTTCGAGGCCGCTGTTGGCGGCATCGTCGGCATGGTCTCCTCCTCGGCCACCGAGTTGCAGGCCACCGCCCAGCAGATGAGCTCGGCCGCCGCCGAGACCGCCGCGCAATCCACCACCGTCGCGGCCGCCGCCGAGGAAGCGGCGTCGAACGTCGGCACCGTCGCGGCGGCGGCGGAGGAACTCGGCACCTCCGTGCAGGAGATCGGCCGGCAGGTGCACGGCTCGGCGACGCTGGCCCAGGCCGCCGTGGGCGAGGCCGACCAGACCGCCGCCCTGGTTCAGGCCCTGCGCCAGACCTCGGCACGGATCGGCGACATGGTCGGGCTGATCTCGAACATCGCGAGCCAGACCAACCTGCTCGCGCTCAACGCCACCATCGAGGCCGCCCGCGCCGGCGAGGCGGGGCGCGGCTTCGCCGTGGTCGCGGCGGAGGTGAAGGAACTGGCCAACCAGACCGCCAAGGCCACCGACGAGATCGGCAGCCAGATCGGCGAGATCCAGGGTGTGACGGATCAGGCGGTGTCGGCGATCGGCGCGATCACGGGGCGGATCCGCGAGATCGACAGCGTGGCGACGTCCATCGCGGCGGCCGTGGAGCAGCAGGGGGCGGCGACGCAGGAGATCGTGCGCAACGTGGCCCAGGCCTCGACGGGCACCTCGGAGGTGACGAGCAACATCGTGGGCGTGGCCCGCGCGTCCGAGGATACCGGTGCGGCGGCGCAGCAGGTCCTGTCGGCGTCCGGTGAATTGTCCCGCCAGTCCGAGCACCTGACGGCCGAGGTGGCGCGCTTCCTCAACACCGTCCGCGCGGCTTGATTTCATCCGCGTCCCTGCCCGACAAGCGTCC
>Ga0182229_1000424_pt1 | contig 10922 bp, 9 predicted proteins | sample G6R1MG_32_FD_129663 | JGI IMG/M metagenome (GOLD analysis project Ga0182229, IMG submission 129663) | Miscanthus phyllosphere microbial communities from Michigan, USA - G6R4_MAIN_07NOV2016_LD1 MG | ecosystem: Host-associated > Plants > Phyllosphere > Phylloplane/Leaf | place: USA: Michigan...
CAGCAGCTCGGCCTCGTCGGTGATGAACATGCGCCGCACGTGCAGGCGCACCTTGGAGCGGCGGTCGTCCTCCACCGCCATGAACGGCTTCATGCCGGGCACGAACAGGAGGCCGGTGAACTCCAGCGCGCCCTCCGCCCGCCAGTGCAGGGTCGCCCAGGGCTCGTCGAAGTTGTGGCCGACGGTGCGGTAGAACTCCTTGTACTGATCCTCGGTGATCTCGGACTTGGGCTTGCGCCAGAGCGCCGTGCCCTTGTTGGCCGGCTCGTCGTTGCCCTCCGCGTCGCGGATGGCGATCGGCACGGCGATGTTGTCGGCCCATTTGCGCACGACGTGGTCGAGCCGGTAGCTTTCGAGGTATTCCTGCGCGTCCTCCTTGAGGTGGAGCACGATCGTCGTGCCGGCCTCCTCGCGCTCGGCAGGCTCCAGGGTGTACCCCCCGCGCCCGTCGGACTCCCAGGCGAAGGCCGCGTCGGTACCGGCCCGGCGCGAGGTGACGCGCACGCGGTCGGCCACCATGAAGGCCGAGTAGAAGCCGACGCCGAACTGGCCGATCAGGCTCGGACGGTCCCCATTCTCCTCACCCGGCTTGGCCTCGCCCAGCGATTGCGAGAAGGCGCGGGTGCCCGAGCGCGCGATGGTGCCGAGGTTCTGGACGAGATCGTCCTTGGCCATGCCGATGCCGGTGTCGCTGATCGTCAGCGTGCGGGCGTCCTTGTCGGGGGCGATGCGGATCTTGGCGTCGGCCGGCAGGGCCAGGGCCTCGTTGGTCAGGGCCTCGAAGCGGCGCCGGTCGGTGGCGTCGGCAGCATTCGCCACCAGTTCGCGCAAGAAAATCTCGCGGTCGGAGTAGAGCGCGTGGACCACGAGATCCAACAGGCGCCCGACCTCCGCCCCGAATTCGTGCCGTTCCACGGTCTCGCTCACTCGTCGCCTCCCTGATTGTCGCAACCGGGGGCGATATGCCGTCGCCGCTCCCAGTTTTCAATCGGGACGGGCGCCGGCCCTCAGGCCTTCGGCGGCGTCGGCGATGGCCTCTCCATGGACGTGGTGCAGCATGTGCCCGGCCCCCCTCACCCAGTCGAAGCGCGCGCCGGGGATCATCCGCGCGGCGAGCCGGCCCTGGGTCAGGGGATTGACGACGAGATCGGCCGAGCCAGCCATGATGTGCACCGGCACCCGGCAGAACGGGTAGCCGGTCATGTTTCGGCCGAGCCCCGCGATCAGCCCGAGGGCGTCCTCGCCCTCGGCCACCATCTGCTCGGGCCGCCCCGCCAGCCCGAAGGGAAACGCGCCCGCGAAGGCCTCGGGCATGGTCTGGGGCAGGAACATCGCGTTCCAGAGCAGCGGCAGCAGGGTCGGGTCGGAGAGGCGACCGAGCCAGCCCGAGAGCGTCCCCCCGCCAAGCGGCAGCGCGCGGGGGCCGAACAGCATCTGCTCCACCCGCACGCCCTCGGGAAAGCACACGGGCGAGAGAGCGACCACGCCCGCGGTCTCGTCGGGGTAGTTCATGCCGTAGGCGAGGGCGACGGCGCCGCCGAAGGAATGGCCGAGGATCAGCGGCCGTTCGAGGCCGATCTCGCGCACGGCTTCGTGGATGAGTTCGGCCTGCCGCCAGACCGAGGCATCCCGGTGGCGGACGCGCTCGCTGAAGCCGTGGCCGGGCCGGTCGACGGCGATCACCCGGAAGCGGCGGGCGAGAGCGGGCACCGGCCCGAGCCACATGTCCTCGAGGGTCATCAGGGTGCCGTGCACGGCCACCAGAGGCGGGCCCTGTCCAGTCTCGGCATAAGCGATGCTGCGCCCGCCCGGCAGCCGGACCTCGCGGCGCGGGATCGCCCGCTCGGCGCCGCCCGCACCGATCCGGTGCGAGGCGGGCAGCAGGGAGGCGCCGAAGGGCGGCGCCGCCGACGGGGCGACGGTGGCGGCGGCAGGCATGGACACCCGTGACGATGCTGTGATCGGGAGGATGAGCGGGGTCGTGCCCTGCGGGTCAGCCGCGGTCGCGGCCGCGCAGCATGCCGCGGCCGAAGATCGCCGCCGTCGCGGCGAGCCCCAGGCCGACGGCACCCGCCGTGGCCAGGGGATGCAGCGAGGCCCGGGTGTAGGCGCTCGTGCGCATGACATAGCCCGGATAGGTGCCGCGCACCTCGCCGTCGCCGGTGGGCTCGTGCAGGGCGCCTTCGGGATTGCGTGGCGCCTCGGTGCGCTTCTGGAAGGCGGTGATCGCGGGGGCGAGCAGGTCGTAGGCGCCCGGCGCGAACTCCTTGAGGCCGGTCAGCACCTTGCCGCCGCCGCCGACGACGATGTCGCGGGTTGGGTGCACGGCGGCGTGCAGGATCGCGTGGGCGACCTCCTCCGGCGGGTAGATCGGCGGCGGCAGGGTAGGCTCGCGGTCCATGTAGTTGCGCGCGCGCTGGGGCAGCGGCGTGTCGATGGAGGTCGGCTTGATCAGGGTGACCGAGACCGGCGCGCCGTCCTGCATCAGCTCCATGCGCAGGGCGTCGGTGAAGCCCTTCACCGCGTGCTTGCTCGCCACGTACATGCCCTGGAACGGGAAGGCGAGGTCGGAGGCGACGCTGCCGACGTTGACGAGCGCCCCGCCGCGCTCGCGCAGATGCCCCACCGCGATGAGCGAGCCGAACACCGTGCCCCAGAGGTTGGTCTGGAGCAGGCGGGCGTGGTCCTCGTCGCTGACCTTCTCCAGGGGACCGTAGATCGTGAGCCCGGCGACGTTCACCCAGGTGTCGAAATGGCCGAACTCGGCGATGGCCCGGTCGGCCACCGCCTGGACGTCCTCGCGCCGCCCGACGTCAGCGACGACGTGGATGGCCCGGCCGCCGGCCGCCTCGATCTCGCCCGCGACCCGCGCCAGCACCTCGCCGCTGCGCGAGACCAGGACCACCTTGGCGCCGCGCTCCGCCGCCATGCGGGCGGTGGCGAGCCCGATCCCGCTCGAGGCGCCGGTGACGACGACGACCTGCTCGGTCAGGGGCTTGTGGTTCTTCATGGGCTGTCGGGTCCGAGGCTGAGGGAGGGCTCGTTCCATCAGCCTACGCACGAGGCCGGGTGCCGTTGCACGCCAGCGTCGGCTTGCGCGGTTTTCACGCAACCCTGGCGAGTAAGGCGGCGCTACTTCGCGCCGCAGCCGATGCAGATGCCGCGCATGATGTTGTCGGCCTCCTTCTCGCGCTGTGTGGTCCGATCGGCGTCCTGCTGGTTCGGCGCTCCGGCCCGGCCCGGCGGCATCACCCGGCCGACCGGGGAGGTGTTGGGCGCGTAGAAGGTCGAGGCCGGGCCGCCGCCCGTGCCGGTCTGGGTCGGCTCCTGGGCGAGGGCGGCGGCCGGCGCCGCGAGCACGAGGATCGCGGCGAGGCGCGACGGACTAACCCGAGAAAGAATGGACATCGAAACCTCCGTTTCGGAATCAACGCGGAGGAGGATCGACTGGTTCTGGTGCGGGCGGTGCGCGCCGCGTCAGCCGCCGGCCAGACCGTCGGAGAAATCGTCCGGCACGTCGCCGAAGGCACCGAGGATCGTGGCGGGCTCGTCCGTTCCGGCGGGAGGCAGCCGGAGGGCCGCCGCGCCGGCCAGGCGCCCCGCCAGCGCTTCGGCCTGGCGCAGCGCGTCGCCCTCCCCGGCGGCGGTCCGGCGCAGGCTCGGCACGAGCCGGCCGCTCACGTGCTCGAACGCCTGAACGACGAAGGCCCCGTCTGCCGCCATCCCTTGAGGGTCCCGATCCGGATCCGGGCGTTCGCGCCGGCGAGGGTGATGTAGGTCCCGCGTATCGGGCCGCCACCCAATCGGTCGGGCTTGCGGCAGCGGCCCGCGCGTGGTCCTCATCGCACCTCGTCCGGCGGCCCCTCCCCGCCCTCCACCGAAGCCGAAGCGTGCCGATGCCCGAGACCCCCGTCTATTCCTCCGCCGCCTGCGCGGCGCCCCACCATCTCGCGGCGCAGGCCGGGCAGTCGGTGCTGGCCCAAGGGGGCAACGCCATCGAGGCGATGGTGGCGATGGCCTCGACCATCGCCGTGGTCTACCCGCACATGAACGGCATCGGCGGCGACGGCTTCTGGCTGGTGCGCGAACCGGGAGGGCGCGTGCGCGGCATCGAGGCCTGCGGCCCGGCGGGATCCCTCGCCACCCGCGCGCGCTACCGGGAGAAGGAACTGGAGGCGATCCCCTCGCGGGGTCCCGACGCGATGGTGACGGTGGCGGGCACGGTCGGCGGCTGGCGCCTCGCCCTCGACCTCGCCAGGGCACTCGGCGGCACGCTGCCCCGCGACGTGCTCCTCGCCGACGCGATCCGTCACGCCCGCGAGGGCTGCGCGGTGTCCCCGTCCGAGGCGCGCTACGTGCCCAAGGAACTCGACGCGCTCCACGACCAGCCGAACTTCGCCGCGACCTATCTCGACGGCGGCAAACCCTTCGCGGCGGGCGCGCTCCGGCGCCAGCCCCAGCTCGCGGCGACCCTGGAACAGCTCGTCCACGCCGGCTTCGACGACTTCTACCGCGGCGACGTCGCCCGCGAGATCGCCGCCGACCTGGAGCGCCTCGGCGCCCCCGTGACGCGGACCGACCTCAAGGCCTACGAGCCGCGCGAGCGCGCCGCCCTGTCCTTACGTCGGCGCGACGCCACCCTCTACAACTTCCCGCCGCCCACCCAGGGGCTCGCGGCGCTCCTGATCCTCGGCATCCTCGACCGGCTCGACGTCACCCGGCCCGAGAGCACGGCGTATTACCACGGCCTGATCGAGGCCACGAAGCGCGCCTTCGCGATCCGCGACCGGGTCGTCACCGACTTCGACCGGCTGAAGGCCGACCCCGCCGCCTTCCTCACGCCCGAGCGCCTCGCCCGCGAGACGGCGGCGATCCGCATGGACCGGGCGGCCTCGCTCCCGTTCCGCGACGGCGAGGGCGACACGGTCTGGATGGGCGCGATCGACAAGGACGGGCTCGCCGTGTCCTTCATCCAGTCGGTCTACTGGGAGTACGGCTCGGGCACGGTGCTGCCGGCCACCGGCATCTGCTGGCAGAACCGCGGCATGTCGTTCTCGCTGGACCCCGCCGCCCTCAACCCCCTGGAGCCGGGGCGGCGCCCGTTCCATACCCTGATCCCGGGGCTCGCCGCCTTCGACGACGGCCGGGTGATGGCCTACGGCTCCATGGGCGGCGACGGCCAGCCGCAGTTCCAGGCCCAGATCTTCTCCCGCTACGCCGATCACGGGATGTCGGTCGCCGACGCGGTGGACGCCCCGCGCCTGCTCTACGGCCGGACCTGGGGCGCGGAATCGCTCTCGGTGAAGGTCGAGAACCGCCTCGATTCCGGCTGCCTCGCGGAGCTGCGCCGCATGGGCCACGAGATCGAGGAGGTGGGAGCCGCCTACGTCGACACCCTGGGGCATGCCGGCATGCTGGTGCGCCACCCCCGCGACGTCCGGATCGAGGCGGTGCACGATCCCCGCTCGGACGGCGGCTCCTCGGGCCTTTAGGAGGCGCGTCGTGGATCAGGGCATCGATCAGGTCGCGTACTGGAACGGCGAGGTCGGGGAGCGCTGGGCGCGTAACCGGCGCGCCCTCGACGGCCTGTTCGCGCCGCTGACCGAGGCGTTGCTCGCCCACGCCGCACCGCGTCCCGGGTCGAGGCTCCTCGACATCGGCTGCGGGGCCGGCGAGATCGCGCTGCTTGCCGCCAACCGGCTGGGCGGGCGCGGCCGGGTGGTGGCCGCCGACGTCTCCGCGCCGTTGCTCGCGGCGGCGCGCGCGCGGGTCGAGGCGGAGGCGGCGGGTGGCGCCCCCATCGACTGGATCGAGGCCGACGCCGAGACGCACCGCTTCGGCGACGCCGTGTTCGAACGCGCGCTGTCGCGCTTCGGCGTGATGTTCTTCGCCGAGACCGTGGCGGCCTTCGCCAACATCCGCCGCGCCCTGGTGCCGGGGGGCCGCCTCGATTTCCTGTGCTGGCGGGCGATCGACGAGAACCCCTGGGTCCACGTGCCCCGCGCGGCCGTGCTGCCCCTGATCCCCGATCCCGGCCCGCCGCCCGGCGACGCGCCCGGCCCGTTCCGGTTTGCCGACCGTGCGCGGCTGGAGGGCATCCTGGCGGCGGCCGGCTTCCACGACATCGCCTGCACGGCCCTCGACCGCCCCCTCGTCCTGGGCCAGTCGTCGCAGGGCTCCGCGCAGGAGGCGGCGGAGGCCGCCGCCGCGGTGGCACTCGAACTCGGCCCGGTCTCCCGCCTCCTGCGCGAGGCCGATCCCGCCCTGCGCGAGGCGGCCCGCACGGCGGTGACGCGGGCGCTCCTCCCCCATGCCGAGGCGGGCGCGATCATGCTCGACGCGGCCTGCTGGCTGGTCTCGGCCACGCGCTGACCGGCCCCCTGGCACCCGTGTTGCATCCGACCACGGATCACTCGGAGTGTATGATGTATCCAGTTTCCACCCGCACCCGCTGGGTCCAGCTCGGGCTCGGGCTTCTCGTCATGATGACGATCTCCAGCCCGCAATACGTCTGGACCCTGTTCGTGAAACCGTTCCAGGCGACCACGGGCGCCACCCTCGCGGCGGTCCAGATCACCTTCACGATCCTGATCGTGCTGCAGACCTTCTTCTCGCCGGTCCAGGGCTGGCTGATCGAGCGGTTCAGCGCCAAGGGCATGATCGCCATCGGAGCCGCACTCAGCGGCGCCGGATGGGCGGCCGCCTCGCAGGTCGAGACGCTGACGGGCCTCTACCTCACCTACGGCCTGCTCTGCGGACTCGGCACCGGCATCGTCTATGTCGGCATCATCGGCCTGATGGTGCGCTGGTTCCCCGAGCGGCGCGGCTTCGCGGCGGGCGTGGTCGCCGCCGGCTACGGCATGGGCGCCATCGCCACCACCTTCCCGATCTCCGACATGATCGCGGCCCAGGGCTTCCGCCACACGCTTCTGGTGTTCGGCACGATTCTCGGCACGGTGGGCTTCCTGGCCGCCCTCGGCCTGCGTTCGCCGCGCGCGGGCGAGACCCCCGAGATCCCCGCCGACAAGGTCGCGAGCGCCGCCAGCGACGTGGCCCCGGGGCAGATGCTGCGCACGCCGCTGTTCTGGCTGATGTTCGCGATGATGGCGATGATGTCCACCGGCGGCCTGATGGTGGTGGCGCAGTTCGCGGCCTTCGCGCGTGAGTTCGGCGTCGCCGACGCCATGGTGTTCGGCTTCGCCGCGCTCCCCTTCGCGCTCACCTTCGACCGCATCACCAACGGCCTCACCCGTCCGTTCTTCGGCTGGGTCTCGGACAACGTCGGCCGCGAGACCACCATGGCGGTGGCCTTCGCGCTGGAGGCCGGCGCCATCGTCCTGCTGCTGGTCTACCGCGAGAATCCTTACGCCTTCGCGCTCCTCTCGGGCGTGGTGTTCTTCGCCTGGGGCGAGATCTTCTCGCTGTTCCCCTCGACGCTGACCGACACCTTCGGCACCAAGCACGCCACCACCAACTACGGCTTCCTCTACATGGCGCAAGGGCTGGGCTCGCTGCTCGGCGGCCCCGTGGCGGCGCTGATCCACGATGCGGCCGGGAGCTGGGTGCCGGTGTTCTCCATCGCCATCGTCCTCGACCTCGTCACCGCCGCGCTCGCGTGGTTCGTGCTGCGACCGGCGCGGCGCGCCTATCTCGGCGTGCCCGGCCCCGCCGTCCCGCCGGGCCTGGAGGTGATGGCGGCCAGGCCCGCCTGATCCCGACCTCCGCCCGCGGCCCCGATCCGGGCCGCGCTGGTCAATCCCCCGCCGTCCGCGTAGCTGGTTGTCTCGACATCGGCGACGCGGGCGGCTTTTTCGTAATGGGCGACACCTCCGCAGAGCCGGCCCCCTCCCCCTGGCTCGCCATCGTCGGCGTCGGCGAGGACGGCCGCGCCGGCCTGTCGCCGGCAGCGGCCGCCGCGCTCGACGCGGCGGAGGCCGTCTGGGGCGGGCACCGCCATCTGGCGCTCGCCGCGCCCCTCGGGGGGCAGACCCACACCTGGCCGAGCCCGATCTCGGACGCCTATCCCGCCATCCTGGCCCGGCGCGGACGGCCCACCTGCATCCTCGCCACCGGCGACCCGTTCCACTACGGCATCGGCGCCGAGATCGCCCGATGGGTGCCGGCCCGCGAGATCCGCGCCTTTCCCCAGCCCTCCGCCTTTAGCCTCGCCGCCGCGCGCCTGGGCTGGCCGCTCGCCGAGACCGCCTGCCTGACCCTGCACGGCCGCGATCTGTTCGGGGTCGTGCCGCATCTCCAGCCGCGGGCCCGCATCCTGGCCCTGTCCTGGGACGGCAGGACGCCCGCTGCCGTAGCTCACCTCCTCGTCGAGCGCGGCTTCGCTGCCTCGCGGCTCACCGTGCTGGAGGCGATGGGCGGCCCGGACGAGCGTGTCGTGTCGGGCCTCGCCGGAACCTTCGATCCGGGGCCGGTCCACCCGCTCAACACCCTGGCCGTCGAGGTCGCGGCCTCGCCCGAGGCGCGGGTGGTTCCCCTGTGCGCGGGCCTCGAGGACGCGTGGTTCGAGAACGACGGCCAGCTCACCAAGGCCGAGATCCGCGCGGTGACGCTCTCGGCCCTGCGCCCCCGCGCGGGCCAAGTGCTCTGGGACGTCGGCGCGGGCGCGGGCTCGGTCGGGATCGAATGGGGCCTGCGGCATCCGGCGATGCGTACCCTGGCCATTGAGGCCCGCGAGGATCGGGCCGAGCGCATCGCGCGCAACGCCAAGGCCCTCGGGGTCTCGGCGCGGGTCGCGGTGGTGCGCGGCGCGGCGCCCGCCGCGCTCTCCGGCCTGGAGCCGCCCGACGCCGTGTTCGTGGGCGGCGGCGTCTCGGAACCGGGGCTGCTCGATGCCTGCCGCGCTGCGCTGCGGCCGGGCGGGCGCATGGTCGCCAACGCCGTCACCCTGGAGGGCGAGGCCGCCCTGCTCGCCGCCTTCGCCCGTCATGGAGGCGAGCTGCGACGCCTCTCCGTTGCGCGTGCCTCATCCGTGGGCAGTCTGCACGGCTGGCGGACGGCGATGCCGGTGACCCAATGGGCCTGGACCAAGCCGTGAGCGCGGCCGTGGCGGCCGGAATCGGCTTCCGCCGGGCGACGGCGCCGGACGAGATCGTCGCCCTCGTCCGCCGGGCACTCATCGAAGCCGACCTCACCCCCGACGACCTCGCCGCCATTGCGACCGCGGCGGACCGGGCCGGCGAGCCCGCGCTGCGGGACGCCGCCGCCGCCTTCGCCCTGGCCCCGACGGCGCTGGAGGCCGCCGCGCTCGCGGCGGTCGATGGGCGCGTCGTGACCCGCGCGGCCCGGATCGAGGCGATGCGCGGTGTCGGCTCGGTGGCCGAGGCCGCGGCCCTTGCCTGCGCCGGACCGGACGCGCGCCTGCTCCTGCCGCGCATCGCCAGCGCGGGGGCGACCTGCGCCCTCGCGGTCCCGGCGGGCTACGGCACGACGCGGTAGGGGGACACCCCGTTGGCCGTGACCGGCCTGCGCTACCCCCCGAACACCGAGGTCATCACCTCGCCGCCGCGGTTGATCGCGACCTCCCACAGCCCCACGCCGCCGCGGGCGATCCGCTCGAGGTCCTTGGTGGATTCGATCGGCGTGCCGTTGATCGCGACGATGACGTCGCCCTTGCGGAACCCCGCCCGGTTCGCGACCGAGCCCTCGTCCACCGCGCTCACCGCCACGCCCTCCGCGGGCAGGTCGACCTGGATCTCCTCCGACACCGCGGGCGAGGTGTTCACCAGGGTCGCGCCGACGAAGGGCGAGCGGCCGCGCATCTTGAGCACGTCGCGGGGGCGCGTCTCCGGCGCGGGGCCGAGCTTGACCGACAGCGTCTGGCGCTTGGTGCCGCGCAGGATGCCGAGACCGGTCGAGCCGCTGATCCCCTTGAGGGCGAAGCGGTAGCCGAACGCCTCCGGGTCGTCGACCGACTGCCCGTCGATGGTCAGCACCACGTCGCCGCGCTTCAAGCCGGCCTCGTCGGCGGGGCTCTTGGCCTGCAGGCTCGCCACCAGCACGCCGGTGGGCCGGTCGAGGCCGACGCTCTCGGCGATGTCGGGGGTCACGCTCTGCACCCGCGCCCCGAGCCAGGGCCGGCGCACGGTGGTGGCGCCGTTCTTGGCGGTCTCGACCACGGCGCGGATCATGCTGGCGGGGATCGCGAAGCCGATGCCGTGGCTGCCCCCGGACTGCGAGTAGATCGCGGTGTTCACGCCGACCAGCTGGCCTCGCAGATCGACCAGCGCGCCGCCGGAATTGCCCGGATTGATCGCCGCATCCGTCTGGATGAAGAACTGGTAGTCGGAGGAGCCCACCTGGGTGCGGGCGAGCGCCGAGATGATGCCCTGCGTCACGGTCTGGCCGACGCCGAACGGGTTGCCGATCGCCATCACGAAGTCGCCGACCTCGAGATGGTCCGAATCGCCGATGGGCATGGCGTGGAGGTCGGCCGGGCCCTTGATCCGGAGCATGGCGAGGTCGGTGCGGGGATCGCGCAACACGATGGTCGCCTCGAACTCGCGCCGGTCGGCGAGCGACACCTTCACCTCGTTCATGTTCTCGATGACGTGGTTGTTGGTGATGATCAGCCCCGAGGCGTCCACGATCACCCCCGAGCCGAGCGAGCGCTGCGCCCGCTCGCCCGGCATGCCGCCGGGGCCGCGGCCGGGTACGTCCTCGCCGAAGAACCTGCGCATGAACTCGTCCATGGCGCTGGAGCGGGCAGGCCGCTTCTCGACATGCGAGGCGTAGACGTTGACGACGGAGGGCGCGGCCCGCTTCACCACGGGGGCGAAGGAGAGCTGGATCTCGCCCTTCGAGAGCGGCACCGCCTTCTCGGGCGTGGCGGCCATCTGGGCGAGGGCGGACCCGGGGCCGGCGGCCAGGATCAGTGCGAGGAGGGCGGTGCGGACGGGCGGGATCGG
>Ga0182229_1000425_pt1 | contig 10910 bp, 9 predicted proteins | sample G6R1MG_32_FD_129663 | JGI IMG/M metagenome (GOLD analysis project Ga0182229, IMG submission 129663) | Miscanthus phyllosphere microbial communities from Michigan, USA - G6R4_MAIN_07NOV2016_LD1 MG | ecosystem: Host-associated > Plants > Phyllosphere > Phylloplane/Leaf | place: USA: Michigan...
AAGGCGTATTAGTGGGTCAGTAGATTTTCAGCGGCTGCATAGGCCTCTTCGTGAGCAAGCTCACTCCCACGGACACGGGGACTTTCAGTACGATCCGGGGCTATGTGGGAGCGAGCTTGCTCGCGAAGGCGTATTAGTGGGTCAGTAGATTTTCAGCGACTGCACAGGTCTCTTCGTGAGCAAGCTCACTCCCACGGAATCGGGGACTTCCAGGATGATCCGGGGCTATGTGGGAGCGAGCTTGCTCGCGAAGGCGTATTAGTGGGTCAGTAGTTTTTCAGCGGCTGCACAGGCCTCTTCGTGAGCAAGCTCACTCCCACGGATTCGTGGACTTTCAGGATGATCCGAAGCTTTGTGGGAGCGAGTTGCTCGCGAAGGCGTATTAGTGGGTCAGTAGATTTTCAGAGGCTGCACAGCCCTCTTCGTGAGCAAGCTCACTCCCACGGACTCGGGGACTTTCAGGATGATCCGGGGCTATGCGGGAGCGAGCTTGCTCGCGAAGGCGTATTAGTGGGTCAGTAGATTTTCAGCGGCTGAACAGACCTCTTCGTGAGCAAGCTCACTCCCAGGGATTCGGGGACTTTCAGGATAATCCGTGGCTATGTGGGAGCGAGCTTGCTCGCGAAGAGGCTAGTTCAATCCCTGAAAATGCCCCACAAGAGCAGGGCATCCAAGGCATAAAAAAACCCCTGCATCGCTGCAGGGGTTTTTTATTGGGTCAGGGATCAGCCCTTGAACACATCATCCACGCTGGTCAGCGGGTAGTGCTTCGGATACGGCAGGGTGGCAACGCCGCTTTCGATAGCGGCCTTGGCCACTGCATCGGCGATCAGGCCCAGCAGGCGGGTGTCCATTGGCTTCGGAATGATGTACTCACGACCGAATTCCAGTTTGATGCCGCCGTAGGCGTCGCTGACTTCCTGTGGCACAGGCAGCTTGGCCAGTTCGCGCAGGGCGTTGGCCGCGGCGATTTTCATTTCTTCGTTGATGCGCTTGGCGCGAACGTCCAGAGCACCGCGGAAGATGAACGGGAAGCCCAGTACGTTGTTGACCTGGTTCGGGTAGTCCGAACGGCCAGTGGCCATGATCACGTCACTGCGCGTGGCGTGAGCCAGTTCCGGGGAGATTTCCGGATCAGGGTTCGAGCAGGCGAACACGATCGGGTCCTTGGCCATCAGCTTGAGGTTTTCAGCGCTCAGCAGGTTAGGACCGGACAGGCCTACAAATACGTCAGCGCCATCCAGCGCGTCAGTCAGCGAGCGCTTCTCGGTAGCGTGAGCGAACGCAGCCTTGTACTGGTTAAGGTCGGTACGGCCGGAGTGGACAACGCCAGTACGGTCGACCATGAAGATGTTTTCGATCTTCGCGCCCATGCTCACCAGCAGCTTCATGCAGGAGATGGCCGCAGCGCCAGCGCCCAGGCAGACGATCTTCGCCGAATCGAGGGTCTTGCCGACGATTTCCAGCGCGTTGATCATGCCGGCCGCCGTCACGATAGCGGTGCCGTGCTGGTCATCGTGGAAAACCGGGATGTCGCACTGTTCGATCAGCGCTTTCTCGATTTCAAAGCACTCAGGCGCCTTGATGTCTTCCAGGTTGATGCCACCGAAGGTGATGGAGATACGCTTGACGGTGTCGATGAACGCCTGCGGGCTTTCGGAATCGACTTCGATATCGAAAACGTCGATACCGGCGAAGCGCTTGAACAGAACGCCTTTACCTTCCATGACCGGCTTGGAAGCCAACGGACCCAGATCGCCGAGGCCGAGAATCGCGGTGCCATCGGAAATAACTGCTACCAGGTTGCCTTTGCCGGTGTACTTGTAAGCCAGCTCGGGGTCACGGGCAATTTCACGCACGGGTTCAGCAACGCCAGGGCTGTAGGCCAGAGCCAGGTCACGAGCGGTTGCGGTCGGCTTGGTGAGTTCGACGCTCAGCTTCCCCGGACGAGGATTGGCATGGTATTCGAGCGCGGCAGTTTTCAGATCTGACATGTATTGGATTCCGCTTTTTTTACTGTGGGACAGACGGACCGCCGAGGATACGCAAGATGCATAGTCCTAACAAGACTGACCAGTCACTGCTGTCAATAGGCTCGGGCTTAGACTTTACGCTTAGAGACCTGAAACGTGAACACTCGGTCACGCTCGTCAGATCACCGGTTTGAAGGCCGCGTCTAGCGACGTGAAACGTCCAGCATTGCGGGATGGGTCAGTGGCAGCAGCCAGCGGGACTGCCCCGCTTCAAGGCCTCCGCGTCGGGAGCGATCGACGACCCAGCCACGCGCTTCGACCTGCTGCCCTTCGAGGCGCTGGAGCATCGCCGTATCGAAGGCACTCAGGTGGTCAGGCGCGACACGCAAGACCAGCGAGCCCTGCAACTCGATCCAGATACCACCGCGGTTGCGCTGCACACGCCTGACCTGACCGGACACAATCGCGAACCCGCTTTTATTCAGCCGGGTCGAGGACTGCACTGGCGAATTACGCCATACACCCAGCCGCGCCTGACGTGCCTGACGCTCCGCGCCCTGCTGGCAAGCGACCAGCCTGACATTGGGCGCAACGGCCACCAGATAGCCCAGCCCTTCGCTGAGCAACTGCGCCTCAAGGTTGGCGCCTTTACGGTCATAGACGTTGGCCAGCGTGCGACCGTAATGATCCTTGCCCTGCTGACCGATACGCAGACCAACCTTGCCGCCGCTTTCATTCACCAGCGCCTGCAAGCGCTTTTTGGCAGCCTCGGCAAACGGTTCGGCAGACCGGCCTTTCCTGCCGGTTTCAGGCGTATTGAGCCCGATCATCCGCACGCTGCGGCCATCGATCAGCTTCAAGGTGTCGCCGTCGACTACACGCTGTACCTGTGCGACCGGCAACGAGGCAGGTGCCGGGCAGAAGGCCTGCGCGCCGGACACCCAAATCGCGGGCATAAAAAAGACGCCCACAAGGAGCGCCTTTTCAAGCAGTCTGGAGATGCCCATAGGGCAGCCAGTCTTACTTCGCTTTGGTAGCGCCGAACGCACCGAAACGGGATTTGAACTTGTCGACACGGCCGCCAACGTCAAGCGTCTTCTGCTTGCCGGTGTAGAACGGGTGGCACTCGTTGCACACGTCCAGGCTCAGAGGAGCGGCCAGGGTGGAACGGGTCTTGATGACATTGCCGCAGCTGCAGGTAGCGTCAATGGCTTCGTAAACTGGATGGATATCAGCTTTCATCGGTACTTCCTCGGTCTAACGCGCCGCCACTCAACACTATTGTTGAATACCGCACGGAAATAGGCTGCGGATAGTACCAGACAATTGCAACGACGCAAGCGAACCTTCACACCGGTCGTCTGCTAAGATCGCGCCTCCGTCATCACTTATCACCACAGGGAAACACCGCGTGCCCGACGCCATCCTGCGCCTTGCCCTGCCCTCGCCGCTTCGCCGCCTGTTCGACTACCGCGCCCCAGCGGGCGTGTCGCGCAGCGCCTTGCAGCCGGGCATGCGTCTGCGAGTGCCGTTCGGACGCCGGGAAATGATCGGCATTCTGGTGGAAGTGGTCGATCACAGCGAAGTGCCCGCCGACAAGCTCAAGCCGGCAATCGCCCTGCTCGACAGCGAAGCGCCGCTGCCACCCGCGCTGTTCAAACTGTGCCTGTGGACCTCGCAGTATTACCAGCACAGCCTCGGAGACACACTGAGCTGGGCCTTGCCGGTGTTGCTGCGTCAGGGCGAACTGGCCGAAAGCCGCCAGGAACGCTTCTGGCACGTTGCACCGGGTGCCAGCGTCGACGATCCGCGCATCGCCCGCGCGCCCAAGCAGCGCGAGGCCCTGACCACCCTTGCCCAGCACCCGCACGGGGTGGCGCATCAACTGCTCAGCAAGCTGATGCTCAACAAGGACAGCCTCAACCTGTTGCTGGCCAAGGAGCTGGTGTACGTCGAGGTCCGCAGCCATGCGCCCAGCGCACGCCATGAACACTGGCTGGCCCAGCCTGAATTGCCGCTCAACACCGAACAACGCGCCGCTTACGAAGCGATCCGCGCCGGGTTCGACAGCTTTCATGCGTTCCTGCTGGCCGGCGTCACCGGCAGCGGCAAGACCGAAGTCTATCTGCAACTGATCCGCGAGACCCTCGAGGCGGGCAAGCAGGCGCTGGTGCTGATCCCGGAAATCAACCTCGGCCCGCAGACCCTGGCGCGCTTCGAGCAGCGCTTCAATGCGCGCATTGCGCTGGTCCACTCGGCGGTCAACGACCGCGAACGGCTGGATGCCTGGCTGGCGGCTCGCGATGGCGAGGCGGACATCATCATCGGCACGCGTTCGGCGCTGTTCACGCCGATGAAAAACCCCGGGCTGATCATCATCGACGAGGAACACGACGGCTCCTATAAACAGCAGGAAGGTCTGCGCTATCACGCCCGCGATCTGGCCCTGGTGCGGGCGCGTCAGGAAAACATTCCGATTGTCCTGGGCTCGGCCACGCCGTCCCTGGAAAGCCTGCACAACGCCTACACCGGCCGCTACGGCCTGCTGCGCCTGAATCAGCGCGCGGGCGGCGCACAGCAGCCGCGTTTCATGCGCCTGGACGTCAAGAGCCGACCGCTGGACAGCGGCATCTCCGGGCCCATGCAGCAGGCCATCGGTCAGACGCTCGCGGCAGGCCAGCAGGTATTGGTATTCCTCAACCGTCGCGGCTTTGCACCCACCTTGCTGTGCCACGACTGCGGGTGGATGTCCGGCTGCCAGCGCTGCGATGCACGCATGACCGTGCACCAGCGCTCGGGCGAACTGCGCTGCCATCACTGCGGGTATGTCGAGCGTGTACCGCGCCAGTGTCCGTCGTGCGGCAAGGTGGATTTGCGCCCGGTAGGCGCCGGCACCGAGCGCGCCGAAGAGCGCCTGGCGATTCTGTTTCCGGACTACCCCGTGCTGCGTGTCGACCGCGACAGCACGTCGCGCAAGGACGCCATGAACCAGCTGTTCACGACGATCCAGCGCGGCCAGCCATGCATTCTGGTCGGCACGCAAATGCTCGCCAAGGGCCATCACTTTCCCCGGGTCACGCTGGTATCGATTCTGGACGCCGACGGCGGGCTGTTTTCCGGCGACTTCCGCGCCAGCGAGCGCATGGCGCAACTGATCGTTCAGGTGGCAGGCCGTGCCGGGCGCGCCGAAGAACCTGGCAAGGTGATCATCCAGACCCACCTGGCCGACCATCCACTGCTGATTCAGCTGACCGAGCAGGGTTATTTCGCCTTTGCCGAACAGGCCTTGAGCGAGCGCCGTTCGGCGGGTCTGCCACCGTTTTCACACCTCGCACTGCTGCGCGCCGAAGCGCACAAGCCGGGACAGGCCGAGGCCTTTCTCGATCAGGCCTGCAGCGATGCGGAGCAACTGGTTACGCAGATGGCGCTGGGCGGCATTGAGCTGCTGGGCCCGGTTCCGGCACCGATGGAACGCCGCGCCGGACGTTATCGCGCGCAGTTGCTGGTGCAGTCCAGCGCCCGTGCGCCCTTGCATAAATTGCTTGCCACCTGGCTGCTCGCGCTGGAGCAAATGCCCAGCGGCCGGCAGGTCAGATGGTCGCTGGATGTGGATCCTGTGGATCTTTATTAAGTCACGCCGTTGGCAAGCAGGCTTGAGCAACGGATAATGCAGAGTTTTTCCACCCGCGCATCGAAGCGCCACCGCGCTTGCGGTCGAAGAGAGCACCATGAAAGACACGATTCGCCAGCTGATTCAACAAGCCCTGACCCGTCTCGTCACCGAGGGCGTCTTGCCAGAAGGGCTGACGCCGGCGATTCAGGTGGAAAACGCCCGCGACAAGACGCACGGCGACTTCGCCAGCAATATCGCGATGATGCTCGCCAAGCCTGCCGGCATGAAACCGCGCGACCTGGCTGAAAAGCTGATCGCCGCACTGCCGGCCGACGAGCAGGTCAGCAAGGTCGAAATTGCCGGGCCGGGCTTCCTGAACTTCTTCCAGAACACTGCCGCGCTGGCCGCACGCCTCGACGCTGCACTGGCCGACGCGCACCTGTCAGTCCGCAAGGCGGGCGCTGTACAGCGCGTGGTCGTCGATCTGTCGGCACCGAATCTGGCCAAGGAAATGCACGTTGGCCATTTGCGCTCGACCATCATTGGCGACGGCGTGGCGAACGTCCTGACGTTTCTCGGCGACACGGTCATTCGTCAGAACCACGTGGGCGACTGGGGCACCCAGTTCGGCATGCTGCTGGCCTATCTGCAGGAAAAGCCAGCGACCAGCGACGAGCTGTCCGACCTGGAAAACTTCTACCGCGCCGCCAAGCAGCGCTTTGACGAGTCCGAAGAGTTCGCCGAGCGTGCTCGTGGTCTGGTGGTCAAGCTGCAGGCCGGCGATGCCGAGTGCCTGGCGCTTTGGACGCGCTTCAAGGACATCTCGCTGTCGCACTGCCAGGAGACCTACGAGCGCCTTAACGTCAAGCTGACCCCGGCCGACGTGATGGGCGAAAGCGCCTATAACGATGACCTGGCCAATGTGGTCAACGACCTGAAAGCCACAGGCCTGCTGGTCGAGAGCAATGGCGCACAATGCGTGTTCCTCGAAGAATTCCGCACCGCCGATGACACGCCGTTGCCGGTCATCGTGCAGAAGGCCGGTGGCGGTTATCTCTACGCCACCACCGACCTGGCAGCGATCCGCTATCGCAGCAAGGTGCTCAAGGCCGACCGCGTGCTGTATTTCGTCGACCAGCGTCAGGCCCTGCACTTCCAGCAGGTGTTCGAAGTGGCGCGCCGCGCCGGTTTCGTGCATGACGGCATGCAGCTCGAACACATGGGCTTCGGCACCATGAACGGCGCCGATGGCCGCCCGTTCAAGACCCGCGACGGCGGCACGGTCAAACTCATCGACCTGCTCGATGAAGCCGAAGAACGTGCATACACGCTGGTGAAGGAAAAGAACCCGGAAGTCGCTGAAGCAGAATTGCGCAGCATTGCCAAGGCCGTGGGCATCAGTGCGGTGAAATACGCCGACCTGTCCAAGCACCGCGCCAGCGATTACAGCTTCAACTTCGATCAGATGCTCAGTTTCGAGGGCAACACCGCGCCCTACCTGCTGTACGCCTACACCCGTGTGGCGGGCGTGTTCCGCAAGCTGGGCAGCGCGTTTGACGCCAGCAAGGGCCAGATTGTCCTCGCAGCGCCGCAGGAACAGGAACTGGCCGCACGTCTGGCGCAATTCACCGAAACACTGAACAACGTCGCAGAAAAAGGCACACCGCACGTACTTTGTGCTTACCTGTATGACCTTGCGGGTCTGTTTTCGAGCTTTTACGAAAACTGCCCGATCCTTGGTGCGGAAAACCCCGATCAGCAACAGAGCCGTCTGCGTCTGGCTGCCCTGACCGGCCGCACCCTCAAGCAAGGCCTGGACCTGTTGGGTCTGGAAACTCTGGAGCGTATGTAAGTTGGCAGTTGCGAAGAAGAAACCGGCACCCAAGCGAGGCGCCAGCCGTTATCAGGCACCCGCGAAGAAGCCGATTCCAGGATGGTTGTGGCTGGCGATTGGCTTGACCGTGGGCGCATTCGTGGTCTTTTTGATGAAGCTCGAGCCCGGTGGCGATGACGTCAAGCGGGTCAAGGCGGACGCCAAGGCCGCGAAGATCGCCGAGGCGAATAAAACACCACCGAGCCCGACGGCTCCGGTCAAGCCGAAGTACGACTTCTACACATTGCTGCCGGAATCGGAAGTGATCGTGCCAAACGAAGCCGTGCCGGAGAAGACACCGCCACCTGTGGCACCGACAGCACCGGTCTCGCCGGAACAGGCAGCCAAGATCGACACGGCACGCGCCCAGGCAGCCCTCAGCGGCCTGACGCCTCCGCCAGCGCCACCGGTTGCGACCACCAAGCCGGCCGCGGTGACGACGTTCTTCCTGCAGGCGGGCTCGTTCCGCAAACAGGCTGACGCCGAGAAGGTTCGCGCGCAAATCATCCTGCTGGGCCAGACCTCTACCGTCGAGTCAGGCACTGTGAAGGATGAAACCTGGTACCGCGTACTGGTCGGCCCGTTCAGCAACCGCGAACAACTGACCACCGCCCAGAAACAACTGGCAAGCGGCGGATTTAGTAACCTGTTGTTGCAACAGCGCCAGAGCCGCTAGCTGAAACAGAGCGCGCAAAGCGCTCTGCGCTATAGGTGGGAGTGAGCTTGCTCACGAAGAGGCCGTTACAACTGCCGGAGATTTATGCCTCCGGCAGTCAGCTGCCAGTTATCCCCGCTGTTCATACTCAAGGTTGAAATACTCACCCACACCCCCATATGAGTTTGCATCAGGGCATTTTCGCCCCGCAGTGTGGAGACTCTCCCTTGACCACCATCGTTTCAGTGCGCCGCCACGGTAAAGTCGTCATGGCTGGCGACGGCCAGGTTTCTCTGGGCAACACCGTCATGAAAGGCAACGCCAAAAAGGTACGCCGCCTGTATCACGGTGAAGTGATCGCCGGCTTCGCTGGCGCGACCGCCGATGCATTCACGCTGTTCGAACGCTTCGAGGCCCAACTGGAAAAACACCAGGGGCATCTGGTTCGTGCAGCCGTCGAACTGGCCAAGGACTGGCGCACCGATCGCTCACTGAGCCGTCTTGAAGCCATGCTGGCCGTCGCCAACAAGGACGCCTCGCTGATCATCACCGGCAACGGTGACGTGGTCGAGCCCGAGGACGGCCTGATCGCCATGGGCTCCGGCGGCGCATTCGCTCAGGCCGCAGCACGCGCCCTGCTGCTCAAGACCGACCTGTCGGCCCGCGAAATTGCCGAGACTTCCCTGCATATCGCCGGCGACATCTGCGTGTTCACCAACCACAACATCACCATTGAGGAGCAGGACCTCGCTGGCTAAGCCGCTGCCGGGCCGCACACCCTGTGGCCCCACCGACTTGCCCGCAACAGAGGACCGTGAATAACCATGTCAATGACTCCCCGCGAAATCGTCCATGAACTCAATCGCCATATCATCGGCCAGGACGATGCCAAGCGCGCCGTGGCCATTGCCCTGCGCAATCGCTGGCGCCGCATGCAGTTGCCTGAAGAACTGCGTGTCGAAGTAACCCCCAAGAACATTCTGATAATCGGCCCTACCGGTGTCGGCAAGACCGAAATCGCCCGTCGTCTGGCCAAGCTCGCCAACGCACCGTTCATCAAGGTCGAAGCCACCAAATTCACCGAAGTGGGTTACGTGGGTCGTGATGTAGAGTCGATCATCCGTGATCTGGCCGATGCTGCGATCAAGCTGCTGCGCGAACAGGAAATCGTCAAGGTGCGTCACCGCGCCGAAGATGCCGCCGAAGAGCGCATTCTCGACGCCCTGCTGCCACCGGCCCGGGTCGGCTTCAACGAAGACCCGGCGCAGAGCAGCGATTCCAATACCCGTCAGCTGTTCCGCAAGCGCCTGCGCGAAGGCCAGCTGGATGACAAGGAAATTGAAATCGAGATCAACGAAGCCGTTGGTGTCGATATCTCCGCGCCGCCTGGCATGGAAGAGATGACCAATCAGTTACAGAGCCTGTTTGCCAACATGGGCAAAGGCAAGACCAAGAGCCGCAAGCTCAAGGTCAAGGAAGCGCTCAAGCTGGTACGCGAAGAAGAAGCTGGCCGTCTGGTCAATGAAGAAGAGCTGAAAGCCAAGGCACTGGAAGCGGTCGAGCAGCACGGCATCGTGTTCATCGACGAAATCGACAAGGTTGCCAAGCGCGGTAATTCGGGCGGTGTCGACGTGTCCCGTGAGGGCGTGCAGCGCGACCTGCTGCCGCTGATCGAAGGTTGCACCGTGAACACCAAACTGGGCATGGTCAAGACCGACCACATCCTGTTTATTGCGTCGGGCGCATTCCATTTGAGCAAACCGAGCGATCTGGTCCCCGAGCTGCAGGGCCGCCTGCCGATTCGCGTTGAACTCAAGGCGCTGTCGCCACAGGACTTCGAGCGTATCCTCAGCGAGCCGCATGCGTCGTTGACCGAACAGTACCGCGAGCTGCTCAAGACCGAAGGTCTGAAGATCGAGTTCAAGCCTGAAGGCATCAAGCGTCTGGCCGAGATTGCCTGGCAGGTCAACGAGAAGACCGAGAACATCGGTGCCCGCCGCCTGCATACGCTGCTTGAGCGCCTGCTTGAGGAAGTCTCGTTCAGCGCCGGAGACCTGGCCATCAACCCTGACGCAGCGCCGATCAAGATCGACGCGGAATACGTCAATAGTCACCTGGGTGATCTGGCAGAAAACGAAGACCTGTCGCGTTATATTCTCTAAGCCACACGCGGTTGGCATTTCAGGCTGCAAGAGGTTGTTCACTCTTGCAGCTTTTTGCTTCTGCCCGACGCTTAAAACCCGAGACTGCAGCCATGCCCGCTCTGCCCACTGCCATCCAGTTGCACAAGGCCTCCAAGACCCTGACGCTGAAATACGCGCCGGATGAGGAATACCATTTGCCCGCCGAATTTCTGCGGGTGCATTCCCCTTCTGCGGAAGTTCAGGGCCACGGCCGGCCGATCCTGCAATTCGGCAAACTGGGAGTCGGCCTGACCAAGGTCGAGCCTGCCGGGCAATATGCGCTTAAGCTCACCTTCGATGACGGCCATGACAGCGGCCTGTTTACCTGGGAATACCTGTACGAACTGGCCACACGCCAGGCTTCGCTGTGGGAAGACTACTTGCAGGAGCTCGAGAAAGCCGGCAAATCCCGCGACCCTTCCGAACACGTCATCAAACTGATGCTCTGACCCCGCCTTACAGGTGTCCGTAAGAACACCATCGTGCCCATGTTCCGCGTGGGTATGCCGTTCTGGACGCTCTGCGTCATCCCTGAACACGGTTGCGGCGTAGATCTGTGACGCAGAGCGTCACCCACTGCATTCCCACGCTGGAGCGTGAGGAACGATAGTCG
>Ga0182229_1000426_pt1 | contig 10861 bp, 2 predicted proteins | sample G6R1MG_32_FD_129663 | JGI IMG/M metagenome (GOLD analysis project Ga0182229, IMG submission 129663) | Miscanthus phyllosphere microbial communities from Michigan, USA - G6R4_MAIN_07NOV2016_LD1 MG | ecosystem: Host-associated > Plants > Phyllosphere > Phylloplane/Leaf | place: USA: Michigan...
ACGGTGGCGACGACTATCTCAACGGCGGCATGGAATCCGATCAGATCTTCGGCGGCGACGGCGACGACGTCATCGAGGACCCGTTCGGCGACGAGTTCATCCGGGGCGGCGAGGGCAACGACGCCATCTCCGGCGGGCCGGGGCTCGACATCCTGTTCGGGGGCGGCGGCAAGGACTTCATCACGCACTCGACGGATACGGTCGAGGTCTTCGCCGGGCGCGGCGACGACTTCGTCCTCGGCGGCAGCGCCGCCGACGCCCTGATGGGCAACGAGGGTGACGACTGGATCGAGGGTGGCGAAGGGTTCGACAGTCTCTCGGGCGAGAACTCGCAGCTGTTCTTCAACAGCATCATCATCGGCCACGACGTCCTCGACGGACAAGGCAACGACACCGATTACGACGGCGAGTCCGGCGACGACATCATGGTCCAGGGCCCCGGCATCCAGCGCAACAACGGGATGCTCGGCTTCGATTGGGTCATCCAGAAGGGCGACCCGAACGACGGGGAGATCGACCTCGGCATATCCCGCTTTCTGACCCAGCCTGCCCTGACCCTCCGTGACCGGAACGATTCCGTCGAGGCGGCCTCCGGCTGGAAGCACGACGACACGCTGATCGGGACGGAGCAACCGACAGGGGCGGTCGGCGATCCGGCGGGCGGCATCGTCGGTGGCCCTCCGACCGACAGCATGCTGCTGTCGCAGAACGTCGCCCTGATCGACGGGCTCGAAGCCCTTCTGAAGCTGACACCCGCTGCGCTTCGGGGACAGACGGTCGGCGGCGGCGCGACGCCCTTCGCCGCCCTCGCACCGGACACGACGGTGTTCGACCCACAGAACGGCGGTGACATCCTGCTCGGCGGCGCCGGCAGCGACACCTTCACCGGCAGGGCCGGCAACGACATCATCGACGGCGACCGGTGGCTCAACGTGCGGATCAGCATCCGCAACGCCGCCGGCACCGAGATCGCGACCGCCGACAGCCTCGCGGGCAAGATGTTCACGACGCCCGCCGGCCTCGCGAGCGGGAACGGGCCCCTCTATCTCGACGGGATCACCCTGAAGGAGGCCCTGATGACGAGGGCCGTCAATCCGGGCCAGCTCAACATCGTCCGCGAGATCGTCGATGCCGGCCAGGGGACCGATATCGACACGGCGGTCTTCTCCGACGTGCGGGCCAACTACACGATCACCGACCTCGGCGACGGTAGCCTTCGCGTCGACCATACCGGGTTCGTCGCCCGCGCCGTCGGACGGTTCTCGGATGGGGTGGATACGCTCCACAACATCGAGAGGCTTCAATTCGCCGACGGCACGGTCGACACCCAGCTGGTCCTCGACCAGCCGTTCCAACGGCTCAACATCGTGGCGGCGAACGGCGACGTCGGTGTCTTCACTGCCGCCTTCACCGGTTTGGACGCCACTCGCCCGGTGACGGTGCAATGGCAGGTCCTCGATGCCAACGGCGCCTGGCGCAACGTCGGCCCGGCGGATGGGGCCGTCCGCAACGCGCCTGGGGGGCCCCCGGGGGACCGCTTCGCGCCGGCCAACCCGGATGTCGAAATCCGCGTCGTCGCGAACTGGACGAGCACGCTCCCCGGGGTGACGCTGCCGCAGCAAACGCTGTCCGTCGAAACGGCCCTTGTCGGGACCGCCGGTGACGACGACCTCGTCGGCTCGACATCCTCGAACCTGATCCTGGGCCTCGCAGGCGACGACAGGATCCGGGGCGATGAGGGCAACGACGTCATCGACGGCGGCGACGGCGACGACCGGATCGACGGAGGGGACGGCGACGACGACCTCCGCGGCAACGACGGCGACGATATCCTCGTCGGCCGGTTGGGCGACAACACGCTCTCGGGCGGGACAGGCGACGACCAGCTCTCGGGAGGCCACGGAAACGATACCATCGACGGCAATGCCGGCACGGATACCGCGCTCGTCGTCGGCCCTGTCGCGGCCTATGCGTTCGAGCGCACGGGTGCCGTCATCACCGTGACTGACAACCTCGGCGCGGATGGCGACGGGCGCGATACCCTGACGGGCGTCGAATTCCTGCAGGACGGGGATGCCGACGTCTACGCCATCGGCGCGGCAGGGACGACCGGGGCCGACATCGTGGTCGGGACCGGCGCGGCGAACACGCTCGCCGGCGGTGCGGGGGACGACCTCATCTTCGCGGGCGGCGGGACCGATACGGTTACGTGGGGGCCGGGAGATGGACGCGACTTCATCGACGGTGGTGCCGGCACCGACACGATCCGGCTGAACGGCGGGGCCGCGACGGAGACGTTCCGCATCTACTCGCGCTCAGCGTGGATCGGCGTGGCGGGGAACGATGCGGCCGACCTCAACCTCAACACCGAGATCGTGGTGACGCGCAACGGCACGGGCGTCGCGAGCATCGTCGCGGAAATCGACAACGTCGAGGAGATCCGCGTCAACACCCTTCAAGTCACGTCGCCCGGCGGAGCCGCCGGGGGTGCGAGCGGCGGTGACGCCATCCAGGTGATCGGCGACTTCACCCAGACGAGCCTCAACTTCAACACCATCACCATCGACGGCACCGGGGGCGACGACACCGTCGACATCGCCGGCCTCGCCTCGGCCCACCGCATCGTGTTCCGTTCCAACGGCGGCACCGACACGATCGTGGGCGTCCTGCGCCCGCAGGACGTGATCGAACTGGCACCGGGCACGACCCGAGCCGACTACACCGAGACCCATGCCAACGGCATGACCACGCTCACCCACGGCACGCACAGCATCACCTTCGCTGGGACGGGGACGCCGGCGTTCGGCACGACGCCCGCTCCGGGCGGCGGCGGCGGTGGCGGAGGGGCCGGCACGGCGGCCGGGTTCACGCTGACCGCCACGGACCTCGCCGGCCTCAAGGGCCTCGTCACCGGACAGCTGGTCGGGGCCGACGACGATGCCGAGGGCGCGGCCGGCGTCCGCAACCTGTCGGGGGCCGGAAACAACCTCGACAACCCGGAATACGGGGCGGCGGAGCAGCCTTTCATCCGGCTGACGGAGGCGCATTACGGCGCATACGATCCGGCGACGAACAACAACGCCGTCAATCCGATCTTCGCCGGGCTCGACGCGCGCGCCATCAGCAACGTGCTTGGCACGCAGGAAGCCAACCTTCCGCACCAAGCCGACGGCGCGAACATCTTCTTCATGGCCTTCGGGCAGTATTTCGACCACGGCCTCGACTTCCTGCCGAAATCGTCTGCCAACGGCATCGTCGAGATCGGTGGCCCGGGCTCCGTCCGCAGCCCGACCAGCGACAACCCGGTCGACCTGACCCGCGGCGCGGTCGCCTCCCTCGATGCGAACGGGGTGCCGCAGCACCTCAACAAGACCTCGCCCTTCGTCGACCAGAACCAGGCCTACGGCTCGCATGAACTCGTGGGCCAGTTCCTGCGGGACAGCGACGGGCAGCAGGGCGTGGGCGCCCATCTGCTGGCGGGCGCGCCGGACCCGTCCAACCCCTCCTTCAACCTGCTGCCGACGCTGCGCGCCCTGATCCAGCACCACTGGGACGCGAACACGATCTTCCATGATCCGTCGCTCCCCGGCGGCGCGATCAGCTTCCGCGACTATTATTCGAGCTACGTCGTGGCGGGTCAGCCGGCGAAATCCCTGATCGACCCAGCGACCGGCGCCTTCGACGACGGAATCGTCAAGGCCCTGGCCGGCGACTTCATGGGCAGCGGCAACGCGCTGCTCCTGGACACCAATCCCTTCGTCAACCTCCTCGACCACTACGTGGCCGGCGACGGTCGGGCGAACGAGAACGTCTCCCTCACGGCCATGCACACGATCTGGGCGCGGAACCACAACTTCCACGTCGAGAACCTGCTGCAGGCGGGCTTCGAGGGCACGGACGAGGAGGTCTTCCAGGCCGCCAAGATGATCAACGAGGCGGAGTATCAGCGGGTCGTCTTCACCGAGTTCGCCGATCACCTCATCGGCGGGATGAAGGGCAACGGCAGCCACGGCGCCGCCGGCTACGACCCGTCCGTCGATGCCCGCATCTCGGAGGAGTTCGCTTCGGCGGTCTACCGCGTGGGCCATTCGCTGATCGGCCAGAGCCTCACCGTGATCGGCGCGGACGGACAACCCCAGCAGGTCGCGCTGGTCGATGCGTTCCTGAACCCCACGAACGCGGCCGGCGCCTTCACGGGGGCCCTGCCTCCCGGCTACGTGCCGCAGCCGGGCTATGCGCAGCTCGGGGCGAACGCCATCCTCGCCGGCGTGGCGACGCAGGCGGCCGAGGAGGTGGACTTCAACATCGTGGACGCGGTGCGCAACGATCTCGTGCGCATCAACGCCGACCTCTTCGCCTTCAACGTGGCGCGGGGACGGGATGTCGGGCTCGGCACGCTGAACCAGATCCGCGCCGACCTGAAGGCGTCGAGCGACCCCTACGTCCGGGAAGCGGTCGGCTTTGCCGGCAACCTCGACCCCTACGCGTCCTGGGCCGACTTCCAGGCCCGCAACGGGCTGAGCGATGCGGTCATCGCGCAGTTCAAGCAGGCCTACCCGGATCTCGTCCTCGCGACCGCTTCGGAGCAGGCGGCCTTCGCGGCGGCGAACCCGGACATCGTCCAGCATGACGGGCCGAACGGGGCCAAGATCGTCTCGGGCATCGACCGGATCGATCTCTGGGTCGGCGGCCTTGCCGAGACGCACATCAACGACGGCATGGTCGGCCAGACCTTCTGGGTCGTGCTGCACGAGCAGTTCGACCGCCTGCAGGAGGGCGACCGGTTCTACTACCTCGAACGCTTCGACAACTTCGACTTCTACCAGAACATCGTCGATGGCCAGAACTTCACCGACATCGTCGCGCGCAACACCGGCCTGACCGGACTGTCGGAGGACATCTTCACCGTCAGCGACGAGGACGGGCCGGCCGGCGACGGGACCGGAGTCGACCCGGGCACGGGCGACGGCGGATCCCCTGGCGACAACGACAACGACAATGAGGACAACGAAGACGACGACGACGAGACCGAGGGTGAGGGCACCGGATCCGGTTCCAACGGAGGCACGTCGGGCGGGGGCGACGACGACGACGACGAGACCGAGTCCGGCGGCGGGACCGGCAGCGGACCGACGCAAGGGGATCCACCCGGCGGAACGGTGACTCCGCCCCCAGGTTCATCCGCTCCGACCGTGATGACGGGGACGATCCAGGACGACGTGCTGGTTGGCACCTCCGGCGCCGACACCGTTCTCGGCCTCACGGGTGACGACAACATCCTCGCCGGCGACGGCGCCGATGTGGTCAGGGCCGGGGACGGCAACGATTTCGTCGATGCGGGCGAGGGCCGCGACCTCGTGTTCGGCGGCTCCGGCGACGACGACATCCTCGCCGGAGGCGGCGCGGACATGGTGTACGGCGACGCCGGGGCCGACCGGATCCTCGCGGGTGACGGCAACGACCTCGTGACGGCGGGGGCCGGGAACGACCACGTCATCGGCGGCGGGGGCGACGACCTCCTCGTCGCGGAGGTGGACGACGGCAACGACACCTACTGGGGCGACGAGGTCGGCGGCGGAACCGGCGTCGATACCCTCGACATGTCGGCCATCACGGCGAACATCACCGCCAACCTCGGTACGGGGCTGGCCGGGCGGGGCAGCGCCGCCAGCGCTCAATCCGGCTCCGATACCCTTTGGGGCATCGAGAATATCGTGACCGGGTCGGGCAACGACGACATCACCGCAAGTGACGCCGTCAACGTGATGGACGGCGGGCTCGGCGCCGACGTGTACCGCTTCCAAAGTGCGTCGGCGGCCAACGGCGACACCATCGCGAGCTTCGAGCCCGGCGACAAGGTGGACCTCAGCGCCATCGACGCAAACCAGGGCGCGGCCGGTGATCAGGCCTTCACCCTCGCGACGGGGGCAGCCTTCACCGGGGTGGGGCAACTGCTGATCACCCATGAGCAACGCGCCGACGGGGAGTACACCGTCGTGGCTGGGAACACGGCGGGCGACGCGGCGCCCGAATTCAAGTTCGGCATCAAGGGTGCCCCTGCGGCCACCGCCGCGGACTTCACGCTGTGACGGACGTCGGGCCCTTCGCGGGGCCCGACCCTTCGAACCGTCCGTAGGGGGAGCCGGACATGCGACACAAAGATCGGAAACACCTCGCCAAGGCCCGGTGCACCGAGCGGCTCACGCGCCGCCTCGCGATGCCGTTCGTGTTCCTGGGCGGGATGTCGGGCCTCATCAACGTCCTCGCCCTCACGGGCTCCTTCTACATGCTCCAGGTCTATGACCGGGCCCTGCCGAGCGGCAGCCTGCCCACGCTCATCGGCCTCTCGACCCTCGCCATCGGCCTGTACGTCATGCAGGGGATGTTCGAGGTGCTCCGGCTGCAGATCCTGGTTCGGGTCGGGGCTCAGCTCGACCGGCGCTCCGCCCCGCTGGCCCACCGCGTCGCCATCGACATGCCGCGCTTCGGCTACTCGCCCGCCGAGGCGATGGAACGTGGACGGGACGTCGACACCCTCAGGGGATTCCTCGGAAGCCCCGGTCTGGTGGCGCTCCTCGATCTGCCGTGGATGCCGATCTTCCTCGTCTTCGTCTACACGCTCCATCCCTGGCTCGGGGCGCTGACGGTCGGCGGCGCGGTGCTGCTGACCTTCATCACCATCCTGACCGAATTGTTCACGCGGCGCTGGGCCGGCGCGACCCAGGAGGCGATGGTCGTCCGCAACGGGATCGCGGATACGAATGCCCGTAACGCCGACGTCCTCAAGGCCATGGGGTTCGCGGGGCGTGCGGTGGACCGCTACCGCGCGGCCAACGACGAGCACCTCGCCCTCCAGACGCGGACGGCGGACGTCACCGGGACGTTCGGCGCGATCTCCCGCATCCTGCGCATGATCCTCCAATCGGCGGTGCTGGGGCTCGGTGCCTACCTCGTGATCGGCGGCGAACTTTCGGCCGGGGCGATCATCGCGGCGTCCATCACCTCGGCCCGCGCGCTCGCCCCCATCGACCAGACGGTGGGCAATTGGAAGGCCATCGCCACGGCCCGCCGGGCCTACACCCGCCTCAAGGAGACCCTGACGGTCCTCGCCAACACCGAGGAGCCGATGCCGCTCCCGCCCCCGCAGATGTCCCTGAGGGTCAATTCGGTGACCGTCGCGGCGCCGGGCTCCGGCCGGGTGCTGCTGTCGGACATCAACTTCGAGCTCAAGGCCGGGCAGGCGGTGGGCGTCATCGGTCCCAGCGGCGGCGGGAAGACCACCCTGGGCCGGGCGCTGACCGGCGTGTGGCCGGTCCTGCGCGGCGGCATCCGCCTCGATGGCGCCGACCTGCCCCAATGGGACGAGGAGAGCCTCGGGCGCAACATCGGCTACCTGCCCCAGGAGGTCTGCCTGATGGATGCGACGGTCGAGGAGAACATCTCGCGCCTCGCGAACGACGCCGACCCTGCCATGGTGGTCGCGGCCGCCCGCGCAGCAGGGGTCCACGAGATGATCCTGCGCATGCCGGACGGGTACCGGACCGAACTCGGACCGTTCGGGACGGCCTTGTCCGGCGGTCAGCGCCAGCGGATCGCGCTCGCCCGGGCCCTCTACGGCGACCCGTTCCTGCTCGTGCTCGACGAGCCCAATTCCAACCTCGACGGAGAGGGGGAAGCGGCCCTGGCGAAGGCGATCCTCGACGTCCGCGCCCGCGGGGGCATCGCGGTCGTCATCGCTCACCGCCCGAGCGTCCTGGCTGCCGTCGATGCCGTCGCGGTGATCCAGGATGGGAAGCTGACGGCCTTCGGGCCGAAGGAGGCCATCCTCGGGAAGCCGACGCGCGAGGTCGCAAAGGGCACCGATTCGGCCAAGGTCACCAGGGAGCGCTCCCCGGAGGAGCGGGCTACGGCATGATCATCGCAACGAAAGGCACCAAGACCGACGAGGCCGCTCAGGAGGGGGTGCAGGGACTTGCCCGCAAAGCCCCCGAAGCCAAGTCTCGCTTGCCCTATGTCCTGGGGCTCGCCGTGGCGGCGGTCGCCACCTACCTCAAATCCCTCTTCCAAGAACCGGCACGCGCCGAAGCCGAGGGCGAAGCCGCAGAGCCGCCCGGGGCGGCGTCCCTCAAGCCGGCGCTGCTGCTCGTCTCCGAGAGCCAACAGGACGAGGAGCTTCCCGATCCCGACGCGAAAGGATCCTCCGCCTTTGTCGAGGAGGCGCAAGTCACCGCCTCGGCTTTGGAATACGACGTTCAGGAGTTCGTGCGAGCGCAGTCCCTGCGGTTCGCAACGCCCGAGACGCGCCCCGATCTCGGCGACTTCAAGTCGTCGCCGATCATCCCCAGCCCGATCAACGACAACCGGGACGCGGCCCCCGCCGGCGGCGGCGGTGGTGGGGGGCGCGGACATGGCGGCGGCGGACGCGGGACACCCTCCCAAGAAGACGCCGTTCCGCGCCCGTACCCCGTCGGCGATGATGCCGCGCATTCTCCGGACGAGGCCGGAGACGGGGTGAAGCCGAACGGCTTGTCCGGTGAAGGGGGTGGGACGGCCACTGGCGGCCGGACAGAAGACGGGGACGACACGGGCGGTTCAACGCCCGCCGACCCCTCCGTGCCGGGCGACCCGCCGGGCGGACGCCGCAATCGAGCTCCGGTTTCGGCGGGAACCGTGCAACTGGCGGACACCACGAGGTGCGCCTCCCTCACGATCGCGGCCCTCGACCTCCTTCGGACCGTGTCCGACCCCGACGGCGACGCGCTGGCGATACGGGACGTCACGGCGTCGTCCGGCAGCCTGGTCCGCGATGGCGACGGGTGGCTCTTCGACGCCGACGCAGCCGGCTCCGTCACCTTCACCTACGAGGTCACGGATGGAGAGTTCGTCATCATGCAGACGGCGACCCTGAATGTCGTCGACCGTGCGTTTGAACCCAGCTCGGGCGGCGACGGGGGGAGCGCGGGCGGTACGACCGGCACGGGTGGCGACGACCTGATCCTGGGCACCCCCTTCCCGGATCGGATCGACGGGGGCGCCGGGGACGACAACATCGACGCCCGGGGCGGAGCCGACTTCGTCGATGGAGGCCCGGGAGACGACACCATCGTCGGCGGCGCCGGAGACGACACGATCCTCGGCGGGCTAGGGCACGATGTAATCTTCGCCGGCGCGGGACGGGATGTCGTGTCGGGCGGGGGCGGAAACGACCGCATCTTCGGGGAGGACGGAGACGACAGCCTCTTCGGCGACGACGGCGACGACCTGGTGGACGGGGGCTCGGGCTCCGACATCCTCGTTGGCGGGGACGGCGACGACGCGCTTCACGGCGGCGCGGGCGATGACCGTCTGGACGGCTCCCGCGGGAACGACGTGGCGTTTGCCGGCACCGGAACGGACGTGGTGCTCGGCGGTGCGGGCGACGACCGGTTGGAGGGCGGCGAGGGCGACGACCTGATCTCGGATGGAACAGGGCGGGACAGCGTGCTGGGACAGGAAGGCGACGACGTCCTGGCCGTCGCCCTGGACGGAGAGGCCGACACCTTCGACGGCGGTGAAGGCGTGGACACCCTGGATCTCACCGCCTCGACGTCGGGCGTCGCGGTCGACTTGGCGGCAGGGACTGCCGTGGGCACCGACATCGGCACGGACCGCGTGGTGTCGGTCGACATCGTGCGGGGCGGGTCCGGCGCAGACACGCTCACCGGCGATGCCGGCGCGAATGCCCTGTACGGCGGTGACGGAGGGGATCATCTCGCCGGAGGGAGCGGCGACGACTTGCTCGACGGCGGTAGCGGCCGGGACGCGATCCTCGACGGCGCCGGGCTCGATGTCGTCCACGGAGGCGAAGGGGATGACCTGATCGTCCTTGCCACGGACGGCAACGACGACCGCGTGGACGGCGGAGCGGGGTCCGACACGCTGGATCTGGGAGGCGCGACCGGGGACCTGCTCGTCGACCTCGTCCGCCAGGTCGTGTCCGGAACCGAGATCGGAGACGATCAGATCGAATCCATCGAGCGCATCGTGACCGGTGCGGGGCAGGACCACTTCGTGATCGGCGACGACGACGTCGTTCTGACCGGGGGCGGGGGAGACGATCGCTACGAGTTCGTGTCGCTCGAGGGGGAGCGGGAACCGACCCACGCGGTCCAGATCACGGACTTCTCGGTCGGGGACCATATCGACCTGCTGAAGTGGACCTTCTTCGAAGCCGAGCCCGGATCGAAGGGCGAGTCGCTGGCGGAAGCGATGGAGCGCAAGGACGGCACCGTATCCGGCATCCGGTACAAGTCCGCCCAAAGCGAAGACGGTGTCGTGACCGCCATCTCCGCCGACTTCGATCACGACGACATCTTCGAGACCACCATCGTTCTCGACGGACAGCATACCCTCCTGTTTTGCGCCGTCGCGCCCCCGGCGATACCGCCGAGTGCCGCGCCCATCGCCTAACGACCAACGGAAGGCCCGGACATGTCCACGCTGCCGACCCACCACCGAAGCCCGAAATACCTCGCGGAGATCGACCATGCCCAGGAGCCGTCCTTTTCGGTCATTCCCCGCATCGCGCTGAGCCTCGCGCTGTCGGCCGCGTTGCTCGGCGGCCTCGGGGGCTGGGCCGCGACGACGAGCCTGAATGGGGCCGTCATGGCGCCGGGGACGGTCGCCGTGGAACACCGCGCCAAGGCGGTGCAACACCGGGACGGCGGGGTCGTCGGGGCGATTCTCGTTCACGACGGGCAGGCCGTGACGGCGGAGCAGGTCCTCATCCGGATCGACGACGCGCAGACCCGCGCGGAACTCGCCATCGTGAGCGGTCAGATCATCGAGATGTCGGCAAGGAAGGCTCGGTTGCTCGCGGAGC
>Ga0182229_1000427_pt1 | contig 10846 bp, 7 predicted proteins | sample G6R1MG_32_FD_129663 | JGI IMG/M metagenome (GOLD analysis project Ga0182229, IMG submission 129663) | Miscanthus phyllosphere microbial communities from Michigan, USA - G6R4_MAIN_07NOV2016_LD1 MG | ecosystem: Host-associated > Plants > Phyllosphere > Phylloplane/Leaf | place: USA: Michigan...
CCGAACCTACCTATCAGACCGGGATGCAGCGCGGTTTTGGGTCAACAGCGTGCGGGCGTTGATAATAGTTGCCGATTTGTATCGGGCCATACGGTTTCGAAACCTATTTTTGTCTATTGCGCCGACCGCCGGACGCGACACCAACCATCCGTAATCAACTTCGTTATGTTTATCGAACCGTCCCGCCGACGCGAACCACCTCACCTCCGAACTGGCTGGATCGAAGTAATCTGTGGGTCGATGTTTTCGGGAAAGACCGAGGAACTGATCCGGCGACTGAACCGCGCCCGGATTGCCAAGTTGAGTGTTCGTATCGCCAAACCCGCTATCGACACCCGCTACGACGCTGAACACATCGTGTCACACTCGGCGCAAACCATCGAATCAGTGCCGGTGCAGAAAGCGAGCGACATTCTCGCGCTGGCGGGCGACGCCGAGGTAGTGGGTATTGACGAGGCCCAGTTTTTCGATAGCGACATCACGACTGTTTGTCAGACGCTGGCTAATCAGGGTAAGCGGGTTGTGGTGGCCGGGCTGGACATGGACTTTGCGGGGCAGCCCTTCGGTTGTATGCCACAACTGATGGCGATTGCCGAATATGTCACGAAGGTGCACGCCATTTGTGTTGTTTGTGGCGATATTGCCCAGCATTCGTACCGGCTGGTACCGTCGCAGGAGCGGGTATTACTGGGTGAAACCGATAGCTACGAAGCCCGGTGTCGCCGTTGTTTCAATCTGGGGGCCGATGCTGGTCGCCGGGAGTGGGTCTATGAACCAGAACATGTATAGGCGACTCTTCCTGCTCGGCGGGTTGTGGCTGATGCTGTCGGCTGGCGTGTATGCACAAATTGGTAGCTGGCGTTCGCATGTCAGCTATCGATCGGCACAGTCAGTGGCGCTGGCGGGGCAGTATGTCTATGCCGCTACGGTCAACGGGCTGTTTGCCTACGATAAAACGACGGGCGAAACCACAACGCTGACGCGACAGGACGGCCTGTCGGACGTGGGTGTCAGTCGCCTGTTGTACCTGCCCGATCAGGCGCGACTCCTGATTGCGTACCGAACCGGTACTATCGATTTGCTCAGCCTGACGGCGACGGGGGAGCCGGGCACCATACAAACCATTTCGACTATCGCTACGGCGGGTAATCTGCCCGACGCACGGGGGATAAACTTCATCAACCGGGTTGGCAATCTGGCGTACCTGAGCACCGACTTCGGCCTGGTCGTGCTGAATCTAAGCGCCAACGACATTCGGGACACGTACTTCAGCCGGCGAAGTAACGGATCAGCCTTACCCATCTACCAGACGACCGTCGTCGGTGATAGCCTGTACGCACTGACCGCACCTGTATCGGCGCCGGCAACATCACCACAATCCATTCAGGCGGTGCGGCTTGCGTCGGGCATTAACCTGGCTGATCCTGCCAACTGGCGCATCATCGGTAATCCGCCGGGCTCACCCGGCACGCTCGTGAGCCGGCAGGGACGCGTATCGGTCACGGTGGGTGGGCAGGGGGTTTACGATCGGTCGGGGGGACGCTGGACACTGACGCAATCGGCATCGGCTACGCTGGTTCGGCAGTTTTCGGGCACTAATACCGCCGACGCGGGAACGGTTGTTGTCACCGGGCAAACCGTTACTGCATCTACTATCGGCACAATCAATAGCCCGTTGCTTGCTGATCCGCGCGACATTGTCGTAGACGGGACTAGTCTTTGGATCGCCGACGGACAGAATGGTTTGTTGCTGGTGTCTGCCGGTGCGGTGCGTCCGATTGCGCCGGCCGGCCCCGACCGCGATACGTTCAGCACGTTATATGCTTACACCGATCGGCTCGTCGCATTGCCGAATGGACCGCAGGATGCGACGGCGCAATCGGTGAATCGATCATCGGCCAATCAATTGCAGGTGTCGGCCAATCTGTGGCAACCGCTAAGCGCACAGGGAGTTGGCCAAGGGTTTAGTGCCGCTGCTTACGTACCGGCCACGCAAACGCTTTACCTGGGTGGATTCGGAATCGGGCTCTGGCAGCAGACAGCCGATCAGCCCGTACTCGTCAACATACCGCTACCCGTCGCCGTTGGCGAATACATTACCAGCCTAGCGACTGATGCGCTAGGCAATTTGTGGATCGCGACCGGAGGCTCGTTTGCACGTACGGCTACGCTGCACGTACGAAGACCCGACGGAACGTTCACGTCATTCCCCGCCGTGACGGAGCAAAGTATTCAGCAGCTTGTCCCCGACGACGGCGGCTACATCTGGATACGGCTGTCGGTCGGTAGTGGACTGCTGGTATTTGATCCGCAAACCAACCGGTCGCGTCCGTTGACGACCGTGATCGACGGCGGTGGTTTATTGACAAATAGTGTTCGGGCGCTGGCGAAAGACAGACTGGGTGCGATCTGGGTTGGTACCGATTTAGGACCTACCGTATTCGATAACCTGAGCGACCCGTTCGTCGGGGCCATCAATGCACGGCCGCCGTATAGCAACCGAATTCGACTACTGATTAATGAGCTGATAACGGCTATCGCCGTCGATGGGGGCAACCGGAAATGGCTGTCGACCCGAACGGGGGTATACCGCGTGTCGCCCGACGGCTCACAACTGCTCGAAACCTTAACCGACGATACCAGCCCGCTACCGCTACGGTCGATTTCGGCGCTGGCCGTCGAGCCACAGTCGGGCCGCTTGTTTATTCAGACCACCAACGGCCTAATCTCTTACCAGACTACAGCGACCGATCCGGCTGATGCGCTGCGTACGCCGACCATCTTTCCCAATCCCGTCCGGCCCGACTTTACCGGCTCGGTTGGTATAACAGGGCTTACGGATAATGCGACGGTGAAGATTCTGGACGCGGGCGGACAGCTCGTTTACGAAACCCGCTCGCAGGGGGGGACGGCTGCCTGGAATTTGCTCGACTACCGGGGTCGCCCGGCGCAGACGGGCGTTTATTTGGTGGTGGTCGTGACGGCGACGGGTATGGAAGGCGTGGCTGGAAAACTGGCGGTTGTGCGGTAGGTGGGCGTTCGTTTCAACTTCCTTCTCATCGCATTAACTCAGTTGCCCCTTCTCCTCTCACTCGATCAGAAAGCACAGTTACTGACTGAAGTGCGGAAGGTGTTTGTATGGTGTAGCCCAGACCTCCAGGTCTGGTAGCTGTAAGGCTAACTCCTAACTCTTGCAGGCAGGCCGCTTTTGGCCGCTTTGCGCCCACCAGACGTAGACGTCTGGGCTACAAAAAAAGGCAGCGTCTCTATAAGACGCTGCCTTCTGTTCTTAACGTAATTGGTTTATTACCAGCCAGGGTTTTGCGTGAGCGCCCGGTTGTTGTTGATCTCGTACTGCGGAAGGCCCCACAGCAGGTACTTCTCGGTGAAGGTCGTACCGCTTTCATTGGTGAAGCCGATTGCATCGACCATCCGGTTATTGCGAACATCGTAGACCTTGCGCGTACGCTGCGTGTCGAAATACGCTTTGTTTTCGTAGGCCAGTTCGTGGTACCGCTCTTTCCAGATGGCTTCCCGGAACTGATCTTTCGTCAGGCCGGTCAGTGCCGGTAGCTTGGCCCGGCTGCGAATCGCGTTGATTTGCGCGTACGCCGTTGCCGTCGGGCCGCTGGCTTCGTTTGAAGCCTCTGCGTAAGTCAGCATTACCTCCGGCATCCGCAGCAGCGTCCAGTTCTGATCCGAGTTAACGTTCCGGTTTAGCGCGCTTTCCTTGTGGAAATACTTGTACAGCGCATGAACGCCAAACTGAACCGTCCGGGTCGTATCGGTAATTGACGGATACGATGTGAAGTAGAACTGTCGTTCCTGCGCCCGCAGATCGCCCGACTCGTAGGTGTTGTAAAACCCTTCCGTCGGAATCAGGGAGCCGTACTCATCGCCGTATACCGACACACGGGCAAAATAAGGAATGATCTGTGCGCTGATCGAATTGGTCGCGATGGCGCTCGAATACTGCGCCTGCAAGATCAACTCCCCCTGGTTCTTGTGCGCGTTGTCGTGCAGGTAGTCGTACGACGTGAAGAGCGGATACACGTTCAGGTCGATTACTTCCTTGGCTTTCGCAGCCGCCAGGGCGTAGTTCTCGGTCTTTTGCAGTGGGTAGCCGGCCATCGTCAGGTAAACGCTCGATAGCAGCGATTTGACCGCGCCGGTTGAGACCCGCCCCGTCTGATCGGTGACGGGAAGACCCGCCTGTTCTGCCTGCTTCAGGTCATTGACGATCAACGCGTACACATCCGCCTGTGGCGACCGGGTCGGATATAGCTGCGTACTCGATGCGTCGATTGGGTCGAGAATGAGCGGTACATCGCCATACAGTCGGACAAGGTGATAGTAAAAAAACGCCCGCATGAAATACGCCTGACCCAGCAGGTTTTTCTTCAGCGCTTCGTCCATCGAGATGGCCGGAATACGTTGAATGGCGAGGTTGGCGCTGCCGACAGCGTTGTAGCTGCTTTGCCAGATCGTACGGAAAGGCGGGTTAGCTGCGTCGGCGGTCTGGTTGATAAACTGACTGTTGAAAAAGCTTTGCCCCAGCGTCGTTGCGTGCCCGTTGATCAGCTCCAGCGTGACCCAGGGCCGTTCGCCGTAACCATTGTCGGCCGTAAACATGCGCAGCGATGCGTACAGACCATCGACGGCCGACTGCGCCTGACTAGCCGATGTGAAGTAACTGCTTTGGGTAAAGTTTGACCGGTTTACCTCGTCGAGGTAGTTGGTGCAACCGTAGCTGCCCAGTAACGTGCCACCCAGCAACAGGCCGTACAGTGGCTTAAAGAATCGGTTCATGAGATTATCCGTTGAGGTTGTCGGTTAGAGCGAAATGTTCAGGCCCGCCGTAAACACGCGCGATTTGGGGTAATCGAAAAATTGAATCCCCTGCGCAAAGGCATCGCCGTAGGTCGATACTTCGGGATCGTAACCGCTGTATTTAGTCAGTACAAAGAAGTTCTGCGCGGATACATAAGCCCGGAGCCGGCTCAGTTTCCACCGCTGCACCAGTTCAGACGGCAGGGTATAGCCCAGCACCAGGTTACGGCCCCGCAGGAACGAACCGTCTTCTACCTTGTACGAGTCGATTTTTGAGTCGTAATACACATACGACGGACGCGCCTGCGCGATCATCGTATTCTGATTCTCGGGTGTCCAGCCATTCAGTACGTCACCGTAGCTGTTGGCCTGACCGGTCCGGTCGAGGGCCGAGTGGTGTGTCAGGTTCAGGATGTCGTTGCCATACGAATACTGTAAGTCGAGCGTCAGGTCGAAGCCTTTCACGCGGACGGTGTTGCTGAGCGTACCGTAACCTGTTGGAATGCCTTTACCCGTAATCGCCCGGTCCTGATCGTTGATCTGTCCGTCGTTGTTCAGATCCTGGAACTTCAGATCACCGGGTCGGCGACCATAACGTGTTGCTTCATCCACTTCATTCGATCCCCAGGTACCTGTCCGAACTAGTCCGTAGAACGAACCGACCGATTCGCCCACCCGCAGGATGTTGGTGTTGTTGAGGAAGTACGGGTTCGGGAAAATGTCGTCGTTAGCATCACCCAGGGCCGTTACGCGGTTGCGCAGGAACGAGATGTTGAAGTTCGTCGACCAGCTTACCGTCTGATTGTCGATGTTGACCGTGTTCAGCGACAGTTCCAGCCCCCGGTTTTCCATGCTTCCGATGTTCTTGTAGATACTGGCGTAGCCACTCGACAGCGGTACCGGTGCTGATAGAAGCAGGTCGCGGGTTTGCTTCAGGTACACGTCGGCATCAATACCGATCCGGCCTTTCAGCATCGACATCGACACGCCCAGGTCATACTGCGCCGTTTTCTCCCACCGCAGGTTAGGGTTCGCCAGTGTGCCGATTACCGTACCCGGTGCCCGGGTGCCGCCGATAACCGATACGTTGGTCGACAGGTTGGCCTGCGATTGATACGAGTTGATTTCGGAGTTACCCGTCAGCCCATAGCTGGCCCGAATTTTCAGGTCTGAAATAACCGTGCTGCCTTTCAGGAATTCCTCCTGCGACAGACGCCAGGCGACGGCTGCCGAGGGGAAGAACGCGAATTTGTTGTTTTCCCCAAACCGGCTCGATCCGTCGAAACGCCCCGTTGCCGTCAGCAGAATTTTGTCGCGGTAGTTGTAGTTGGCCCGCGCAAAATACGAGGCCATTTGATAGGCGTTGTACGACGACGACGGCGGCAGCGGGTTGCCACTCACTCCCAGATTGTAGTACTCATAGTAGTTGTCGGGCAGACTTTCAACCCCCGAAAACCATTGCAGGTACGTATACTTCTGCAGTTCAACCCCGGCCACCACGTTCAGCGAGTTATTGGCGTTGATCTGCTTGTTGTAGGTCAGGTAATTCTGCCATTGCAAAAACTTGGTGTCGTAACTCCAGATTTCGGCGTACCCCCGGAACGGACGCGTGAGCTGTACCAGATTAGTTTCCGAGAACGGGTTGTACTGACTGGCCAGGTTGGCACCCAGCGTCGTGCGGAAGTTCAGGCCCGGCATAAGCGTGAAGTCGGCGTATGCATTGGCCCCGAAGACCTGCTTCTTGTACAGCCGCTTGTCTTCGTTACTGAGCGCCACCGGGTTGTCGCCACTTTCCATGTCGGGATAATCCTGCCGTTTGCCATACGTACCATCCGGGTAGCGAATCGGTACGATCGGTATCATCTCGATCATCATCCGGGGAATGTTGTTACCGCCAACCCCTTCATCACCCCGGCGTTCGTCGGAGTTGCTGTAGTTCAGCGTTGCGCCGACTTTCACCCACGGCTTCAGCTGACTATCCATGACGAGTCGGCCCGTGTAACGTTTCAGGTAGGTATTGCGGATGATCCCCTGATTGTCGTTGTAGTTCAGAAACAACCCGAACGTGGTTTGGTCGCCACCACCGGTAAAGCTCAGGTTGTGGTTCTGACTGATGGCGTTACGGGTGATCTCGTTCTGCCAGTCGACATCGTAGAGCGGATTCAGATTCGCGTCGAACAGCTTGCCGATCAAGGCCGTGCGCTTGATGCGTGGGTCACGGTTGGCATACCGGCCGGCAGCCCAGCCCGCCGGGTCGAATTTGGCGACGTTTTGGTAGGCCTGATCTTCCAGCGCCAAGAACTCGCGGGCGTTTAGCACGTCGCGCTTGCGGGCTAGTGTAGCCGAACTGACATACGTGTCATAGCTGATTGTGCCGCCTTTTCGGCCCCGCTTCGTCGTCACGAGAATAACCCCGTTGGCACCCCGTGTACCATAAATCGCCGTTGCCGACGCGTCTTTCAGTACATCGATATTTTCGATGTCGGCGGGGTTCAGCGCGTCGATACCAGCCGCCCAGATGATACCGTCGACAACGTAAAGCGGGTTGTTTGTCGCGTTGATCGAGCTGTAGCCCCGGATACGGATGTTAGAGTTCCCACCCGGTCGTCCCGAGTTGATGGCCACGTTCACCCCGGCAATACGGCCCTGCAACGACTGTTCGATGTTGATCGCCGGCCGGTCGAGTAATTCTGCGCTCTTGACACTACCTACCGAGCCCGTCAGGTCCGATCGTTTCTGGGTACCATACCCAACGACGACGACTTCGTTCAGTGCTTTGCTGTCGGAGACCAGTTTGACATCGATACGCGACCGACCACCCGCCGGAATTTCCTGCGACAGATACCCGATGTACGAGATAACCAACGTTTCATTGCCCGTTGGCAGTGAAAGCGAGTACGAGCCGTTGGCATCGGTGGTCGTACCATTCGTTGTTCCTTTGATAACGACACTGGCACCCGGCAGACCCGAGCCCGTTTCGTCGGTAATTTGGCCGGTAACGGTGACGGCTACACGTTCGACAGGGCCGCTGTCTGTGCGTAGCGTCGGTGCACCAATCGTCGTTGTTGAGGAAGGCGTTCGTCCGGCGGGCAGCTCCCGCGGACCAGCAAGCGTCGTACCGGCCAACGCCCAGGCTGCCCAGATGTGGGCTACCGATACGCCTACGGCACCCGACAAAATGCCGGGCTTCCAATAGTTATTTTTCATAAAATTGAGGATAAGTAATTCTACGCGAGCCCAGTAAGGCAATACGATTCCGGCATCTTCAAGGAGATGAATTTTGGCTATCCGGAAAAGCGAAGGGGAACAAAAAGCGGTGGTCAGGCCAACGCTACGCAATGGGCCAGAGCGGCCGGTAGATTTAGCTATTCATGGCAATAAAAATCTTAACGTTGAGTGAGACAGGCAATCGCTGCCCGCAACCATATAAAGTCAATAGAGTGTAAAGATATAACCGTATAATTTGAAAATTTTTAATAAATGTTAGTGTTGCACTATAAATCAATGGATTATAATTATAACTTTTTAATACGGATTGGAGAGACTGTGACGAGCCGGGCGACGTGCGTTATCGAAGCGGCCAAAATCGATTCGTCAGTACCAGTGGCTAACTGACCGTCAGATTTGACCCGTAGCCCCCTTTTTGCTACTTTTGACACGGTATTGTCGGCAACTGTGTATCGCAGCAAACAGCGAGACAGAAGGCGAGTCAATTCCGTTCTGAACCGAAACGAACAAACTCATTATGAGAGAAATACAGTTCCGTGAAGCCCTGCGCGAGGCTATGTCGGAAGAAATGCGCCGGGACGCCAGCGTGTACCTGATGGGCGAAGAAGTCGCTGAATATAACGGTGCCTACAAGGTTAGCCAGGGAATGCTCGATGAGTTCGGCGCGGAGCGGGTAATCGACACCCCCATCGCTGAGCTGGGTTTTGCCGGTATTGGCGTTGGCTCGGCCATCAACGGTCTGCGGCCCATTATTGAGTTCATGACGTTCAACTTTTCGCTCGTTGCCATCGATCAGGTGATCAATTCAGCGGCTAAAATCATGTCGATGTCGGGCGGGCAGTATACGTGTCCAATCGTGTTCCGTGGTCCTACGGGTAACGCCGGGATGCTGTCGAGCCAGCACTCGCAGAACTTTGAGAACTGGTTTGCCAATACGCCCGGCCTGAAAGTTGTCGTACCGTCGAACCCATACGATGCGAAAGGCCTGTTGAAAAGCTGTATCCGCGATAACGACCCCGTCATTTTCATGGAGTCGGAGTTGATGTACGGCGACAAAGGGCAGGTGCCAGAAGAAGAGTACCTCATTCCGATCGGGCAGGCTAACATCGTCCGGGAAGGTAACGACGTAACGATCGTGTCGTTTGGTAAAATCATGAAAGTGGCCCTTGCCGCTGCCGACGAACTGGCGAAGAATGGCGTATCGGCCGAGGTAATTGACCTTCGTTCGGTTCGCCCAATCGACTACCCAACGGTGATCAACTCAGTAAAGAAAACCAACCGTTGCGTTGTCGTTGAAGAAGCGTGGCCATTAGCGGCTATTTCGTCGGAACTGGCGTATAACATTCAGCGCAATGCCTTCGACTACCTGGACGCTCCGGTTATTCGGGTCAATAGCATGGACCTGCCGCTGCCGTACGCGCCAACGCTGATCGAGGCTATTCTGCCCAGCGTGAAGCGTACGCTGGAAGCCGTAGACGCTGTCCTGTACAAAAAATAAGAGCTGCCCACCAGAAACAGGCAGGTACGAAAAAGCACCCACGAGCAATCGGGGTGCTTTTTTCATAGGCACAAAAAAACGCCGGGCGAAAGAGTTCGTCCGGCGTTTCCTGCGTAGTTGATAGTAAAACGCCCGTCGCTGCGGTTTAGTTTAGGGATTGAAAAATAGCGGCATTATTTTTCAGTTTTATTCTCGAATTCAGCTATGTTGGAAAAATCATCTGAAAAAGGACCACGAATTCGGTCGGCGGGACGCCCTTTGTATGAAGTGACGGTATCGTACACGGGTTCGCTTAATACCGTTCGGCAACGCGAACCGGTCGTGACGTTTTTTACCAACCTACGCAAAGCCGTCGACGCCGTCGTGGGCGAATTAGCCATCAACAACTGGCCGATCAAGGTAAATTATACCGCCGTGTACCGGGGGATTCGCGAACGGGGCTTTTACGCCTGTGACTACGACCTAAAGGGATTGCGGGTATTTCGCATCCGCATTATGCCGCGCGTACTGAATCCGGTATTGCCCCGATTGGGTATCGACGAAAATCCGGCGCTGTAATTCAGTGAGGGAGGTGTTTGCGAATGGCCCCGTAGACCCAGGTGCCCGCAAGCGCACTCAGCAAGGTAATGCCAACTGCAGTGTAGCCCGCACCAATCTGCGCGAAGAGCGGACCGGGGCAGGCCCCCGTTATCGCCCAGCCAAAACCGAACAGGAGGCCCCCCCAGATTTGGCCCTGACTGAACTGCTTGGGCGCAATGGTGATCGGCTCGCCCTGTAGCGTGCGGATGCCGAACCGGCGAATGAGTTGAACCGACAGCAGGCCGATGAGGATGGCCGAGCCGATAACGCCGTACATATGGAACGAGTCGAGCCGGAACATTTCCTGAATGCGAAACCAGGAGATGATTTCGGCCTTGACAAAGACGATACCGAATACGACGCCAACCAAACCAAATACCCAATTTGGCTTGGTGCGTTGCTGTGTCGGTGGTGTTTGGCTGCTGCGCTCGCTAACCATGTGGATAAGTTTGTGAATAAGTGAATAACTAGGCGTTACAAACCCGCCAGCCGCATGAGAAAGGGGAGCCCCAGGTGGGTCATGGCGAACCCACCGACCATAAAGCATACGGTCGCTACCAGCGATGGCCACTGTAGATTTGACAACCCCATGATCGCGTGGCCCGACGTACAACCGCCCGCATAGCGCGTACCGAAGCCGACCAGAAAGCCGCCGAGTACCAGAAAAATAAGCGCCTTGCCGACCGTCATCTCGGCCCAGCCGAACAAATC
>Ga0182229_1000428_pt1 | contig 10836 bp, 5 predicted proteins | sample G6R1MG_32_FD_129663 | JGI IMG/M metagenome (GOLD analysis project Ga0182229, IMG submission 129663) | Miscanthus phyllosphere microbial communities from Michigan, USA - G6R4_MAIN_07NOV2016_LD1 MG | ecosystem: Host-associated > Plants > Phyllosphere > Phylloplane/Leaf | place: USA: Michigan...
ACCGCCGAGGCGATGGTGATGAAGAGGTATTCGGTCGCCGGCTTCACGCCAAGGAACACCTCGTTGGCGATCATGAACGGGCGCAGGTAGAGGCTGCCGTCCGCCGTGTCGGGGATCCAGGTGCGGTCGATCTCCACGAGCTTGCGCTGGGCGTCGATGAACGCATCCTCGGGAAAGGGGACCATCGCCATGCGCTCGGCCGAGCGGCGGAAGCGTTGGGCGTTCGCCTCCGGCCGGAACAGGGCGGCGCCGCCATCGGCGGTGCGATAGGCCTTCAGACCCTCGAAGATCTCCTGGGCGTAGTGCAGCACCGCCGCCGCCGGATCGAGGGGAATGGGGGCCCGCGCGGTGATCCGCGCATCGTGCCAGCCGCGCCCCGCGCTGTAGCGGGCGATGGCCATGTGGTCGGTGAACACCTTGCCGAAGCCCGGATTGGCCATCAGGGCGGCACGGTCCTCGGCCGAGCGGGGGGCCGGGTTGGTCTCGATCTCGAACGTCAGGTCGCTCACGGTCAGGTCCTCTCGGTCGGACCCGCGCCTTGCCTCACGGCGGGACGGCGCGGCTCCGGACCCATGTTCCGGCGCGCTCCCCGCGTGGGACGGGCGTCCGCGGCGGCGGGGAGCGCATCCGATGCCTTATGGCGTGGTCTGCGCCGGGACGCCACTGCCCTCCGGCCGGATCGGGTCGTCGCTGAGTTGCAGGCGGCGCAGGCGGGCATAGGCGCCGCCATGCACCACGAGGTCGTCGTGCCGGCCGGTCTCGATGACCCGTCCCGCCTCCATCACCGCGATCAGCCCCGCGTCGCGCACGGTGGAGAGCCGGTGGGCGATGACGAGGACGGTGCGCCCGCGCATCAGCCGGCCCAGGGCCTCCTGCACGAGGCGCTCCGATTCGGAATCGAGGGCTGAAGTCGCCTCGTCGAGGAGGAGGATCGGCGCGTCCTTCAGGAAGGCGCGGGCCAGCGCGATGCGCTGGCGCTCGCCGCCGGAGAGCCGCCCGCCGCCGGAGCCGACGCGAAAGGCATAGCCCCCCGGCAGGGTGGAGACGAAGCCGTGCGCCGCCGCCGCCTCGGCCGCCGCCTCGATCTCGGCTTGCGAGGCGCCGGGGCGCCCGAATCCGATATTGGCGGCGATGGTGTCATCGAACAGCACGACCTCCTGCGAGACGACGGCCATCGCCGCCCTCAGGGAGGAGAGGGTGACGCTGCGCACGTCCTGCCCGTCGATCAGGACGCGGCCCGCATCGACGTCGTAGAGGCGCGGTACGAGGTTGAGCAGGCTCGACTTGCCCGAGCCCGAGCGGCCGACGAGGGCCGTCACGCCGCCCGCCGGGGCGGTGAGGTCGATGCCCTCCAGGGCCGGCGCGTCGGCGCGGTAGCGGAAGCGCACCGCCTCGAAGTGGATCTCGCCCGCGCCGACCGTGAGCGGCACCGCGCCCGGCGCCTCGCGGATCGTGGGCGCCTCGTCCATCAGGTCGAAGTAGCGCCGCAACGCCGCCGCCGCCTCCTGCAGGATGGCGTTGAGGTTGCCGAGCGCCCGCGCCGGCTGGGCGGCGAGCAGCAGGGCGGCGACGTAGCCGGTGAAATCGCCGACCGTGCGGTCGCCGTTCAGCACCCGCTGGCCCACGAGGACCAGCACCACCGCCACCGCGAGGCCGCCGCCGATTTCGAGAAGCGGGTCGAGCCGCCCGCGCGCGTTGGCGGCCTTCATCTTCAGGCGGCGGACCTCTTCGAGGGATCCCGCCGCGCGGCCCTTCAGGTAGTCCTCCATGGCGAAGGTCTTGGCGACGCGGGCGCCCTGCAGGCTCTCGGAGATCAGGCTCGCCGTGGCGCCCATCTGCTCCTGCGTCGAGGTCGAGACCTTCCTCAGCTTCTTGCCGATCTTGCCAATGGGCCCCGCGACGAAGGGCACGGTGATAGCCGCCACGAGGGTCAGGATCGGGTCCATCCAGAGGAGGGCGGCGACGAGCCCGATCAGCATGGCGATGTCGCGCAGGAGCACCGTCGAGATGCGGGTCAGCGCCTCCTTGATGAAGGCGAAATCGGTGGTGAAGCGCTGGGTGAGGGCGGCGGGGCTCTCCCGCCCGAGTTGGGCGAGGTCGGCCTCGATGAGATGGCCGTAGAGGGCGGCCTGCATGTCGGCCTCGACGCGGGTGACGACCTTGTTGGTCAGCACCGTCTGCCCGTAGAGGGCGAAGCCGCGCAGCGACGTGACGAGCACCACGATGATCGGCCCGTAGGCGATGGCCGAGGCATCCTTGCGGTCGAACGCGTCGAAGGCCGCCTTGATGAGCGCGGGATACAGCCCCGTCGAGGCGCCGACCACGGCGACCAGCACCATGACGATGGCGAGGGCCGCGCGGTGGGGGGAAAGCCATTCCCGCCACAGCCGGGCGAGCAGGGGGGCCGTGTCGCCGGGCAGGCGTGCCATGGAAAGTCCGGTTCGAACCCGTGTGGCGGCCCCGATGCGGAGTCGCGGAGGCGGTGTGCCGCCCCCGCCGCCGCGGATCAAGCCATTCCGGCCGAAAGAGGGTTCGGCGGCGCGGGACGGCATGATCGCGGGGGGCCCGGTCCCGCCTTGTGTATGTAACACTGTTACATTATTAGGCCGCGACGGCAGGGAGATCCACGGTGAGCGGAATGGTGCGTGTGGCGGCTGTGCTCGCCGTGTTCCTCTGGTCGGGGGTCTCGGCCTTCGCGGGGGACGGGCCCCTGCGCGCGGTGGCGACCTTCTCGATCCTCGGCGATCTCGTGCGGCAGGTCGGCGGACGGCACGTCGAGGTGACGACGCTGGTGGGGCCGGGTTCGGACGTGCACTCCTTCAGCCCCGCGCCGGGGGATGCGCGGACCCTCGCGCGGGCGGACATCGTGTTCATGAACGGGCTCGGCCTGGAAGGCTGGATCGAGCGGCTGATCCGCGCCTCCGGCACGAAGGCCCCCATCGTCACCGCGAGCCGGGGCGTCCCGACCATCGCGGAGGCCGATCCGCATGCCCATGCCGGCCACGGGCACGACGACATCGATCCCCATGCCTGGCAGAGTGTCGCGAACGTGAAGATCTACGTCGCCAACATCCGCGACGGGCTGGCGAAGGTCGATCCCGCCCATGCCGAAGACTATGCCGCCGCCGCGACGGCATACGCGGCCAAGCTCGACGCCCTCGACCGGGATGTCCGCGCCGCCCTGGAGCGGATCCCGCCGCAGAACCGTCGGCTCATCACCACGCATGATGCGTTCGGCTATTTCGGCTCTGCGTATGGGCTGACGATCCTGGCGCCGCAGGGGCTGTCCACCGAGAGCGAGGCGAGCCCGCGCGACGTGGCCAAGATCATCACCCAGATCCGCAAGGAGAAGGTGCCGGCGGTCTTCCTCGAAACCGTGACCGATCCGCGCCAGATGGAGCGCATCGCCCGCGAAAGCGGCGCCCGGATCGGCGGCGAGGTCTATTCAGACGCGCTCTCCCCGCCGGACGGCCCGGCGCCGACCTATCTCGCGATGATCGCTACGAACGTGAAGGCCTTCGCGACCGCGCTCGCGCCACGCTGAGGGGGCCGGGTGGGCTGACACAGCGTAAACCAATGGTTAAGAGGCCCGCCCTACCTTGAGGAGGGAGGGTGCCGGCCGAACCTCGACCGTGAGGTCTCCCGGGCCTGAAGTCATGGGAGAATGCGTGGCTTGGGGGCCTGATGGCTGGGGGCCTGACCGCTGGCGACTGTACCGGCTGGTCGGGCGGGAGGTCGCGCGCACCGCGCGCGCCGCCGCCGCGCGCGTCAGCGCGCCGCCCGCGATTCTCGCGCGTGTCCGCGTCGGCGCCCTGGTGATCGCGCCGCAGGACCTGCGCACCTCCGACGCGACCTTCGCCGACGACATCTATGCCGGGCTCTTCGTCTTCGCGGGCCGCTCGCTCGCGGCCGGCGGCGGCTCGCCCTTCGATTACGCGCCGCCCTCGCCGGAATGGGCGGACGAGCTCTACGGCTTCGGCTGGCTGCGCCACCTGCGCGCGGCGGATACGGCGCTGGCCCGCGCCAACGCCCGCAGCTTCGTCTCCGATTTCATCGCCGGCCGGGGCGATCCGGTCCTGGCGCGGCAGACGCCCGTCGCCGCGCGGCGGCTGATCTCGTTCCTGTGCCAGTCGCCCCTGGTGCTGGAAGGGGCCGATCACGGCTTCTACGACAGCTTCCTGCGGGCCATCGGCCGCAACGCGCAGCAACTGGAGCGCGACCTGCGCAAGGGCGTGATGCCGGCCGCGCGGCTGAACGCGGCGGTGGCGCTCTGCTATGCCGGCCTGTGCTGCGAGGGGATCCAGTCGATCCTGCGCCGGGCGACGCGGGTGCTCTCGCGCGAACTGGAACGGCAGATTCTGGCCGATGGCGGTCACCGCTCGCGCAATCCGCGCTTCGGCATGGAATTGCTGCTCGATCTCCTGCCCCTGCGGCAGGCCTTCCTCAGCCGCTCCGTCGAGCCGCCGGCCGCGCTGCTGCGCGCCATCGACCGGATGCTGCCGCTCCTGCGGCTGCTGCGCCACCCGGATGCCTCGCTCAGCCACTTCAACGGCATGGGCGCCACCGACGCCGACCACCTCGCGACGCTCCTCGTCTACGACGACACGTTCGGGCGGCCGATGATGCACGCGCCGAATTCCGGCTACGAGCGGATGGAGGGCGGGCGCGTCGTCCTCACCGCCGATGTCGGGGCCTGCGCGCCGCTGCCCTACACGGTGAGCGCGGGGGCGGGCTGCCTCTCCTTCGAGATGTCGAGCGGGCCTCAGCGGATCGTCGTGAATTGCGGCCTGCCGGCGAGCGGGCCGGACATGCGCCTGCTCGCGCGCTCGACGGCGGCGCATTCCACCGCGACGGTGTCCGATGCCTCCTCCTGCCGATTCGTGGTGAAGTCGGGCTGGTGGTGGGAGCGGCGCATGAGCGCCTGGATCAGCCGCCGGATGGGCCCCGTAGTGCTGCGCGGTCCGGTGGCGGTCGCCGCCGAGCGCGACGAGCAGGCGGACGGCATCGTCCTCGCCGCCCGGCACGACGGCTACATGCAGGAATTCGGGCTCGTCCACGAGCGGCGCTGGCACCTCCTGCCGGAGGAGGGGCGCCTCGAAGGGCACGATGCCTTCATGCGCCAGGGCAAGGGCACGACCTCCCGCCTGCCGGGGCGCACGCGCGGGCTCTCCGTGGCGGTGCGCTTCCACATCCATCCGGCCATCGCCGTGCGCCACGTGCCCGGCGGGATCGAACTCGCCTCCGCGCTGGGGGAGGTCTGGCTGTTCGATGCCGAGGGTGCCGAGGTGCGCATCGAGGAGAGCGTCTACTTCGCCGGCCTGAGCGGGCCCCGCCGCACGGACCAGATCGTGCTCTACCTCGCCGTCACCGACGCGGCCGAGGTCCGCTGGACCTTCGCCCGCCTCGCGGATGGCGCCCGCTGAGGGTTTCAGCGGCGGCGGAGGGTCATCCGCCGAGGCTGGCCGCGCGCGGCGGTTCCATGGTAGCGCACCGCGACATACAACCACTTCGGCCCGACTCATGACCCACGATCACGTGCGGGTGTCCCGCGCGCTCCTGTCCGTTTCCGACAAGGCCGGCCTCGTCGACTTCGCCCGCGCCCTCGACGCGCGCGGCATCGCGCTGGTCTCGACGGGCGGCACCTTCAAGGCGCTGACGGAGGCCGGCATCCCGGTCACGGAGGTGGCGGACCTGACCGGCTTCCCGGAGATGATGGACGGCCGGGTGAAGACCCTGCATCCGGCGGTCCATGGCGGCCTGCTCGCGATCCGCGACAACCCCGAGCATCAGGCGGCGCTGGCCGCGCACGGGATCGGCGCCATCGATCTCCTCGTGGTGAACCTCTACCCGTTCGAGGCGACGATCGCGGCCGACAGGCCCGAAGAGGATTGCATCGAGAACATCGACATCGGCGGCCCGGCGATGATCCGCGCGGCGGCCAAGAATCACGCCGACGTGGCGGTCGTGACCGACGTCTCGGATTACGGCACGATCCTCGACGCCCTGGAGGCCGGCGACGGCACGCTCGGCTTCGCCCTGCGCCGCAAGCTGGCGCAGAAGGCCTATGCCCGCACCGCCTCCTACGACGCGGCCATCGCCAATTGGATGGCGACGCGGTTCGAGGTGGACGAGCCGCAGCCCTTCCGCGCCTTCGGCGGCAGCCTCGCCCAGGGGCTGCGCTACGGCGAGAACCCGCACCAGAGCGCCGCCTTCTACCGCTCGCCCGGCATCCCGCGCGCGGGCGTCGCGACGGCCCGGCAGCTTCAGGGCAAGGAGCTGTCGTTCAACAATTTCAACGACACGGACGCGGCCTACGAATGCGTCGCCGAGTTCGACCCGGCCCGCACGGCGGCGGTGGCGATCATCAAGCACGCCAACCCCTGCGGCGTGGCCGAGGGCGGGAGCCTGCTCGAAGCCTACGAGCGGGCGCTCGCCTGCGATCCGGTCTCGGCCTTCGGCGGCATCGTCGCCCTGAACCGGACCCTCGACGCCGAGGCCGCGCGCAAGATCGTGGAGATCTTCACCGAGGTCATCATCGCCCCCGGGGCGAGCGAGGAGGCCATCGCGATCCTCGCGGGCAAGAAGAACCTGCGCCTGCTCCTCGCCGGCGGCCTGCCCGACCCGCGCGCGCCCGGCGTCACGGTGCGGACGCTCGCGGGCGGCCTGCTGGTTCAGGGCCGCGACGCGGTGGTGGTCGATGAGATGCCGTTCCAGGTCGTGACCAAGCGCGCGCCGACCGAGGCCGAGGCCTCCGACATGCGCTTCGCCTATCGCGTCGCCAAGCACGTGAAGTCGAATGCCATCGTCTACGTGAAGGACGGCGCGACGGTGGGCGTCGGCGCCGGGCAGATGTCGCGGGTGGATTCCTCCCGCATCGCCGCCTGGAAGGCCCGCGAGGGCGCCGACCGGCTCGGCCTCGCCGACAGCCTCGCCAAGGGCGCGGTGGTCGCCTCCGACGCGTTCTTCCCCTTCGCGGACGGCCTGCTCGCCGCCGCCGAGGCCGGCGCCACGGCGGTGATTCAGCCGGGCGGCTCCATGCGCGACAACGAGGTGATCGCCGCCGCCGACGAGGCGGGACTGGCGATGGTCTTCACCGGACACCGCCACTTCCGGCACTGAAACGAAGAACCCCTCGCGCCGCAGGGCGGGCGAGGGGTTCGATCATGGTCCGCCGATCAGGCCAGGAGATCCCGGTCCTTGGTCTCGGGGATGAAGATCAGGCCCACCACGAAGGTGAAGAGCGCGATCACGATCGGGTACCAGAGGCCGTAGTAGATATCGCCGGTCTGGGCCACCATCGCGAAGGCGGTGGCGGGCAGGAGACCGCCGAACCAGCCGTTGCCGATATGGTAGGGCAGCGACATCGAGGTGTAGCGGATCCGGGTCGGGAACAGCTCCACCAGCGCGGCGGCGATCGGGCCGTAGACCATCGTCACGTAGACCGCGAGGATGAACAGGATCCCGATCACCGCGAGCTTCTGGCTCGTGAAGATGTCGAGCGGATGCGCGGCCTTGATCACGGTCGGGTTCGCCGTGGCCGAGGGGTAGCCGGCCTCGGTGAGGGCGGCCGACACCGTCTTGGCGAAGGCCGGGTCGGCCACGGGGAAGTCCTTCCCCTTGACGGTGACGACGGTCGGCGTCCCGGCCGCCTGGTTCTCGGTGGTGTAGTTGACGGCGGACCGGGCGAGCAGCGCCTTGGCGACGTCGCACTCCTTCGTGAACTTGGCCGTGCCGACCGGGTTGAACTGGAAGGAGCAATCGGCGGTGTTGGTCTTCACCACCACCGGCACGTCCTTCTGGGCTGCGTGCAGTGCCGGGTTGGCGCTGGCGGTCAGCATGTTGAACAACGGGAAGTAGGTGAGGGCGGCGAGGAGGCAGCCGCCGAGGATGATCGGCTTGCGGCCGACCTTGTCCGAGAGCGCGCCGAACAGGAGGAACCCGCCCGTCACCGCGATCAGCGACCACGCCACCATCACGTTGGCGGTGAACTGATCGACCTTCAGGATGCTCTGTAGGAAGAACAGCGCGTAGAACTGGCCGGTGTACCAGACCACCGCCTGGCCGGCGGTGAGGCCGAGCAGCGCCAGCAGCGCCCACTTGGCGTTCTTCCACTGGCCGAAGGCCTCGGAGAGCGGCGCCTTCGAGTGGGTGCCCTCTTCCTTCATCTTCTTGAAGGCCGGACTCTCGCTCATCTGCAGGCGGATCCAGACCGAGATCGCCAGCAGCGCCACCGACACGAGGAACGGGATGCGCCAGCCCCAGACCTGGAAGGCCGTGAGCGTGGTCGTGGTGCCGTCGGCGTTCGTGACGGTGGTGGCCGGGAACGCGCTGTTCACATAGCCCTGCGTCGACAGGATGATGATCAGCGAGAGCAGCAGGCCCAGCGTCGCGGTCGCCTGGATGAACGACGTGTAGAAGCCGCGCCGGCCGGCGGGCGCGTGCTCGGCCACGTAGACCGCCGCGCCGCCGTACTCACCGCCGAGCGCCAGCCCCTGAAGCATGCGCAGGACGAGCAGCGACACGGGCGCGACCCAGCCGATCCCGTAGGCGTTCATCGTGTTGTAGGAGGGCAGCAGGCCGACCGCGAAGGTCGAGATGCCCATGATCAGGATGGTGACGAGGAACGTGTGCTTGCGGCCCACGAGGTCGCCGAGGCGTCCGAACACCAGGGCGCCGAAGGGGCGCACGATGAAGCCGGCGGCGAAGGCGAGAAGGGCGAAGATGTTGCGCGTGGCTTCCGGATAGGCCGAGAAGAACTGCGCTCCGATCACGGTCGCGAGGGAGCCGTAGAGGAAGAAGTCGTACCATTCGAAGACGGTGCCGAGCGAGGAGGCCAGGATGACCTTCTTCTCGCCCGCGGTCATCGGCTTTACGGTCTCTCCGGCCCGCGGTAACGCGGCTGCCATTGCCATCTGTCGTGCCCTCCCTCGTGGATTACGGCGCCTTTTCGGCGCGGTCTGCGTTTTTCGCAGATCACCCATGCGTTACATCAGGAGCGCGGCGAGCCCAACTGGTAAAGCGTTCGTGAACCCCAACTTTCAACACATCCGGCACGAAGCGTAATCAAGCCGTGGAACGAAAACGGGGCACGACTTGCGCCGCGCCCCGTTCCTCGTTCGGTGAAGAATTAAAACTGGTCAGTGGGCGTGGGCGCCCACGGCGCCGATGCCGGTCTCGGAGCGCACGAACTGCGCCTCGAACGCTGCCCGCTCCCGCTGGGCCCGACGGGTCCTGTCCATCAGCGACACGATCCAGATCGTCGCGAAGGCCAGGGGCATCGAGAACAGGGCCGGGTTGTCATAGGGGAACAGCGCCACCGGATGGCCGAAGGTCGTGACCCACACGGCCTTCGAGAGCACCACCATCACCACCGCCGCCGTCAGGCCCACGAGGCCGCCCGTCAGCGCACCCCAGGTCGTGGTGCCGCGCCACAGGATCGACATCGCCAGCACGGGGAAGTTGCAGCTCGCCGCCACCGAGAAGGCGAGGCCGACCATGAAGGCGACGTTCTGGTTCTCGAAGATGTAGCCGAGCACGATGGCGACGATGCCGATGCCGACCGCCGCGATCTTGGAGAGCCGCACCTCGGCCGCCTCGGTGGTGCGCCCGCGGGCGAACACCTGGGCGTAGAGGTCGTGGCTGACCGCCGAGGCGCCGGCGAGCGTCAGGCCCGCCACCACCGCGAGGATCGTCGCGAAGGCCACCGCCGAGATGAAGCCCAGGAAGTACGGGCCGCCCACCGCGTTGGCGAGGTTCACGGCGACCATGTTGGTGCCGCCGACCATGTCCTTCAGCTTGTCGAAGGTCCCGGCCGCGCCGAGCTTGAAGTAGCTCGGGTCGGACATCAGCAGGGCGATGCCGCCGAAGCCGATGATGAAGGTGAGGATGTAGAAGTAGCCGATCAGGCCGGTGGCATAGAACACCGACTTGCGGGCGGCCTGCGCGTCCGACACCGTAAAGAACCGCATGAGGATGTGCGGCAGGCCGGCGGTGCCGAACATCAGGCCGACGCCCAGCGAGATCGCCTCCACCGGGTTCGACACGAGGCCGCCCGGCGCCATGATCGCATCACCCTTCGGGTGGACGTCGACGGCCTTCTTGAACAGGATCTCGGGGTTGAACCCGTAGGAGTAGAGCACGGCGCCGGCCATGAAGGTCGCGCCGCCCAGCAGCAGGCAGGCCTTGATCACCTGCACCCAGGTGGTCGCCTTCATGCCGCCGAAGGCGACGTAGACGATCATCAGCACGCCGACGATGGCCACCGCGTAGAGATAGGGTAGGCCGAAGAGCAGCTGGATCAGCTTCCCCGCGCCGACCATCTGGGCGATCAGGTAGAACGCCACCACCACGAGGGTGCCGGTCGCCGAGATGATGCGGATCGAGGTCTGGTCGAGGCGGAAGCTCGCCACGTCGGCGAAGGTGAACTTGCCGAGGTTGCGCAGCCGCTCCGCGATCAGGAACAGCACGATCGGCCAGCCGACGAGGAAGCCCGTCGAGTAGATCAGCCCGTCGAAGCCGGAGGTGTAGACGAGGCCGGAGATGCCGAGGAACGAGGCCGCCGACATGTAATCGCCCGCGATGGCCAGCGCGTTGGTGCCGGCCGAGATGCCGCCGCCGGCCGCGTAGAAGTCGGCGGCCGACTTCGAGCCCATGGCCGCCTTGTAGGTGATGCCCAGCGTCAGCAGCACGAAGAATAGGAACATGCCGATGGCGGGCCAGTTCGTGGTCGCTTGCTGCACGGCGCCGAGATCCGGCCCGGCCGCGTAGGCCGCCGTCGCCGCCATGGTGGCGAGGGTCAGGCCGAGGAAGAGGGGAGCGTGGCGCATCAACGGGCGA
>Ga0182229_1000429_pt1 | contig 10828 bp, 5 predicted proteins | sample G6R1MG_32_FD_129663 | JGI IMG/M metagenome (GOLD analysis project Ga0182229, IMG submission 129663) | Miscanthus phyllosphere microbial communities from Michigan, USA - G6R4_MAIN_07NOV2016_LD1 MG | ecosystem: Host-associated > Plants > Phyllosphere > Phylloplane/Leaf | place: USA: Michigan...
GAACCGTCGAGGGCTTGTGGTCCGCCATCGGACGCCTCGTCGACGCCATCACCTCAGGCGAGTGCGCCTCCCGCCCCAGGCAAGTGCGCACCTTCTTTGCTGCCGCAGGATACGAACCAGATCCAACCAAAAACTCTCTATCGCAAAGACCTCTTAGTCTAAAATTCCAACGCGGTAGTTTTTCTTCGGTGATCAGCCCTTGCAATCTAATATAATTTCAGAAACGTGCTTGTCTCAATCGAGCGACAAACACATTTCAGAAACAGAGAATGACAGTAATTTCTTGTCTGTCGATTCCTTAAGAATATCGCATGGCCTGGCAGCATCGGGATGGTAGAAAATAAGATCGATTGTTGTATCTCCAAGGAAATGCGCTGCGGGTAAGGAAGCCTCGATCACCCTGGCCGTGTCGATGGTATCCTCAAAAACGTGCTTCCCGTTGATAATGATCGAGAGCCTCTGCCGTTCAAGCTTGCCTGGACTGACGAAAGGGCGGAGCGTAAGAGTGAGATGCAGGGTCCGGCCCGCGACAACGCCCTCGGTCAGCTTCTCGACAGCGAGCACCAGCCGCGAATTTTCACCCAGCATCCAACGATGGCGCGCTTCGGGGGCGACCCAGCCGTCGCGGGTATAACGCTGCGACTGCCCTGCGGTGCTGAACGTGATCGCCTCGCCGAACCTGTACAGTGAGTTGTCGGAGGGCGACAGCGAGGGCGTCGGACCTGTCGCGACGGACACATTCCCGGGCTTGGGGGAAGATGGGTCGCGAACCTCGATCGGATTTCCCCGGTTGGCGGCGATCCGTGGGTGGATCGTCCAGGTTCCGTCCGGGCCGAGCACGTCGAACACGGCCCGGTAGCTCCCCGGCGGCAGCGTCGCGGTCGGCAGGACGAGATCGGCGTCGGTAGGCATGTCGGGCTGCAACTGAGCCACCGGCAGCGAGACCCTGCTCTCGACGAGCACTTCGTCCGGGTTATTAGCCGCCACCATCCGCACGCCGAACCCGAGCCGACCGCCGGCTTCGGAGGGCCACGCGTCGATGCCGTCGTTCGCGACGCGGCACGGCACGACCGTGCTCTCGCCGACGCCGACGACGGGAATCGGCTGCCGCGGCCCCGCGGCGATGACGATGCCCTGACCTCGCTTCAGCACGTCGCTCTCGCGGCCGAGTTCTCTGAGCCGTTCGGCCGCCGCCGCGCTTCCGGGCAACGCATCCTCGCCCGGAAGCAGGCACCAGAAGAAATCGACCCGGATCAGGTCGCGGCCGAGACGCCGGGCGAGATCTTCCGCTCCGGCGCGGACGTCCGGGAAGCGCGGGCGGTAATCGTCGCCGCAGACGATACCCCCCGGCTTCAGCTTGCCGGACCAGAACTCGAGATTCCGGGCGAGGATCGGATTCACATGCACCGCATCCTCGTAGTACAGGTCGATCGGATCGGACCAATCCAGGAAGTTCGTCGGGCTGTAGCCCTGCAGCGGGCGGATGTTCGGGCAATCCGCCGTATGCCGTTTGAACTGCTCGATCCCGTAGGTGATGCCGTAGCGGGCCTCCATCGCGCGGACGCCCTCGTTCCCCTCCCAGGGGTCGATGCAGTAGACGGTGACCGAGGGATCGACGCTCTTCGCCCAGGTCCAGCTGGAACTGCCGAACAGCGATCCGACCTCGACGACCTTGCCGTTCTGCGGCACGAGGCTGGCGACGGCCTCGATCGCCTTCAACTGGTGTTCGGACACTTGGCCGGGGATGGAGGGGTTGTAGGGCATTTCGAGCTTCGTCCTTGTCAATATTACTCTTCACGCAACGCATAAAAACATCGCCATTCTGGGTGCAAGATCCAGTATGGCTTCCTTTCCACTTCAACAATCCGTTTAAATCCAAGCTCTTGCAGGCCAAAAATCAGCAAAGAGTCGCTTATTGACGTCGATGTATCGAAGCATATCGGGAATTTACCCCCAAAATATCTTGAGCTTTCTTTACCAAAATTGATTGAATATTCATCGGATCTATGAATCTTAGTAAAAATAAGTATTCCTTTTCGTGTCATCGAGGCTAAATAAGTTAGGAGGTACTGTGGATCGGACGAATGACACATAAACGCTATACAAGAAACCCAATCAAATTTCTCGTCAACCTCTCCAAGGCTACTGGCGGTATGGGTTAGCATATTATAGGATGACTGCTTGAATTCAGCATTGAGACCCGCCGCATCTCGAACATAATCGAAAGCCGGACCGTGATCCCTTGCATCGACACCAAGCGAACGCTTAAATCCCTCCTGAAGCATTCGATAACAAAAATATCCCGCATTGCAAGCAAAATCTAAATAGCTTGATTGTTCAATGGAAGGAGTATTGTCTATCATTGCAGAGATAAAATCTTCGTACATATTTGCCAGTCTCTTGTTGCAATCAAGAAAGCTGGCTGCCTGGAGATCATCTCGTTCATCCGGCCGGAGTACTCTTCTAGTCGCCCTTGTAACCAACGCAGCTCCGCTGCCAGTGACTGTTCCATCCGGAAACTCGAACGGCTGATAGCTAAATTGATTGAGTAACGCGTCGGTCAACTGGGGAACTGATTGCGGATCCCGGCACTCTATTTTCAGCATCAAGCTCTCCACTACATCAGATCGGGCTTTTGCCCGGAAAAACCATAACTAATAAGGTGCCTCGAAAATTTCATCGGTGCAGCGAATGATCCTTCATTCGTTCGCCAGTGAACCAACTAAGCAGTAGAATCTGACGATCGGATTTCGAAAGATAAACTGCATCTATCGCCAAGCATGCGCCCACGTTCGCGTTGCAGCAGGTCTTTTCTGCAAGGGCTCTGGCAGAGCGTCGAAGCTTGATTTAATCTCAACATGCTTGAATCCAACCGCAAGCAGCATATCAGTCAGAGCCTTGTCGTTCGGGGCCCACCAGTTGGTGACATCATTATTGACACGGTCATCACCAAAAAAATCGCAGATGGACCGGTTTTCGAGACCTGGGTAGTGACAACCTAGTGTCTCCAATACAAGGTAATCTCCGGTCAAACGAGAAATATGTTCTAGGGCTCCAAGTGGATCCTTGCAATGATACAATACACCTAGAAAAAAAACGACATCGAATGTGCGTCCAGGATTGTAGTCTTCAAAACGACAGACAGCTGTTTTGACTTGACTTCCTAAGGCTCGCCTAGTGGCATCGAACGCACCCCGACCAGGCAATGTTTCAAAATCAACACAATGTTTAGGTAATTCGTATGGATTCCCGATTCGTCCTGCCGATTTTTCGTCATTCATATGCTGTCTTAGCTTCGGCCAATCGGTGATCCACGCATGATAATCGAGGGCGACGACTTCAGAGGCCCCGCGTCGCTCAGCCTCAAATGAAAACCAGCCGCCGAATGCGCCAATATCCAATATTGATTTTCCAACAAGATCTGGAAGTTTAGCCCGAGACATTTCATTGTAAGTCACTTCACTCGTCTTACGGGCGCCCTCAATAAAAAGATCGCCGAGATCCACAGAATGCCATACTGGAGCCGATCCACACGACGATCGAAATTCTTGTTCAGTTAGATTGCATTTGTGATCGCGATATTTATCGAACGGTCGGAGCGCCCGAATTTTCTCTGCATAAGACAAATTTTTCCCCATTCGGTTTCAGGCTTGCACGACGCGCTCAGGCTGCGAGTCGTGATAGAAGTGGGGAGGGATTACCTCAGGCCCGATCGACTATCAACAGCAGTCCATTTGATGTGCCGATTCCCCAGCTTTCGCTCCATGATAGCACATTTTTCCGCCAACAGCAGATGATTAGCAAAGTAATGTGCTTGATGAAAATTCAACGCAAGCCGAAGCGGGTTGCAATTCCATCCTTGAACGTTATTCATTCGTTCGATTTTGTGAGCGATACCGCCTCCTAACCGAAAGGACAACTCTCGATGCGACGCAGAGACCTTTTCCTCGGCTTGTCGGTGCTCGGAATCGCAGGCCGAGGCACGGCCTTCGGGCGCCCGAACTGCTCGTTTCCGGAACGACGGAACCCCGCCCCCCTCTACCGACGTATCGCGGCGACGCCCAACGACACCTACGCCACCTACCCGCACGCAAACGGGTTCCTGTCCGACGGGCGCATCGTGATCGCCCAGCGCGGCGACAAATCCGTTCGCTACTCGGCCGTGAGCCTGGACAAGCCCGACGCCATGCACCCGCTCGCCGAGATCGCGGGAGCCCGGATGTACTACGCCGTCTCTCACGGCGGATTGATGGTCGCCCCGACGCTGTTCGGGGCGCGGGTGGTCGATCTGGCAAAAAGCGGCAAGTCCGTCCTCAGCTGGGACGACCCGGAATACACGAAAAACCGGTCAGAACTGTCCGGATCGCTGCGATACAATCAGGATGTCGATATCGCGATGGACGGATCGCGGGTGCTGTTGAGCCGGACGCTGTACGAGGACAAGAAAATCGTCTCTTCCAGCGTCGTTCAGCTCGACATCGGCTCGGGACGCACGCTGACGATCGCCGAGGACATTCAGGACCCATCGACCGGCGAGGTCGTGCCGCTCGATCACGCGCATTTCTCGCCGTTCGACCCGAACTGGATCTGCTTCTGCGATGCCCGCAACAGAGCCGTCAGGAGGATGTGGACGTGGCATCCCCAGCACGCCAATCCGGCAAGGCCGCTGGTCGATCAGTCGTCGACCACCAAACCCCTGCTGTTCACCCACGAGAGGGCCCTGTTCGACCGCCCCTCGCTGCTGTCGATCGTGTACGGGTCCAGCCCCGGCGCGCCGCGCGGCCTGTACGAGGTCCCGCTATCGGGCAAGCCGCCCCGGCTCGTCAGCGAATCGAATCTGGATCTTCATTGCAACGCCGGCCCGCACAGCGATTGGTACGTCGTCTCGCTACAGGGCACGGCCGACCGGGATCAGCAGGCGCATCTGCTCGATCTGTGCATGCGCCCAGGCGGGCAGCGCGATCCCGACTGGTTGAAGAGCGAGAAGGGATACAGTTTCTCCGATGTCGTGTTGGTAAATTCGAAGACCGGAGCTCGTAGTTTCCTGTTCCAGGGCGCTAACGCAAACAATGCGCAACCCTACGAGGTCCAGCCGGCGATTAGTCCGGATGGTCGTTGGGTCATCATAAAGGACGCGCGGCAGCACAATGTGCTCGGTCTTGAAGTTGATCAGAATATGCTTCGCGAGTTTTTAGCAGGATAATCGATTGATAGTCGGCGAGAGACTTAAGGCAATGAATGTTTATACATAGCACCATTCGGCTGCGCGTCCAAGGGATACTCGTTATCGCAAAGTATGGAGCAGGTAAATCGATCCATCATAAAGCTGGTTTGACGCAGTATCGCAGGACAATCTAAGGTTGTTTTTGTTTTGATATTGTATTTTCAGTTGTGCTCAGGAGCCGCCAATCGTTTGACAAGCGCCTCTCGAATATATGATTAGTCATACCGATAAAATTTGAGGGCCGCAGTGATCCACGTCAACATCGTAACATCCGATCGCGGCTGGATCCTAGAACGGCTCGCAAACGAGATTACGTCGCGCCTACCGTACGTTTCCTTGGGTCAAGCCGTCGATCGATCGGCGGATATCAACTATTATGTGACTTATTCTACTTGGAAAGCGCCGTCTGGAGGCCTCGACGTTGCCTTCTTCGCGCATCACGAGCCGGTGTCCGGCGCCAGCGAGCATTTCTTCACCGTGGCGCGTCACGTCGATCACTGCGTGACGATGTCGGCACCCTACGAGGCGCTGCTGCGCGAGAACGGCATCTCCGCCGTGACCACCATCTCCCCCGGCGTCGATCAGCAGCGTTTCGTGCCCAAGGTGAAGATCGGCGTGGTCGGCCGGACCTATCACACCGGCCGCAAGGGCGAGCATCTCGTCGCCACGGTGATGGACATCCCGGGGATCGAGTGGCACTTCACGGGCGACGGCTGGCCCCTGCCGGGAAAACACCTGTCCGACGACGAACTGCCCGGCTTCTACCGGGACATGGACTACATTCTCGTCAGTTCGCTCTACGAGGGCGGTCCCATGTGCGTGCTGGAGGCTCTCGCCAGCGGAACGCCCGTGATCGGCCCAGACGTCGGCTGGATCCCGGAACTGCCGCGCATCCCCTTCCAACTCGGCGACCCCGTAGACCTGCGCCGCGTCCTGCTCGACCTCGTCGCCCGTAAGATGGACCTGCGGGCGAGCGTCAGCGACCGGACGTGGGACGCATGGGCCGACGCGCACGACCGGCTGTTCACCCGCCTTGCGGGCACGTCGGCGTCCCGGCCGACGGCGACCGGCACGGCCGGTCCATCGCTGCGCGTGGGCCTTATGCTGCACGGCAACGAGGGTAACTCTCCGGGCGGTCCAACGGTGCGGGTACCGCGTCTCGCGCAGGAACTCGGCGCGCGCGGATCGGACGCCGTCCTCGGCTATGCCCGTCAGCTCGACGTCGCCGGCCGTGACATCGTCCACTGTTTCAACGTCTGGGGACCGGACAGCGCGGTCGGCGCCATCCGGCACGCCAAGTCCCTCGACGTTCCGGTGGTGTTCTCGCCGATCTTCCTCGATCTGTCGGCCCGCCGGTTGTGGGATACCGAGATCCCGCCTCTCTTCGACGGCGTGTCCGATCCCGGGGAGATCGATGCCGCGCTCGCGCGGCTGGCGCGGCGACACGCCGAGCGGGTGCGCAGGACCGGCGGCCCCCCCGAGATCCAGGCGGGGTTCTACGGAACCGTCCGGGAGATGCTGGCGCGCGCCGATCACGTGATCTTCCTGAGCGAGTTCGAGCGGTCCAGGCTGGAGGAGATCGGCGCGACCACCGAGCACGGGACGCTGGTGCGAAACCCGGTCGACACCGAGCTGTGGGAGGCGGGCGATCCCTCTCTCTTCCGCGACGCCTACGGCGTGTCGGATTACGTACTCTGCGTGGGGCGGCTCGAATCCCGCAAGAACCAGCTCATGCTGCTTCATGCGCTGCGCGGCACCGGCCTGCCGATCGTGCTGATCGGTCACCGTCCGCAGCCGAGCTATTACCAACGGCTCCTCGCCCTCGCCGGGCCGAACGTCCGGCTCATCGAGCGCCTGGACCCGAACTCGCCGATGCTGGCCTCGGCGGTCGCGGGCGCCCGGGTCTTCGTCCTGCCGAGCTGGGCCGAGGGCGCGCCGCTCTCCGCGCTCGAAGCCGGCTCCGCCGGCGTCTCGTTGGTGCTGTCCGACGCCTCCGGCGAGCGCGAGTATTTTGGGGATCGCGCCCTTTACTGCGATCCCGGCGACCCAGCCTCCATCCGCGACGCGGTCCTGACCGCCTATGGAGCGGACCGGCCGGCCTCGATCGCGGCGGAGCAGCGCGCTTACGTCAAGGGGACCTTCGGCTGGGCGAGGCATGTCGAGCAGACGCAGCGCGTCTATGCCGAGACGCTGGCCCGCCATCGCAGTCGACGCTCCGCTGAGCCGGTCGCCAAGCCAGCGACCGAGGCGCCGCCGCGCCCTACGGTGATTCTCGACATCACCACGAGTGCCGGCCGCAAGGGGCGATGGACCGGGATTTCGCGGGTCGAGATGGCCCTCGCGCAGGCGCTGCAGCAACTCGATATCGACGTCCGGTTCGTTGGCTGGAACGGAACGGACTTCGTACCCGTGCCTTCAGGACTCCTGACGCCCGAACTGTTGTCGTCCTATCTAGCAGATACCCGCGATGTTGCCGCCGCGAGCTATCCCGCGAACTCGGTTCTTGTCGTGGCCGGCAGCGCCTGGATGCAGAGCGCCGTCTATCCGAATGCGGTCGTCGTCTTCGCCCGGAACCAGCGCCTGTCATTGTGCTCGATCATCTACGACATCATTCCTTATAAATTCCCGCACTGGTTCGAACCGAAATACGCTCCCGTTTTCCTTAAGAACCTAGCCACCTTGCTTGAGTTCTCTGATATCGTCATTTCGGACTCGGAATCGACGAGGCGCGACATTCTCGAATTCGCGCACCGTCTCCCGCCGCGTCAGTTTGATATCCGAACGATGCGATGCGGCGACGAGATCCGGCTGTTTCCGGGCACGGATCACCGCCGGCTCGCCCCCGAGGGTATTGCCGCGCTCGCGCACAATGCCGGCTATGTCCTTTCGGTCGGAGCTCTGCATACGCGCAAGAACCAGGGCCTGCTGTGCGACCTCTGGAGCGCGCTCGGTACCTCCCTCGGGTCGCGTTGCCCGAAACTTGTGATCGTCGGCGGGGTGGCCTGGAATGGCCAGGATGTCGCGCGCCGGATCAAGGAGGATCGTTCTCTCGTCAACCTCGTGGTGATGCTGGACGACGTCGGCGACGACGACCTGGACGTGCTGTATCGCAACTGTCTGCTGACCGTGTACCCGTCGCTGTACGAAGGATGGGGTCTGCCGGTCGCGGAGAGCTTGCGGTACGGCAAGATCTGCCTCGCATCCGCCAGCTCGTCCATTCCGGAGATCGCCCCCCAACTGACGGATCTCATCGATCCGCGCGATTTCCCAACTTGGCTCGCCAAGCTGAAATTCTACCTCGGCAGCAGCGAAGCGCGGTATGCACGAGAAGCCATCATCTCGACAGGCTATAGGAGCACGAGCTGGGTTGAGACAGCGAGCGAACTCGTCGACCATCTGACGACACGCCGCGTGTCGGCTGCACAGCCCTACCCGATCGGGACCATCCTCGACTTGTCGAAATTCGTTACGATGGCTCAGTTCGGCGCCGGCGGATGGCTCCCTCCCGAGCGGTGGGGAGTCTGGTCGGGCGCAGAAACGGCGCACATCAGGATTTCCCTTGCGACCCATCCCCGCGGCCGACTGGTGATGGTCGCCAGGGTACAGAGCCTCGCGTCCAAATCGGTTCCTCATATCTGCGATGTCCTATGCAACGGGCAGATCATCGCAACCTGGCATCTCACGCAGGCCGGCATGCATCCCCGCACGGCGCTGATACCAGTCGCGGACGCCACCGGACCGGATCCTCTGACCATCACGTTTCGAAGCCGGGTGCGTCGGCGCCCGTCGGACCTTCAGGCATTGAGCACAGATACCCGCCTTCTCGGGATCGGCCTCGCGAGGCTGGTGCTCGCGGAGGCCGAAATAGGCGAACTGGTGCAAGCCTATCTGGAGCCGTCGGACATCGCCAACGATGTCGCGGAACCTGGGCGGTTGTACAACTTCGTCGATGACGCGAAGGCGAGGCGCTTCTTGGTTGGGAACTGGAAGCTGGTCAGCCCGAGTTGGGGTCTGCAAGAAGAGCACGACAAACTGAAGATCGGCTTCTCGGTTGTGGAACATCCGACGGAGGACCTGCTGATCGAACTAGAGGTTCGGCCTGTCGCCACCGACACTCACCCCATCACGATCAGCGTGATCCTGGCAGATGGATCCGTCATCTTGTCGGGTCGGTTTTCGTCGGACGAGGTGCTGATCATTCCCGTGACGATCCCGGCCGAACTCCGTCAGGTCGTGCAGCCGACCCTACTACAAATCATCGGGCGGGCGGCCGGAAGCCCGGTGGATCTGAAGGTCGGCGCCAACGCAACGCCGTTCAAGCTCGGCCTATTGAGCATGAAGATTACATCCCAATCGACCTGTGACGTCGTTCCGAGCTATCGCACCGGAGATGTCATCACCTTTGATACCGCCGACAAGGAGTCCCTCCACGCTGCCCCCGGTCGATCCTATCTCCAGACGGGGTGGAACCCACCGGAGAGCGGGGCCGCCTGGAGCCGTGCCAAGGTGGGATTGCTGCGTTTCGAGCTTGAGGAGGCCGAGTTGGGATCCCGGCTTCTCATCCTGCGCATAGAGGTTCTGGAGCGGAACAGCTCCCTTGGCGTTACATTTAACGGCGTTCCGCTGGAAACGCTCGGCACGCCCGATGAAGGCGGGACGAGGCGGGTGTACTGGATACCCGATCGACACCTGCGCCCCGGCGGTACCAACACGATTGCCCTCGAATCTGAAGAAACCGTCAATCTCTACGAGACGGGCACGATGCTGGAAGATCGCCGGCTCGGTGTCAGGCTGTGGTCGCTCGCGATGATCGCGCCATTTCAGCTCGGTGCCGGCCAGGCGATCGCGTTCGAGACCGATCAGGCCTGTCATGCCGCCGTTTCGGGCTGGCACCCTCGGGAGGTGGGAGGCCGCTGGACGAAGGAGACGGCCAGCATCGCGGTTCTTCTGACGGGAAGGCGCGATGAGGCGATCCGCATGGTCCTCGCGGGATGGAGCCATGACGCGACACCGAGCACCCCACTCATCGCCGAGGTCGATGCGGACGGTTGCCATCTCACGTCGTACATGATCGACGATAACGCCGTTCACGACATCGTGTTCGACATCCCCCCCCGCTCGGCGCCAGACGACGGATTGGTGATGATCACCATCAGGTTGAACCGGGCCTCTTCCCCCGCCCAGACCCATTCCAGCGGAAGCGACCCCCGTGCCCTCGGCCTGTTTATCCAGCAGTTGCGCCGGGCCAACGCCCCGGACTCCACCTCCGAAGAGTCGACGACCTTCCGCCAGTTTGCGGCCACCGACGATAGTGGCCCGGCGCAAACTGCGCATTCGGCCCCAACGGCGGTTCGGGTGCGAGCGTGACCCTTTATAGTTAGAGCGTTTTTGGTCTGTGATGAGTCGGGTGGATTGGGATCACGCGGCTCTGTCGGGCCGATTCACTGATCGCTCTTGAGAAGGAGCGAAGCATGGGACGACCCTACAGCCTGTTCCTCGACGAAACCTGGACCTCCACCAACATGGTCCGAACCTGCGGGCGTTCACCGCGCGGCGCGCGGCTGCGCTCGCCCGTGCCGCACGGCCATTGGAAGACGACGACCC
>Ga0182229_1000430_pt1 | contig 10825 bp, 10 predicted proteins | sample G6R1MG_32_FD_129663 | JGI IMG/M metagenome (GOLD analysis project Ga0182229, IMG submission 129663) | Miscanthus phyllosphere microbial communities from Michigan, USA - G6R4_MAIN_07NOV2016_LD1 MG | ecosystem: Host-associated > Plants > Phyllosphere > Phylloplane/Leaf | place: USA: Michigan...
GGAGCGCAGCAACACCGGCGGCCTCAACGAAATGGCCTGGGGCCCGGCCGAGCGGATCAAGCCGCGGGCCGGCGAGGTCGAGATCGCGGTGGAGGCCACCGGCCTCAACTTCCGCGACGTGCTCTGGGCGCTCTCGATGCTGCCCGAGGAGATCCTCGAGGACGGCTTCGCCGGTCCCCGCCTCGGCCTCGAGGTCGCGGGCCGGGTCGTCGCGGTCGGCCCCGGCGTCACCGACTTTCGCGTCGGCGAGGCCGTGGTCGCCTTCGCGCAGTCGGGCTTCGCCACCCACATCGTCGTGCCGGAAGCGGTGGTCGCCCCCATGCCGGAGGGCCTCGCGCCGGCCGCCGCCGCGACCGTGCCGGTCGCCTTCCTCACCGCCTATTACGGCCTGCTCACCTGCGCACGCCTGCGCAAGGGCGAGTGGGTGCTGGTGCACGGCGGCGCGGGCGGCGTGGGGCTGGCCGCCCTCCAGATCGCCAAGTGGCGGGGCGCGCGCGTCATCGCCACCGCCGGCTCGCGGGAGAAGCGGGCGCTGGTCAAGGCGATGGGCGCCGAGCACGTGCTCGATTCCCGCTCGCTGGCCTTCGTGGACGACGTGCGGCGCATCACCGGCAAGGGCGTGGACGTGGTGCTCAACTCGCTCTTCGGCGAGATGATGGAGCGCTCGCTCAACGTCATGGCCCCGTTCGGGCGGTTCATCGAGCTGGGCAAGCGCGACTACGTCGCCAACACCCATATCGGCCTGCGTCCGTTCCGGCGGAACCTCTCGTATTTCGGCGTCGATCTCGATCAGGTGCTCCAGCACCAGGGCGAGGACGGCGCGCGGATGTTCCGCGAGGTCATGGCCCTGTTCGCGGAAGGGGGCCTGAAGCCCCTGCCGTACCAGCCCTTCACCGCGCACGAGGTCTCGGACGCGTTCCGCCTCATGCAGCAGTCGGGACACGTCGGCAAGATCGTGGTGACGCCGCCCAAGGCCGGCAGCGTGCCCGTCAGGCAGAGCCGGCCCTTCGCGGTCTCGGACAAGGGCGTCCACCTGATCACCGGGGGGCTGGGCGGCTTCGGCATCGAGGCGGCGCGCTGGCTCGCCGACCGCGGCGCCCGGCGCATCGTGCTCGTCGGCCGCTCGGGCAAGCCCTCCGAGGACGGGCTCGCGGTGATCGAGGCGCTGCGCGAGCGCGGCGTCACCGTCGAGGCGCGGGCCTGCGACATCACCAAGCGCATGGCGGTCGACGCCCTGATCGCGGGCATCGAGAAGGGCGGGCAGACGCTCGCCGGGATCATCCACGGCGCCATGGTGCTGCAGGACGGCCTCATCGCCAACCTCGACGCCGAGGCGCTGCAGGCGGTGATCCGGCCCAAGGTGATCGGCGCCCAGCATCTCGACGCGGCCACCCGCAAGCGGTCGCTCGACTACTTCGTCCTGTTCTCCTCGGCGACGACCTTCATCGGCAATCCGGGGCAGGGGGCGTATGTCGCCGCCAACGGGTTCATGGAGGGCATGGCCCGCCAGCGGCGCCGCCTCGGCCTGCCGGCGCTCGCGGTCGCCTGGGGTGCCATCGGCGATGTCGGCGTGCTCGCCCGCAACCGCGCGGTGATGGAGACGCTCGCCGGGCGCGTGGGCGTCACGCCGATGGACGCGCGCCACTGCCTCGACCTGATGGCCGAGGCGCTGGCAGGGCAAGGTACCGGATCCGACGAGGCGGTCATCGCCATCGCCTCGATGCACTGGGGCAAGGCGCGCGAGCGCCTCGCCACGATGCGCTCGCCGAGCTACGTGGAACTCGGCTCCGACCATCAGGCCGAGACCGGCGCGGCGGCGGCGATCCACATCGGCGCGCTGCTCAAGTCCCAGGACATCGACGCGGTGCGCAAGACGGTGGCCGATGCCATCGTCGAGGACATCGCCCGCATCCTGCGCCTGCCCAAGGACGACATCGGCCGCACCCGCCAGCTCTCCGAGATCGGCCTCGACTCCCTGATGGGCGTGGAACTCGGCGCCAGCCTTCAGGAGCGCTTCGCCCTCGACGCGCCGCCGTCGGGCGTCTCGTCGGGCCTCACCGTGAACGAACTCGCCGAGACCCTGATCCAGTCCGTCTCGGCCCCCGTCGACGAGACCGCCGGCCTCGACATGACCCTGGCGCTGAAGCACGCGGCCCCCGGCGTCGATGCCGCGACGCTGGCCCCGTTCCAGGATCTCGTCGAGCAGAACAGCCTCGTGATCAAAGAGATCCTGCCGTGACCCAGTCTCGTCCCGACGGCGGCCGCGCCGCGCTCGCAGGCTTCGTGACCAACCGGCTGGGGCGGACCACGCCCCGGCCGGCGCCCGCGCAACCGGAGGCCGTCCCGGCGCAGGGCAGGGAATCGGTGCAGGACTTCGAGAAGCTGACGGGCTACCGGGAGTTGAAGCTCCAGCGCTCGGCGGCCGACCTGATCGGGCTCGCCAACCCGTTCTTCCGCGTGCACGAGACGAAGGCCGGCGCGACGACGAAGATCGAAGGCAAGCCTTTCACCAACTTCTCGTCCTACGACTATCTCGGTCTCAACGGGCATCCGGCGGTGAGCGGGGCGGCGCGGCGCGCCATCGACGCCTACGGCACCTCGGCCTCGGCGAGCCGGATCGTGGCGGGCGAGCGGCCCGGCCACATCTCGCTGGAGAAGTCCCTGGCCAAGCACTACGGGACGGAAGCCTGCGTGGTGATGGTGAGCGGGCACGCCACCAACGTCACCACCATCGGCGCCATCCTCGAGGCGCCGGACGTGATCTTCCACGACGCGCTGATCCACAACAGCGTGGTGACCGGCGCGCAGCTTTCGGGCGCGCAGCGCCGCTCGTTCAGTCACAACGATCCCGACGCGCTGGAGAGACTGCTCCAGGCGACCCGGCACGAGCACCGCCGCGCGCTGATCGTGGTGGAGGGCCTCTACAGCATGGACGGCGACGCGCCGGATCTCGCCGCCTTCGTCGAGCTCAAGCGCCGCTACGATTGCTGGCTGATGGTGGACGACGCTCACGGGCTCGGCGTGCTGGGCCGCACGGGCGCGGGCCTGCACGAGCATTGCGGGGTCGATCCGGCGCACGTCGACATCTGGATGGGCACCTTCTCGAAGACGCTCTCGGCCTGCGGCGGCTACGTCTGCGGACCGGCCGCACTCATCGAGTTCCTCAAGTGCACGGCCGGCGGCTTCGTCTACAGCGTCGGCATGTCGCCGCCGCTCGCGGCTGCGGCGGAGGCCGCGCTCGGCGTGATGCTGGCCGAGCCGGAGCGGGTCGAGCGCCTGCGCCGCAACGGGCAGTTCTTCCTCGCCTGCGCGAAGAAGCAGGGCCTCAATACCGGGACCAGCCTGGGGCTCGCCGTAATCCCGGTCATCGTCGGCGATTCGCTCAAAGCCGTGACGCTGTCCGACCGGCTGTTCGAGCGGGGCATCAACGTCCAGCCGATCATTCACCCGGCCGTGCCCGAGCGCGCCTCGCGGCTGCGCTTCTTCATGACCTCCGAGCACACCGTCGAGCAGATCCAGGAGACGGTGAGCGCGGTCGCCGAGGAGCTGGCCCGCCTTGAGACCGGCGCCACGTTGATCGAACAATTGATGGCGCGGCGGGGCGCCTGACGCGCTCCCCGTCACGTCACCGAGCCCCGCGAGCCTGAGGTTCGCGGGACATGACGATCCTCAGAGGTCGCCGAACACGAGCTGTCCCTGTCGCGACGGCTTTGCCGGACGCGCCGCACGATCGCGTGTCGCGCCCGGCTTGGCGGCCCGCTTGGGTGGCGCTTCGCCACGAATGCGGGCCTTGGCCCGGTCGCGCGCCACCGCCTCGGGGGCGTGCGGATCGTCGTCGAGCCACTTGCCGCGCTTGATCACCTCGTTGACCCGGCCCTGGTTGACCCCGACCTTGAAGGCGATCTCCTGCTGGGTCATGCCGGTGGAGGCGTGAAGCTCCAGGATGGAGCGGGCGAGGTCGGGCGTCATCTTCTGGCCGGTGATCCGGCGGGCGGGGCGCACGGTCCGGATGGCCCGGTCCCGGTCGCGCAGGCGCTGTAGCAAGGCCAGCGCCATGTGCATGCCGTGCTCGCGCAGCGCCTCCTCGAATTCCTTCAGCGTGGCCATCGACGGCTCCCGGCTCTCGCGATCAAACCCTGAACATTCATGGAACACTCCGGCGGCCGCAGAGGTTGCAGCGCTCCGGCCCGATTCGTCATGCTGGCCGTACGGTCGCCCGGCCGCAACCGGTGGTTCGCACGCTCCACCGGAAACCGGCCTGCGCTTGGCAGGCACCGTCGGGCTCGGCTACACCGCGCGACCGCCCCGCGAAGATTTGAGCCCGCATGATCAGCCCGATCCTCCCCGTCCCCCGCGAGGGCGCCGCCCCCGGCGCGCCCGCCCTGGTCGATGCGCTGGAGGGCGGCTCGGTGCTGGTGTTCCGCGACCTCGACTTCCCGTTCAGCCCCTTCGAGGAGCGCTTCGTCGAGCGTCCCTTCGCCGACGGCAAGGCCAAGAACGTGAACATCCGCGGCGAGGCCGCAGCGCTCAGGGGCGCCGCCGGCACGGAGGAGGAGCAGGAGGCCCTGCGGCAGATGCTGATCCGCTACCGCGCCTTCGCCAAGACCCTGATCGAGCGCCACCTCCCGGCCTATGCGGGCAAGATCGCGCTGGCCGGCACCTCCTACCGCCCCTTCGACGTCGACAAGCGCAAGATGAGCTGGCGGCGCGACGACACCCGCATGCACGTCGACGCCTTCCCCTCGAACCCCATCGGCGAGAAGCGCATCCTGCGCATCTTCCGCAACATCAACCCGTCCGGCGAGCCGCGTCACTGGCGCGTCGGCGAGGACTTCTCGTCGATGGCCCGGAAATTCCTGCCGGAGCTGCCGGCCTATTCCGGGTTGAAGGCCGGCGCGCTCGCCGCCCTGAGGATCACCAAGGCCAAGCGCTCCGAATACGATCACCTGATGCTGCACCTGCACGACGCCCTCAAGCAGGACCTCGCCTATCAGGCCGAGGCCCCCCAGGCGGACGTGTATTTCCAGCCCGGCGAGACCTGGGTGACGTTCTCCGATCTCGTCATGCACGGCGCCATGGGGGGCCGCTACATGCTGGAGCAGACTGCTTATTTGGCTGTTGCCGACCAGGCCGACCCGGAGATGAGCCCGCAGCGGAGTCTGGCGCGACTTATGGGACGGGCGCTGAAGCGCTGAAACTTTCCACCGTCATTGCTTCGTAAAAAGGCACACCCGCGCAACTTGAGATATGGAGAGAGCCAAATCATAAACCGGATTTTGAGCGTCAAAAACCGCTCGTAAGTCAAGATGTTATAGAAAATCGTATTATTGCGAAGATAGGATCCGATATAGTCGAATGAGCCCTCCGAAGGAAGCTCCATCGGAGGGCGCGCCATATAGGCTAAGTCGACACCCCGTTGAAATGAACGCTGCTATCCAGAGTCGTCCCAGTGATGTTGTACATAGCAGTCGCGTTGGCAGATTGGTCCAAAAGAAAATACGTCCCCCCGGTGCGATCGTCCCCCCAGATGATATCGATGTAGATCTGTCCGAAGCAGCCGGCGGGAATGTTATACTGAGCGACCGTAATGGTTGAGTTTTGATTGATATCCAGCCGCTGTCCGGTATCGGGAGTCAGCTGCTTGTTTCCATTTTGGTCGATGTATTGAATTCGCGGGAAACAGACGAACCCACCATTGTTAGCCAGGTAGAAAGCGGAGACGCTTCGCATTTGTCCCTCCACGGTCGGCCACCGATCCGTCGAGCGGCCGTACCAACCTGAGGTTATTAATTTTGTGGAATCAACCTGAAATTAAACTCGTGCTATTCACGAGTTTGTGAACCTGGGGGCCGAGCGTTGCCTTTCACAGATGAGAACCGCGATCTCGATAGCAACGACGGCGTTCGATAAATATTACGCGTCAATCTACTCAAAGAAACGTTACTATCATACTATATTGAAATACAAAATCGATGTAATAAAAACTTATGCAGCAGACATATCGAAATATCACGCATCGAGTTGCCCCGCATGCGACGCCCGATCTACATCGATATATAAGAGTCGGGATCCGCGGCAGCCAATGAGGTTCAGGGCGGTGTCGTGTCCGCTCCCTCCGTGAACTCCCGCCACAGCAGGATCAGTGCGGCCATCACGGCGGGGCCGACGAACAGGCCGAGAAGGCCGAAGGTCTCGACGCCGCCCAGGATACCGAGCAGCACCCACAGGAAGGGCAGGCGAGTGGTACCGCCGATCAGCGCCGGCCGCACGAAGTGGTCGGCGACGAAGGTCACCACGAAGCCGGCCGCGATCACCACCAAAGCCGGCACCACGGCACCGCCCGCGAGCAACAGCAGGGCGGCGAGCCCGAAGGCGAGCGGCGCCCCGAAGGGGATCGTCGCGGCGACCGCCGTGAGGGCGCCGAGCAGCACCGGGTGCGGCACGCCCGCGAACCAGTAGACGACCCCCAGCAGCACGCCCTCGCCGAGCCCCACCAGCACGAGCCCGTCGACCGTGCCGTGCACCGAGGCGACCATCTGGCGGGCGACGCGCTCGCCGCGCGGCCCGAACAGCCGGTGGCTCGCGGTCAGGCACTGGCGGATCAGCCCCGGCCCGTCGCGGAACAGGAAGAACAGCGTCAGCAGGGCGAAGCCGAACAGCACGATCCGGTGCACGGCGTTGCGCCCCACGGAGCGGGTGAGATCGCGGTTCGAGGCGGTGTTGAGCCGCTCGGTCAGTTCGTGCGCCCAGCCCGCATGGGCGAGGTTGGCGTTCCACCACTCGGTGACCGCCTGCGCGCCGTAGGGAAGACGCGCGACCACCGCGGGCACGGGGATGCCCGACTCCTCGGCCTGGCGAGCGTAATCGAGGAGGTCGTGGGCCTCCCGCACGGCCTCCACCGCGAGCAGCGCGACGGGCAGAAGGAACGCGAGCGCCACCACGGCGGTGAACAGAAGGGGCCAGACCAGGTTGTGCCGCCCCGGCGGGAAGCGGCGCTGGGCACGGGCGAAGAGCGGCCAGAGGGCGATGGCCAGCACCACCGCCCAGACCAGGGCGCGGGCGAAATCGAACAGGATGTAGAGACCGAGCGCGAGGAGCACGAGCACGAGAGCCGCCCGGGCCAGACCCTGCCGGTCGGTCGCGACCGCCGGGGCGGGGTGATCCGTGGTCTGCATCGAACGCTCCGCCGCGCCGCGGTTCTCCCGGCCGGGACCGGCGGGACAATCGGGCTGCGACGGATCTAGGCCTTTGTGCCCGCCGACGGAAAGAGCCGTTGTGCGGATCGTGATCCCATCATCCCCCGACGCCTCGCGAGCCGACGGATCGGAGCATCGCTCCCCTCGGGCCTGAGGCGCATCGGACGGACGGTCAGAGCGCGCCCTCGCGTACCGCGCCGGGATCGGCCAGGGTGTGGAGCAGTCCGGCCGCGGCGTGGGCGAAGCGCAGGGTCACCGCCTTGCGCCGGGGGCCGCTCAGGGGGTGGTCGGGCGGCGGGCGCAGCACCGCCGCCCCGAAGGCGTCGGCGACGATGAGGCCGCATTCCTCGGGGATCAGGCTCGTGGCCACATGCTCGGGAATCGCGAAGAAGAACCGGTCGCAGTAGTCGCGGTAGTCCGGCCATTTCCGGTCGGCCCGGAAGTCGGCCACGCTCGACTTGATCTCGACGATGGTCAGGCGGCCTGCCGGACACAGCGCGATCACGTCCGCGCGGCGGCCGTTGGCCAGCGAGAACTCGGGCAGCGAGCAGCAGCCCATCTCCGAGAACAGCCGGCGCACGCCGCGCTGGACGTGGAGCGCGGTGGGCGACTGGCGCCGGTCGGGCGGCAGGACGGGGTAGGCAGAAATCGCGGAGGCAAGGGCTGCGGACATGCTCGCGGGGTGATCTTTCGGGGTGATGCGCTGCGGACCGAATCGGGACGGCGTCATCCTGCCAAGCCTCGGCGCGGCTTGTCACCTGCGGCGTCGTTACGCGAGGGCGGCCCGGATCGCGGCGAAGCCGTCGGTCAGCGCCGCCGGGCCGGGCTGCAGGATCAGCGGCGACTTGATCTCGTGGATGCGGCCCGCCGCCACCGCGGGGATCGCGTCCCAGCCGGGGCGGGCGCGGATGCGCGAGACGTTCACCCGCTTGCCGCACCACGAGGCGAGGATCACGTCGGGGGCCGCCGCGATCACCTGTTCCGAGGTGACGATGCGGTCGCGCGCTCCCTGTGCCCGGGCGAGATCGGGAAACACGTCCTCACCCCCGGCGGCCCGGATCAGGTCGCAGACCCAGCCGATGCCGGAGATCATCGGCTCGTCCCATTCCTCGAAGTAGACGCGCGGACGCGGGCGTCCCGCCCGATCGGCGGCGCCGCCTTCGAGGTCGTCCTCGTAGCCGCGGGCGAGGGCTTCGGCCCGCTCGGGGACGCCGACGAGGGCACCCAGCGTGCGGATCATCGCCAGACACCCCGCGACGTCGCGCTGGTTGAACAGATGCACGGCGATGCCGGCGCGGGCGAGGTCGGCGACGATGTCGGCCTGGAGGTCGGAGAAGGCCAGGACGAGGTCGGGATCGAGCGCCAGGATCTTCGGGAGATCCGCGCTGGTGAAGGCCGAGACCCTCGGCTTCTCGCGGCGCACCCGCGCCGGGCGCACGCAGTAGCCCGACACCCCGACGATGCGATGCTCCTGGCCCAGCAGGTACAACGTCTCGACGGTCTCTTCCGTCAGGCAGACGATGCGCTCGGGCGGGAAGCGGCGCACGGGGTCAGCCGTTCCACCACGCCAGCAGGCCCGCGCCCGGGGCCAGCAGCACGAAGGCCCAGACGATCGCGGACGAGACGTTGGCGACCTGGAACGGCAGCCGCCCGACCCCGAAGCTGCCCGCGATCAGCGGCACCACGGCACGCGCCGGGCCGACGAAGCGTCCGGCCGCCACGGCCCCCGCGCCCCAGCGGCGCAGGAACGCCTCCGCCTTCGCGGTCATCTCGGGATAGCGGCTCATCGGCCAGACGCGCTTGGCGTCGTCCTTGAAGTAGTGCCCGACCTCGTAGGAGAGCCAGTCGCCCAGCACGGCCCCGAGCGCCGCCCCGGCCATCACCGGCCAGAACGGGATGTCGCTCGATCCGATCAAGGCCCCGATCGCGATCAGGATGATCGTGGCCGGAACCAGCAGCGACAGGAACGCCACGGACTCGCAGAACGCCAGCAGCCCCGTCACGGCCGGGGCCCACGCCTTGTGCGCCTCCACGAAGGCGAGGGTGGATTGGCGGACGGCGTCGAAGTCCATGTGGCAGGCTCCCCGGTGAACGAGCCCGCATGTGCCCGCGGTCGAGCCGAGCCGCAAGGGACCAAGAGGCCCGACCTCAGGCCGCCGCGACCGCGTCCCCGGAATCGAGACCGCGGGCGGTCCGCCACGCGGCGTAGGCGTGTTCCCGTGCCGTCCAGGCGTCCCGCAACAACGATCCCGGTGCGCCGCGCCCCTCGGGCCGCTCGCGGTAGGGGCCGACGGCCTCCGCCCCGAACAACCGGACGATCTCGGCCTGCCAAGCCGCGTCGGCCGCGGCGAACAGGATCTCGGTCTGCGGAATGTCGTCGTACTCCACCAAGGCTCTCCGTGCGTCTGCATTCAAGATGCGATCATACGAAGAGCGGAACGCGATGGTTTCGCGCGCGGCTGCCACAAACGTCAGACCGCCTCCCTCGCGCGGCGGGTCTCGTAGGTCTTCAGGTGCGTGAAGACACGCACCAGACGCGGCGTGTCGACGCTCAGCGCGCGAGCCCGCTCGATGAGATCGCCGACGATATGGTCGGCCTCGATCCGGGCGCCGCTCTCGATGTCGCGCAGCATCGACGCGGTCATGAGGGAGCCGTCCTGGGTCAGGGTGGCACGCGCTCCGGCGAACACCTTGTCGCGCGGGCCGAAGCCCGACGCCCGCGCCACGGCGCGGTTCTCCTCGATCAGCCCCTCGATGAAGGCCCGGCCCTCGGGCGCCGCCACGATGTCGCCGATGGCGCCGCGCATCAGCGTGGTGCTTCCGGCGAGAGTGGCCAGAAACACCCACTTCTCCCACATCTCGAGGAGGATCCTGTCGCTGGCGCGGGCCTGGAAGCGGACACCCTGCATCAGCGCCTCTATTCCCGCGATCCGCTCGGAGCGCGATCCGTCGCGCTCGCCGTAGGTCAGGCTGTGCAACTCCGTCATCTGACGGATCGCACCGTCCCTCAAGGTCGCGACGATGGCGCAGCTTCCCCCCAGCACCCGCTCGGCCCCGAAGCGCGCATCGAGGCTATCGAGATGGCGCAACCCGTTGAGGATCGGCAGCACGGCCGTGTCGGGCCCGACGGCCGGGGCCACGTCGTCGATCGCGCCGTCGAGGTCGTAGGCCTTGCAGCTGAGCAGCACGAGATCGTAGGCGCCCGCCTGCGCCAGTGCGTCCGCCGTCACGGTCTGTGGTTTCTCGATGCGCGTGTCGCCGAGCGGACTGCGTACCTGGAGCCCGTCCACCGCGAGGATCTTCGCGCGGGAGGGGCGGACCAGGAAGGTCACGTCCCGCCCGGCCTCGGCCAGGCGCGCCCCGAAATAGCCGCCGGTCGCACCGGCTCCCACCACGAGTACCCGCATCGTCCGTCCGTCTCCCGTCGCGTGATTCCGCAGCCGTCCGGTCGGACCGGGCCGCGGATCGTCCCTCGATGAGGCCTCAGCGTATCAGGCCGGCCCCGCGAACGGGAGCCGTCGCGGCGGCGTCAGGCGCGCAAGGCGCCGCCGACGAGCCAGGCCGGGTCGAACCAGCGGTCGGCCTCGCCGTCGTAGGGCAGGCGGGTGATGTCCCATTGCTGGATGAAC
>Ga0182229_1000431_pt1 | contig 10824 bp, 12 predicted proteins | sample G6R1MG_32_FD_129663 | JGI IMG/M metagenome (GOLD analysis project Ga0182229, IMG submission 129663) | Miscanthus phyllosphere microbial communities from Michigan, USA - G6R4_MAIN_07NOV2016_LD1 MG | ecosystem: Host-associated > Plants > Phyllosphere > Phylloplane/Leaf | place: USA: Michigan...
AAGGGCATGGCCGAGGACGAGGCCCCCAACCAGGCCGTCCCGCCCCCCAGCTCCGGCGAGCCCGTGCGCACGCTGCCCCACCAGAACGAGGCGGTCTCGAGCGCCGCGCAGCCCGTCCACGCTCCGGCCGGCGACCGCAAGGCGGTCTGAGGCGACGCCCGCCCAGGCGCGGGCGGGCCACAGGCGCGGGGGACGGACAGGGCGATGCTGGACTTTAGCTGGGGCGAGGTGATGCTGATCGGCGGCGTCGCCCTGATCGTCATCGGACCCAAGGATCTTCCCAAGGCGCTGCGCACCGTCGGACAGATCACGACCAAGCTGCGCCGGATGGCCGGCGAGTTCCAGTCGCAGTTCAACGAGGCGATCCGCGAGGCCGAGCTCGACGAGGTCCGCCGCGACGTCGAGGGGTTGAAGGGCCACGCCGACAAGCTGCGCTCCGGCTTCAACCCCGTCGATACGATCCGCACGGAGCTGAAGAACGCGGTCGAGGGCCGCAGCGCCCCGTCCGAGCCGAAGCCCAGCCCGCAGACCCTGTCGGAGGCCACGGCCCAGCTCAAGGCGGCGGAAGCCGGAGCGCTCGAACCCCGGCCCGGGGCCTACGACGTGCCCCGCTACCCCGCAGCAGACGCCGCTCCTTCGCCCGCCGCAGACCGGACCCCATGATCGACGAGAAGGACGAGGCCGAGATCGAGGCCTCGCGGGCGCCGCTGCTGGAGCACCTGATCGAGCTGCGCGCGCGGCTGATCAAGTCGCTCGTCGCGTTCGTGATCATGTTCTTCGGGTGCTTCTTCTTCTCGCGCCAGATCTACAACATCCTCGTCCACCCCTACGTCTCGGTGGTGGGGGCGGAGAACGCCAAGCTCATCGCGACCCACTTCCTCGAACAGGTCTTCACCAACATCAAGCTGAGCGTGTTCGGGGCGGCGTTCCTCGCCTTCCCGGTGATCGCCACGCAGATCTACGCCTTCGTGGCGCCGGGCCTCTACCGCAACGAGCGCAAGGCCTTCATGCCCTACCTCGTGGCCACCCCGGTGTTCTTCTTCCTGGGCGCGCTGGTGGTGTTCTTCCTGGCGATGCCGCTGCTGATCCAGTTCTCGGTCTCGCTGCAGCAGGTGGGCGTGGACGGCGAGCCGACGATCTCGCTGCTGCCGAAGGTCGACGAGTACCTCTCGCTGATCATGACGCTGATCTTCGCCTTCGGGCTGGCCTTCCAGCTGCCCGTGATCCTGACGCTGCTCGGCCAGATCGGCGTGATCGACGCCGCCTTCCTGCGCGAGAAGCGCCGCTACGCCATCGTCCTCGTGTTCGTGGCCGCCGCCGTGCTGACGCCGCCCGACGTGATCTCCCAGCTCTCGCTCGCCTTCCCGATGCTGCTCCTCTACGAGGCCTCGATCTTCTCGGTGACGCGGGTCGAGCGGCTGCGGAAGGCGCGGCGGGTGGCGGAGGGGCTGGATCCGTAGGAGGCCGGCGGCGAAACGACGGACCATCGCCGATGGGGGTTCGACGTGACGAGGCGGACGGACAAGGAGCGGGCGACCGACGTTCCCTCCTGGGCTGCGGGCCGGATACCCGGGGCAGGGGAGGGCGGTCGCGCTTTCGCGGATCGCCTCATGAAGGAACGCTCCAGGGACCGGGAGTTTGCGACAGGACCCGGTCCGGAGCACACTAAGCTCCGGAAGGTCGCGGCCCGTTTGGCGGGAGGCCGACGATGCACGTCTCCGTCCTTCGGCACGAGCGGGACCTCGGCGACGATGCGAGCGACGTCAAGCTGATCGGTGTCTACCCTACACGAGCCGATGCCTTAGGCCCACAGGACAGACTGGGCGCGGCTCCGGGGTTCGGGGACCATCGCGACGGCTTCTCCGTCGATGCCTACGCGCTCGGCCAGGATCATGGGACGGACGGCTTCATCTCAGCGGGCCACACGAAAACAGCGGCGGCGTGAGGCGACTCATGACCCTCGGATCCTGACGACCGCCTCGGGCGAAGAACTCGTCGGGCCCTCACGCCGGGACTACGACGGGCTGCTCGCCCGTCTCGGCGACGAGGAGGCCGAGGATCGTATGACGGTCCGGCTGGTCGAGGAAGCACGTGCCTCCCGCGAGGCCGGAACGGATTGCCTGCTCCCCGTCTGGTTCTTCGACCACCTGATCGCCCGGTACACCCCCGTGCGGATCGTGCGCGAGCACGGCGGGCGCACGCTCGAACAGGCCGCGGGCGACGCCGGGATCGCGCCCGAGCGCCTCCGTGCGACCGAGGAGGGGGGACGAGGCCCCGCCGCTCGCGGTGCTCGACGCGATCTCCCCCAAGCGCCGACGTCGATCCGCGCATCCTCCGGCGGATGGTCGGCGAGGGCGATCCGGCGGCCTGACCCGCGTGGACATGCGGGCGGGTTGCTGACAGAAGGCAGGCCCATTCAGACCAGTGTCGGGCCACGCCTCGCGGCTGGAGCGACAGCCGTTGGGCCGCCCCATGCACGACATCCGCGCCATCCGCGAGACCCCGGACGCCTTCGACCAAGACCTGGCCCGTCGCGGCCTCGCCCCCTTGAGCGCCCACCTGATCGCGCTCGACGACGCGCGCAAGGGCGCGACGTCCGCCGCGCAGGCCAATCAGGAGCGCCGCAACGCCCTGTCGAAGGAGATCGGCGGCGCCAAGAAGGCCCGCGACGAGGCGCGCGCCGCCGAGCTGATGGCCGAGGTCGCGCGTCTCAAGGAGGATTCTTCACGGTTGGACGTCGAGCAGACGGAAGCGGGCAAGACGCTCAACGACGAGTTGGCGAAAATCCCGAACCGCCCGAAGGCCGAGGTGCCGCCCGGCGCCGACGAGCACGGCAACGTCGAATACCGCCGCCACGACTCGACGCGCCCGCGTCTGGAGGAGGGCCGCGAGCATTACGAGCTGGGCGAGGCGGCCGGCCTGATGGATTTCGAGGCCGCGGCCCGGATGTCCGGCTCGCGCTTCGTGGTGCTGAAGGGCCAGGTGGCGCGACTGGAGCGGGCGCTGGGGCAGTTCATGCTCGACCTGCACACGGGCGAGCATGGGTATCTTGAGGTCGCGCCGCCGATCCTCGTGCGCGACGAGGCGATGTTCGGGACGGCGCAGCTGCCGAAGTTTCGCGAGGATCAGTTCGCGGCCGGCGACGGCTTCTGGCTCGTCCCCACGGCGGAAGTCCCCCTGACCAACCTCGTGCGCGACAGCATCCTGCGCGAAGAGGAACTCCCCCTGCGCTTCACCGCACTCACCCCGTGCTTCCGCGCCGAGGCAGGCGCGGCGGGCCGCGACACCCGCGGCATGCTGCGCCAGCACCAGTTCAACAAGGTCGAGCTGGTCTCGATCACAACTCCCGATCAGTCGGCCGAGGAGCACGAGCGCATGCTCGCCTGCGCCGAGGCGGTGCTCAAGAAACTCGACCTCAGCTTCCGCACGATGACGCTCTGCACCGGCGACATGGGCTTCGCGAGCCAGAAGACCTACGACATCGAGGTCTGGGTCCCGGGCCAGAAGACCTATCGCGAGATTTCGTCCTGCTCGGTCTGCGGCGACTTCCAGGCGCGGCGGATGAACGCGCGCTTCCGCGCCAAGGGGGGCCGGGACGTGAACTTCGTCCATACGCTGAACGGCTCGGGGGTCGCGGTCGGCCGCGCGCTGATCGCGGTGATGGAGAACTACCAGAACCCGGACGGCAGCATCGCGATCCCGTCCGCGCTCCAGCCCTACATGGGCGGGCTCACCCGGATCGAGGGACCGAACCACTGATGCGCATTCTCGTCACCAACGACGACGGTATCCACGCGCCGGGGCTGGAGACGCTGGAGGGCATCGCCCGCGAGCTCTCCGACGACGTCTGGGTGGTCGCCCCCGAATCCGACCAGTCGGGGGTGTCGCACTCGCTCTCGCTCAACGATCCGTTGCGCCTGCGCCAGATCTCGGAGCGACGCTTCGCGGTGAAGGGCACGCCGTCCGACTGCGTGATCATGGGCATCGGCCACATCCTCAAGGACCACAAGCCGGACCTCGTGCTCTCGGGAGTCAACCGGGGCCAGAACGTGGCCGAGGACGTGACCTATTCCGGCACCATCGCGGCGGCCATGGAGGGGACGATCCTGGGCGTGCGTTCGGTCGCGCTCAGCCAAGCCTACGGCATCGGCGGGCGCGGCAACCTGAAATGGGCCTGCGCCGCCCGTCACGGCGCTCGGGTCGTCCGCAAGATCCTGGAGGTCGGGATCGAGCCCGGCATCGTCGTGAACGTCAACTTCCCGGATTGCGAGCCGGAGGAGGTGCAGGGCGTGGCGGTGGCGGCGCAGGGCCAGCGCAACCAGGCGCTGCTCGCCATCGACGCGCGCCACGACGGGCGCGGCAACCCTTACTTCTGGCTGGCGTTTGCCAAGGCGCGCTTCGAGCCGGGCAACGGCTCCGACCTCAAGGCCATCGCCGACCACAAAATTTCGGTGACCCCCTTGCGCCTCGATCTCACCGACGAGCCGACCCTGACCCGCTTCGCCCAGGCGTTCCGGGAGTAGGCGCGCCGGGATGCCGGGCGTGGAGGCCCTCGACGACCGCGCGGGCGACGGCACCGATCCGGCTGCGGCATCGGCTGCCGCCTTCGTGCTGGCCCTGCGCGAGCGCGGCGTGCGCGACACCGCCACCCTGCGGGCGATGGAGCGGGTGCCGCGCGAGGGGTTCGTGCCGGAGGCCCACCGGGCGCATGCGCGCTCCGACATCGCCCTGCCGCTGCCCTGCGGCCAGACCATGAGCGCGCCGAGCACGGTCGGGCGGATGCTGGCAGCCCTCGCCGTGCCGCGCGGCGCCCGCGTGCTGGAGGTCGGCACCGGCTCGGGCTTCGTGGCCGCCCTGCTCGCCGCGCTCGGCGCCGGCCACGTGCGCAGCCTGGAGCGCTACGCCACGCTCGCCCGCGCGGCGCAGGAGACCCTCGCGGGGCACGGCCTCGACGGCATCAGCGTGGAGACTGCCGACGCGCTGTCGCCCGAGGCGGCCGGGGAGGGTGCCTACGACCGCATCCTGATCCACGGCGTGCTCCCGGAGCTTCCGCCGCACCTGATCGCGGCGCTCGCCCCGAACGGGCGCCTCGTCGGCGCCCTGGCGCGGGACGGGCGGCCCGCCTGCCTCGCCACGCTGGACCGGCCGATGGAGGCCGAACCCGTTCTGTCGCTCGGAAAGCGGCTGTTCCTGCCGCCGCTGACGCCGGGCCGTGCCCGGATCTTGTGAGCGTCGCCTGATCCGAGCGTCGTCGTCCGGCCGACGAAAGGTTCCGAATGGGGCGCGAACGTGGTGAACGGGAACGGTTGTTTAACCTGAATCCCGTTTGAATGACGTCATCAAGTTGCGTCAGGCAAACGGGTGCGTCGATGCGAATTCGCGGGACTGGTCGGGGGGTGAGGACGCTGTCGCGGTTCGCCCTCATCGGGTTGATCGGGGGGGGGACGGCCGCGTGCTCGTCGGACGCCTCGCGGCTCGGCAACCCCTTCACGAACCCGTTCTCCTCGCTCTCGGGCGAGCCCTCGGCCACCGGCAGTCTGCCGGACGGGGGCGAGACGGCGGACGCGATGCCGGCGGCGCCCGCCATCCGCACGCCGCGGGTGCAGACGCAGTCGCTCGGCGCCCCGACCGCCCCGGCCATGTCGGCGCGGCCGATGGCGCTCGCCCCGCCGACCCGCGTCGCCTCGACCGAGCCCACAGGCTCCGTCGCCGGTATGAATCCGGATGCCGGCCGCGCGATGACGCCCCGCGCCGTGCCCGCGCCGCAGCCCAAGCTCAGCTTCACCCCCGCGCCGAAGGTCGACAAGGCCGCGGAGAAGGCCGCGAGCGCCAAGCGCGAGGCCGAGGCCCGCAAGGACGCCGAGAGGAAGGTCGCCGAGGCCCGCAGGGCCGAGGCCGCCGCCAAAGCGGCCGAAGTCAAGGCCGCGGAAGCCAAGCTCGCCGAGACCAAGAAGGCCGAGGCCAAGAAGCTCGCGGAGGCCGAGGCCAAGAGGCATGTCCGCCCCGGTCAGGCCAAGGCCGAGCCGAGGACGGCGGCCAAGGCCGAGCCGAAGCCCGACCCGAAGGCCGAGGCCGCCGCCAGGGCCAAGGCCGAGGCCAAGCTCGCAGAGACGCGCAAGGCGGAGTCCGAGGCCAAGATCGCCAAGGCCGACGCCTCCAGGAAGGTCGCGGAGGCGAAAGCCGCCGAGGCCGCCGCGAAGGCCGCCGCCAAGCAGACCAAGGAAGCCGCGAAGGAAGCCGCGAAGGAGCCCGCCAGGGAGCCGGAGAAGCCCGCAGCCCCCGTGAAGGTCGCGAGCGTCGAGCCCGCAACCACGGCCGCGGTGGCCGCTCCCGCGAGCACCGAGTCCTTCCGCTGGCCGGCCAAGGGCCGCGTCATCAACGGCTACGGCTCGTCCGGCAACGAGGGCATCAACATCGCCGTGCCCGAGGGCACGCCGGTCAAGGCCGCCGAGGACGGCACCGTCGCCTATGCGGGCTCCGACGTGAAGGGCTACGGCAAGCTCGTGCTGGTGCGCCACACCAACGGCTACGTCTCGGCCTACGCCCATAACGGCGAGCTGGACGTACGCCCCGGCGAGAAGGTCAAGCGCGGCCAGACCATCGCCAAGTCCGGCGCCACGGGCAACGTGACCTCGCCCCAGCTGCACTTCGAGATCCGCAAGGGCGCGACCCCGGTCGATCCGATGCCCCACCTCGCCAGCAATTGATTCTTTTCGAAAGATCGACGACGCGGCGGCCCGAGATGGGTCGCCGTTCTCGTTTCACCCCCCGGAGAGTCCCGGAAACCCTATCGACCCTCGTCCACCGGCCCGGTCTGGAGGCTGCCCTCAGGGCTCTGCCGGTCCACCGCCTCCGGCAACACCTTGGAGAGCGTCGCCAGCACCTGATCGGCCGGGATGCCGAGCCGTTCCGCGATCTGGCGGACATGCTCGTCGCTCAGCACCCTGCGCAGGTCGTCGGCGCCAATCGGCTGGTTCTCGCCGCGTCCGAGCCAGGAATTCACCTGGCCCAGATGGCCCGATTGCTGGAGCCGGTCGAGCAGACCCTGGACCCCGCCGGGCAGCACCGCCTCGATGATGCCGGGCAGCGCCGAGACGGCGGCCTGACCGATCGACCCGCCGAGCGAGGCCTTGATGCTGTCGAACAGGCTCACGCGTGACCTCCATCGAAGCACGCCGCGTCTCGCGGCCCTGCGACTGCGTAAGTAGACGCCACGCAACCCTCGATGGGCAAGGCCCGAACCCCCTCGCCGCGCCCCCGCGATGCCGCAGCCGCGCCGGGATCAGTCGAGCGTCCGGCCAAGGCGCCCGGCGAGATCCTGGATGAACTGGAAGGCGGTGCGGCCCGAGCGCGAGCCGCGGGTGGTGGCCCATTCCAGGGCCTCGGCCCGCAGCCGCTCGGGCGCCACGTCGAGACGGAAGCGCGCGACGTAGCCCCGGATCATCGCCAGATACTCGTCCTGGCTGCACGCGTGGAAGCCGAGCCAGAGCCCGAACCGGTCCGACAGCGAGACCTTCTCCTCCACCGCCTCGCCGGGGTTGATCGCGGTCGAGCGCTCGTTCTCGACCATGTCGCGGGCGAGCAGGTGGCGCCGGTTCGAGGTGGCGTAGAACAGCACGTTGCCCGGCCGCCCCTCGATGCCGCCGTCCAGCGCCGTCTTGAGCGACTTGTAGGAGGTGTCGTCGGCATCGAACGAGAGGTCGTCGCAGAACACCAGCCAGGGGTGGGGGTCGCCCCGCAATAGCGCCATCAGGTCGGGCAGGCTCTCGATGTCCTCGCGGTGGATCTCCACGAGCTTCATCGGCAGGGCGTCGGCGGGCCGTCCCTCGTTGATCTGCGCGTGCACCGCCTTGACCAGCGAGGACTTGCCCATGCCGCGCGCGCCCCAGAGCAGCGCGTTGTTGGCCGGCAACCGCTGCGCGAAGCGCTCGGTGTTCTCGAAGAGCTGGTCGCGGACCCGGTCGATGCCCGTGAGCAGGCCGATCTCGACCCGGTTGACCCGGGGGACCGCGATCAGGCGCCGCTCCGCGCCCCAGAGGAAGGCGTCGGCGGCCCCGATGTCGGTCGGCGGCACGGCGGGCGGAGCGGCCCGCTCCAGGGCGGAGGCGATCCGCTCCAGCAGGGGCAGCAGGGCGGTGAGCGTGGGATCGGTCATCGCAGCGATCTAGGGCCGGGACGCGCGAGGCGGGAGCCCTCCGATCCGGCCCCCGTCGCGCGGCGACGTTGCTTTCGGGTCGCCCGTGGCTATAGTCCGCGCGCTTTTCGACAGGTCCCGCAGGCGTCCGAGGTCCGGACACGCCGCGACGCGACCGGTCAGCCGCATCAGGAGTTCCGGCGTTGATCACCCCCGCCTTCGCGCAAGCCGCCGGTGCCTCCCCCGGCGGCGGCGCCGAGATCGCCCTCCAGCTCGTGCCCTTCGCGCTGATCTTCGTGATCATGTACTTCCTGATCCTCCGCCCCCAGCAGCGGCGGGTCAAGGATCACCAGGCCATGGTGAAGAACCTGCGCCGCGAGGACACCGTGGTGACCACCGGCGGTCTCGTCGGCCGCGTCACCAAGGTGACGGACGAGGCGTCCGAGATCGAGGTCGAGATCGCGCCGAACGTCCGGGTCAAGGTCGTGCGCGCCATGGTCTCCGAGGTCCGCGTCAAGGGCGCGCCGGTCAAGGCCTCCTGACACGGCGCATCCTGACGCGGCGCATGCGGAGGCCGGGCCAAGCCCCGGTCTTCGCTCAAGGAAACGAGACCGGAACCGGCGGATGCTGCGCTTTTCGCGAACCAAGATCGTCACGACGCTGGCCGTCATCCTGCTGGGGCTCAGCCTCGCGATCCCGAGCTTCTTCTCCCCCGAGCAGCGCCGCGGCTTCATCGCGGGCCTGCCGTCCTGGGTGCCGCACTGGATCGTGCCGACCCGCGCGATCGTGCTCGGCCTCGACCTGCAGGGCGGCTCGCAGCTGCTGCTGGAGGTCGATCAGGCCGAGTTGAGCGGCTCGATGGTCAAGGGCCTGCGCGACGACGTGCGCCGCATCCTCCAGCAGGAGGGCGTGCGCGCGGAAGGAGGCATCCAGACGCTCCGGCGCGGCGTGCAGGTCCGCATCCCCGACGCGGCCGGGCGCGCCAAGGCGCTGCCGAAGCTGCGCGAACTCGCCCAGCCGATCCAGAATCCGCTGGTCGGCACCACCGGAGGCAGCACGCTGGACGTGGCCGAGCAGCCCGACGGCACGGTCGGGCTCACCTTCACCGATGCCGGCCTGACCGAGCGCACCCGCCGCGCCGTCAGCCAGGGCATCGAGGTCATCCGCCGCCGCCTCGACTCCACGGGTACGCTGGAGCCCTCGATCCAGCAGCAGGGCGCCGACCGCATCCTGATCCAGGTGCCGGGCGAGCAGGACCCGGCCCGGCTGGAGGCGCTGCTCGGCTCCACCGCCAAGCTCGAATTCCGCATGATGGCCGACAGCCCGACCGGCGACGTCGACATGCTGACCAACAAGGACGAGGGCGGCCAGAAGGTGCCGGTGGAGCGCCGCGTCATGGCCGACGGCGGCGACCTCACCGACGCCCAGCCCGCCTTCGACCAGCAGACCCACGAGCCGATGGTGAGCTTCAAGTTCAACCTGCGCGGCGCCCAGCGCTTCGGTCAGGCGACCTCGGAGAACGTCGGGCGCCGCATGGCGATCGTGCTCGACGGCGTGGTCCAGTCCGCCCCGGTGATCCGCTCGGCGATCACCGGCGGCTCGGGCCAGATCACCGGCAGCTTCACGGTGCAGCAGGCCAACGACCTCTCGGTGCTGCTGCGCGCGGGCGCCCTGCCGGCCAAGTTCACCGTGGTCGAGCGCCGGGTGGTCGGACCGGGGCTGGGCAAGGACTCGATCGAGGCCGGCAAGCTCGCCACGCTGGTGGCCGCCGCCCTCGTGGTCTGCTTCATGTTCGCGACCTACGGCACCTTCGGCTTCATCGCCAACATCGCGCTCGCCGTCCACGTCGGGCTGATCCTGGGGCTGATGTCGGTGCTGGAGGCCACGATGACGCTGCCGGGCATCGCCGGCATCGTGCTCACCATCGGCACGGCGGTGGATTCCAACGTGCTGATCTACGAGCGCATGCGCGAGGAGGCCCGCGCCGGGCGCTCCCTGGTCTCGGCGCTCCAGGCCGGCTTCGACCGGGCGTTCGCCACCATCATCGACTCGAACTCGACCATGGCGATCGCCGCCGTGCTGCTGTTCTTCATGGGCTCCGGCCCGGTGAAGGGGTTCGCGGTGGTGTTCATCCTGGGGATTCTCACCACGGTGATCACGGCGGTGACGCTGACCCGCATGATGATCGCGGTGTGGTACAAGACCTTCCGGCCCAAGGCCCTGCCGTTCTGAACGGCGGGCCCGAGTCCGTCCGACCGGCCCGCCGACGCGGGCCGTGCACCTTTGTCCCGCGGGGCCTCCCATCCCGCACGAACGCCGTTTTGAGACAGACCGATGCGCCTGCTCCGCCTCTGGCCCGATGAATCGCGCTTCGACTTCATGCGGTTCCGGCGCTTCACCTTCCCGCTCTCGGCGTTCATGTCGGTGGCGACCGTGCTGCTGTTCCTGACGGTGGGCCTGAACTTCGGCATCGACTTCAAGGGCGGCACCCTGGTCGAGCTGCAGGCGAAGCCCGGCCACAACGCGGACGTGGCCGCGATCCGCCACACCGCCAACGGCTTCGGCTTCGGCGAGGCCGAGGTTCAGGAACTCGGCGGCGAGGGGCAGGTGCTGGTGCGCCTGCCGCTCCAGGCCGGCGAGCAGGGCCAGACCGCCGTGATGCAGAAGGCGCACGCCGCCTTCGACGCCGA
>Ga0182229_1000432_pt1 | contig 10810 bp, 11 predicted proteins | sample G6R1MG_32_FD_129663 | JGI IMG/M metagenome (GOLD analysis project Ga0182229, IMG submission 129663) | Miscanthus phyllosphere microbial communities from Michigan, USA - G6R4_MAIN_07NOV2016_LD1 MG | ecosystem: Host-associated > Plants > Phyllosphere > Phylloplane/Leaf | place: USA: Michigan...
CGAGCGAGTTCGCGACCGTCGCACCGAGCGGACGCGTCAGGATGAAGGCGGCCCAGAACAGCGCCGTGCGGGAGGTTTTCGTGAAGAAGTAGAGACCGGCCGTGACGGCCAGGGCGCCGGCGATCAGCAGGGCGCTTCCGTTGTAGCCGAGTGGGGTGTCGTCGGCCATCCAGTCGCCCAACGCGGTGCCGAGCGTCTGCGAGAACATGATGGTCAGCCAGTAGAAACATTCCACCTTCGGGGTCGCGACGGTCTCGACCGCGACCGTCCCCTCCGACCTGTACCAGAGGCCGAGCGAGCCCAGCACGAGCGCGAGGAGGGATAGCGACCCGCCAAGGTAGCCGATGCCCAGCGACCGGTCGAAGAGATCGGCCATCGTCGTTCCCGCCAAGGTCGTCGCAGTGATGACGGCCCAGTACAGGGACGGGTGAAACCGCTTGGCGTTGATCTGGGCCGCCACGGCGACAGCCAGGAGGGTCGCGAAGATCAGGGTGCCGACGAGGTAGCCCAGACCCAACGTCAGGGTGACGGCGTTGCCGCCGACCTCGCCCAGGGTCGTGGCAACGATCTTGATCCCCCAGAAGGCCAGCGTGATCTCCGGGACCTTGCTCACTTCGATACCGGTTCGGTCGTCGGCCATGGATGGGTCCTCCGTCAGGTCGATGGGTCGGCGGCGTCACGGCTGCCGCTCAGGACCCGATCAGCTTCCTCAGCCGGTCGAGGTTGGCGAGTTGCCGAAGGGCGGTGTCGCGGTCGGCCGCGGCCAGGCCGAGGATGACGGCCTCCAGGGCGACGAGCGTGGTGGCGTGAAGGGCGACCTGGTTCGCGCGGCCGCGACGGGCCAACAGCACGACCGTGGCCTTGCGGGCGATGGTGCTGGTCTCCGTGTCGGTCACGAGGACCACGGGCAGGCCCAGACGGTGCGCCTCGCCCATCACGGCCTGCACCTCGCGGTAGGGCTTGCCGTAGGCCAGGAGTACGACCGCGTCGTCGGCATGCAGGCCCAGCAACTGGTCGGCCAGCGACCATCCCGTCGCATCGAGAAGCAGGCTCTGCCGTCCCGAGCGCGTAAGTTGGAAGGCCACGTACCGGGCAAGATGCGCGGAGGGGCCGATCCCGAAGACGCCGATCCGGGTCGCTGGATGCAGGGCGGTGACCGCCGCGAGGATACCCGCGCGTCCGTCCTCGGTCCGGAGCGCTTCCATCCCCTCCCGGTGCGCTTCCAGCACGGCATCGATGGCATCGCCGGTGGTGGCGCCGACTTCCGCCAGCGTTCGACGCATGTCGGTCGCCGGCGTCCGTCGGCCGTCGAGTCCGGCGGCGAGCGCCTGCTTGAGATCGGGCAGGCCATCGAACCCCAGCGCCTGGACGGCGCGGATCACGGTCGCGTCCGATGTCGCGAGATGCGTGGCGATCTGCTGGGCCGAACTTGCGAGAACCGTCGCCCGGTTCTGATCCAGGTAACCCGCAACCCGGGCAACGGCGGGGGACAGGGATGGCATCAGCCGCCGGACCGTGTCGCCGAACTCGTCCGCCATCGGCTTCGACTCCGCCAGTCGGTGGTGCCCCGTTTGGAACCATGATGTAGCATTTTCTACAATGATGTTGACATCGGTAGCAAGAGCGACATTTCCTCCCGACGGAAACCGCGTCCGGCCAAGCGGTCGAGTGGCAGGGAGGATCGGAATGGCCATCGACTGGGTGCATGCATGGCCCACGGCACTTGCGGCGTTTCTCGCCTCCATCGTCGAGTTCGTCGAGGCCCTCACCATCGTGCTCGCCGTCGGCGCGACCCGGGGTTGGCGGAACGCCCTCGCGGGCGCCGCGGGCGCCCTCGCCGTCCTCCTTGCCATCGTGCTGCTCTTCGGCCCACTGCTGACCCGCATCCCCCTGCGGGACGTACAACTCGTCGTCGGCGGCCTGCTGCTGCTGTTCGGCATGCGTTGGCTGAGCAAGGCCATCCTCCGCTCCGCCGGGGTCATCGCCCTGCACGACGAGGACGAGGCTTACGGCAAGCAGGCGGCCGCGCTGGGCACCGGAGGCGGCGGCCGCCTTCGATGGGATGCGGTGGCCGTGACCACCGCCTTCAAGATCACCATGCTCGAAGGCCTGGAAGTCGTCTTCATCGTCGTCGCCGTCGGTGCGGGCGGGGCGGGACTCCTGGTCCCCGCCAGCCTCGGGGCGCTCGGCGCCCTGATCGTCGTGGTGGCGCTCGGCGTCGCGCTTCACCGCCCCCTGTCGATGGTGCCGGAGAACACGCTCAAGTTCACGGTCGGCGTCCTCCTGTCGGCCTTCGGCGCGTTCTGGGTCGGCGAGGGCATCGGCCTCGACTGGCCCGGCGGCGACTGGGCGGTCGCGGCGCTGACCGCGGGCTTCCTCGGCCTCTCGGTTCTGGCCGTGCCGACGTGCCGTCGACGTGCCGCCGCCCTTCGTCCCCTTCCCAACCTCTAGGCATCCGCATGCACTGGCTCGGAACCGTCCTTCGCGAACTCCTGGGATTGGTCGTGGACGATGTCGGCTTCGCCGCCTCCATCGTCGCCTGGGTCGGGGCGGCTTGGCTGGTGCGCGCCTACGGACAGGCCGGCACGACATCGGCCGCGATCTTCCTGTTCGGAGGGCTAGGCCTGATCCTGGTGGAAAGCGTCCTCAGGCGTTCCGGGGCGCCGCGATGACCCGGCCCTCGCTGCCGGTCGCGACCGATGAGATCAAGGCCGCCGAGATCACCCCATCGCTCCTAGCACGCATGGGGCAGCGCGACTTCGGGCTGGCGGCGGGCGCCTTCCTCGTCGTGGCACTGCTCCTCGGCTTCGGGCTTCTCGCCGACGAGGTGATCGAGGGCGGAACAGCACGGTTCGACCTGGCGGTGCTCACCGCGCTTCGAACGGGCAAGGATCTCGCCATCCCCATAGGACCGGCCTGGGTGCAGGAGACGGGACGGGACGTCACCGCGCTGGGAAGCTTCGTCTTCCTCGGCTTCCTTTCGGCCGCGACCGTTGGTTACCTCATGCTGGTCCGCAAGCGCGGCCTCGCGATGGTGATGGTGGCCGCGGTCCTCGGCGGCGCAATCGCAAGCACCTTGCTCAAGTACGGCATCGACCGGCCCAGGCCGGACTTCCCGAACGCGGTGCGGGTCTTCACGCCGGGCTTCCCGAGCGGTCACGCAACGCTTGCAACCGTCACCTTCCTGACACTCGGCGTCCTCCTGACCCGAGGGAGGGCCGACCGCCGTATGAAGTCGTACTTCATGGGCCTGAGCGTGTTCCTGACGGTGGCGGTTGGGCTGAGCCGGATCTACCTCGGCGTGCACTACCCGAGCGATGTCCTCGCCGGATGGTGCGTGGGCGCGGCCTGGGCGGTGTCCTGCTGGATCCTCGCCCTCTGGCTTCAATCCCGCGGCGAGATCGAGCGGGAAGTAGCCGAGGCCGCACCGGCTCGATCCGGAACGGGCACGGAGCCGGAGCTCAGTCGATGATGCGGCGGGATGCGATGGTGGTATCCGGACCGAACTCGTAGACCCGGATCGATCCGGTCGCGATCTCGACGGATTCGATTTCCCTTGGGCCCAGTCCTTCGAGCACCATCACCAAGGCCCGCAACGAGTTGCCGTGGGCGACGACCAGCGTTGGACCGCGCATCGCCGCCGGCTGGATATGCCTTAGGTGGAAGGGCACGACCCGGGCGACGGTGTCCCGGAGGCTCTCGCCGTTCGGCGGCTGACCCTTGTAGGAGCGCCGCCAGCCCTCGATCCGCTCCGCCCCGAAACGTTCGTAGGCGCCCTGCTTGCCAAGGCCGCTGAGGTCGCCGTAGTCGCGCTCGTCCAGGGCGGCATCCCGGAGGGGCACCAGATCGGCCTGCCCCAGGGCATCGAGCGCCAGCCGGGAGGTCGCGATGGCCCGCGCGAGGGTCGACGTGAAGGCTGAGGCGAAGCGAAATCCTTCGTCCTTGAGCCGCAGCCCGGCCGAGCAGGCTTCCTGTCGGCCCCGCTCGGTGAGGGGTGAGTCGAGCAGTCCCGTGAAAAGGCCGTCGGCGTTGGCTTGGCTCTGGCCATGGCGGACGAGGACGAGACATCGCCCCGGCGGGGGTACTGGGGAGGCGATCACGCGGGCTCCGGGCGAAGGGTGGTGCGGACAGGGAAATGCCGGCGCGGAGGACCCGCGCCGGCACCCTAGGCTCCTTGGTGTTCGCGACCGATCAGTTCGGCAGGGCGAACACGGTGAGCTGGCCACCGAGGTTGGTGTAGCTCGACAGGGCGGCGTAGCCGCCCACCGCGCCGAGGCCGGCGTTCGGGTCGGTCAGGCCGGCCGCGAGGCCGATGCCGGCCCAGCCACCGACACCCGACAGGATGCCGACGTACTGCTTGCCCTTGTGGGTGTAGGTCATCACGTTGCCGATGATGCCCGACGGGGTCTTGAACTTGTACAGTTCCTTACCCGTCTTGGAGTCGACGGCCTTCAGGTAGCCTTCCAGCGTGCCGTAGAAGACCACGTCGCCGGCGGTGGCGAGGGCGCCCGACCAGACCGAGAACTGCTCGGGATCGGACCACGCGATCTTACCCTTCACGCCGTCCCAGGCGATGAAGTTGCCCATGCCGCCATGGCTGTTCGGCGCGGGGTACATCGACAGGGTCGCACCGACGTAGGGCTGGCCCGGGGTGTAGGTCACCCGGAACGGCTCGTAGTCCATGCAGACGTGGTTGGTGGGCACGTAGAACAGGTTGGTCTTCGGCGAGTAGGCGGCGGGCTGCTGGTCCTTCGAACCCAACGCGGCCGGGCAGATACCCTTGGAGTTGGTGTCCTCGCCGTTCTGCTCGGTGGAGAACTTGGCCTGGACGAGGGGGCGACCGTAGGTCTTGGAGCCCTTGTCCATGTCGACCTTGGAGGCCCAGTTGACGACCGGATCGAACTTCTCGGCGACGAGGAGTTCGCCGGTGGCGCGGTCCAGGGTGTAGCCGAAGCCGTTGCGGTCGAAGTGGGTCAGGAGCGGGCGCTCCTTGCCGTCGACCTTCTGGTCGGTGAGGATCATCTCGTTGATGCCGTCGTAGTCCCACTCGTCGTGGGGGGTCATCTGGTAGACCCACTTGGCCTGCCCGGTGTCGGGGTTACGCGCCCAGATGGTCATCGACCACTTGTTGTCGCCCGGACGCTGCTTGGGGTTCCAGGTCGAGGGATTGCCCGAGCCGTAGTACATCAGGTCGAGCTTGGGGTCGTACGAGTACCAGCCCCAGGTGCAGCCGCCGCCGGTCTTCCACTGGTCGCCTTCCCAGGTCTTCAGCGAAGAATCCTTGCCCACCGGCTTGCCGAGGTAGGTGGTCTTCTCCGGGTCGACGAGCATCTCGTCGTCCGGGCCGACGGAGTAGGCGCGCCAGACCCGCTTGCCGGACTTGAGGTCGTAGGCGGTCACGTGACAGCGTACGCCGAACTCGCCGCCCGAGATGCCGACGATGACCTTGTCCTTCACCGGCAGCACGGTGGCGGTGTTGGTCTCGCCCTTCTTCGGATCGCCGTTCTGGACCGACCAGTTCACCTTGCCGGACTTGGCGTCGAGCGAGACGACCGTGGTGTCGGCCTGGTGCAGGATGATGGCGCCGTCGGCGTAGGCCAGGCCGCGGTTGACCGTGTCGCAGCACATCACCGGGATCACCGACGGGTCCTGCTTGGGCTCGTACTTCCACACGATCTTGGCCTCGTGGTCGAGGTCGAGCGCGTAGACGATGTTCGGGAACGGGGTGTGGACGTACATCATGTTGCCGATGACGAGCGGGGCGCCCTCATGGCCGCGCAGCACGCCGGTCGAGAAGGTCCAGGCCACCTGGAGGTTCTTGACGTTGTCCTTGTTGATCTGGTCGAGCTTCGAATAGCGCTGGTTCGTGTAGTCGAGGCCCGGGAACGCCCACTGGTTGGGGTCCTGCATCAGCTTCATCAGGTTTTCGTTCGCGATGGCCGGCATGGCGGCCGGCAGGAGCGTCGCGGCGTAGGCGACGGACGCCGCAAGGGCGATCTTCCTCATAGGTGTTCCTCCATTTGAGCGTTCGAACCCGGACGTTGTGTCCGCCAGGGGTCTCCTCACCGCATCCCGGTCCGTCGGCGGCGACGTGTCGGCCCTGCGCGCTTCCGCGCCGGGCCCCGGACCGGGGCTGCATTCCCCTCGAGCCCCAAGATCATCGTCCGGGAGCCCAAGTGGAGCGCCGGTAGAAGTATCGAATTATAAGATCAGCGCAATAAGCATTTTCTAAGTGCGACAGAATTATCCAGTCATTATCATGCAGATGCTGATTTAATCAATACGACGTCGCCCGAAAAAGCCATGGCTTTATCAGGGGCGCAAATAGTGCTGTTTTTTAAATAAAGATGCCGCTCTTTATTATTCCGAGACATCGCTTTTTTGCGTTGACTCAGACTATCGAGTGGCTATCCTTATTCCTGCGACAGACTAGACCTAAGCACATGTATTCTTGTGACCGCTCGGAGGCATGTGTCCTGGTCGCGGCGGAGCCTTATGGCTCCGCCTTTTTTTTCGTGCGCGAACGGGAAAAGGCCCGGACCGCGCCTGGTGGGCGACGGCGGGCATCAGGACGGTCTTGGATCGGGCAGGGTCATCGGTCGGCTCATGAGGGGCCGCCTTGCGGCGATCCGGTTGCGGTCATGAGCGTGACGGTGCGGGTCAACACATAGCTCTACCCGCGCCGAAGCGCTCGGTAGAAGCTATCGTCCGGCCCATAGGGGGCCGGCAGTTATCGGGGAGCTTCATCCCCATCCCACGTCCGGCAACGTGGATTAATCCGTCGTCCGGGTCAATCCCTTCGTCGACCGATCACGCGCGGGTCACGGCAAGGGAGAGGAAATAGGCGCCGTAGGCCGTCACCATGAGGGCCGCGACCCCGTCGAGGACGTAGGGCGGCACCTTCCGGAAGATCCCGGTGCCGCCGAGGGCGAAAGCCAAGGTCGCCACGAGCACGACCCCGATGCCGACCCCGAGGGTCGCCGTTCCCGCGCCCTCCCGAAGCGAGACGCCGAGCCAGACCACCAGGATCTCAAGCCCCTCGGCGACCAGGGCCCAGGCGGCGACGCCGAGGCCCGCGGCGTTGATCGGCCGCGACCAGTTCGCGTCCGTCGAGCCGGGGGCCGTGCCGGCATCGCGCTTCGAGAGCCCGTCGATGAACTCGTAGAGCAGGTACAGGCCGAACCCGAGCAGCAAGACCGCCGAGATCCAATCCAGGACGTTCAGGGCCAGGAGGTAGGCCGCCTTGCGCAGGACGACCGCGAGGATCGACACCGCCAGCCCGCCGAGGATGGAGCCCGCCAGGACGCTGCGCCATCCGAACCGGTACGCCCCGGCCATCATCACCGTCGCGGCGATGAAGAGTTCGGTGAAGGTCACCTGGAAGGTGATGACGGCTCCGAGCCAGGAAAGGGTCATGGGATGCGCTCCGCCCCGGGCCGGCGTCGAACGCGCCGGCCTCGGCCGCGGAGGGCATAGACATGCCCCGGGCCCTGGACCAGCCACCGTCTTTCGTGATGCTTTCGAACGACCCGGGCCCCATCCCCACTCGGGATGGGGCCCGGGCGCGCGGGAGTTGGATCTTGACGAACGGGCGAGGCGAAGGCATCTCCCGTCCACGGCAATGGAATCTGCCGGGCCTTTCGGCCAAACCGCCCCCTGGGCTAATGACTCCTACCTTTTGCGGCGCCGCAACAAGGGGGACTCATGCGCGCGACCTTCCAAAATCTCTTCGACAGCCTGAACCTCGCGGCGTTCGTCCGCACGCGGCACGCCCATGCCGTTTCGGTGGCGCGATGGTCGGCCATCCTCGTGCCGATGGCCGCGGCGGTCGGCACCCTCTGCGCGGCCTTCCTGTGGAGCCTCGACGCGGCCACCCAGGCGCGCTTCGACCATCCCTGGTTCCTGTTCCTGCTTCCGCTCGGGGGCTGTGCCGTCGGCTTGCTCTACCACCTGTTCGGCAAGAGCGTTGAAGGCGGCAACAACCTCATCGTCGAGGAGATCCACGAGCCGGACGGCGGCGTGCCGCTCCGGATGGCGCCGCTTATCTTCCTCGGCACCATCGTCACGCACCTGTTCGGCGGGTCGGCCGGGCGCGAGGGTACCGCCGTCCAGATGGGAGGCAGCCTTGCCAGCGCCTTCGGCAAGCTCTTCGGGGTCGATGCGGCCGGGGTCCGGGTCCTCCTGATGGCGGGTATCGCCGCCGGCTTCGGCGCAGTCTTCGGCACGCCCATCGCCGGCGCGGTGTTCGCGCTGGAGGTGCTCGCGGTCGGTCGCGTCGAGTACGCCGCGCTGGTGCCCTGCCTCCTCGCCGCGGTGGTCGGCGACTGGACCTGCCAGGCATGGGGCATCCACCACGGCTTCTACCACGTGGACTTCCTCGCCGGCGGCGCGAAGGCCCTGACCGTCGATCCGCTGCTCCTTGCCAAGGTCGCGCTCGCCGGCGTCGCTTTCGGCCTTGTCGGGTTGCTGTTCGCGGAAGCCAACCACCTCCTCGGTGGTTGGCTGAAGCGCCTGGTCCCGTACGGGCCGCTCCGCCCGGTGATCGGCGGCCTCGCGGTCATCGGCCTCGTCTACGCTTTTGGTACGCGGGACTACCTCGGGCTCGGCGTCTCGGCCGCCGACGCCGGCGGGATGACCATCAACACCTTCTTCGGGCCGGACATCCATCCCTGGAGCTGGGCCCTGAAGATCCTGTTCACGGTCGTGACCCTCAGCGCCGGGTTCAAGGGCGGCGAGGTCACGCCGCTGTTCTTCATCGGCGCGGCGCTCGGCAACGCCCTGGCCGGGCTGCTCGGCGCGCCGGTGGACCTGTTCGCGGCGCTGGGGTTCGTCGCGGTCTTCGCCGGCGCAGCCAACACGCCGCTCGCCTGCACGCTGATGGGCATCGAGCTCTTCGGCGCGACGCACGGGGTCTATCTCGCCGTCGCGTGCTTCCTGGCTTACCTCTGCTCGGGTCACAACGGCATCTACCTGTCGCAGCGCATCGCGGTCCCGAAGTCGGCGGCGGCCAACATCCCGGACGGCATGACCCTGCGCCAGGCCCGTACGGGCCGGGTGCCGACCGTCGCACCGTTGGCCGAGCGCCCCATCACCGAGGAGACGTCATGACCCCATCGCATCGCGTCGTCGCCGCCGACACCGGCATGATCCGTATCTACATGAAGCCGGGCGAGCGCGGCGGCGCCGGCAAGGGCCGGTGGTTCTCTGGCTCGAAGCCGCTCTATCGGGAGCTCGTCGCCCAGGCCAAGGCGGAGGGCCTCATGAACGCCGTCGCCCACCAGTCCCACCACGGCTACAGCAACCATGGGCCGATCCAGGACGACGGCGCCGAGTCGCTCAACCCCGAGCTGACCATGTGCGTCGAACTGATCGGCACCCGCGAGCAGCTCGAAGGCTTCTGCAGCCGGCACGGTGCCCAACTCGCGAACAAGGTCATCGTCTACAAGCACCTGGAGCACTGGAGCGTCAGCCAAGTCGGCGTCGGTGCGGCGGGCCGGGCTGCATGACATGAACCGTCCCGGGACGCTCCGGGCTTCGGATTGCCGGATAGGCCAACGAATGCGATAGCCGGCCATGGGTGCGCGGTCCGACCTTCGGACCGGCAGGCTTCAGCGTTGGTCGGGCCGCCAGCGCGGGAGATCTATGCCCATGCCGCGGCGCCTTCGCCCGACCTCGGCCCTGCGTAACGTCCTCCGGGGCGAGGCCTCAGGCGGCCTGATCCTGATGGCGAGCGCCGCCCTGGCGCTGGCCATCGCGAACTCCGGCTGGTCGGGCGTCTACTTCTCAGTCCTCAAGACATGTCCGTCGTCAGATGATTTGGGACAGTCTGCGAAGTTCAGGAGCGGAGGCTCTGGTCCATCTGGGGTAAGAGGTTAGGCGGCCTGCGCGTGGTGGCGCAAGCGGCGATCCATCAGGGTCTGGCGCTTGATGCGTTCCCGCTCGGCCAGGATCCCTTCGCCGCGTCCGAAGTAGACGTCAGCGGGCGTGAGGTTGCTCAGGCTCTCATGGGCTCGGGCATGGTTGTAGTGTTCGACGAAGTCGGCAACCTGCGTCTCCAGCGCGCCGGGCAAGTAGAAGTGTTCGAGCAGGATGCGGTTCTTGAGCGTCTGATGCCAACGCTCGATCTTGCCCTGCGTTTGAGGATGGCATGGCGCACCGCGGATGTGGGTCATGCCCCGACTGCCGAGCCAGTCAGCCAGGTCGCTGGCGACGTAGCTCGGCCCGTTGTCGGAGAGCAGGCGTGGCCGCGGCATCACCCGCGCCTGATCGAACCCAGCCGCACCCAGCGCCAGGTCGAGCGTGGCGGTGACGTCGCTGGCCTGCATCGTCGTGCACAGCTTCCAGGCGACGATGTAGCGTGAGAAGTCGTCCAGGACCGTCGACAGGTAGTACCAGCCCCAGCCAACGACCTTCAGGTAGGTGAGTCCGTCTGCCAAAGCTGGTCGGGCGCGGTGGTCTTATCGCGGTACTCGTCGGCAGCCTTGATGACGATACAGGCCGGGCTGGTGATCAGGTCCTGAGACTTGAGCAACCGGTAGACGGTCGCTTCCGAGACGAAGTAGCGGCGCTCGTCGGTGGAGCGCACCGCCAGCGCACGCGGACTGAGTTCAGGCTGCTCCAGAGCCAAGGCAACGATCTGCTCGCGGATCTCCGCAGGTAGACGGTTCCAGACCCGGCTCGGCTGCGAAGGTTGGTCATTCAACGCCTCGGGGCCGCCGCGCTGGTAGGCGTCGTACCAGCGGTAAAACGTCGAGCGCGTGATGCCGAGCTTGTCCAGGGTGGCACGCACCGGCAGGTGGGATTGCTCGAC
>Ga0182229_1000433_pt1 | contig 10810 bp, 7 predicted proteins | sample G6R1MG_32_FD_129663 | JGI IMG/M metagenome (GOLD analysis project Ga0182229, IMG submission 129663) | Miscanthus phyllosphere microbial communities from Michigan, USA - G6R4_MAIN_07NOV2016_LD1 MG | ecosystem: Host-associated > Plants > Phyllosphere > Phylloplane/Leaf | place: USA: Michigan...
GCGACGTAACTTCGGAGCACACTGCCTAGCCGCTGATAAGGGAAAAGATTCCCCGACGTACCGGTTGCTGATTGTAGCCACTGGGTGCTGGACGTACCCGGTTGAGCGGCTCCCAGAAACAGCACCGGGACGTTGAGCCGACTGACGAGCTTGTCGCCCAGCCGAGCCCAGATGTGTGGTGGCTGGCTGGGACCGATATTGCTGCCGGAACTGGCGTGGCTAAACTGTAGCGGGTATAGTTGTTCTTCAATACGATTGATCTGGCGAATGTCGACGCACGAGACCCGATCATCAGCAGCGCCGGGCTCCCGTTCGAAGCCACCCACCGCGTTGGACTGGCCCGCCACAACGAACACTTCCCCCACACCGACCCGGTTGACAGATGTTTGTGCTGTAACCGAACCGTTCGCAATTGCTCTAACATCAAGCCGGTACCAGCCCGCCGGCACGGTGACGAAGCCCCGAAACACGCGCGATCCCGACAGGAGCGACAAGCTTGTCCAGGCGGTTACGGAACCCTGCCCAACGGCTAATGGAACAAACCGTGCATCGATGGTAGTGGCTGCGGCAGGGGCTGTGCCGGTGACGAGTATCCTGGCCTGATTGGCCTGACTGCGCTGAAAGACCATGCGGGTCACCGGGCTGGTGATGGTCAATTGTGCGGAAACAGAGAACGAGCATAGGCCCGCCAATAGTAGCGTAAGCCACACAATACGAAACATCATTCAGCTAAAGGATAAAGCAGTGCACTGCCGTCAATTGTTGATTGAACGGTAGGTAAAGGTAGTCGCAAAACGAAAAACCCCGTAGACATTAGCATAACGAGTATGCCAACATCTACGGGGTTCTGTACAAAAATCCTGCCTAACGTATACTTATTTGGTAGGCACAGTAGTCGCTATTTTTAGCTCGTCGAGTTGCTTGTCGGATATTTCCGAGGGCGAATCGATCATCACGTCGCGGCCGGAATTGTTTTTCGGGAAGGCGATGAAGTCGCGGATGGAGTCGGAACCGCCGAACAGCGAGCAAAGCCGGTCGAAACCGAAGGCCAGTCCGCCGTGCGGGGGCGCACCGTACTCGAATGCGTCCATCAGGAAGCCGAACTGCGCTTTAGCCTCTTCATCAGAGAAGCCGAGCAGACTGAACATGCGGGCTTGCAGGTCGCGGTTGAAAATCCGGATCGAGCCACCGCCTACTTCCGTACCGTTGATAACCAGATCATAGGCGTTGGCACGGACCATGCCGAGCATCGCTTCGTTGTCGAGCAGCGCAATATCCTCGGGTTTGGGCGAGGTGAAGGGGTGGTGCATCGCAAACCAGCGGGCTTCCTCTTCGCCGTATTCCAGCAGCGGAAAGTCAAGCACCCAAAGCGTGCTAAATACGTTCGGATCGCGCAGGCCCAGGCGCGTGCCCATCTCCAACCGCAACTCGTTCAACTGCTTGCGGGCTTTGGCGGAATCACCCGAAATGATGAGCATCAGATCGCCGGGGCTAGCCGGAGCGCCGGACCGCCCAAACTGTACCGCCCATTTTTGCAGGTCTTCTTCCGAATAAAACTTGTCGACCGACGATTTGAGCGTGCCGTCTTGGTTATAGCGAACGTAGATTAGCCCTTTCGCACCGATTTGCGGGCGTTTTACCCAATCGGTCAGTTCGTCGAGTTGCTTACGGGTGTAGTGGGCGCAGCCGGGTACGTTGATACCCACAACCAGTTCGGCCGAATCAAATACGCCGAAGCCTTTACCCGACGTTAGATCGACCGTGTCGAAGGTGCCTTTCAATTCCACAAACTTCATGTCGAAGCGGGTGTCGGGCTTGTCGGAACCGTAGAACTTCATGGCGTCGGCGTAGGTCATACGCGGCACCTCGGGCAGGTCTATGCCTTTCACGTTTTTGAACAGATGGCGCACCAGCCCTTCAAACATGTTCAGTACGTCCTCCTGCTCCACGAACGACATCTCACAGTCGATCTGCGTGAATTCCGGCTGCCGGTCAGCGCGCAGGTCTTCGTCGCGGAAACACTTGACAATCTGATAATACCGGTCGAAGCCCGATACCATCAGCAGTTGCTTGAACGTTTGGGGCGACTGGGGCAGGGCGTAGAATTCGCCGGGGTTCATGCGGCTGGGCACCACAAAGTCACGCGCGCCTTCGGGCGTCGATTTGATCAGCACCGGCGTTTCGACTTCGATGAAATCCTGTCCGTCCATGTAAATCCGGGTTTGCTGCGCCATGCGGTGCCGCAGTTCCAGGTTCCGGCGAACGGGATTCCGGCGCAGGTCGAGGTAGCGGTATTTCATCCGCAGATCGTCGCCCCCGTCGGTATCATCATCGATCAGGAAGGGCGGCAGTTTAGCGGGATTCAGCACGGTAAGCTCCGTTACTTTTAACTCGATATCGCCGGTCGGGATGTTCGGGTTTTTCGACTTTCGCTCGATCACCGTACCGGTCGCCTGTACCACAAATTCGCGACCCAGCGAACGAGCCGTCGTGAAGAGTTCGGGCGCCGTCTGCCCGTCTTCGAGCAGTAGTTGGGTGATACCGTAGCGGTCGCGCAGGTCGATCCAGAGTACCCCGCCCTTGTCGCGGATGGTCTGTACCCACCCGGCCAGGGTAACGGTGGTATTAGCGTCGGAAAGGCGGAGTTCTCCGCAGGTTTTGGAACGAAGCATGAGTTCTTAATGAGTGAATGAGTGAGTGATAGAATGATTGACTGAAAATTTCCTGGACTGGCTTATTCAATCATTCTATCACTCACTCATTCAAAATAAATTTTTGCAAAGGTAGGGAGTTTGCCCAAACCGACGCAGTAAGCACTTTGCGGGCGCACTGATTCAATCATTCAGTCACTCAACAAATCAGTCATTTCCGGTAATCCAGCGCGGGTTTGCGGTTGCCGAGCAGGGCTTCGTATTTGAAGTCGGCCCCGCGTTTCTGCTGCCATTCGGCGCGGGCTTTCTCGATTAGCGTGGGGTTTTTGTACAAATCAAGCGCCGTCAGGGCGAGGGTTTTGGCCGCCACCAGCATCCCCTTCTGACCGATGCCCATACCACTCGCGGCCGTCGACTGCCAGCTGTGGGCCGACGAACCCGGTACCCAGGTCGCCGTCGATAAACCCACGGTGGGGACGGTCCAGCTTACGTCGCCGACGTCGGTTGAGCCGCCACTCGTTGCGCTTTCGGAGGCATCCCGGAAGTCTTTCACCGTAGCCGCTTCCTCGATGGGCACTTTCTTGTCGAAGGTCGTGCTGATCTGTTTGGCGAAGGCCGTTTCCTCGGAGTTGTACTGCACGCCACCCACTGTTTTCAGGTTCTGATGCATCACTTCAGCCAGCGTCACGTTGGGCAGCAGGTTGAAGACGCCCCCCAGAATCTCCCAGTCGACTTTCGTACCGGTGCCTTTGGCGGCCCCTTCGGCCGCGTTCTCGATCCGCTTCCAGACACTTTGCAGAATGTCGCGGTCTTTATGGCGGGCATAGTAATACACTTCGGCAAAGGCGGGTACCACGTTGGGCGCTTCACCGCCTTTGGTGATGACGTAATGGATGCGCGTATCCTGCGGGATATGTTCGCGCATCAGGTTGACCATGTAGTCCATAGCTTCCACACCGTCGAGCGCCGACCGACCCCGTTCGGGCGAGGCCGCTGCGTGGGCGGCAATGCCCCGAAAGCGGAACTTGGCGTTTTTGTTGGCCAGCGATGTTCCGGCGTCGGCCGCATTTTTGTCGCCGGGGTGCCAGTGCAGTACCGCATCGACGCCGTCGAACAGCCCGTCGCGGACCATATACACCTTGCCCGACCCGCCCTCTTCCGCCGGACAGCCGTAAATCTTGATCGTGCCGCTGTGCCCCGACCGTTTGAGCCAGTCTTTAATCTCCGTTGCAGCCGCTACCGACGCGGTACCGAACAGATTATGGCCACAGCCGTGCCCGCCTTTCTGCCCCGCGATGGGCGTAAAATCAGGTTTGGCTTCGGTGGCCAGACCGGGCAAAGCGTCGTATTCACCCAGAATGCCGATTACCGGCTTCCCTGATCCGTACGTCGCGACGAAGGCCGTGGGAATACCCGCGACACCCGTCTTTACGTCGAAGCCTTCTTTGCGAAGTTGTTCTGCCAGCAGGGCGGCACTTTTCTCCTCCTGATAACCCAGTTCGGCAAAATCCCAGATCTGTTTGGAGATACCCGCGTATTCCGGGAACCGCTTGTTCAGATCGGTCAGGATAGTTTGCTTGTCGCTATCGGTCGTGGTAGCCGACGCCGTTTTTACTGTTTTTCGGGATTGGGCCGCACTAGACTGAGCGGTGCCGTCCGGCGATAGGGTAAGAAGGGAAGCCAGTAAGGCAACGGGTAAAAAATAAGGGCGCATAGGTAGCGTATCGGTTGTATAAGATTGGGTGTCACAGCGCAGGGCTGCAACACGAAGAAAAGCAAAAATTTGGTTTACCCGCCATCCGTTCCGGGTTCTGCCGAAAATTCTAAACAATCATCTGAAAGTCAATATGATAGGTGAATTGAATGACTGACTGTATACCTGCTGTAGTATGAGTCGCCTGCGGCTAATCAGCGTTTTTAACAAGGCTGATTTGGCGGGTGGAATAGGTAGTTTACGCGTGTCTATACGTTGGAACTGAGATTAAAAACAGATTAAACAAAAGGATTGGGGCGGGGTTGGTAAGGCATACAGACATCCTAAAATGAATACGTATGAACTATTCCGTAGATAATATCAAAATTGATCTTCAGACGGTTGGCTTCCCGGAAACGCCTGAATTAGTGGCCGACGTAGAGCGCGAACTGCGCCGGATTATGCGTTTCCGGCAGGATATCGTAGCCGCCGATTTTTACTTGAGCGAAGACGGCACCAACCCCACCAACAACAAAGTCGCGCGGTGGCGGCTGGGCATCCCCGGCAATGATTTGTTCGCCGAGGCTCGGTCGGCTTCCTGGTCAGGCAGTCTGCGGGAAGCGGGCGAAAAAATACGTCGTCAGTTCATCGACTAACCAGCGACGGTATCCGAGTCCAGTAGCTATCAACAATCAACGTGTACGTCATGAAACTTTTCACTCCCGAACAATTCAACGAGTTGGCACAGCGGTTTGCCAAGCTATGCGTATCTATCTATTCACCTACGGAACGTCAGTCGACGGACGGGTACCGACCCAGCAAACTGCATTTCAAGAACGCGCTGATGGAAGTGCGCGATAAACTGATTGCACAAGAGGGGATGTCACAGGCCGATGCGGAGGCATTTCTGGCTGAAGGGGTCCGGTTGCTCGACGATCAGGCGTTCTGGCAACATTCGTCGGACATGCTGGCCTACTTCATGTTCGATGATGAGGTAGAAACGATAAAGTTGCCGCTGGCCATCGATACCCCTCAGTGCTATGTCGGCGAACGGCCTTACCTGCTGCCGCTTATTCCCGAACTAAACGACGACGGCCACTTCTACCTGCTGGCGCTGAACCTGAAGGAAGTCGCCCTGTTCGACGTGACCCGGTCAACGATTCAGGCCATCGAATTGCCGGAGTCTATCGATGCATCCTACACGGAAGACATTGAGCAGTACGAAAACCAGAAACAGCTTCAGCACCGGAGTGGGTTCGGGCAGGCGGGGGCCATATTCCACGGGCAGGGGAGTGGGTCCGATGAAGAACGTAAAGAGCGCATTTTGCAATTCTTTAACCGACTCAGTACCGATATTGACCCGATCCTGAATCAGCATCCGCTGCCGCTGGTACTGGCAGGTGTCGACTACCTGATTCCGATTTACAAACAGGCCAGTAACTATCCGCACATTGTCGACAAACACCTGACGGGTAGCTATTCTGCCAACGACATGCTGGAACTGTCTGGTGAAGCCTGGGAGTTGATGGAACCCCGATTCCGGCAGCAACGCCTGGACCGCAAGGACGAATACGGCTTGTTCATGTCGCGGGGGCAGGGCGACAGCGATTCCGAACGGGTTATCATGACGGCGCTTAGCGGTGGGGTCGATACGCTGTTCGTGCAGCCCGGTACGGACATCTGGGGCACCTACGACGCCGAGTTGTTCACGCTGACAATCGACCCGGAACAAACGCCCGACAATTATTCACTGACCGACGAGGCCGCCAAGAAAACCAAGGAGTACGGTGGAAAGGTGTATCTGGTCGATGATGAAACGATGCCCGCTTCCGGGGCGGTGCTGGCCGGTATTTTCCGGTACCCGATCACCGAAACGGCCAGCGGAGACGCCCTGACAAACAGCTGATTTCGAAAAAGAATAAAGCCGTATCCGGTTTGCGGCATCAGCTGACCGTAAACTGAGTCTGTTAGCGAAGTTCGACGTAAAAAGGTCCATTGTTATACGCCAGCCGTACAACAATGAACCTTTTGCATTTGCTGATTTACAGCCTGTTAGCGGGTAGCCGCCGTGGCGGGTACGCCCGATGGGAGTTTCTGGGGCGACGTGGTCGGCCCGTCGATCGTAATCCGGCCGTCTTTTACCCGCATCCGGTCGATGAAAACGACCCGCTCATCACCGGTTTTGGCAGTCCGGCCGTGGTAGACGCAGAACATCTCCTTGCCGTCGGGCGAATATGTGATGCTGTTATGACCCGTACCCGTTACCGAGCCGCCTTTGTCGCTGTTCTTTTCCAGAATCGGGTTGTTGGCTGCTTTTTGGAATGGCCCCAGTGGCGACGTGGCCGTGGCATACCCAATAGCATAATACTGCCCCCCGAAATGATTGGCCGAGTACATGATGTAGTACAGGTTGTCCTTCTTGAAGGTCACGGAACCCTCCGTCCAGCGCCGGTTAACTTCGCGGGCCGTCACCGACCCACTCTCCCATTCCGCCTGTTTGTCGCCCAGCTTGACGGGCGGACGTAGTACCAGCACCGGCTTGCCGATCACGCCCGAAAAGTCAGGCTTCAGCTCGACGCCGTACACCCAGCTTTCTTCAATCTCCTGATACCAGCCTTTCTGACGAGCCATCCGGGCGACTTCACTGTCGACGGGGTGTTTGTAGCAGCAGCGGGAATAGTACAGATACGCTTTGCCGTTGCTGTCCATAAACACGTTGGCGTCGATAACGGGGTAGCCGGGGTCGAAAAGTGGTTTGTTGGTCAGGTCGACGAACGGACCGGTGGGTTTGTCGGCGACGGCCACTCCGATGCGGAAGTTTTCGACATCGTGGGCGGGGTTTACCCGCCACTGGGCGCTGTAGAAGAGGTAGAATTTACCCTTTACCTCGTAGACCTCGGGAGCCCAATACGCTCCGTCCCACTTAGCTTTCGGGTCGCTCCAGCCGTTTTTGTTGTCGTGGAAATAAACCTGCCCTTCCGGTTTCCAGTGAACCATGTCCTTGGACGAGTAAGCGGAAAAGCCTTGTTTGGCCCCGCCCCCCGTGCCGTACATGTAGTAGGTGCCCTGCGTGTGGAGGACGTAGGGATCGCCGAATTCGACGGGTAACGGATTGGTATAGGTAGCTTTTTGTGTCGTAGTAGTCGGGGACGTTTGCGCACAGGCAGGCGACAGCGTAACCACAGCCAGGAGAAGCCCCAGCGCCCAGAATCGATTCATACGTATGCGTGAGTTTAGGAAAGCAAAGGTAGGTATATTGTTGCCGACCATAGTGAACGTGAACTTGGTCTCGAACGAGTTGGAGAAGTGTATTAAGCGTCTTTGTCGCCTATGAACCCCATTTTCTACCAACAGCAATTAACCGCATACAGTCGCCGATTTAGCAAATTGCGGCAGGGGGGAACCCCGAATGGTAAAGCACCGCACAAACCAGTTTTTCTGTTAACGCTTATTGAGCTCATTGAGCATAATGAAATTACGGAGAATCGCGTCGTAATTACCCCCGAACTGGTCGCTACGTTTAAAGAAAATTTTGGTCTGCTGGTAACCCTAGCTAATAAGGACGACTTCACGCAACCGTTCTTTTATTTGAAAAATGAAGGGTTCTGGTTTTTAAAACCGAAGGCGGGGTTCTTTCTGGATACGTATATTCGAAGCGTTCAGCTATTGAACGATCGGCTCGACTATGCCTATTTCGCGGATGACCTATTTGCCTTGTTAACCCATGCCGATGCTCGTCAGCAGCTGAAATTCATCTTACTCGACACCTACTTCCCTGTAACCAAACTGGAGTACGAGCGGGTAAAACAAGCTGGGCGTAGCTATGTGCGTGAGCTGGAAACATACTTATTGAACGAAAGAGAAGCGCCTTACCGGCAGGCGATACCGTTGACTGATGACGAGGAAACACGGTTCGTGCGCGGTGGGCTATTCAAAAAACTTGTTCCGAAAGTATATGATTTCACCTGCGCTATTTCGGGTATGAAGGTGATTTCGATAGCTGGTTTGTCGTTAGTGGAAGCCTGCCACATTGTGCCGATCAGCGTTTCTGGTAATGACAAGGTTACCAATGGAATTGCACTCTGTCCAACGCTGCATACCGCTTTCGATCGGGGTATGATTGGTATTGACGAGCAATTTCAGGTACGTGTTTCACCGGCTCTGGCCGATGCGACGAGTAGTCCCTATAACCTTAGTCAGTTTCATGGTCAGACGCTGCGTTTGCCGTTCGGTGAGATGCATTATCCAAGACCGGAAGCCTTCGCCTGGCATATGAAAGAGCGGTTTAAACGATGAAAATTACGACTGCATTCAACGAGCGCATTTTGGCTATCGATACGGTGCGGGGGCTGGTCATGGTGATCATGGCGCTCGACCATGTCCGTGACCTGCTGCACCTGCCCGCCCAGACGCAGGACCCGACCGACCTGAACACGACAACGGCCCCGATCTTTCTGACGCGCTGGATCACGCACCTGTGCGCCCCGACATTCGTGTTTCTGTCGGGAACGTCGGCGTATCTGTCGTTGCAAAAACGGGGGCAACAGGGTGGGTCAGTAGCGCAGACGCGCCACTTCCTGCTTCGTCGGGGGCTGGTGCTGATTGGGCTGGAACTCACGCTGATCAACTTCGCTTTCTGGACGGATAGTCAGTTTCGGACGATGCTGATTCAGGTAATCTACGCGATTGGTGGCGGACTGGTGCTACTGTCGTTGCTCGCTCGACTACCCGTTCGGTGGGTAGGCGCGTTGGGTATACTAATCGTTGTGGGGCATGATCTGCTATTGCTGGTGCCGCCAATTGCCAATCCGGTCGGGCAGGTGAGCTGGGCGTTACTGTTCCGGCCTCAGTTGTTCCCCAGTCCGTCGTTTACCTTGCTGGTCGCGTATCCGCTCGTGCCTTGGCTGGGTATCATGCTGACGGGCTACGCCAGTGGTGGCCTGTTTGGTAAACCGCTGGGTATCCGACGGCGGTGGCTGTTCGTTGGGGCGCTGGTAAGTCTGACCCTATTCATCGGGCTGCGACTCATCAATCAGTACGGTGATGCGGCACCTTGGTCGGCGCAACGGACGGCCTTGTTTACCGGGCTGTCGTTTCTGAATGTCAGTAAATACCCGCCCTCACTGCTGTACTCACTGCTGATGCTGGGCCTGATGGCGCTGCTGCTGGCCTGGGCCGATGGGGCCGATAATGGGTTGACCCGCTTGCTGCGCGTGTACGGTACGGTGCCGATGGTTTACTACCTGTTGCACTGGTATCTGATCAAGCTGATCATGATCGGACTGGTTTATGCGCAGGGCTACTCACTCGTGATCGGGACGTTGAGTTTCGGCCGGCCACCGGGCTTTGGCGTATCATTGCCGTTTGTCTACCTGATCTGGCTCGGTGTCGTTGCGTTGCTGTACCCGTTGTGCCGCTGGTACGGGCGGTACAAAAGCGCACATCCGGAGCAGGTGTGGTTACGCTACGTCTGACCTGTCAGTAAATAAACAGCAACTCTACCAGGATAAACCCAAGCAGTATCGTAATTCGGAGATTACTTGCTTGTCAACGACAGGGTCTTTCGAAATCATATGGCTACTAGTTATTTACGGTACTACTGGGTGCTGCCCGTTCTGCTGGCTGTAGCAGCTGCCTGTCAGCCGCCACAGGTCGAGCCTGATCCAGCTAATCCCTCGTCCAGTGCCGTGCTGGTGGTCGTGCCCGGCTCGGCGGCAGCCCGCCTGCGGGTGAAGTCGATCAGCGAAGCGCTTCCGGGAAACAGCGCCCGGCTAACGACGTTTACGTATGATCGTGACGGGCGCCTGAGTGGGGTACAGGCGGTGCAGACGCCGGATAGTACGTGGGCGACAACCGAACGGAACTACTACCAGTACGATACGAAAAATCGGTTGATCAAACACCAGCATCAGATCGTTGTCCCGGCCAGCTATACGCTTGTTGCCCCGCTGGCGGAGGAGCATCAGTTCGATTATAACACAGACGGTTTGCTAACCGAGATCCGGTACAAAGCCAGTAGTGGGGTACCACTACGCCCCAACCAAACAATTGTCGACCTGAGCGAATTGGACGGTAGTGGACGGCTCGGCTATGTACTGCGCCCGGTATACGATGCGGCCAAAAAAGTAATTGGTAGCCAGAAAGCCTACTACTGGCAGTCGACCAGTGCTACGTATGCCAGTGACTATAGTTATACCGGCGATCTGGTAACGGGTGTCCGCACGCTGATGACTATCAACGGCACAGTGAGTACCCCGCAGACCTATTCGCTCTCGTACGACACGAAAATCAATCCGTTTTACGGTGTCTACGTCGTGCCCGGTTACTTCGGCGGTATCGCCAACTGGTTTTTAAACCTGAGCACGCTCAGTCCTAACAACATCACGCGTGTCGAAGGGGTAAGCTATCGGTATGAATACAACAGTGCCAACCTGCCCATTGTGCGCTATACCGTCACCGACGATAA
>Ga0182229_1000434_pt1 | contig 10800 bp, 13 predicted proteins | sample G6R1MG_32_FD_129663 | JGI IMG/M metagenome (GOLD analysis project Ga0182229, IMG submission 129663) | Miscanthus phyllosphere microbial communities from Michigan, USA - G6R4_MAIN_07NOV2016_LD1 MG | ecosystem: Host-associated > Plants > Phyllosphere > Phylloplane/Leaf | place: USA: Michigan...
CCAGCAGCAGCTCGGCATCGAGCAGGTGATGGGTGCGCTCCAGAACATCCGGCAGGCGAGCCAGCAGACGGCCGCCGGCACCCGCGAAGTCGAGACGGCATCCGCCAACCTCACCGAACTGGCCGCCGAACTGCTGGCGCGCTCCGAGCGCTACCGGATCTGACACCCTGGGACGCATGGCAGGACCCACGCGGTTCTGCTCGCCATGCTGGCCTGCATCGACGACTTGCAACGGTCGACCGATCGGAACGACACGTTCGCCGACGACGTCATGGCACTTGCCGAAGGAATCGAAGCGGGCCGGGACGACAGCGACGCCCGTGGGGCCATGATCGACATGGTTCGCCGTCACCGCGTCGCCGCGATCAAGGCGCGGGCCAAGATGGTCGCGATCGGCGAGCCGTTCGTCCGGCGCTTCGGCATCGAACGGTTCGAGCGTGAGCGATCGAAGCGCTCGGCTCGGCCCCACCGCCTGAACTGATTACGGGTTGCGGAGTATGCCGTGTCCATACGATGGGGAGTCTGGTCACCAGCTCTCCCTCCGCATCCCTTACGGACGGGATGCGATCAGATCGCGCAAAGTCGTGATCGTCGATGAGTCGGCGACGCCGTCGACGCGGGCCTGGCGAAAGTGCCGTTGGAAGGCCGTGATCACCGCGTGGGTGTGGGCGTCGAACTCCCCGGTCACGGGCTGGTCGTAGCCGTAGAGCGCGAGCATCGCCTGTAAAGCTTCCACCGGCGGACCGGCGTCGCCCCGGGCGAAGAAGCGCCCGTCCCGGATCGGGGCGGGGGGCACATGGTGGCCGATTCCCTCCGCGGCGAGGCGGTCCCAGGGGAAAGTCTCACCCGGATCCTCCTTGCGCTCGGGGGCCACGTCGGAATGGGCGAGTACGCGTGCAGGGGACATCGCGTGGCGGGCGAGGATGTCCCGGGCGAGCACGATCACCGCTGCGATCTGCGCCTCGGGATAGGGTGGCAGGCCGCCGGCGTGGCCGGGATGGGCGATCTCGATGCCGATGGAGCGGGAGTTGACGTCGGTCTCGCCGGCCCAGAACCCCCGGCCCGCGTGCCAGGCTCGGCGCGCCTCCGGCACCATCTGCACGGTGCGGCCGTCCTCGAAGACGAGGTAGTGGGCCGAGACCTCGGCGATCGGGTCGCGCAGCCTGCGCAGGGCGTCCCCGGAATCCGGCATGCCGGTGTAGTGAAGGATCAGCATGTCGGGGCGCCCGCCCCGGCGCTCGCCGTGGTTGGGCGAGGGCACGACCTCCTCGGCCCACGCGCTGTCGGGGGAGAGGCTCACCGGATGCCCCGCTCGGCCGCGATCCGGTCCCAGGCCGCGTTGATGGCCGCCAGCCGGCGCGTGACGATCGCCACCGCCTCCGGGGGCAGGCCGCGGGCGATCGCACGGTCGGGATGGCTCTCGGCCACGAGCCGGCGATGCTGCGCCTTGAGCGCGTCGTCGCTCATGGCGCGCTCGGCCCCGAGGATCAGGTAGGGATCGTCGGCCAGCCGCACGTGGCGGGCAGCCACACGGGCGAAGCCCGCCTCGTCCAGGCCGAAGATCCCCGCCACGGCGCGCAGGTAGCGCTCCTCCTTCTCGTGGATCGCCCCGTCGGCTTTCGCGATGTGGAACAGGCCGTCGAGCACGTCCTCGAGCAGGCCCGGCTCGTCGTGGAACGCGTCGGAGAGCTGCTGCGCGTAGGCCTCGTAGCCGTTGGTGGTCGCCTTGGCGAGGTCGAACAGCCGCACGACGCCGGCCCGCGCGCCGGGCTCGACCTGCACCACCCGCCCGAAGGCCTCGACCTCGGAGGGCGTGACCACGCCATCGGACTTCGCCATCTTGGCGGCCAGCGCCACGAGGCCCGTGGTGAACACCACGTCGCGCGGCGTGGTGCCGAAGGGCGCGCCCTCGCGGTCCACCAGGAAGTGGCCGGCCACGCCCCCCACCAGCGCCCCGAGGGGGCCGCCGACGAGGCCGCCGAGCCCGGCCCCTCCGAGCTTGCCCCAGAGCCCGAGGCTCATCGGGTGCCGGCTCGCGGCCGCGGCGCGGCCATTGGGAAACGGAGGGGAGGGGACCGGAACAGGGGCATGATCCGCTGGGTGTCTCTCACAGACCTCCCGTCGCGCCGTCGCAGCAGGGCGGGCTCCCGGTGATCGGGAGGAGGTGAAATCCCTTAACGCCGGAAAGCCGGTCACGGCGCAAGCGTGCCCCCGAACGAAAAAGGCCGGAGCGTGCGCTCCGGCCTCGATCTCAGCTGAGTGGCCTGCGGCGTCAGCGGCAGTACACGTCGCCGTAGGCGTCGCGGTAAGTGCCGTAGGGGCAGCGCGGGGCGGTGGCGGCGCCCGCGATCGCTCCGCCCGCGCCGCCGATGGCGGCACCGGCCAGCGCGCCGCCGGCCCGGCCGGTGGCGAGGCCGCCGACCGCGGCGCCGAGACCGGCGCCCAGCGCGCCGCCGCCGAGGGCACGATCGCCGGGGGTGTTGCAGGCGCCGAGCGACAGCGCCATGGAGCCGGCAAGCGCGGCGGCGATGAGCTTCTTCATGGTCCGAATTGTCCCTTGTTCATCCGGGGCCCGGCATTTCGCCGTGGCCGCGTGGGGTGACGGCCGTCCGGATTGAGCTTAGCCGTTGTCGACAGGAAATGCACCCGTAAGGCCAAGGTTCCCCCGGGCGGCCTTGGACTCACATTTTCGCGCGCAGTCGCCATGTGACCGCTCAAGCGTCTTACCTGAGGATTTCATGACCAAAGCCACCACTATCGTCCGCAAGGCCGCCGTGAAGCCGGATCAGGTCGCGGATTGGGTCACGCTCGACCATACCGCTCGCATGGCAGCCTACGGTCATGTCGTCACGTCCACCGGCACCGAGGTGCGTCTGCAGCTTGCCAAGGCCGCGATCCTGGAGGACGGCGACGCTCTTCGCCTGGAGGACGGTCGCCTCGTCGCGGTGCGCGCCCAGGAGGAGGCCTTGCTGGAGGTCCGCGCCGAGAACCCGGCCCGCCTGCTGCGGCTGGCCTGGCAGCTCGGCGGCAGCCACGTGCCCGTCGAAGTCGGCGCGGACGCTCTCTACGCCCCCGCCTCGGCAGCCGAGCTCGTACGCGGCGCCGGCTGCAGCGCAACCCCGGTGACCCGCGCCTTCAAGCCGGAGAAGGACGCGCACGACCACAGCCGGTGCGGTCACGATCACGGGCACGACCACTCGCATAATCACGGGCATTCGCACGACCACGACCACGCCCATGACCCCGCTCATGGGCATTCCCACGGTCACGAGCACTGATCCCCTGCGCCGCGTTGAAGGCGCGGCGCGCTCCGAGTATGCCCACCCCGATGATCGCCCGCGACCTGCGCTTCTCCGTGGCGCCGATGATGGACTGGACCGACCGGAACTGCCGGGCCTTCCACCGGACCCTATCGGCCCGCGCCCGGCTCTACACCGAGATGGTGACCACCGGCGCCGTGCTGCATGGGCCACGCGAGCGTCTGCTCGGCTTCTCGCCGGGGGAGCATCCGGTGGCGGTGCAACTCGGCGGCTCGAACCCGGCGGACCTCGCGGCGGCGGCGCGGATCGCCGCCGATTTCGGCTACGACGAGGTCAACCTCAACGTCGGCTGTCCCTCCGACCGCGTGCAGGAGGGCCGCTTCGGCGCCTGCCTGATGCGCGAGCCCGCGCTGGTGGCCGAGTGCGTCGCGGCGATGAAGGCGGCGGTGGCCGTGCCTGTGACGGTCAAGTGCCGCATCGGCATCGACGACCAGTGCACCGAAATGGCCCTCGATGCGCTGGCCGGGGCAGTGGTCGCGGCGGGGATCGACGGCCTTGTCGTGCATGCGCGCAAGGCGTGGCTGAAAGGTCTGTCGCCGAAGGAGAACCGGGACGTGCCGCCCCTGGATTACCCGCGCGTCGCCCGTCTCAAGCAGGCCCATCCCGACCTGCCGATCGCGATCAACGGCGGCGTCGTGACGGTCGCGCAGGCCGGGGAGCGCCTGACGGAGGTCGACGGGGTGATGATCGGGCGCGCGGCCTATTCCGACCCCGCGATCCTGCTCGACGTCGATCCGGAACTGTTCGGGGAGGCGGCGCCCGTGTCCGACGCCTTCGCGGCGATCGAGGCGTTCGCGCCGACGATCGCCCGGGGGCTCGAAGGGGGGCTTCGCCTGCACGCTTTCACCCGGCACATGCTCGGCCTGTTCAACGGGCGGCCGGGCGCGCGCGCCTACCGCCGTCACCTCGCCACCGCCGGCCTCGCCCCGGAGGCGGGCCTCGCGACGCTGCGCGAGGCGGCGGCCAAGGTCTCGAGGGAGCGCCGCGATCCCGCCGATCCGGTGACCGAGGCCGCCTGAGCGCCGGCCGCCGAATGCCTCAGCGGCTGCGCAGGACCAGCCGGTCGCCCCGTACCTCGTAGGAGGGCAGGCGGTCGAGAAAACTCTGGCCGAGCAGGTTGCTGGAGAGCGCCCCCGGCCGGCTCACCATGGCCTCGACCCGTCGCTCGGTGATCGGACCGACCGTGATCGCATCGAGCCGGACGGGGGCCGCGAGCGTGGTGCCGTTGGCGGTGGAGACGCGAGCGGTGAACTCTCCCTCCTCGGGGCGGATGCCGAGCGCGGCGGCGCTCTCGGCGGTCAGCACCACGGTGCTCGCCCCCGTATCGAAGGTGAAGCGCAGTTCGTCCCGTCCGTTGACCTCGGCCAACACGGAAAACGCGCCATTGGAGCGGCGGGTGATGGTGACCTCGCCGCCGGGGCCGAGCACGGCCGTGCCGGGGCGCAAGGCCCCCATCAGCGAGGCGCCGACCTCCTGCGCCCGGTCGCGGTAGGCGTAGGCCGCGACCGCCGCGAGGCCGAGCAGTCCCCAGATCAACAGAGCGCGCAGGTTAGCCCCCACGCTCTCACCGAAGCGGCGCCGGAGGCCGGTGGCGACGAGGAGCAGGATGGCGGCGAGCGAGGCGAGCCCCGCGATCTGGTCGGAGTTGAGCCCCATTGCACCACCGGTGCCATGCGTGGCGACCAGCACCACCAAGGCGGCGCCGAGGATGACGAGGCCGAGGATCATCACGGTGTGCCGGCCCCGGCGCGGTTCGGAAAGGCCCTCCGCAGACGCTCGGGCAGGCCGGCCATGATCGCCAAACGCTGCAGCTCGGTGAGCGAGCCCCACGCGCCGATCTCGTCGCGGCTGCGCCCGCAGCCCTCGCACAGGCCGCTACCCGCATCCAGGATGCAGACCTTGGTGCAGGGGCTCGACGGCTTGGGTGGGGGAGTCAGCGGCATGCGCGAGAGATGGTTCGTTCGGGGAGGGGAGTCGAGGGCCGCCCGATCACACCGGCGTGGCCGCGAGCAGCCCGAGCAGGCCCGCCACCTCCGCCACCTGCTGGCAGGCGCCGATGACGTCGCCGGTCTGGCCACCGATCCGCCGCCGAGCCAGGGTGGTGAGGGCCAGGGCCGCGAGTGGCGCCAGCACCAGCAGCAGCCCGACGCCGAGCCAGGGCAGGCCGAGCCCGACGCAGGCGAGCGCCAGCGCCGCCGCGATTCCCCCCGCGATCGCCAGCGTCGGGCCGGTAGGCCGGCCGACGGAGGCCCCGGCGCCGCCTGGCCGGGCCGGGCCGAGCAGCACCATCGGCGTCAGCGCCGCGCAGCGCGACACGGCGGCGGTGAGCAGCAGCGCCAGCGCGGCGTGGCCCGAGCCCGAGCGGTCGAGGAGCGTCGCCAGCGCCCCCGCGCGCAGCGCCAGCGACAGGAATAAGGCGGTGCCGCCATAGGCGCCGATGCGGCTGTCGCGCATGATCTCGAGGCGCCGCTCGTGGGTGCGACCGCCGCCGAAGCCGTCGGCGACGTCGGCGAGGCCGTCCTCGTGCAAGGCGCCGGTGACGAGGGCGCCGACCGTCAGCGCCAGCGTCGCCGCGACGAAGGGACCCAGCCGGATCTCCCACGCGGCCACCAGCGCGAGTGCGGCCGGCAGGGCGAGGATCAGCCCGGCCACGGGCAGCATGCGGGGCACGGTGCGGAAATCGGGTGCGGCGTGCGGGTCCGGCTCGTCCGGCAGCGCCGGGACCGGCAGGCGCGAGTAGAAGCGCAGGCAGGCGGCGAGGTCGTAGAGCAGGGTCGCACCGGGGAAGGCGGGTCCGGGGTCGCGCCCGCCGTTGTCGTTCATCGCCAGCCCCATCCGCCGAACCCCGTCCGGCCACCTTCACCGCCGCACCGCCCGCCGTTATAGCTCGCAGCCCGTGCGCACGGCCATGCGGGCCGGGCGGTCTTGCACATCCCACCCGCCTCGGCGCCGGATGGCATCCGCGTTGCACGCTCCGGACCGAGGCCCGCGATGACGACCGATCCCTCGCCCTTCGCGGACATCCGCCGCCTGATCGGGCAGATGCCCGGCCCCGACGAGGACGCCGTGGCCGCCGTGCGCGTCCGCGACGCGGTCCTGACCAAGCCCCCCGGGGCGCTCGGGCGTCTCGAATCCCTGGTGGAGTGGCTGGCCGCCTGGCAGGGCAAGGCGCCCCCTAGCCTCGACCGGCCGCTTGTCTGCGTCTTCGCCGGCAGCCACGGGGTGACGGCGCGCGGGGTCTCGGCGTTTCCGGACGCCGTGAACCGGCAGATGCTCGACACCTTCGCCGCGGGGGGCGGGGCCATCAACCAACTCTGCGCCGTCTATGGTCTCGGCTTCAAGGTGTTCGACCTCGCCATCGACCTGCCCACCGGCGACATCTGCGAGGGGCCGGCGTTCGACGAGAAGGGGTGCGTGGCCACCATGGCCTTCGGCATGGAGGCGGTGGCCGCCGGCACCGACTGCCTTGCGGTGGGCGAGATGGGCATCGGCAACACCACGATCGCCGCCGCGATCTACACCGCGCTCTACGGGGGCGAGGCAGTGCAGTGGGTCGGACGCGGCACCGGGGTCGACGGGGCCGGGCTCGCCCGCAAGGCGGCGGCCGTCGAACTGGCGCTCGCGACCCATGCCGGCCATCTCGACGACCCGTTGGAGATTCTGGCGCGCCTGGGCGGACGCGAGATCGCGGCCATGGCGGGCGCGATCCTCGCCGCGCGGCTCCAGCGCATCCCGGTGGTGCTCGACGGCTACGTCGCCACCGCGGCCGCCGCCGTCCTGCACGCGCTCGATGATTCCGCCCTCGACCATTGCCTTGCCGGCCACATCTCGGCCGAGGGAGCGCACGCAGAGGTGCTGAAGCGGCTCGGACTGATGCCGCTGCTGTCGCTCGGCATGCGGCTCGGCGAGGCGTCCGGCGCGGCGTTGGCGCTCGGCCTGCTCAAGGGCGCGCTCGCCTGCCACCGTGACATGGCGACCTTCGACCAGGCGGGCGTGTCGAATAAACTGGACTAGGCGGCTCGCGCCCGGCGCTTGCGTCGGGCCGGCTGGGACTCCTCCGCCGGCTTCCCCAATGTGAGATCGACGGCCGGCAGCGTCTCCATGGCGCGGCTCGCGGGGAAGGTGACGATCACCTCTGTGCCCTCGCGGGGCTTCGATTTCAGCTGGAAGTGGCCCCCGTGCAGGTCGACGAGACCCTTCACGATGGGTAGGCCGAGCCCCGAGCCCTGCTCGGCGGTCTTGATCGCCAGCGCCCCGCGGCCGAACGAGGACATCACGGTTCCGAGTTCGTCCTCGGGGATTCCGGGACCGGAATCCTTGACGCTGACGTACTGGCCCCCCGACGAGGTCCAGCCGACCTTGATCGTGATCTCGCCGCCGGGCGGCGTGAACTTGACCGCGTTTGAGAGCACGTTGAGCACGATCTGGCGCAGCGCCCGCTCATCGGCCCAGAGGCGTGGCAATGACTCGTCGATGAGGCTCTGGAAGGTCTGGCCTTTGCTGCGCGCGCGCAGGCTCATCATGTGGCGGCATTCCTCGGCCACGTGGGCGAGCCGCGTGGCCTCCTCGTTCAGCTCGTAGCGCCCGGCCTCGATCCGCGAGAGGTCGAGGATCTCGTTGATCAGATTGAGCAGGTGCATCCCGCTGTCGTGGATATCGCCGGCGTATTCCTGGTAGGCCGGCGCGGTGTGGGGGCCGAACACCTCGTTCTTCATCACCTCCGAGAAGCCAAGGATCGCGTTGAGCGGCGTGCGCAGTTCGTGGCTCATGGTGGCCAGGAAACGGGACTTGGCGAGGTTGGCCTCCTCCGCCCGGCGGCGGGCCTCGTCGGAATTGGCCTTGGCCTGCTCCAGCTCGCCGAAGATCGCGTCTTTCTCCGCCCGCGACTGCAGGGCGCTCACCGCCGAGCTGTAGAGCCGCCGTGCCAGCGCCGCGAAGAACACCTGCGAGCCCACCGCCATGGTGACGAGCAGCATCGTGTCCATGTCGCGCGACAGCGCCAGCAGCGAGAGCGTGGCCAGCGCGAGCGGGACGAGGCCGGCGAGCGCCGCCACCGGCACGGTGGCCGCCAGCATGGTGGCCACCGCCGCGATCACGACGAGGCCGAACAGCGCGAAGGTGCGTGCCTGCGCGGCGCCCACGAGGATCATCAGCGCCCAGGCCGTGCTCTGCACGAACTCGCCGCCCGTGAAGGCCCTGCGCCAGCGGGTGAGGTTCAGGCCCTCCTTGTCCTGGCGCAGGAAGCGGCGGGCGAGCGAAGTGGTCAGGCCGAGCGCCGCGAGCACGCCCGCACACCACGTTCCGGCGGTCGCCGCCGACACCCAGAAGGCGGAAGCGCCCGCCAGCGCCATCGCGAGGAGCGCCAGCGGGATCGCCGCCCCCGCCCGGTACTCGGCGTAGAGCCGCACCAGCTCGTAGTCGAAGGCGTGGCTCAGCCCGCTGGTCGAGGTCAGGCGCTCGCGCGCCGAGCGCATCTCGCGGGCGATGCCGCGGCGCAGCGCGAGTTCCTCCGACGACGGGCCTCGCCCGCGCTGAACCATCTCAGCCGTCAGATCGGACATTCCAGTGGGGCGCATCAGGATAAGCGGGAACCGCAAGGGTGCGCGCGATGTGTTAAGAACCGGCTGCGGCGATCGACGGCATTTGCGGCAAACGGAGCCGACGTCGCGTCGCTTCCGGACCGGCAGCACGAACGGTTGCATCGTCCGATGGGAGATTGCAGGCGAACGGTCTCCGGCCTCGGACCCATCGGAATCCGGCATGCTCGACAGCCTCACCAACGGTCTCCGGCAATGGGTCGTCGATCTTTTCGCCGCCGCGGTCGCGGGCACGACGAAGCCTGAGGATCGCCACGCCGCCATCCGATGGCTGCTCGCATCGCGCGACGTCCTCGCCGGTGATCTCGGCTGGACGGAGAAGCTGATGGCGCTCAACGGCCTCCTAAATGCGCGCGCCGCCGTGTCGGCGATCGCAGGCACCGTGGCCGATGCCGTGAAGAATTACCGCAGTTCGTCTCTGCCCTGGCCGATGAAGGTGGCGCTGCCCGCAACGCTCGCGGCGCTTCCGCTTGTCGGCGCGCAGGGCGTCGGCATCGCCGCCTTCGGCAGCGCGATCGGGCTTCCGGTACTGCTCCTCGTGTTCCTCGGCACGGCCGGCATCACCTCGGTGTTGGAGGCAATCGTGACGAACCCGCATTCGCGGGCCGGTGTCGCCGTCATCGTCGCGCGAATCCTGGAGTCGGAGGCGTCGCGTCGCGCCAGCGCGGCGTTCCGTCGCCGCATGGCCGAAGAGGCCGCCTCACCGCTCGCCCAAGCCGTGCCGGACGACGAGGTGGCGAGCCGCGCCGCGCTGCTCGCCATGGACCCGTTCGATTTCGAACGCCACGTGATGGCGTTCTTCGAGAAAGCGGGGCTCGAGGCGGTCGTGACGCCGAGGTCCAACGATTACGGCATGGACGGCTATGCCCGCGACGGGGACCGGTTGATCGTCGTGCAGTGCAAGCGATACGCCAGCGATCACAAGGTCGGTCGCCCGGCGCTGCAGCAGTTCAAGACGGTGATGGCCGATGCGAACGCGTATAGCGGCTACGTCGTGACGACCTCCTCGTTCTCGACCGACGCCGTGGCCTACACCGCTGAGGCTCCCGGCATGATGTTGATCGACATGGACGCGCTGATCGCGTGGCATCGGGACGGACTGATCGTCGGAGAAGCGCCCTCCACCCTCTGCCATGACAATGCGGCCCCGGACTTGTAGTCAGTCCAAGGTGCGGCGTCGCACAACCGTGAGTCACGCCCGGGATTAGGCTCGCGACCGATCGCCGACGCGGAGGAAATGGATGATCACGCTCAATCTCAACGGCACCGCCCGCGACGTCGATGCCGATCCCGAGATGCCGCTGCTCTGGGTGATCCGCGACCGGCTCGACATGACCGGCACCAAGTACGGCTGCGGGATCAGCCAGTGCGGGGCCTGCACCGTGCACATGGACGGACAGCCGGTACGCTCCTGCCAGACCCGGATCGGCGACGTCGGGGACGCGAAGATCACTACGATCGAGGGCGTCTCGGGCCGGGTGGCGGATGCGGTGCGGGCTGCGTGGCGCGGGCTCGACGTGGTCCAGTGCGGCTACTGCCAGTCGGGGCAGATCATGTCCGCGATCGGCCTGCTCTCCGACAACGCCAAGCCCAGCGATGCCGACATCGACGGCGCCATGGACGGCAACGTCTGCCGGTGCGGCACCTACGGACGCATCCGCGCCGCCATCCACGAGGCGGCCCGCTCCCTCGCGTAATCGATTGCAAGCCTTCTCGCTGGAGCCCGCCATGCGCCCGTCCGCCCGGACCGAACACACGCCCTCCCGCCGCGCCTTCCTCGGGGCCGCCGCCGGCGGCGCCCTGCTGATCGGCTTCCGCCTCGACATGCGCGGCCCCGCCCGCGCCGCCGAGGGCGGGCCGGACCTGTCGAAGGTACCCGCCCA
>Ga0182229_1000436_pt1 | contig 10796 bp, 12 predicted proteins | sample G6R1MG_32_FD_129663 | JGI IMG/M metagenome (GOLD analysis project Ga0182229, IMG submission 129663) | Miscanthus phyllosphere microbial communities from Michigan, USA - G6R4_MAIN_07NOV2016_LD1 MG | ecosystem: Host-associated > Plants > Phyllosphere > Phylloplane/Leaf | place: USA: Michigan...
CACCGCTCCAGATCCTCACGCCATCCGCCAGCACCGGACATCGTGATCCCCCATGACCGTCGCCATGGCACGCGAATCCGCGAGGATCCTACCTCGTTCCCTCAATCTGCCAAAGTAGTGCTAGGCTGCGAACTCATAACGACTGGCACGGTTGAGCCGCGCCCTCGTTAGCCCTCTGAGTAGGAGGAGCCTGGATGGCGCGGTTTGACCTGACGGATGCGGAGTGGGCGGTGATCGAGCCGCTGTTGCCGACGGACGTGCGCGGCAAGGAGCGGGTGGATGACCGGCGGGTGCTCAACGGCATCTTCTGGCGGCTGCGCACGGGCGCACCCTGGGCCGACATCCCGGCACGCTACGGCCCGCATACGACGTGCAGCAACCGCTTCCGGCGGTGGCGCAAACGCGGCATCTGGGATCGGCTTCTGGACGCCGTGTCAAAGGCTTACGAGGGCGACCTGCAGATGATCGACGCCACCAGCGTGCGGGTGCACCAGCATGCCGCCTGCGCCCAAAAAAAGACGGCCGATCCGGTGGCATGGGTCGCTCGCGCGGCGGCCTGACGAGCAAGATCCACGCGCTGGTGGATGCCGAGGGCCGTCCCGTGGCGCTCAAGATCACGGAAGGCCAAGCCCATGACGGGCGTTCGGCGGCCAACATGCTGGGCGGGCTGGGCGCTGGCCAGATCCTGCTGGGCGACCGAGCCTACGACAGCGACGCGCTACGCGCCCGGATGGCTGAGCAGGGCGCGTGGGCGAACGTCAGGCCGATGCCCAACCGCAAGAAGGTGCTGGCCTTCAGCCCGTCCGACCTCGACGCGCTCAAGCCGACAAGTAATCCTCTCTCCGTCCGGCCCGTCCTTCATCAACTCGACGGCGCAAGTCAGCAGACCGTCGCCCAGCTTTTTGACGGCGAGTTGAGCGTCGACCGCGCCAGCTAGAGAGGAGTGACCGCGCGGCCTAGTGCATCGATCCAGACGAAGGCGTCAGCCGTGTCTGGAAAAATTGATGCAAGAACAAGAAGCTAGGGCAGAGACGCATGAACGGAGTGAGTGCGTCTCTGCACTAGTGCCTTCCAGCCCGCAGTGATGGACGATGACTACGAGGCAGCCGAAGGCGTCCATGATCAAGTCGGCGGCCTGCACGTAGGCGGTCATGTCCCGGTCGTCGCTCTCCGAGCCGGTGAAGCTCCGGTTGAGCGTGTCGAGACAGACGACGGCGGGCGGCACCGTATCGGGCATCTGCGCGCGAATTGCAGCGATGAGTTCAGCGGCGTCCGCGACGAGGGCGAAGCTCGCGGGCATCAGGTAGAACGGGACCGGCCCGTCATAGGTCTCAAGGTGGTCCAGCTCGAACGCGATCTTGCGGGCTTCGAAGCCCTTCTGTCCCCCCAATGCGCAGTAGACGATGGTACCGGGCTCGACGCGGTGTCCCTGGTAGTTTCAGCCGACGGCGACGTGCATCGGCATGTCGAAGGCTAGAAAGCTCTTTCCGCACTTCGGCGGTCCCCACATGACCGTGAGGACATGGATTGGCAGCAACTTGCTCACCCGGTAGCGGGGACTCGTGCTCAACCTGATTTGGTCGAAGGCGACGAGGGGGAAGCGCGCCACGGCGGCGCGCTCCTTCACATTGCGGCCACCGATCTGCTGCCGGTGTTCATTCGCGGGTGCCGGCCACTCCAGGGCGGCACCGTTGAAGGCGCGCTCTGACATCAAACACCCCCTCGTCGGCTCGACGGCGGGCGCAGCATCTCGACCGCTTGAGTTGCTGTCAGCAGCGATGCCCCGGCACACCTGAGAGCGCAGGCGACGCCGCGAGCATCGTTCACCGCTGCGAACCGCACGGCCATGTCCGCATAATTCCCGGCGAGTTCGGCCGCTTCCCCGATGGCCTCGTAGTTGAGGCTGGTCATGGCGATCCGGTCAGGGCTGGGTATGGTCGCCTTCATGCGCCGCCTCCCTTCGCGAAGATGTCTGCGGCAAAGCGAGCGAGCAGCGCGGCGTCGCTGCGACCGTGATCCTTCTTCCGGCTGAAGCTCTCGGCCGAAGCCGGGAACAGGCGCAGGGCGAGCGCCCGGCTGGCCTCCTTCGGATCGGCAGCGGCGAGGATGCCGTGATGCCGCTTCCAGACGGATGGCGTCACGAGATGGATCGGCAGATGGCAGATCGCTGAGATGGTCTTCACCGTGGCGTAGGCCGAGCCGATGCCGAAAGCCGGCCGGCAGCCGTCGCGGGGCTGCGGACCCTGCCGCTCAATCAACGCGACGGTCGGGCCGAGTTGCTTGATCCGCCGCTCCAATGCGTGCGGGTCCACTTCGCCGTTCACCACGGGCATGTCCTCAACGGACACACGCTTCGGGTTACTCGGGAGGTAGAAGGCGACCGCGCCCGTCAGGCCAGGGTCAATCGCCAGGACGCAGATTTCGGGAGACGTGCTCATGCCCGGCCTCCCTCAAAGTCGACGGAGAAAAGCTCCTCGCCCCGGTTAAGTAAGCCCCGTTCGGCAGCCTGAAGGCACCGATGAACGAAAGCATCGTCCTTAACTCCGAACTTCGCGAAGGTGTCGCCAACCATATTCATCAGGTCGAGGTACGTGCTCAGGATCAGGCTATTGATCTGCCAGTTTTCCCATCCCTCTGATGAAGCCTTCAAATACACCGTACCGGCGAGGTGGGAGCCAATGGCCTCGAAGCACTCGACGCCGATGATCAGTGTCTCTTCGCCGGGGCTGGCGGCACGGAGGCGGCGATCCGCTGCCTCAAAGATTGAGCGAATAGAGATGGCGCTCATCGCTGCGCCCTCCATGTGTCGAGGACGGGAAAAGCAAGCTCAGCCAGCATCGCCGCCGTCGCGGGCGTGACACCGAATCAGCTAGTAAATCTATGGACGGCGAGGGAGTGAGGCGCTATATCGGAAGGGTCGATGCGATACGACAATTCCGAAGCCCGCGGGCGTGTCACCGCTGTGCGGGCTTCACCTTTTCTGGATGCCATACTTCTACGCGGCCTCCTGCTCAAGAGAGGCCACGAAAGCGCGGAGGGAAGCATCGGTGATGTGCATGCTCGCCCCGATTTTCACGGCCTTCAGTTTGCCCTCGCCGATCAAGCGATAGAGCGTTGTGTTGCCGATGCCGAGCGCTTCGCGGACCTCGGTCGGCCGATGCAAAATCTTCAGCGTTGACGGACGCAGATCTGCCTGCGCCGCCCGAAACCTTTCGGTATTCATGGCTGCTGTCCATTATTTTCGCCGGGATGCCAGCGAAGACGGACGAATATTGGATCTGTGCCGAGGACTTGGCTACGTGCAGCTCTGGCAGTGTTGCAGTTTTTGTCGAGACCTATTGGGTTTTTGCTGGCGAGCGCCAGTCACCGCTCTGGCGATAGCGTCGAGCCCAACCGCTCACTGTGCTTAGTGACGGCAGTGCCAGATCTTCTCCGACACCTTCCTCAGCAAATATCCGGCAGAGAGCTTTCCGAAGGCTCTCACCGCCTAAGCCTTTCTTCAGGAGTCTACCGATCTCGCGATCCAGAACCGCAGAACGTTCCTTTCGTTTTGCTTGCCGCTTGTCCCGGGGAGTGTTCGTCAGCTTCTTCCGTTCCAGCTTGCCGAAGAAGTTCTCTCCGCTTGGCGTAGCGGCTAGGCGAGTAGCCGCTTCGACTAAGCCATCCGTGAGATCGTCGAGGCCTCGTAAAAGCACTCGGACGCATTCATGCTCTTCATTCTTTAGTCGTTCGATTAGTAAGAGTATCCGTGGAGCCCCCTCACGGATTTTTTGAGCAGCATAGCCCAGCCGCTGAACGTCAGCAGGATCCATGTGGCTCATGCCCTTGTCCCGCTCGATCGCGTAGAGGGTATTGGCTATGCGTCGACGGATGCGCTACTCGGCTTCGTCCATAGCGTCGTCGTTAAGGTCGGAGCGATGGGCGTAGAGATCGTGGTCCTTCATCTTCGCCACCGATCTCTAATTGCCGCAGCAGTGTGCCGCCCACGCCGCCATCAAATCGCGCCGCTTCTCGAACAGGTCGCCGCGTCTGTAGGCCCGTTCGACCTTGGACTCGACGGTGTGGGCCAAGGCCATCTCGACCACCTCCGACGGGAAATCCGTGGTCTCAGAGGCCCAGCCCCGGAACGAGCTACGGAAGCCGTGGACGGTGATGTCCTCGCGCTCCATCCGCCGGAGCAGAACCAGCATGGCCATGTTGGAAAGCGGCTTACCGCGCCGGCCGCCGGGTAGACGTAGGTCGCGTCCAGACCCTTCATCTCCGTGAGGATAGCTAGCACTGCCGATGAGAGCGGTACGCGGTGTTCGGCCCCGGCCTTCATCCGCTCGGCGGGGACGATCCAGATCCCAGCATCCAAATCAACCTCAGACCACCGTACCCCTAGCGCCTCGCCTGTCCGGGCCGCCGTGAGGATCGTGAAGGCCATCAGCTTCGCAGCGACGCCCGTCTGCTCGGCGAGCGACTTCATGAACGCGGGCACCTGCGCGAAGGGAAGCGCGGCGTGGTGCTCAACCTTCTGCATCCGCGACCGCTTCGGCAGCAGGTTGGCAAGGTGGCCCTTCCATCGCGCCGGGTTCTCCCCGCGCCGGTAGCTATGAGTTGTAGCCCAATCGAGGATTGCTTCGACTCGGCCTCGCACCCGCGTTGCCGTCTCGGCCTTCGTCGTCCAGATCGGCTGCAACGCCTGCATCACCAAGCCGGTATCGACGGCCGCGACGGGCAGATCGCCGAACATAGGAAAGGCGTAGGCTTCGAGCGTCGCCGTCCACTGCGCCGCATGCTTTGCGTTGCGCCAGCCGGCTTTATGCGCCTCGATGTACCGCTCGGCGCAGGTTCGGAAGGTGATCGCCTTCGCGGCCTCAATCGCCGCATCCTGGCGCTGGCCACGCCGCATCTCAATAGGGTCGATGCCTTCGTAGCAGAGCTTGCGACAGGTCAGTGCCTTGTCGCGTGCCTCGGCCAGCGTGAACGTACCTGCCGAGCCGAGCCCCATCTCACGCGACTTGCCGCGTAGCGTGAAGCGGAAGATCCAGCTTTTCGAGCCCTTACCCGTCACCTGAAGCCAAAGGCCGCCGCCGTCCCCGTACATGCCGGGGGTCTTCAGCTTGGCGACCCCAAGGGCGGTGAGCTTGCCAGCCATGTCCACTTCACCCACGCGGCTACCCACATGGCAGTCGCGAATTTGGGCGAACGCGTGCGAACCCCGGCGGTTCCCCGCCGTGGTGAAAACACTGTGATTTCTGGGGTTTAGCGGACGCTGGCGAACTTCAGCGAACGGGTAACTGGCGGAGAGGGGGGGATTCGAACCCCCGATGGGCTTGCACCCATGCCGCATTTCGAGTGCGGTGCATTCAACCGCTCTGCCACCTCTCCAGCCCGGCTCGGACAGGACGCCGAAGCGTCGCGGCCGGAACCGTGCGCCGCCAAGACGGGGCCGGCACGGGGCGCGACCGTCGAACTCTGCGGATAGGCGCTCATAATCGGCCGGGGCGTCGAGGGCAAGGGGTTGCCGCGCTCGCTTCGCTCCGAGCCCCAGCGCCGCAGGGGGGAGCCCCCGGCGGGGCTGGCCGGTTGGCCACAGCACATGTTGCGGGAGGCGGCGATGGAATCTGTGCTCGGCAGGAGCCACACTCGGGTCGAGGGGGCCACCAAGGTCACCGGCTCGGCCGTCTATGCCTCCGATACGCCCCGCAGCGAGGCCGGAGGCGAGGTCGCGCACGCGGCTCTCGTCACCAGCACCATCGCCCGAGGGCGGATCGTCGGGTTCGATCTCGCCGCCGCGCAAGCTGTGCCCGGCGTGCTCGCCGTGTTCACCCATCGCGATTGCGCCGGCCGCGTCGCCCCCGTGGCGCACCTGATGGCCGGGGGCTACGTCAACTCCTCGCACCGGCCGCTCGACTCCGATGCGGTCGCCTATGCCGGGCAGATCGTCGCCCTGGTGGTCGCCGAGACCTCCGAAGCCGCCGCGGCGGCGGCGGCCGCCGTGCGGGTCGCCTACGACGAGGCGCCGGCCTCGGCCGGGTTCGACGCGCCCGGCGCCGAGACCATCCGCCTCGCGGACCTCAAGGCCCAGCACGAGGATGTTCGCGTCGGCGATGCGGAGGCGGCGCTGGGGGCCTCGGCGCACCGGATCGAGGCGCGCTACGCGACGCCGATCCAGCACCACAACCCCATCGAGTTGTTCACCACCCGCTGCGCCTGGGAGGGCGACAAGCTCACCGTGCACGAGCCGACGCGCTTCGTCGGCGCCGTCCAGCACGGGCTCGCGGCCCAGCTCGGGCTCGATCCCGCCAACGTGCGCGTGGTCTCGGGGCTCATCGGCGGGCATTTCGGCTCGAAATTCGCTCTGTCGCAGCACACGGCCCTCGTGGCGCTCGCCGCGCGGCGCCTCGGGCGGCCGGTCTCGCTGGTGCCGACACGGCGGCAATGCTTCACCAGCGCCAAGTACCGGCCCGAGTCGCGCCACGACATCCGCCTCTCCGCCGATGGGGAGGGGCGCCTCACCGCCCTGGTTCACGAGGCGGAAGTGGTGACCTCGCGCTTCGACCCCTTCGCCATGGAGGGCGCCGACGTCACCGCGAGCCTCTATGCCTGCCCGGCGATCCGCACGGAGGAGCGGGCGGTGCGGGTGGACCGCAACACGCCGGGCCCGATGCGGGCGCCGCCGGAGGTGCCGTATCTCTTCGCCCTCGAGAGCGCGATGGACGAGATGGCGTGGCGCCTCGGCCTCGATCCGATCGAGTTGCGCCGCCGCAACGACACGGCGCGCGATCCCGTCAGCGGCAAGCCCTTCACCTCGCGTCCGCTCATGGCCTGTTTCGAGGCCGGGGCGAAGGCCTTCGGCTGGGAGCGGCGCCTGCCGCGCCCCGGCGCCCTGCGGGACGGGCCGTGGCGGGTCGGCCTCGGCTGCGCCACCTCGGTGCGCCCGGTGAAGATCGCCGCCGCGACGATCCGGGTCCGGCGCAACGCCGACGGCGCGGTCGAGGTCGCCGCCGCCCACCACGAGATCGGCAACGGCATCACCACCCTGCTGGCCATGGGCGCCGCCGAATGGCTCGGCGTCCCCGTCGAGCGGGTGAGCGTCCATCTCGGCGACACCGATCTGCCGCCGGCCGGCATCTCCGGCGGGTCGAGTACCACCACGAGCCTGATGAACGCCCTCTCCCTCGGCTGCGCGCAGTTGCGCGACAAGCTCGCGGGGGCGCCAGAGGGGGAGGCGGTGGAGGTCGTGGCCGCGTTCGTGCCGCGCGGCGGCAAGCCGGATGCGCTGAAAGCGTTGCGCGAGGGCCATATCGGCCTGACCCTGCCGGACGATGCCCTCTCCTGGGCCTTCGGCGCGCAATTCGCGGAGGTGCATGTCCATGCCGAGACCGGGGAGATCCGGGTGCCCCGGCTCACCGGCGCCTTCGCGGCGGGGCGGGTGCTGAACCCGCTCACCGCCCTCAGCCAGTTGAAGGGCGGGATGATCTGGGGCCTCGGCTCGGCCCTGCTGGAGGAGACGGTGCTCGACGGGGCGGCCTACCGCAACCCGGACCTCGCCGAATACCTCGTGCCGACCAGCGCCGACGCGGAGACGGTGGAGGCCATCCTCGTGCCGGACCCGGACGACAGGGTGAACCCGCTCGGCGTGAAGGGCCTCGGCGAGCTCGGGATCATCGGGGTGAACGCGGCCATCGCCAACGCGGTGTACCATGCCACCGGGCACCGCCAGCGCCACCTTCCGATCCGCATCGAGGACATGCTAGCCTGAAAACGACCGCCCGCGTCGGAAAGTCCCGCCCGAACGGCAGCTTGCGCCGTCGTTCTGTCGATATTCAGGCCGATGCCGCTACTCAAAGTTTGACCGGCCGCCCGGTGCGAGGCATCGCGGCGGCGGCATGGGGGGACCGATCGGTCGGCTTCCGGCGATACGCCGGGGGTGCGGGGTCTTCGCCCTGCGCCGATCGTTCCGTCCCACGGCGCCTGCCCGGTTGCTGCGCCGCATGCCCGCCTCGGTCGAGTATCCGCGCCCATGTCCCACAGCGCCCTTCCTGACCGCGATCCGCCTGCCGCCCCGCCCCTGCGCGAGGCGTGGCACGGGGCGCCGCGTGCCCTCATGGGGCGGCGCCTCGCCCTGGCGGTGCCGAGCCTCGCCACCGCCGCCGCCATCGCGTGGCTCGCCGCCCGCGCCTACCCCGCGGTGGATGCGCTCTCGACGGCGGTGCTCGTCACCTTCTCCTTGGTCCTCGGCTGGCAGGCCTTCACCGCCTGGCAGTACCTCTACGGCTTCCTCGCCGGCCTGTTCGGCGACCGGACGGTCTCCGCCCTGGAGCGCGCCGCCGAGGCGGCGGGCCCCCTGCCGCAGGGTGCGGGGCGGACGGCGGCCATCGTCGCGATCCATGCCGAGGATGCGGTCGCGGTGTTCGCGCGGCTGCGGGTCATGGCCCGCTCCCTGGCGCGGGAGGGCACGGACGACATCGACATCTTCGTCCTCTCGGACACCCGCGACGGCGCCATCGCCGCCGTGGAGGAGCACGAATTCGCCCGCATCCAGGCCTGGGCGGCGGCGGACCCGGCCCTGCCGCGCATCCGCTACCGCCGGCGGCGGGAGAATGTCGGGCGCAAGGCCGGCAACGTCGCGGAGTTCTGCGCGAGCCACGGCCAGGACTACGCGTTCATGATCGTGCTGGACGCCGACAGCCTGATGACCGGCGCGGCGATGACTCGCCTCGTCCGGCTGATCCAGGCAAGCCCGAAGGTCGGGCTGATCCAGACCGTCTCCTACGCCGCCGGCCGCGACACGCTGTTCGCCCGCGTGCAGCAATTCGCGGTGCGGCTCTACGCGCCGCTGGCCCTGCGCTGCCTGGAGACGTGGCAGGGGCCGGAGGGCAGCTACTGGGGCCACAACGCGATCCTGCGGATCGAGGCCTTTGCCGAGAACGCGCAACTCCCGGTCCTGCCGGGGCGGGCGCCGCTCGGCGGCGAGATCCTGTGCCACGACATCGTCGAGGGCGCCCTGATGGTCCGCGCCGGCTGGGAGGTGCGCCTCCTGCCGGAATTCGGCGGCACCTGGGAGGAGATGCCCACCAACCTCATCGACCTGCTCGGCCGCGAGCGCCGCTGGTGCCAGGGCAACCTGCAGCACCTGCGCGTGCTGCCCTGGAAGGGTCTGCGGGCGGCGAGCCGCTGGCACATCGTGGTCGGCATCCTCTCCTACGGGGTCCTGCCCCTCTGGATCGCCTTCCTCGGCCTCGGCGCGTGGCAGGCCGCCCGCAGCGGCGACCTCGGCCTCCTGGCCTACGGGCTCGGCGGCGCGGGCCCGGCCGCCCATGCCCTGGCGGCGCTCGCCGTCGGAGTGCTGGCGGCGCCGAAGCTCCTGAGCCTCGTCCATGTGCTCGCCTCCCGCGAGCGCCGCGCCGCCTTCGGCGGCACAGGCCGGCTGCTCGCCAGCGCGGCCCTGGAACAGGCCGTCTGGGTGTTCCTGTGGCCGGTGATGACCCTGTTCACGGCGGGCGCCGTCTGCGCGACCTTCCTCGGCAAGGTGGTGCGCTGGGAGACGCAGGCGCGCGACGACCGGCAGGTCTCCTGGGCCGAGGCGTTCCGCCTCCAGGTGGATGCGGTGGTGGTGGGCGCCACGATGCTCCTCGGCCTCGCCTGGGCGGGCAACCTCTGGCTCGGCCTGTGGCTCGCCCCCGTGGCGCTGGCGCTCCTCACCAGCCCGGCCCAGAGCGTCTGGACCAGCCGCTCCGACCTCGGCCGCGCGGCGCGGGCGCGGGGCCTGTTCCTGACGGCGGACGACACCGCCCAGGCACCGGAACTGGCGGACCTCGCCCAGATCCGCGGCATCCCCGCTGGCCCGACCCGCACCGCCGTCCGCGAACCCGCCGTGTGGATCCCCGCCGCCGACGAAGTGTGAAATTCGGCAGGTTGCACGCAGCAGTCATCGCCACACTTGCAGCAACCTTATGGCCACGCTGCCACACTGTTGCCATGACATCACGGCGGCGGCGGAATGGCCGGGGGCACGGGTTTCAGGCTTGGCTTTGGGGCCGGAGCGTTTAGGCCTTGGTGAGGATCGGCACGGCATCGTGTCCGCCAGCGTTCCTGCGTTCTCCGCCATTTTGCGCCTGCCCTCGTGAGGCTTTGATGCGTCGCTTAATTCCCGCCCTCGCCGGCCTTGCCGGCGCGGCCGTTCTCGCCGCGCCCGCCTTCGCCTACGAGATCGATCCGCTGACTCGCCAGCCCATCGACAACGTACTGACGGTGCGCGTGCGGCCCCAGGCCGCCGAGCCTGCCGCCGTGCCGGTGGTCAACACCGCCCTCACCACCGCCGACCCGCTCCAGCAGAGCGCGGCCGTCCCGCAGATGTCCGCGATCCAGCGCGAGACGGTGGCCTATGACGGCCCCTACGGCGCCGGGACCATCGTGGTCTCCACCGCCGAGCGGCGCCTCTACTACGTGCTCGGCGGCGGCCAGGCCCTGCGCTACGGCGTCGGCGTCGGCCGTCCGGGCTTCACCTGGGGCGGCGTCCAGACCATCACCATGAAGCGTGAATGGCCGGATTGGCGCCCGCCGGCCGAGATGATCCGCCGCCGGCCCGACCTGCCGCGCTACATGAAGGGTGGGGTCGAGAACCCGCTCGGCGCCCGCGCCATGTATCTCGGCGGCACCATGTACCGCATCCACGGCTCCAACGAGCCGGAGACGATCGGAACCGCCGTGTCCTCGGGCTGCATCCGCATGACCAACGAGGACGTGATGGACCTCTACACCCACGCCAAGGTGGGCACGAAGGTCATCGTCCAGCGCTGATCCGC
>Ga0182229_1000437_pt1 | contig 10785 bp, 9 predicted proteins | sample G6R1MG_32_FD_129663 | JGI IMG/M metagenome (GOLD analysis project Ga0182229, IMG submission 129663) | Miscanthus phyllosphere microbial communities from Michigan, USA - G6R4_MAIN_07NOV2016_LD1 MG | ecosystem: Host-associated > Plants > Phyllosphere > Phylloplane/Leaf | place: USA: Michigan...
GATTGTGACGATTGCGAGAGCTTCGCCCCGATCCGGTTTGCTGCGGGCCGGGTCGGCATCGGAGAGCCGAAAACCGGGAAATGGCCGGGGACTTATGGTTAATGGATGCCTACCAGGGGGCCTGCACCCACTGTCATGTTCCATAATATATCTTATGCGAACGGCTTTGATGGGCTTTGGGAGCCGTGACCGGGTGCCTCACCATGGCTTGAATCGGCGCCGGCACCATGGTGGATGCATGAGCCTGTGTTGGGCTTGCGCCTCATGCAAAGGCGCCCTGCCCGGTCCGACCGCGACGGATCGAGACCGCTCCGTCAAGCGGCGGTCGGACCGGTGGCGAAGACGAGGCGGACCACCGTGCCGCTCTCGCTGGCGTAGGTCAGCGTGCCGTCGAGCTGGCCGGCGAGTCCCTGAACGATCCGGAAGCCGAGGCTGCGGCTCGTGGCGGGATCGAAGGTCGCGGGGATCCCTGGCCCGTTATCGGCGATGCTGAGCGACGCCTGACCGGCTTCGAGGGTTTCGAGGCGGATGGTGATGGTGCCGCGCTCGGTCCCTTGGTCGGCCCCTTGGAAGGCGTGCTTGAGGGCGTTCGTCACCACCTCGGCCACGAGGAGCGACAGTGTGGTCAGGCGGGCGAGATCGAGGCGCACGGGCGGCCCATCGACGAGGCAGACGATGTTGCGCGCGCCCGTCGCGTCGAGCAGGTCGGAGCAGAGTTCCTGCAGGTACTGACCCACGGGCTGGTCGGCCCGCGCGGGGTCGTAGAGGCGGCGATGGATGCGCGCGATCGTCTGCAGCCGGGCCTGCGCCTCATCGAAGACGCCGGCCGCGTCCTGCGGATGGTCGATGACCTTGCGCTTCTGAAGGGCGAGGAGAGCCGCCACGAACTGCATGTTGTTGGCGACGCGGTGCTGCAGCTCCTGGAACATGGTGCGCTGCTGCTCGTAGAGCTGCGCACTCACCGCCCGCTCCGCGCTCAGCCGTTCGCCCGCGACGCGCATCAGGTGGATGAGCGCGATGTCGACCGTGACGATGAAGGCATAGAAGCCGAGCGCCAGAGCGGTCTGCGCATCGAGCAGGAAGATGTTCGCCTCGCCGATGAAGAAGTACCACGCGGCCAGCCCCGAGAGCACCGCGCAGACGATCCCCGGCCGCAGGCCGAAGAAGAACGTCGTCAGGATCACCGCCGGAAAGAAGGTCAGGAACGGAAAGCCCGGCGGCAGCACGTCGTTGAGCGCGTGACGCAGGACGATGGCAATCCCCGTCGCGCCCAGGGCTGCGACGTCGCCGAACCACGGCGGCGCAGGCAGCCGTCCGGCGGCAGGGGCGAGAGAGGACAGCATCTGGAGGGGGAGGATCCAAAATGTGATTCGGACGAACTTTAGCTGGTTTTCAGTCTCGATCTGTGTCCTGCCAACCGCGGTGCAGGTTTTTCCGCCCGTCGTTCGGGCCAGGGCGGATGAAATGACGCTCGACCCTCAGGGCCATGCTCGATCGCACTGCAATCGCGCACGGTTCCACATTCGTTTTCTTCACCGCTTTTGCACGCCCAGCGGGCATCCCTTTCGGCGCACGGGGATCTATTTCGGGATTGGCTGCGGCGGGAACAGTGCCCTCCCCGTCACCTATCGTTGTACTTGTCGCCGTCCCTCCCTGGCCCGCTTCAACGCCCCGGGGATCGTGCCGCGCGCCGCCCGGCGATCTCAGCGATGAGGATGCCGCCGAGAACGAGCAGCAGCGCCAGCGTCTCGGCTCCGCCGAAGGGTTCGCCCGCCAGCAGCACGGCGAGCCCCGCGCCGAAGACCGGCACGAGGTTCACGAACAGCCCGGCCCGGTTCGGGCCGATCAGCTCGACGCCACGGATGAAGGAAAGCTGCGCCAACAGCGAGGGACCGAGCGCAACGAAGGCGACGATGGCCCAGGCCGTCGCGGTGGTGGGCCAGATCGCGCGGCCGAGCGCCCATTCGGCGGCCAGCGGCGGGAGCGACGTGAGGAAGGCGGCCAGCGCCAGCGCGGTGAAGAAGGCGAGCCCCGAGACGGCGGGGCGCCCGGCGAGCGCCACGGTGTAGCCGGCATAGACGAGGCTTGCCGCGAGCATCAGCCCGTCGCCGAGGTTGAGGCCGAGATGCGCCAGCACGGCGAGATCGCCGTGGGTGGTCGCCACCGCGACGCCCACCAGGGTCACGGCCGCGCCGATCACCTGCCCTGCCCTCACCGGCACGTGGCGCACGGCGAAGTTCAGCGCCATGACGAAGACGGGAACCGCCCCCTGGATCAGGGCGACGTTGACCGCGCTGGTATAAGTGCTGGCGGCGTAGAACAGGCTCGCGAAGATGGTGAAGCCGCACGCGCCCATCAGGAACAGGTAAGGCCAGCGCTGCACCAGCCGGTCCCGATCCGCCAGAATGGGGCGGCGCGCCACCACGAGCAGCACCGCGAAGGCGAAGGCCCAGCGCAGGGTGGTGAGCACCTGCGGCGAGACCTCACCGACTGCCCATTTGCCGGCCACGGTGTTGCCCGCCCAGAGGAGGGTGGTCAGCGTCAGGATCGGGTAGGCTGCCGCGGAGGCGCGGGCGCCAGTGGTGCCTTGGGTCACGCTGGAAGATCCGTGTGCGAGGCTCGTTCCGGTCCGATGCCATGCCGCGCCGGCCCCGGAATAGCCAGGGGAGGGCACGGCAGCTAGAGCATCGTCCTGGATATCGGATCCAGGACGATGCTCTAGCTTCTTGTTTTTGCATCATCTTTTTCCGCAAGCCGGCAACCACCTTTCGGGATGATGATCTAGTCGGTGAAGGGATCGCCCTCCCCCGCGGCCGGGTTCACCCTTTCGTCGGCTTGACGTTCCCCCGCGCCTGCCCGACTCCTCGCGCCGCACCGGAGCCGAACCCCTGCCCTGTTATCTTCCCTCGCGCCGCCACGCCGACCTCGGACCCGACTTCTACGACGTCGTGGCCCCGGCCGACTTCCCCTCGGCGATCCTGCGTTATCGCAATCAGGCATGGGCGCGGCGCGTCGGGCTCGACGATCTGTCGGACGAGGCCTGGATCGCGCATTTCGCGCGCTTCACACCCCTGCCCGGCTCGTTCGAGCACCCGCTGGCCTTGCGCTATCACGGCCATCAGTTCCGCTCCTACAACGCGGATCTCGGCGACGGGCGCGGCTTCCTGTTCGCGCAAGTCCACGACCGGCGCGATCGCCGGCTGCTCGATTTCGGCACCAAGGGCAGCGGCACGACACCCTGGTCGCGCGGGGCAGACGGGCGGCTCACCCTGAAGGGCGGCGTGCGCGAGGTGCTTGCCACCGCCATGCTGGAGGCGCTCGGCGTCGAGACCTCGAAGTCGTTCAGCCTGATCGAGACCGGCGAGGCGCTGGAACGGGGCGACGAGCCCTCCCCCACCCGCTCGGCGGTGCTGGTGCGGCTCTCGCACTCGCATCTGCGCATCGGCACCTTCCAGCGCTTCCAGTTCCTCGAACAGCCCGAGGCGATCGCCCGCCTCGTCGAGCACGTGGTCGAGACCTATTATCCCGGTATCCAGGAAGCGGACGCGACCGAGCGGGCGGCCCTGTTCTTCGAGGCGATGGTGGCGCGGGTGGCGCGGATGGGGGCGCAGTGGATGGCCGCGGGCTTCGTCCACGGCGTGCTCAACACCGACAACATCAATGTCACCGGCGAGAGCTTCGATTACGGCCCCTGGCGCTTCGCTCACGCTCACGATCCGGCCTTCACCGCGGCCTATTTCGACGAGTGGGGCCTCTACAGCTTCGGCCGCCAGCCCGAGGCGTTATTCTGGAACCTGAGCCGGCTGGCCGATTGCCTGCTCGGCCTCGCGCCGAAGGAGCGGCTGGAAGCGGGGCTCAAGACCTTCGGCCCGGCGCTTCAGGATGCCTTCGCCGAGGCGATCCTGTTCCGGCTCGGCGTCACGCCCGAGCAAGGGGAAGGCGAGGGCGCGGTGCACCGGCTGGTGGGTGCGTTCTGGGCCTTCCTCGAGAAAAGCCGCGCGCCGTTCGAGCAGGTCTTCTTCGACTGGCGCGGCGGTCTGGCGAGCGAGTCCCGCGCCGCCCGGAGCCCGGCGGGCGAGCATTACGCCGGCGACGCCTTCCGCCCGGTCCACGCCGCGCTCCAGGCGATGCGGCCCTCGGCGGCGGCAAACCTTGACCATCCCTACTTCGCCCGCGAAAAACCCTGCACGATGCTGATCGACGAGGTCGAGGCGCTCTGGGCGCCGATCGCGGAGGCCGACGACTGGTCGGCGCTCCATGCCAAGCTGGCCGAGATCGAGACCATGGCCGAGGCCTATGGCACGCGCCCCCTCCCCCCGGAGACCTGAGGCGCGATGGGACAGCGTTTCGTTCTGCGGGGCCGCACCGCCCTCGTCACGGGAGCGGCGAGCGGCATCGGCGCGGCGCTGAGCCTCGCGCTGGCCGGACGCGGCTGCGCCCTGGCGCTGGCCGACCGCGACGCGCAAGGCCTCGCCGAGATGGCGCGCTCCGCCCGCGCCTCCGGCGTCACGGTCAGCGAACACGTCCTCGACCTCGCCGACCGCGAGGCGCTCATCGCCCTGCCGGAGGCGGTCCGGGCCCGTCACGGCGGTCTGCACCTCCTCGTCAACAATGCCGGCGTGGCGCTCGGCGGCCGGTTCGAGGACACGGATCCGGCCGACATCGACTGGCTGATGGACGTGAATCTGCACGCGGTGATGCGGCTAACCCATGCCTGCCTGCCGCTGCTGCGGGCCGCACCCCAGGCGCAGATCGTCAATCTGTCGAGCGTGTTCGGCATCATCGCGCCTGCGGGGCAGGCGGCCTATGCGGCAAGCAAGTTCGCCGTGCGCGGCTTCACCGAGGCGCTGCGCCACGAATATGAGGGCACCGGGCTCGGCGTGACGCTGGTGCATCCGGGTGGGGTCGCCACCGCCATTGCCCGCAACGCCCGCCGGCCCCGCAACCTCGATCCGCATGACGCCGCCCAGGCGCATCGCGCCTTCGAGCGCCTTCTGACGATGAGCTCGGAGAAAGCCGCCGAGGCGATCCTGCGCGGAATCGAGACGCGGGCACCCCGCGTGGTGATCGGCGCCGACGCCCGCCGCGCCCTGTTGATCCAGCGCCTGATGCCGGTGCGCTACTGGTCGCTGATCCGCCGCGCCGTTCGAGACACGTGACCATGGCAAGCCTGCGCGCCCACCTCTACGATCTCACCATCCGCCTCGCGGTGAAGGGGCGGCTCGGCGGCACCCACGACGTCTACGCGATCCGCCGCGCCTTCGAGGGCGCCCGGTTCCCGACGCCGGCCGGCGTCGCCTTCACCCCCGGCGAGGTCGGCGGCGTGCCCGGCGAGTGGGCGGAGGCCCAAGGAGCAAAGAAGGAAGGGGCGGATGGGAATGGCGAGCGCCCCACCCTGCTCTACTGCCACGGCGGCGGCTTCATCGCCTGCTCGGCGCAATTGTACCGCCCGGTCACCGGGCGCCTCGCGCGAGCCGGCTTCCGGGTGTTCACGCCGGATTACCGGCTGGCGCCGGAGCACCCCTTCCCCGCCGCGGTCGAGGATTGCGCGCGCGTCTGGGCCGCGCTCGCGAAAGCCGGCCCGGCGGTCGTGGCCGGGGATTCCGCGGGCGGCACCCTGGCGCTCACCACGATCATCGAGGCGCGCCGCCTCGGCCTGACCCCGCCCGCGGCGGCGGCCCTGTTCTCGCCGGCCACCGACCTGATCGGCCGCAGCGCCTCGTTCCGCACGAATGGGCGGCGCGACGCGATGTTCCGCCCCGAGGCGCTGATGCGGCTGGTTCCGGCCTATCTCGCCGGGGCGGACCCCGCCGACCCGCGCGCCTCGCCGATCGAGGCGGACTTTTCCGGGTTTCCCCCGCTCCTGATCCATGTCGGCGCCCGCGAAATCCTGCGCGACGATTCCCTGCGCCTCGCCGAGAAGGCGAAGGCCGCGGGCGTACCGGTCGAACTCACGGTGTTTCCCGTGGTGACGCATGCCTGGCAGCTCGCCGAAAGCTTTCTGCCCGAGGCACGCCGTTCCCTCGACGGGGCCGCGTTGTTCCTGCACCGCGCCTTGGAAGCGAGCCCCCATCCCGAGGTGGAGGCCACCGCGTGAGCGAGGCGCTCCTCGATCTCGTCATCGTCGGCGCGGGCTTTTCCGGCCTCGCCATGGCGATCCGCGCGCGGCAGGCCGGGTTCAACCGCCTCCTCGTGCTGGAGAAGGCCGCGGGCGTCGGCGGCACGTGGCGGGAGAACACCTATCCGGGGGCTGCCTGCGACGTGCCCTCGCAGCTCTACTCTCTCTCCTTCGCACCGAAATCCGACTGGTCGCGCCTGTTCGCGCCGCAGTCCGAGATCGAGGCCTATCTCGAAGGGCTGGTGGCGGAACACGGCCTCGCGCCGTTCCTGCGCCTGGAGACGTGCGTGAAGCGGGCCGTCTTCGATGCGGCGGCCGGCCTGTGGCGGGTCGAGACCGACAAAGGCGTCGTCTCCGCCCGCGTGCTGGTGAGCGCGATGGGCGCGCTGCACCACCCGGCCCTCCCCCGCCTCCCCGGCCTGGAGCTTTTCTCGGGACAAGCCTTCCACTCGGCGACCTGGGATCATGCCTGCGACCTGACGGGTAAGCGCGTCGGCGTCATCGGCACGGGGGCGAGCGCGGTGCAGTTCGTGCCGGAGATCGTCGGGCGCGTCGCCCACCTCACCCAGTTCCAGCGCTCGCCCCCCTGGATCCTGCCCCGCGGCGACCGCCCGACCGGGCGCGGTCTGCGGCGGCTGATGCGGATCGCCCCCCTGCGCCGTCTCCACCGCGCCTCGCTGTTCTGGCGCCGCGAGATCGCGGCGCTCGCGGGCTTCACCCGCGTCTCGCGCGTGACGGCTTTGGCCGAAGTGTGGTCCCGCCGACACCTCGCGGCTTCGATCGCCGATCCGACGCTGAAACGGAAACTCACGCCCGACTACCGGCTCGGCTGCAAGCGGGTGCTGCTCTCCGACGACTACTACCCGGCGCTGGCCCGGCCCCATGCGAGCCTCGTCACCGCGCCGATCCGCGCGGTTCTGCCCCACGGCATCGTCACCGCCGACGGCACGGAGCACCCGCTCGACGTGCTGATCTTCGCCACCGGCTTCTCCCCCGGCGGCAGCGTTCTGCGCACGGAGGTGATCGGGCGCGACGGGTCAAGTTTGCTGCAGGCGTGGAAGGACGGGGCGGACGCCTTCCGCGGCGTGTCGGTCGCGGGCTTCCCGAACTTCTTCCTGCTCCTCGGCCCCAATACCGGGCTCGGCCACAACTCGGTGCTGCTGATGGTCGAGGCGCAGGTCGCGCACGTGCTCGGCGCGCTGGAGCGTCTGCGTGACCAGCCCGGCAGCGTGCTGGAGGTGCGCCCCGAGGCTCAAGCCGGCTTCCGCGCCGAGGTCGATGCGCGGATGCAAGACAGCATCTGGACGCGGGGCGGCTGTGGGAGCTGGTATCTCGACCGCTCGGGGCGCAACCGCACGCTCTGGCCCGGGACGGTCGGCGATTACGTGCGCGGCACCGAGCAGATGCGGGCGGAGGATTACCGGCTCACCGATCCTCCGGGGCACTGCCCTGGGCCCACGAAAGGACTTGCCCTTTCGAAACCCTGATTATCTCGGCCCTTCCTGCTTGCGCTCGACCTCCAGGCGTATGCCCCGGCCGGCCAGGAGAATTTCGGCGAGGAAGGCCAGGATCGCCAGGATGGTGCAGGCGAGCGCAAGGCCGAAGCAGGCGAACAGCACGGAGGCCGCAGAGGCGTCCCTAAGCGCGCCGACGAACAGGGTCAGCGCGGCCGCACCCGTCATCACGCCGCCGAGGCTCGCCAGCACCACGGCACCGTCGAGCAGGAGCGAGCGCTGGCGCAGGTAGGCGAGGCGGCGGGCCAGCGTCGCCCGCGCCGCCTCGTCCGCGCCGGGCAGGCTGGCCGAGAGCGCATCGACCTTGTCGGCGACGCGCCCGAGCCGGGTCGAGAACACGTTGAGCAGGGTCGCCAGCGCCGAGAGCAGGAAGGCCGGGGCGAGCGCCACCTGGATGATGTGGGCGATGCTGTCGGGATCGCCCGTCGCGGTCTGGAACATAGCGCCGGGCTCGTCTCAGGCCCGGCGGGCGCGGCGCCGCTCGCGGAAGATGAGGGCGAGGTTGCGCAGGTAGATGAAGGTGGACAGCCCCTGCCCGATGATGATCACCGGCTCCCGGCGCACGAAGCCGTAGACCAGGGTCATCAGCCCGCCGATGATCGACAGGAACCAGAACGAGAGCGGCATCACGCTCTTGCCCGCCCGCTCGCTGGCGATCCAGTGCAGGATGAAGCGCGAGCCGAACACGAGCTGCGCCCCGATGCCGAACACCAGCCAAAAATCGAAGCGGGTGACGAACACGTCGTAGAAGTAAGCCGGCAGGTCCTCGGCGAGCTGGATCAGCATGGGGTCACCGGCTCTCGCTGTGCGGGATTTCCTCGGCAAGCGGCGCCGGGCGCCGCCGCCGGATCAGCCACCACACCCCGGCCAGATCGAGGATGCCGACCCAGAGCCGGTCGAACATCCCGTACTTCGAGTGTCCGGTGAAGCGCGGCCGGTCCACCACGTCGCGGTGGACCACGCCGAACCCCTCGCGGGTGACGAGCGCGGGCATGAAGCGGTGGAGCGCGTCGAAATAGGGGAGCGTCAGGTAGACCTCGCGGCGAAACACTTTGAGCCCGCAACCGGTATCGCGGGTGGCATCCTTCAGGATCTTTCCGCGCACCCCGTTGGCGATCCGCGACTGGAACTGCTTCCAGGCTCCCTTCCGGCCGATCCGCTGCCCCTGGGCCAAGCCGGCCGTCGGGCCGCCCTGTTCGAGGGCGGCATAGAGCACGGGGATGAAGGACGGATCGTTCTGGCCGTCGCCGTCGAGCGTGGCGATGACGGGCGCGCGGGCGCGCAGGACGCCGCTGCGCACCGCCCCGCTCTGGCCGCCGCCGCTTTCGTGGCGCACCACCCTGAGCCATGGATGCTTCGACCGGAGGCGCTGGAGCGTGGCCAGGGTGTCGTCGGTCGAGCCGTCATCGACGTAGATGACCTCGAAGGGTGCGAGGGTCCGGCAGGCGTGGCCGATCTCGGCCACCAGGGCCTCGATGTTGCCGGCCTCATTCTTCACCGGCACCACCACGCTGAGGCGCGTGAGTTCGGACTCGGTCGTCATGCTCATGGTGTGGCGCCCGGCAGCGCGGCGTAGGCGGAGACCCCGACCGGCTTGCCGCCGTTGATGTTGAAGCCCGTGACGCGGCCGGCGGGGCGAAACGGCTGCCCGCCTTCGACCGCCGCGAATTCGGCGGCGAACCGGTCCTCGACCAGCACGAGGCGGCAGCCCCCCTCCCGTAGGAAGGCGATGGCCTCGGCGCCGGAATTCAGCATGGCCAGATCCGTGCCGACGGTGAAGACCAGGCTCGGCTCGCGAAGCCCGAGGCTTGCCACACGCGGCGCCTCGCAGGGCAGGGCGTCGCGGATCGCGGCGAGCCGCGGCGAGACCTTGAGGCTTTGCAGCACCGGCTGGGTCAGGCCGAACACGGCGCCCGACAGCACCACCGAGGCGGCGACGGCGAGCACAAGAGCGCCCTCTCTGGCGCCCTCCCCTGCCCCGCGGGCGAAGGCGGCCCAGGCGAGGCCAGCGAGGATGCAGGCGGCGAGCAGCAGCGGCAGGGCGGCCAGAGGCAGCGCGTGATCGAGACGCCACGCGGCGAGGCTCAAGGCCAGTGTCAGCCCGACCGGGATCAGCACGACGAGCCCCGCCACCCAGCGCGCGCCCGGACGGCGCGGATCGAGCCCGCCGCGCGACAACGCCAGCACGGTGAGGATCGCCACCGCCGGCATCAGCGGCAGGACGTAATGCGGCAGCTTGGTCGGCACCGCCTCGAAGATCAGCCACATCGGCACGATCCAGGCCAGCAGCAGCGCCACCGCCTCCTCGCCCCGCCGCGCCCAGGCGAAGGGAAGGCTGAGCGCGGCGAAGGCCGCCCCCGGCCAGAAGGTGGCGAAGAAGGCGAGCGCGTAGGCGCCGGGCGGGCCCCAATGCTTCTCGGCGCCGGTGCCGACCTTACCGAGCATGTCGCGCCCCACCGCCTCGCCGAAGAAGGCGCCGCCGCTCTTCCAGGCGATCGCCAGGAACCAGGGCGCCACGACGGCGAGCGTAACGAGAAGCCCTAAGCGCGGGCGCAGGTCGAGTAGCCAGCGGGCCGAGCCCTCGCGCAAGGAGAGGACGAGGGCCGCGAGCCCGGCGAACAGCGGCACCATCGGCCCCTTCACGAGGATGCCGAGCGCGATTCCGAGCCAGAAGACTAAAGCCGTCCCGAGCGAGGCCGGGCCGCGGCGCCGCTCCAGCCGGGCGCGCCCGAGCCATGTGCGGGCGAGCGCGCCGAACGCGGCGACCGAGCAGGCGGTGAGCAGCGCGTCGGTCTTGGCAAGGCGCGCTTCCGCCGAGAGCATGATGCAGGCGGCAAACAGCGCTGCGGCCAGCAACGCCCGGCGCCGGTCGAGGAAGGCGAGGCCCGCCCAGTAGGTCAGCAGGATCGCGGCCAGTGCGCCGAGGAGCGAGGGGATCCGGTAGAGCCCGATCTGCGTGCGCGCCCGCGGCACACCGAGCGCCTCGCCGGCCGCGACGGCGGCGGCCTGGGCCCAGTAGATCCCAACCGGCTTCTTGTGGCGGGCCTCGGCCTGGAAGCGGATATCGACGAGGTCGCCCGTCTCCAGCATCTGCTTGGAGGCCTGGGCGAAGCGCGGCTCGTCCCGGTCCATCGGCTGGAGCGAGGCAAGGCC
>Ga0182229_1000438_pt1 | contig 10770 bp, 7 predicted proteins | sample G6R1MG_32_FD_129663 | JGI IMG/M metagenome (GOLD analysis project Ga0182229, IMG submission 129663) | Miscanthus phyllosphere microbial communities from Michigan, USA - G6R4_MAIN_07NOV2016_LD1 MG | ecosystem: Host-associated > Plants > Phyllosphere > Phylloplane/Leaf | place: USA: Michigan...
ATGCCGAGGGTGATCGCGGAGCGCACCGTTCGGCGGACGGCCTCGACGCCGCGGCGATGACCTTCGAAGCGGGGCAGCCCTCGGCTTGCCGCCCAGCGGCCGTTGCCGTCCATGATGATGGCGACGTGGCGTGGCGCCGGCTGTCCCGCGCTTCCGGGGGCGGCTCCGGCCGCCTCCCCGATCTGCCGCGCGCCTTCCGAGCGAACCAACGCAGCCTCCCCCTCTCGCCGCCGCGGTTCGGCGCGGCCCCACCCGTCTTCGTTCAATGCAGGCCGGGTGTCAGACCTGCATGATTTCCTTTTCCTTGCTCGCCAGCACGCCGTCGATCTCGTTGATCGCGTCGTCGGTGGCCTTCTGCACCTCGGTGGCCTGACGCTTCTCGTCGTCCTCGCTGATGGCGCCGTCCTTCTCCAGCTTCTTGAGGATGTCGAGCCCGTCGCGGCGGACGTGGCGCACGGCGACGCGGGCCTCCTCCGTGTACTTGTGGGCGACCTTGACCATCTCCTTACGGCGCTGCTCGTTCATCTCGGGGATGCGCAGGCGGATGGTCTGGCCTTCCGTCATCGGATTGAGGCCGAGATCGGATTCGCGGATCGCCTTCTCGACGTTGGTGACCATCGAGCGGTCCCAGACCGAGATCGAGAGAAGCCGCGGCTCCGGCACGCTGACAGTCGCGACCTGGGCCATCGGCATCGAAGAGCCGTAGGCCTCGACCTGGATCGGATCGAGCAGGCTCGGTGTCGCGCGGCCCGTGCGCAGCGATCCCAGATCCTTGCTCAGAGAACTGACGGCACCCTGCATGCGGCGCTTGATGTCGCCCAGGTCGAATTCCGGTGTGGCCATAGGTTCAAAGTCCCGATGCGTTCGGGTGGCAGATCGGCGCGCGGACGCGCCCGGCGCGCGGTGCCGCTACATGAACGAAAAATTGGGTGGCCGCAAATGCGGTTGAGAGCCCGTGTTGGCTTCAGGCGCTGCGGCCGTGGGACGGCGGCGCTGTATCCTTAGCGGTGCAAGGCCGGCCCGGCATGCCTTGCCGAAGGGCAGCATGCCTATGCATGTTGCAATTCCGGTGACGATCCATCAGCTTGTATGTGGTATACCAGAGCGTGGGACGGGTCGGTGGGGAATCTGCCCGGAGAGTTCGCGTTCACTGGCATCGATCGAGAGACTGAGGAACGCGCGAGGATGTCCAACCCCCGTGGCCCGGATCAACGCGCCGCACGATCGCACGGAGTTCGCTTGTTCAGGCCGATCCTGGCCGGGGCGACCCTGCGTGAGCGTCTGATCGCGTGCCTGGGTGCTCTTGCGGGCATCACGCTCACCGGCCTCGTTTGCGGCTGGTTCTTCGGAGAAGGCCCCCACATCCCGCTGATCGTCGCGCCGATGGGGGCGTCGGCGGTGCTGATCTTCGCCGTGCCCGCCAGTCCGCTCGCCCAGCCCTGGTCGGTCATCGGCGGCAACACCATTTCCGCCTTCATGGGTGTGCTCGCCGCGTACCTCATCCCGGATCCCGTCATTGCGATCGGCGTCGGCGTTTCCCTTGCGATCGCGGCGATGTCGCTGACCCGGTGTCTTCACCCGCCCGGCGGGGCCGCCGCCTTGACCGCGCTCATCGGCGGCCCGGCGGTCACGTCGGCGGGCTTCCTGTTCCCGCTTTTCCCGGTCGGGCTGAACTCGGTCATTCTGGTTGCGCTCGGCATCGGCTTTCACAAGCTGTCGCGCCGCAACTACCCGCACGTTGCGGTCGCCCCGCCGGTGAACACGCATGGGACGGGGGATTTGCCGGCCCCGCTCCGGGTCGGCTTCCGGCCTGAAGACGTCGATGCGGCCCTGGTCGCTCTGGACGAGACGCTGGACATCGACCGCGCCGATCTCGACCGCCTGCTCCGGCAGGTCGAACGCCACGCGCTCGTGCGCGCACGGGGGGATCTCACCTGCGGCGAGGTGATGTCACGCGACGTCGTCACCATCGGGCTCGATGGCAGCGCCGAGCGGGCACGTGAGCTTCTGATCGCCCACAACATCAGGACGCTTCCCGTCATCGACGGCGCAGGCCGGCTCGCCGGCACGATCGGCCTGCGCGAGCTGACGCTGCACGGCGAGGTGGGGCTGGCGCAGGTGATGTCCGAGGCCAGAACCGCCGGGCCGGACGACCCGGTGATCGCGTTGGTGAGCGACCTGACGGACGGTCACGCCCACGCGGTCGTCGTTACCGCCGAAGACCGGCGCGTGCTGGGGATCATCACCCAGACCGATCTGCTCGCGACCCTGACGCGCCTGCTCTCCGCCAAGGCGTTCGCGCTGCCCGATCCGGTTTCGCCGTAGGCGGCGGACGCGGCCCGAGGCCACGCCTTTATCGAGCCGTCGAAACACGCGAGCCCGCGACCGCTCGGCCGCCGGAGCGTCGTCGTCGGACGCGCCCCGCCGAAGGTTGGCCCGGTTGTTGCCAGACCTCATCCTGCCCTGGCGCCGCCACGTCCGCAGGATTGAGCCGATGCAAGACGGTCCGCTTCTTCACATGCTGTACGCTGCCTTGATGGCCTCGAGCATGATGCTGACGTGGCAATTCTCCCGCCTGCGTAAGCCGTGACCGGCGAGGGGCCGCCCGCGCGCCGGGGCGAGCCGTTCGGTCGAGATCCTTAAGGGCGCCTCATAGGGCTTCACCCCGCAACAGGCGCGGCGTCCCGCTTCGACCCGCCGATGCCTGGCCGATGAAGAAGCGCTTCAGGCCCGGCATCCGATCGACGAGGCCGAGGCCGAAGTCGCGGGTGAGCCGCAGCGCCATGCTGTCGTTCGAGAACAAGCGGTTGAGCCCGTCGGTCGCCGCCGCCATCGCTACGGAATCGAAGCGGCGCGCCTGCTCGTAATCGCGCAGCACCGCATCCGTGCCGGGATCGAGCCCGAGCCGCAGGGCGCCGGTCACCGCCTCGGCCAGGGCCGCCGCCCCGGCGAGGCCGAGATTGAGCCCCTGGCCCGCCAGCGGATGGATGACGTGAGCGGCGTCCCCCAGCAGCGCGAGGCGGGGCGCCCTAAAGCTGCGTGCGAGGCCGAGATGCAGTGGATGCGCGCTCGGGCCCTGCTCCAGGGCGATGGTGCCGAGTTCGGCCCCGAACCGGCGCTCGATCTCGGCCAGCGTCTCGGCGGCATCCCCGCCGAGCAGGGCCGGCACGTCGGCGCTGCGCTCGGTCCAGACGATGGAGGAGCGGTGGCCGAGCGCGCCGCCCGCCTTCAGCGGTAGGATCGCGAAGGGGCCGCTCGGCAGGAAATGCTCGAAGGCGCGGCCCTCATGGTCGCGGGCATGCTGAATCGTCGCGACGATACCCGATTGCGGGTAGGACCAGCCGACCCAGCCGATGCCGGCGGCCTCGCGCAGGGCCGAGCGCGACCCGTCGGCGGCGACCACGAGTGCGACCTCCTCGACGCTGCCATCGCTCAGAGTCACCCGGGTCGCCCGCGGACCCGGAACAGCGGCGGCGACGCCCAGGGCGACGAGGCGGACGCCCGTTTCCCGCGCGGCGTCGAGCAGAACGGCGACCATCGGCTCGGCCTCGACCATGTGGGCGAAGGGTTCGCCCGCGTCGCGCGCCTCCGTCCCGTCGCCGAAGGTGAGGAAGACCGGCCGCACCGGATCGCCGACCCGGCTGTCGCTGATGACCAGCCGCCGCATCGGCTCCGCCGCCGGTTCGATCCGCGCCCAGAGCCCGAGCTGCTCGAACATCCGCCGCGGCCCCGCCGCGACGGCGTAGGCGCGCCCGCGATGGCGCGCGGCGCCGGCCTCCAGGCCGGGATCGCACACGGCCACGTCGAGCGCCGGCCCGTGCGCCCGCTTCAGGGCGACCGCCAGGACGAGGCTGGCGATGCCCGCTCCGGCGACGAGCAGGCGGCGTCCGGTGCGGCGATCCGTGGTGCTCATCGGCGTTCCTCTTCCTCCGGTCCGGGGCCGGCGTCGCGTCTGATCCTTCCGTTCCATAGCCTGCCCGCATCCCGCACGCATCACGGGAGGGCCAACGGGACGCGGGCCTCCCCTCTGACACCTCTGGGGCCGGTATCGCCGGGACCGGCACGTCGGGAATGGCATCGCCGGGACAAGCCGCTATGTGCGTCGGGCGTGCCCCGAACCGGGGGGATGCCGTCGTCGCAGAGCCGCAGAAGTCCTCATGTCCGATACCCTCAGGCCGGATCCCGTCGATACGCTCCTCGCGATCCTCGACCTGGAACGCCTCGAAACCGATCTGTTCCGCGGCACCAGCCCGCGCATCGGCTGGCCGCGGGTGTTCGGGGGGCAGGTCGTGGCGCAGGCGCTCGTCGCGGCTTCCCGCACGGTCGAGGCTTCACGCCCGCCGCACTCCCTGCATGCCTACTTCCTCCTCGGCGGCGATCCGGCGGTGCCGATCGTCTACGAGGTCGAGCGCATCCGCGACGGCGGCAGCTTCACCACGCGCCGGGTCAAGGCGATCCAGAAGGGGCGGGCGATCTTCGCCATGTCGGTCTCCTTCCACGTCACGGAGCCCGGCGTCGATCACGCCGCCGGTCGTCCCGACGTGCCGGGACCGGGCGACCTCGCGGATGCGCGAGCCCTCGTGCGGGATGGTGCCAGCATCGTGCCCGAGCCGATGCTGGCCTACTTCACGCAAGCCTGGCCGATCGAGCTGCGGCCGGTCGAGGCCGAGCGCTATCGCGACCGCACCCCGCGGCCCGCGCGCTACCATGTCTGGATGCGCGCGACGAAGCCTCTGCCGGACGATTCCGCGATGCACCGGGCGGTGCTGGCCTATGCCTCGGACATGACGCTGCTCGATTCCACGCTGATCCCCCATGGCCGCACGGTGTTCGACCCCGACATCCAGTCGGCGAGCCTCGACCACGCCCTGTGGTTCCACCGCCCGTTCCGGGCCGATTCCTGGCTGCTCTATTCGCAGGAGAGCCCGAGCGCCTCGGGCGCTCTGGGCTTTGCCCGCGGCACGTTCCACGACGAGGAAGGGCGGCTCGTCGCCTCCGTTGCACAGGAAGGGCTGATCCGTCCCCGGCGCGCCTGAAACAGACCGGTTCGCGCGCATTCTGCCGTACGAAGAAACGATATGCCTATTTAAAGTGCAGTTTTTGCAGGATCGCTGCGCGAAGGGGCGCCAAAGGTCGCTTACGATCTGAGCAGCAAGGCGAAGGCGGAAATGGTTCCGCTTGGCACGGTCCTTGAATGAGGGCGCCCGGCTGCGGGGTCATTCCGATCCCCGCGGAACCGCCGAGTCTCGGCCCGTGCGCGGCCGGCGGTGAGACGACAGGACAAAGGGGGCGCCGCCCATGAAAATCGTGATGGCGATCATCAAGCCGTTCAAGTTGGAGGAGGTCCGCGACGCTCTGACCGGCATAGGCGTGCACGGTCTGACCGTGACCGAGGTCAAGGGCTACGGCCGGCAGAAGGGCCACACCGAGATCTATCGCGGAGCCGAGTATGCCGTGAGCTTCCTGCCCAAGCTCAAGATCGAGGTGGCGGTCTCGGCCGACCTCGTGACGAGCGTGATCGACGCGATCGCGGGCGCTGCCCGCACCGGACAGATCGGCGACGGCAAGATCTTCGTGATGCCGCTGGAAAAGGCGGTTCGCATCCGGACCGGCGAGACCGACGCGGACGCGCTCTGACCCTCTGTCCCGCATCGCAATCCTCTTCGATGCCCTGACAGCACTTCACCCGTTCCGGCGGAACGCGCCCGGCCGCGCCGCCCACCCCTTCTCCTCAACGCTCGACGCACTGCGATCAGGAGCTTCCTGTCCATGAAACTTCGTAACCTTCTCGCGCTCGGACTGGGAGGAGCCGCTCTCGGCCTCCTCTTCGTCGAGCCGTCGCTCGCGCAGGCGCCGACGGTCGAGCCCGCCGTCACTGCGGCCGCACCGGTGCCCAACAAGGGCGACACGGCGTGGATGCTGCTCTCGGCGATCCTCGTTCTGCTGATGACCGTGCCCGGCCTCGCCCTGTTCTACGGCGGCCTCGTGCGCACCAAGAACATGCTCTCGGTGCTGACCCAAGTCTTCGCGATCGCCTCGATCGTCTGCCTGCTGTGGGTGACCTACGGCTACAGCCTCGCCTTCACCAATGGCGGCGGCCTCAACGACTTCGTCGGCGGGTTCTCCAAGGCCTTCCTCAAGGGCGTCGACGCCAACTCGGTGGCGGCAACCTTCTCCAATGGCGTCGTGATCCCCGAATACGTCTACATCTGCTTCCAGATGACGTTCGCGATGATCACCCCCGGCCTCATCGTCGGCGCCTTCGCCGAGCGGATGAAGTTCTCGGCGCTGGTCGTGTTCACGATCCTCTGGGTCACGCTGATCTACTTCCCGATGGCCCACATGGTCTGGTACTGGGGCGGCCCGGACGTCTTCGCCGATGCGGCCCGCAAGCTCGCCGCCGCTGGTGGCGAGGCCAACGCTGCGGCCAAGGCCGAGTACGACGCGGTGCTGGGTGATGCCGGCATGCTCTTCAAGTGGGGCGCCCTCGACTTCGCCGGCGGCACCGTCGTGCACATCAACGCAGGCATCGCCGGCCTCGTCGGCTGCCTGATGCTCGGCAAGCGCATCGGCTACGGCCGTGACCTGCTGGCTCCGCACTCGCTGACCATGACCACGATCGGCGCCTCGCTGCTCTGGGTCGGCTGGTTCGGCTTCAACGCCGGTTCGAACCTCGAAGCCAACGGCGCCGCGGGTCTGGCGATGATCAACACCTTCGTCGCCACCGCCGCGGCCGCCGTCTCCTGGCTGTTCGTGGAATGGGCCGCCAAGGGTAAGCCGTCGCTCCTCGGCATGCTCTCGGGCGCCATTGCCGGCCTCGTCGCCGTCACGCCGGCCGCGGGCTTTGCCGGTCCGATGGGCTCGATCGTTCTGGGTCTCGCCGCAGGCGCGGTCTGCTTCGTGATGTGCTCCACCGTGAAGAACGCGCTGGGCTACGACGACTCCCTCGACGTGTTCGGCGTGCACTGCGTCGGCGGCATCCTCGGTGCCATCGCCACGGGTATCCTGGTCTCGCCCGATCTCGGCGGCGCCGGCATCCCCGACTACACCACCAAGCCCGGTGAGCTGACCGTCGGCGCCTACGACATGGTCGCCCAGGTCATCATCCAGGCGAAGGCGGTGGGCTTCACCATCCTGTGGTCGGGCATCGGCTCGGCGATCCTCTACAAGCTCGTCGATCTGACGATCGGCCTGCGCGTGACGCAGGAAGAAGAGCGCGAGGGGCTCGACATCGCCGACCACGGCGAGCGCGCCTACAACTACTGAGTGAGAGCCTGCCGTCTCGGCAGGCATCCTGAACCGGGGCCTCGGCGCGATGCGCCGGGGCCTTTTTCATGCGCCGCGCCGTCGATGCCGACCCGTCTTCCGCTGTGATCGCTCTCGGCCGCGACGACCGGATTGGTCAATGAAACGTAAAGATCGCGTCCGATTCTGTGGCGATTGTGCAGTTTAAGGCGCCTTAAAATATGTTGCTTTCTGGCAACATCTTCCGCGCGTAGGTTGATCTCGGCCAAAATTGACTAAAAAATGGGCACTTGCGCAAAACTTCATTTTGCGGCGCGGCGGCGAGTTCGGCACCTTGGCCGTATCGAATGTGGGGCTGACCGCAATGACAATCAAAACAAAGCTTCTGGCCGCGAGCGCGGTGCTTTCCACCCTGAGCATCAACGCGCTCCCAGTTCTCGCCGCAGACATGCCTGCTGCCGCGTCGGCGCCCGTCATCGTCGAGGAGCATTGTAAGGCTGCGATCTCCACCCCGACCTTCGGCGGTCTCATCAAGGCCAACCCGAACCCGGCCTGCTTCGTCACGGGACTGGGCGACATCTATGTCGGCGGCGCGGTCACCGGCTTCGCCTACACCCAGACCAACGCCTTCGGCATCCTCTCCCCCAGCGCCGAGCAGGATCGCTTCGGCCGCGTCGATTTCTCGAACCTCCAGGGCTGGATCCAGAAGGCCGACGGCCCGCTGCAGTTCTATGTCCATGCCGGCCTGTACTCGATCCCGGCGCTCGGCCTGCCGCTCTACTCCGCGTTCGAGCAGACCGAATCGCTGTTCGGCCCGATCCCGGTGGCCTTCGGCAAGTGGCAGATCAACGACGAGTGGTCGATCCAGGCCGGCCGGATGTTCACCAACATCGGCTCCGAGCTGCTGTTCTCCTACCAGAACCTGAACATCTCCCGCGGCCTGCTGTTCAACCAGGAGAACTTCATCAACCACGGCGTTCAGGTGAACTACGCCAGCGGCCCGTTCGCGGCCGCGCTCGCGGTGACCGACGGCTTCTACTCGGGTGAGCTGAACTGGGTGACGGGCTTCGCCACCTACAAGCTCAACGACTCGAACACGATCGGCATCAACGGCGGCACGCATTTCAGCGACTTCGACGCCTCGACCCGCAGCCCGCGCTTCCAGTTCGCCACGATCAACTCGCTGCAGAACAGCAGCATCATCAGCGTGAACTACACCTACGCCAACGGGCCGTGGATCATCTCGCCGTACTTCCAGTACACCAACGTCGCGCGCAAGGAGGGGTACTTCTCCCCGATCGAGGGCGCCGAGACCTGGGGCGGCACGCTGCTGGCCGGCTACACCTTCACCGACAACTTCGCGCTCGCCGGCCGTCTCGAGTACATCGAGCAGTCGGGCACGCGGGGCGTGGTCACCGGCCGCGGCGGCACCAGCGTCCTCTACGGTCCGGGCAGCTCGGCCTTCTCGTTCACGATCACCCCGACCTTCACCTGGGACCGCTACTTCCTCCGCGGCGAGTTCGCGACTGTCCAGGCCTACGACGTGACCCCCGGCTTCGGCTTCGGCCGCGACGGCACCAAGCGGTCGCAGGAGCGCTACCTCATGGAGACCGGTTTCACCTTCTGATACGGTTTCCGCTTGATCCAAGCGGGGACCGGATCAGCCAGCCCGCGCGGCACTTGAGCGAAGCCTAAATCCGCCATCCCGAAGGGATGAACCGGATTTGGTATGAGAACCGGGCCGGTTCGCCGGCGGGAAACAGCCTCGCTTTGGAAGCCTCGGAGGAATCCGGGGCTTCCTGCATTTCAAGGCGCCACCTCGGTCCGGGTCTCGGCCGCCGACGGCCCACCGCTTTGCGGCGCAGACTTAGCCCCCCGTTAACCGCCCCGCATTAGCCTTACCGGATCGTTGACACCGGACCGGTCTGCGCATGCGTTCCCTTCGCCGTTCCGCGTCGCCCTACGACACCTTCGTCGACAGCCTGCGGCCGTTCCTGGCCAAGCGGCTGACGGAGTGCGGCGGCCTGATTCTCTTCACCGGCGCGGTCGCGTTGACCGTCGCCCTGGCGACGTGGTCGATCAACGACCCGAGCCTCAACCACGCCACCGACCAGCGGGCACACAACGTGCTCGGCCGTCCCGGTGCCGTCGTGGCCGACCTCGCCATGCAGCTTCTCGGGCTCGGCTCGATCGCGCTCGCACTGCCCCCCGCCCTGTGGGGCGTGCGGTTGATGCGCGAGCGCGACCTGCCGCATGGCGGCTTGCGCATCGTTCTGTGGTTCGTCGGGGTGCTCTGCGCGAGTGCGGTCGCGAGCGCCCTGCCGCCGACGGATCGCTGGCCCTTGCCCACCGGCATGGGCGGCGTCGCGGGCGACGCGCTGCTGGCCGGCACGCGGATGCTGGTCGGGCCGCTGGCACACTTCGCCGGCTTCCTGTTCGCGGCCTGCGCCATCCTCAGCCTCACCGCCGCGTGCCGCGTGACCAAGCCGGACTTCGAGGAGGACGAGGAGGTGCCCTACGGTGCATCGCGCCCGGCGCCCCGTTCCGGCCGTGCCTCGGCCCACGAGGAGCGCCACGACGCCGACGAGCCGAGCCTCGGCATCCTGTCGCTGGGCGCGCTTGCGCAAGCCGTCATGCGGGGCCGCGCCTCACTGCGCACCCGGCTCGAATCCTGGCAGGCCCCGCCCGACGAGGACGAGGGGCTCGCTTATGCCGGCGCCTCGCCCGCGCTGGCGGCGCGCCGCGCCTTCGCCGACCCGGAGGAGGCCCCCTGGGCGCCGCAGGCCCGCGAGCGTTCCGACGTCTCGGGCCGCCGCGAGCCGCAATTCGAACCGGAAGAGGACGATTCGGACGAAGCGCCCACCCGTGCTGCCCCGCAGCGCCCCGCGCCGATCGGCACCGGGGCGGATATGGCCGCCGACGAGCCGCCCACCCGCGTTGCGCGCCCGCTGCCGCAGGCCCCGGCGGCGCGTCCGCGCCCGGCCGAGCCCCGCCCGGAAGCCGGCGAGTACCGGCCGCCCGCCCTGGAGCTTCTCGCCCGTCCCCGCGAGGCGGCGCCCGGCTCCGAGGTTTCGGCGGAGGCGTTGGAGCAGAACGCCACCATGCTGGAGGCGACGCTGCAGGACTTCGGCGTCCGCGGTGACATCCTCGCCGTACGCCCCGGCCCCGTCGTCACCCTCTACGAGCTGGAGCCGGCGCCCGGCACCAAGTCGAGCCGCGTCATTGCGCTTGCCGACGATATCGCCCGCTCGATGTCCGCCGTCTCGGCCCGCGTCGCCGTCGTCCCCGGCCGCAACGCCATCGGCATCGAACTACCCAACGCCAAGCGCGAGACGGTGTTCTTGCGCGAACTTCTCGCCTCCGAGGATTTCGTCGAGACCAAGCAGAAGCTCGCCCTGTGCCTGGGCAAGAACATCGGCGGCGAGCCCATCATCGCCGACCTCGCCCGGATGCCCCACCTGCTGGTGGCCGGCACCACGGGCTCGGGCAAGTCGGTGGCCATCAACACCATGATCCTGTCGCTGC